>Ga0302325_10019644_pt1 | contig 14197 bp, 11 predicted proteins | sample Palsa_T0_2_FD_201948 | JGI IMG/M metagenome (GOLD analysis project Ga0302325, IMG submission 201948) | Peat permafrost microbial communities from Stordalen Mire near Abisko, Sweden - Palsa_T0_2 | ecosystem: Environmental > Terrestrial > Soil > Palsa > Peat permafrost | place: Sweden: Abisko... | reverse complement strand
CAACCACCAGGCCGTCCGCACCGGCCAGGCCACCACCGGCCGGGTCATCATCGCCGCGGCCACCATCATGATCTTCGTGTTCAGCGCCTTCATCCTGTCCGGCCAGCAGGTCATCGGCGAGATCGGCATCGGCCTGGCCGCCGCGGTCCTGCTCGACGCGTTCCTGCTGCGCACCCTTCTCGTCCCCGCCCTGGCGCACCTGTCCGGTCGCGCCAACTGGTGGCTGCCCGGCTGGCTGGACCGCACCCTCCCGCACCTGTCCATCGAACCCGCCAGCCAGCCACCCGCCCCGCCCAGCCCCGCACCCGCCGGGGCCACCCGCAGCCAGGCGGCCAGGTAGTGCCAGGGAGGATTGGCTCTACCTGGACAAGACCTGCGCTGCGGCGCTCTTATAGAGCTAGAGAGACCTGCGGCCAAGACAAGGTCCGCATGGCGAAAGTCTCCATGGCTTCACGGGAACCCGGGAGGTGGTGTGGCCCTCGTTGGTCGAGAGAACGAACTCAAGGCTGTCTGTGCGTTGCTGGCACCTCCCAGGATCGGCGGGGCGCTGGTACTCCGCGGTGAGGCTGGAGTCGGAAAGTCAGCGCTGCTGAATGAGGTGATCTCGGCCGGTAAGCGGGCTGGTGTCCGGATCCTGAGCACGGCTGGGGTGTCATCGCAGATGCAGCAGCCCTTCGCGGGCTTGTCGCACCTGATGCGCTCGGTGCTCAAAGACCCGACGCTGCCGGATGGCTACGCGGATGCCTGGGACACGGTCCGGGCGGCGATCGGTGGCCAGGATGTGCCGATCGGAAACCCGTTTAGCGTGGCATACGCGGTGCTTGAGGTGCTGTCTGCCTGCGCGGCGAAACAGGGCCTCCTCCTGCTTGTGGATGATGCTGGCTGGATCGATGATCAGAGCTGGCGTGTGCTGAGCTTTATCGGGCGGCGAATTGACTTCGATCAAATTGCCCTGGTCATGGCGATGCGTGAGGGTGTAGAGACCGATCGCCGCCTTCGGGACAGTCTCCTCCCGGCGCTACGTATCGAGCCGCTGCCTGATGAGGCTGCCACCGCATTGCTGGATCGTATGGCACCCGGCCTGCCGCCACGGATTCGCTCGTGGATATTGCTCGAAGCAGGCGGAAATCCGCTTGGCTTGCTGGAACTGTCCGATGAAGCCAAACGGCGTGGCTCCGCCGCCATGTCGGGAACCTCGATAACCCTTCCGGCCCGTCTCGAACAGACCTATGCCGGCCTTGTGTCGGAACTGCCGGAGGCGACCAGGGCACTGCTTATGACGGCCGCATTTAACGACAGCCACCGTCTGCAGGAGACGCTCGACGCTACTGCGGCTGCCTTCGATCGCCTGATCACGCTCGACAAGCTTGAGCCGGCGATCTCGGCCCGCCTGGTGTCTGTCGAGGATGGGTTCGAGCTTCGATTCCGTCACCCGCTGGTGTGTTCGGCCCTGCGACAGCTCGCAACCGTCTCCGACCGTTGTCGGGTACACTCGGCTTTCGCGGACATCCTGCGAGATGAACCGGAGCGCAGTATCTGGCATCGGGCCGCAGCGACCGTTGGCAAAGACGACGAACTAGCTCGCGAGTTGGCCTCCACGGCGCGAAGAGCGCGCCAGCGTGGCGCCGTTGCGGCAGCGGTCTCAGCGCTGGAACGCTCGGCTCAGCTCACCGTTGATGAGTCTTCGGGAGCGAGCCGTTTGCTGTGGGCAGCACTGGCCGCGGCGGAGATGGGTGATGCCGTCACCGTCGAGCGGTTGGTGCACAGGGTGGGTGGAGTGCACCTGACCGGCTCTGCTCCGGCGCGGTTGGCCTGGTTGCAGGAGACCTATCTCGGGGGCCCCTGGTCAGGATCGATAGGGCTGCTGACGCTCCTGGATGTCGTCAACGAGATGCGCCTGGCGGGCGAAATTGATCTCGCACTCGACTCACTTGTCGTCATGAGTCTCCGTGCCTGGTGGTCAACTCCGGACTCCCAGACACGAGAACTGATCGTCGCGATGGCGCAGAGCCTTGATGACTCGCTGACCGATCTGCGCGCTGTGTATGTGATCGCCGTTGTCGCTCCCGTGGAACGCGGGTCGTGGGCCCTCGAACGACTGACGGATCTCGCCGGCGCCGGTGAGACAAGCCCGGAGCGGCTTCACCTCCTCGCCAGCACGGCCACCGCTCTTGGTGCCGTCGGACTATCCAACGTGCTGCATGCCGAAGCGGTCGCCGGATTGCGACGTCAGGGGCGCCTGGGAACTCTCGCCCGGGCGCTGGCGGGTCAGGCCTGGGCTGGTGTCCTTATCGGCAACACGCGGCTCGCCCTGACCGCATCAAGCGAAGCCCGTGCGCTGGGGGAAGAGACCGGATACCCGAGCTATGCCTTGGTGGCTGACGTGTCGCGGGCAGCCTCACTCGCGCTTCTGGGGGAGACCGGAGCCGCCGACGATGTGCTTGAAGGTGTCGAGTCCGCGCTGGTGCCCGTTGGTCGTCAGGCGCTGTTTCCCATGCTTGCCCTGGCTCGAGGTCTTTCCGCTTTGGCTTCCGGGCGCTCCGGCGATGCCTACGAGCAGCTGGTGAGGATCTTCTCCGCGGGAAACCTTAGCTCCCATCCGTCCCAGAAGTTCGCTGCCCTCGCCCACCTGGCCGAAGCCGCCGCCAAGGGCGGCCAGCTAGATGGGCTCCGTCCGATCGTGGCTGAGTTGACGCCTGTCGCGGCGGCCACGAACTCTCCTGCTCTGGTTATGCCACTGGCCTATGCCGAGGCGCTTCTCGCCCAGGACGCCGGCACTGGCGAGTCGTTGCTGCGCCGTGCCCTGGAGGTGGACCTGTCTGCATCACCCTTCGAGCGGGCCCGGCTCCAGGTCACCTACGGAGCCAGGCTCCGCCACGGGCGCCGGCGCCGAGACTCGCGTTCCTATCTCCGAGCAGCCGGGGAGACCTTCGAAGCCTTGGGAGCTCGACCGTGGGCCGACTGGGCCTGGCAGGAGCTCCGGGCCTCCGGTGAAACGGTACGACGGGCAGAAGATCCCGCGGCCCGCCTCAGCCCGCAAGAACTTCAGATCGCAACAATGGCAGCACAGGGACTGACCAACCGCCAGATCGCCTCGCAGTTGTTCCTGTCACCCAGGACCATTAGCACGCACCTTTATCACATCTACCCGAAGGTGGGCGTTACCACCCGGCACGAGCTGAACCGCGTGCTTGTCGGCCGGCCCGCGGTGGAGTAACCGTCGCTCAAATACGTCACGTGACGTACGCGAAATAGCTCCCGGTCCTCGTACCGTTCTCGCATCAACCCGTTATGCGCAGACAGCGCCGAGAGGCTCTCATGACCGTCGTCTTGGATACGGCGAAGTTGCCGGCGGCTCAGCGTGGGGACGTCTTGCGGGAGAGCCTGGCCGCCGCGGCCGTCCTGATGAACGTCCGTTTCCAGTGTGCCCCGGGAAAGCTGAGCTACCACACGGAAGGAGCACACGATGTCTACCCAGCAGCAGGCGGTCGTCTTGGAGACGGCCGCCCAAGAGTTCGCCGACGCGACCTCGCAGCCCCCGTTGATCTACCAGCTCAGCCCGGACAAGGCCCGCGAGGTCCTCGAAGAAGTGCAGCGATCCCCGATCGACAAGCCGGACGCCGACATCGAGGACATCACGATCCCCGGCGGGCCGCAGGGCCAGATCGCTGTCCGGCTGATCAAGCCGGCCGGTGCTACCGGTCCCCTGCCCGTCGTCCTGTACGTACACGGGGCCGGGTGGGTGCTCGGCAGCCCGCAGACCCACGACCTGCTGGTGCGTAACCTGGCCGTCGGCGCTCAGGCCGCCGTCGTGTTCCCGGACTACCGGCGCGCCCCCGAGGCCCAGTACCCTTCTCAGATCGAGGAAAGCTACGCCACCGCGGAATGGATCGCCGAGCACGGCACCGAGCACGGCCTCGACCCCAGCCGCCTGGCCATCGCCGGCGACTCGGTCGGCGGCAACATGGCCATCGCCGTGACCCTGATGGCCAAGCAGCGCGGCGGTCCCGCGTTTGCCGCCCAACTCCTGTGCTACCCGGTGACCGACGCCGGGATGGACACCGGCTCCTACCATCAGTTCGCCGAGGGCTACTTCCTGGCCGCCGCCGGGATGGCGTGGTTCTGGGACCAGTACCTGCCCGACACCTCCCGGCGGAGCGAGATCCTCGCCTCCCCGCTGCGCGCGAGCGCCGGAGAACTCTCGGGCCTGCCGCCGGCCATGGTCATCAACGGCGAGGCCGACGTGCTGCGCGACGAAGGTGAGGCTTACGCCGCCAAGCTCCGCGCCGCGGGGGTCCCGGTCACGGCCGTCCGTTACGGCGGCATCATCCACGACTTCGTCATGCTGCACCCGCTGGCCGGCACCCATGCCGCCCGCGCCGCCACCGCCCAGGGCGCCAGCTTTTTGCGCCAGGCTCTGCACGACGTCTGACCCAACGCGAGCCCATCCCCTCTTGGAGGTCAGTAACAATGAGCGATCAGTCCAGCACTTCCCTGTCAGCCGTCGTCCCGGTGGCCGAGCAAGTCGGGCGGGCCAACGATTCGGGACACGTCCCGGTCGTCTTCATCCACGGCCTGTGGCTGCTGCCGTCCAGCTGGGACCGGTGGGCAGTCATGTTCGCCGAGGCCGGCTATGCCCCGGTCAGCCCCGGCTGGCCGGACGACCCGGACACGGTGGCCGAGGCGAACGCCGACCCCGAGGTCTTCGCGAACAAGACCATCGGCGCCGTAGCGGACCACTACTCTCAGGTCATCGGGACTCTGACGCGCAGGCCGGCGGTGATCGGCCATTCCTTCGGCGGCCTGCTGGCCCAGATCATCGCCGGGCGCGGCCAGTCAGCGGCGACGGTGGCGATCGACGCCGCGCCGTTCCGCGGCGTGCTGCCGCTGCCGCTGTCCTCGCTGAAGGCCGGCTTCCCGGTGCTGGGCAACCCGGCCAACCGGCACCGCGCCGTTCCGCTCAGCTACGACCAGTTCAGATTCAGTTTCGCCAACGCGGTGAGCGAAGAAGAAGCAAAGGAGCTCTACGACACCTTCGCCGTGCCGGCCTCGGGAGCTCCGCTGTTCCAGGCCGCCACCGCCAACGTCAACCCGCGGACCGAGGACAAAGTCGACATCCGCAACCCCGACCGGGGACCGCTCCTGATCATCTCCGGCGCGAAGGACAACACGGTCCCCACGGCCATCTCCGCGGCCGAGTACAAGAGGCAGCAGCACAACCCGGGCGTGACCGAGTTCACCGAGATCCCTGACCGCGGACACGCCCTGACCATCGACAACGGCTGGGCCCAGGTCGCGCAGACCGCGCTCGCCTTCATCCGCCGCTTCACCTGAGCAGTCCAGGGAAGACCCCACGAGGTGGAATTGCGAATCGCGGCTGAACGCAGGGAACAGTCGTGGTGTATGATGTGGTGTATGAAGCGGACGAACATTTACCTGGCCGAAGGCCAGGCTGCCGCGCTGGACCGGGTGGCGCAGGCAGCAGGTGTTTCCCGGGCTGAACTGATCCGCGAACTGATCGACCGGGCGATCGGCGGGCACCCCGGCGCGGATCTCGTCACCGACCTCGCTGCCATTGACGGGTCCTTCGGGATCCTGGCCGGAGAGGAGACATTCGCCCGGGTGCGGGACGAGCGCATGAATTACCTGGAACGGCTGTCCGACGCGTGATCCTGGTCGACAGCGACGTGCTGATCGAGCACCTGCGCGGCAACACAGCCGCTCGGGACTGGCTCGTGCGCGCCCGTCAGTCCTCCGGGCCCCTGGCCATCAGCGTCGTAAGCCTGACCGAGGTCGCCGGGGGGATGCGCTCGCCGGAGCGCCGCGAAGTCATGCGCGTGCTCGGCAGCATGCAACGGTTCGAAGTCAGCGAACAGGTGGCGCGGCGTGCAGCGACGCTCATGTGTGAGTATCGCCGGTCCCATACCGGGATCGGCCTGGGTGACTACCTGATTGCCGCGACCGCACTCACCGATGGACTGGAACTCGCCACACTGAACGTCCGCCATTACCCGATGTTTCCCGGACTCGCGCGCCCCTTCTGATCTGAGGCGGTTTAGCTAGGAGCGGCCGGAGGGAAGCCGACTGCGGGTTAGCCGTAACCCTGACGCGGTCCCAGCCACCGCCCTCCGCGTAAGTCCTGGGCGCTCCCGGCGAAACCGCCGCCGGGCCAAATCAGCTCCCGCCAGTGATCCCGCTGCTCCTTCGCCACCGCGATCACACCAGCCTCGCCCCGCCATCGCCCAGCCCGGGCGCCGTAATGGTGTGGTTGTGGCAACCTGCACACAAGGGTGTGTACGTTGCCACAACCATACAAATCGGACTGAGGCGTACGGGGTCGGTATTCATTACTGGGGTAATTGGTGCGGGCAGCGGAACAGCGGTGCGCGCAGAGGGAAGGCGGGGAGCCGTAGGCACTCTCAGCTCGAGGTGACCGACTGGGCCAGCGCGCCCGCGCCTGCGTGCTCCGAGGCGGTGGCCGGGTTGCGCCCGGTCAGCCCGAGAAGGGCAAATGCGAAGGACACGTCCCGAGCACCCACAGTGCGCTGGCCGGCACCACGGGGATGAGGGCCAGCAGCGCGGCGACCACCACGAGCGGTCCGACCACGAACATCCGCAGGTTCCTGCTGCGGTCAGCCCAGTAGCCGCCCAGCAAACTGCCGGGGATGCCGGCCAGCGCGATGAGCGCGGACAGCAGTCCGCCGGCCGAGGGATCGAAGTGCCTGTCCAACGTCACGTACTCGCTGAACAGCTGAGAGGTGGTGAAGTACGCGCCATATCCGCCGAACAGCGCGAGACCGTAGATCCCTGCTCGCGAGCGCATGCCCCATCGAACGGGGCCTGGCCCAGCGGTCATCGGAGTCCCTCATCGGGAGCGCCACCCGGGTTGCACCAGCTGCAGAACCGACTGATAGACACGAGCAGCTTGCCTGCGGGACTGCTGTATGGCCACGGTAACATGAGAAAAGTCCGCCTCAGCTCTGACTGGCTCCGGCTGATCTTCCGGGCGCTAGCGGGCATCCCTTCAGGAGATGGTCGACGACGGCTATGAGTACTCCAGCCGGCTTCGTCGGGCGGCAGAGCGAGCTGCGCATCCTCGGTGACCGGCTTGCCGCCGCTGAGCTGGGCCATCCGCAGGTCGTCTATGTGGAAGGCGAGGCAGGCGGGGGGAAGTCGACGCTGCTGTCGGCGTTCCTCGGTTCGCTGTCGAACGCTGCCGTTCTCGAGGTGAGCGGTGACGAGGCAGAGACGTTGCTCTCCTACGGGATCATCGATCAGCTGCAGCCCGGGACCTTTACCGAGCCGGGGACGGACCCGATGGCCGCCGGCGCCCGGCTGCTTGACCTGCTCGATCGGCGGCAAGCCGACGGTCAGGTCGTCGTGCTCGCCATCGACGACCTGCAGTGGGCTGACCGGCCGTCATCGCGTGCGGTGCTGTTCGCCTTGCGGCGGCTGCGGGCGGACAAGGTGCTGGCGGTCGTGTCGACGCGGGTCGGCGGGCTGGCCGATCCCGGCTGGGCACGTTTCTTGAGCGGTGATTCGCGGGTCACCCGCATCCGTCTGGGCGGGCTCAGCGCGGGTGAGCTCACCGAGCTGGCCAGCGCGCTGGGGCTGGGGGTGCTATCTGCGCGCGGGGCGTCTCGGCTGGCGGCCCATACCGAAGGCAACGCGCTGTACTGCCGGGCCTTGCTCGACGAGATCGGCATCGCCGGGCTGAGCGCGGCCGGGCATCGCGGATTGCCGGCGCCACGGGACCTGTCCGCGGTAATCCTCGCCCGGGTGGCATCGCTGCCGGCCTCAGCTCAGTCATTTCTGGCGGCAGCTTCCGTGCTGGGGCAGCACGCGCTGGTGTCGGCGATCGCGTCGGTCGCCCGGTTGCCGGACGCGCGTACCGAGGTGGATGCGGCGGTTTGCGCCGGACTGCTGACCGAAAGCGCTTCGGCGTCGGAACTGGCCTTTACCCATCCGTTGTACCGGGCCGCCATCTATGCCGATCTCAGTCCGACGAGCCGGCGAGAACTGCACGGGCGGGCCGCCGAGACCGCCGCCGGTCGCGCCCGACTGGCCCACCGGGCTGCGGCGTCGCTGGGTTCCGACGAGGCGCTGGCGGGTGAACTCGAAGCGTCGGCCCTGGCCACCGTGGCCACCGGTGACCTGGGCGCCGCGGCTTGGGCGCTCGAACAGGCGGCGGCGCTGTCGCCAGCTGCGCAGGACAGGGAACGCCGGCTGCTCGACGCCGCCGTAATCCTGCTCAACGCCGCGGATACGACAGCGGCGGCGCGAGTGCTGGCATCCTGCCAAGTCTCCAGCGCGCGGCGCGACGCCGTGGCCGGACTCCTGGGCGTGTTCACCGGATCGCCGAACACCGAGGGTCGCCTGCTCGCCGCGTGGCAGGCCCACGATCCGGAGACCGAGGGTGAAATCGGAGCGCGGGCGGCGACCTCCCTGACCAACTGGATGGTCATATCTGGTCGCCCAGAGGCGGCACTGAACTGGGGGGATCGAGCGGTAGGCGGCACCGTTCCCGGTTCGGCGCTGCAGGCCATGGCACGCACCGCGCAGGCCTACGCGTTCGCTGCGGCCGGCCGCAGCTCCGAGGGGCTGGCCGCGCTCGGCTTCCTGCCCGTCTCAGGGAACGAAGCATCAATTGCTGAGACCGACGCCCTCATCATGCGGGGCATGCTGCAGGTCTACCTCGACGACCTGCCCGGGGCCATCGCGGACCTCGGCGTCGCCACGGCCCGGCTGGGCACGGGACTGCCTTCGAGCTACCCGGGCCCATGCCTGGCTCATCTCAGTGACGCCCACTTCCGCCGGGGCGACTGGGACGCGGCCCTCACGCACGCCCAGCTGGCGATCGCCTTGGCACAAGACACCGACCGTCCGCTTGACCTCGCGCGAGCGCACGCACGGGCCGGCCAGGTTCTCGCCTGCCGCGGCCAGTGGCTGACCGCGCAGGCTCACGTCAACGCGGCCCGGGCCGCGGCTGAGCGGCTTCCGCTGGTCTACGCCCTGGCTGCCGCGGCGACGGCCGCCGCCGCACTGGCCGATGCGCGCGGTGACCTGGCCGGGGTCCTTCGCGCGACCGAGCCGGTACGCGCCACCGGGCTCGTCGACGCCGGGGGCCGCCCGGGCATCTTCAACTGGAGAGCCATCGAGGCGGACGCGCTGATCGGCGTGGGGCGACTTGACGACGCCGAGACCATGCTCGACGAATTCGAGGCAGCCATTCCCCCGCCCGGACAGGGGTCGGCCGCCCTGACGCTTGCGCGTTGCCGAGGCAACCTGGCCGTGGCGAGCGGGGACGCGACTGCGGCGGAAGCGGCGTTCACCCGAGCTCACGAGATCGAGCCGGAAGTACCGATGCCGTTCGAACACGCCCGGCTGAGCCTCGACGACGGCCGTCGCCTGGCCGCGGCGCAGGACCGGGCGGCGGCGGTCGCGCAGCTCGAAAGAGCCCACCGTCTCTTCTCCGACTTGGGCGCCGACCCCTACCTGCAAGCCTGCGCCGCGGAACTGGCCGCCCTGCAGGTCACCGCCGCGAGCAGCAGTCCCGCTGTGCTGCTCGGGCTCAGCCGCGCGGAGCTGGCCGTGGCCCGGCTGGTCGCCACCGGGCTGACCAACCGGGAGGTGGCCAGCGAGCTGTACGTGTCCGTGAAGACAGTGGAATACCACCTCCGCAACAGCTACATCAAGCTGGACATCACCTCCCGCCGCGCGCTGGCCGCTCTTCTGCGCTGACCGGTTACGCCGCAAAAACACAGGGTCGAACCTAGGGTCACACCCTGCGGACAAGTCTGCGCTGGCTGCGATGACGAAACCGGTGCGGACTGTGGCACACACCAGGAGTTCCGGCAATCCGGTGTATAAACACGTCATCGGTGTACTCTGCTGTGCCAGACGGTCGTGGGATCGGGGAATGCGATGGGCTACAGCGGGACGGCAGCGCCGACGCTCGAGCTCACGTGCCTGCCGGACGACTGGTGGGACCCAGCCTGGCTGTCGGTGAAGTCGCCGGATGCGAGCGAGCCCGGGCCGACCGTCTGGGACCCCGCCGAAGTCGCGGCACCCGCTACCGTGCCGCAGACGCAGCCGCCGAAGCCTCCGCCGGCCTGGGGGCAGGTCCTCGCGACCACCCTCGGTTTGTGGACGTCGCGGCGCCTGCCCTGGCTCCGCCGGGTCCCCCGACGGCGGCTGGCGGCGCTGGCGCTCGGCGCCGGGCTGGTCGCGGTGGCCGTCGGGAGCACGGGCCTGGCCGCGGCCGCGCTCTCGCCCCAGCACGCAGTACAGCTGCCCGCGAGACCGTCGTCGATCCCGGCGCCGTCCGGCCGGGCCGTGCTGCCGGCGTCATTGTCGGCGGTCCAGCAGGTCGCCCGGCCGGTCTGGCTGAGCATTCCGGTGATCGGGGTGCGGACCTCGCTGGTCGATCTCGGCCTCCGCTCGAACGGCACGCTCCAAGTGCCGTCCAGCACGGCGGTGGCGGGCTGGTACACCGGCAGCCCGCGGCCCGGCACCATCGGCGCCGCCATCATCGCGGGTCATGTGGACTCCCGCTCCGGGCTGGGGATCTTCTTCTGGCTGCGGGAACTGCGCCCAGGTGACCGCATCTACGTAGGACGCGCCGATGGGACCATGGCGGTCTTCACGGTCACGGCCGTCCGGAAGGTCGCCAAGGACCTGTTTCCCACCACCGCGGTGTACGGTCCCGTCCCGGACCCGGAGTTGCGCCTGATCACCTGCGGCGGCGTCTTCGACCGGTCGCTCGGCAGCTACCTCAGCAACATCGTGGTCTTCGCGAGGCTCAGCGGATGATAGCTCCGGGGAGGCGAGATCAGATGCCGTTGAGAGATTCGCGGGAGCAGCAAGCCACCGAGACGGTGCGGTCAGCTGCCCCGCAGGCGCAACCCGGGGCTCCGTCCTGGGGCCCGGTCCTGGCGACGACCGTCAGGCTGTGGGCAGCCCGGCGGCGGCAGCGCCTGCGCCGCTCGCGGCGGGCGTGGCTCGTCGCGATCTGCGTGCTCGCGGTGGCCGCGGTGGCCGTGATCGCCGTCGTCCAGCTCACCGGCACGTCGTCAGGGCAGGCCGGCCGGGTAGCAGCGTCAAGACGTGCGGGCCAGAGCCCGGCGCCCCGCGGCGGATCCGCCCGTTCCTCCGGCCCCGCCGCGGCCGTCCGAGCGCAGGCCGCAGCGATCCGAGCGCAGGCCGCGGCCTGGATTGCCGGGCAGGTGGGCGGCGACGAGACCATCGCGTGCGATCCGTCCATGTGCACCGCGCTCGGCGCGCACGGTGTCGCGTCGAGCCGTCTGCTGTCGCTGTCGCCGTCCGCGTCCGGCGCGCCGGGCGCCGACATTGTCGCCGCGTCTCCGTCGACCCACGCCTGGCTCAGCGCGGCCGCGCCGACGCTGCTCGCCCGCGTCGGGTCCGGCGCCAGCCTGATCGAGGTCCGTGCCGTCTACTCCGGCGGGGCTGCCGCCTACCAGGCGGCGCTCCGCTCCGACCTCGCCGCCCGCCGGTCCGCCGGCGCGCAGCTGATGCACAGCCGGCGTATCGGGGTCAGCGCCCGGGGCGCCGGCCAGCTCGCGGCGGGCGAGGTGGATACCCGCCTGCTGACGATGCTCGCGGTGCTGGCGTCGCAGCACTCCTGGCGGGTGATCGCCTTCGGTGATGCCTCCCCGGGGGTGCCCCTTACCGAGGCGCCGTACCGGCAAGTCATCATCGCCGCCGCGGATGGCGGCGGCGGGACGGCCGGCCTCGCCGCGGCGCTCGCCCTCCTGCGCGCGCAACACGGCGTCTACCAGCCCGCTCAGGTCACCACCGTCCGGCTGGCCGGCGGCCAGCCGGGACTGCGCATCGACTTCGCCGCGCCAAGCCCGCTCGGGCTGCTGGCGGGCAGTATTTCCGGGTGAAAGGAACCAACGATGAGGCTAGGTAGGCGTCTCGTCCTGCTCACCGCGGCCACCACCCTGCTGGGCGGTGCTGGCGCCGCTATCGCGGCCGCATCGCCCGCGGCTTACGCCGCCACGACCGGGGCGCCGGCCGCCACCAGGGCGCAGGCCATATCCGCGGCCGCGGACCAGGGGAACGCGGGGTGGGTGCGCTGCGCCAACCTGTCCCAGGGAACACCGGAGGACGTGTACCTCTATTCGTTCGGGGGTCCGGCGAACCCGACCGTACTGATGAACGAGGGCTACGGCGGCGTCTCCAGTTACATGCAGCTCAGCGCCGGGGAGTACACGGTAGCGGTACGCCCGGTCGGCGCGGCGGCCTCGAGTCCGGCGTCGATCACCACCAGCTTCATGGTGAGCGCCGGGACGAACTACACCGTGGCCAGCCTCGGATCTGCCACCGGACGACGGCTGCAGGTGCTGCAGGACCAGATCGCCGCGCCGAACGGCGAAGCGCTCGTCCGGGTAATCCAGGCGTCGTCAAAGCAGCCGCGGGTTACCGTCAGCATCGGCGCTGATACGCTGGCGCGGCAGCTGGCCCTCGGCTCGGTCACGACCTACCAGGCCGTCCAGCCTGGCACGCCCACCGTGGTGTTCAGCACGCCGGATGGGCACGCCGCCAAGCCTGTCACCCTGGCCGCGGGCTCGGTGCACACCATCGTCGTCCTCGACGGGACCTCCGGGCTGACGGTAGAGAACCTGACCGACGCGGCGGCCAGCCAGGTCGCCGCCAAGGGCGGCGCCGCCACCGGCCTGGGCGGAACCGCGCCCGGCCCTCCGGCCCCCGGCCTGGCGCCGTGGCTGGCCACCCTGGCCGCCGGGTTGCTGCTGGCCGTCGCCGGAGGGTTCGGCCTGCGGCGGTCACGCCGCACCGACGCCGTGCCGGGCGGCTAAGCTAAGACGCCGGGTCCGAAGAGCCCGGCGATGCCGCCGAGGTGAAGGACCCGGGTCACCCTGAGCCTCACCTGCTAGGGCTGGCGGATCCGTCGGGTTTAGCCGGCTTCGGCTTCGGCTTGTTCGTCTTCGGCGTGCCAGCGAAGGCCCCAGCTGACCAGCGGCTGGAGCGCCGCCATCAGCTCGCGGCCCCGGGGCGTCAGCCGGTAGGTCACCTGGACCGGGGTGCTGGGCACCACGTCGCGGGCGATTATCTCCGCGGCACTGAGCTCCCTGAGCCGCTGGGCGAGCATCCGGTCCGACAGCCCCGGCACGGACGCGTGGATCTCGGAGAACCGGCGGGCGCCACGGGCCATGGCCAGCAGGATGGCCGAGCTCCACCGGCGGCCGATCAGCTCGACCGAATCCTGGAAGAGCCGGCACTGGTCGTCGTCGATGTGTTTCCATTCCGCAGGCACTTACTAAAGGTAAGTCTCTTACGGATGATTTGCAAGGAGGCGATCGGGGCCGGAGACTGGAGGCATGCCCGACTATGGTCACCCGCTTCGCTTCGGCACGTTCATCCAGCCGTCGAACGCCCAGCCCGAGCTGACCGTCACCCTGGCCGAACGGAGCGAGCAGCTCGGCTACGACCTGGTGACGTTCCAGGACCACCCGTACCAGCCGTCCTACCTGGACACGTGGACGCTGATGACCTGGGTGGCGGCCCGCACCACCCGGATTCACCTGGCCAGCAACGTGCTGAACCTGCCGCTGCGGCCGCCCGCGGTCACCGCGCGCGCCGCCGCGAGCCTGGACCTGCTCTCTGCCGGCCGCTTCGACCTAGGCCTCGGCGCGGGCGGTTTCTGGGACGCGATCGAAGCCATGGGCGGCCGGCGCCTGTCGCCCGGGCAGTCCGTCGACGCGCTGGACGAGGCGATCGACGTGATCCGCGGCATCTGGGCCGACGGCGAGCGGACCCCGCTGCGCGTGGACGGCGAGTACTACCGGGTGCACGGGGCCAAGCGCGGGCCGGCACCCGCGCACGACATCCCGATCTGGGTCGGCGCGTACAAGCCCCGGATCCTGCGGCTGACCGGGCGCAAGGCCGACGGCTGGCTGCCGTCGCTGCCCTACCTCAAGCCCGGCGACCTGCAGGCCGGTCACCAGATAATCGACGAGGCCGCGCGCGCGGCAGGCCGCGACCCGGCGGAGATCCAGCGGCTGCTGAACATCTCCGGCCGCTTCTCGGCCGTCGGCCGCGGCCCGCTCGACGGGCCGCCGGAGCAGTGGGTGGACGACCTGCTGCCGCTGGTCCTGCAGGACGGCATCAGCACGCTGATCGTGATGGCCGACGACCCGCAGACGATGCAGGTGTT
>Ga0302325_10019643_pt1 | contig 14197 bp, 15 predicted proteins | sample Palsa_T0_2_FD_201948 | JGI IMG/M metagenome (GOLD analysis project Ga0302325, IMG submission 201948) | Peat permafrost microbial communities from Stordalen Mire near Abisko, Sweden - Palsa_T0_2 | ecosystem: Environmental > Terrestrial > Soil > Palsa > Peat permafrost | place: Sweden: Abisko... | reverse complement strand
GCGCACCGACCTGCTCCCCCGCCCCCGCCTCCCGCAGCCGATCCAACAAAACAGCCACCGTGTAGGGGTCACTAAGGTCGGCGTCCCGCGCTGCCCGCTCGGCCAGCGCACGGACCTGCTCATACGCCCCCGCCTCCCGCAGCCGATCCAACAAAACAGCCACCGTATACGGGTCACTAAGGTCGCCATGTGTAACGGCCCAAGCGGCTGGGCGGTGGTCAGACGGGTGGAGGCGGTGCATGCTGGCGATGAGGCTGGCAGCACATCGAGGATCGCCTTGGCCACTCGCGTTCTTGCGGAGTTGAGCAGCGTCTCGCAAGAGGCCACGAGCCTCTGCGGCATCGGCAAGGGCGGTTTGGTCGCGAATGTTGGCATAGTTGGCAGCAGCCCAGAATCCAGGCGGAGGAATTTCGGTAGCGCGGTAACGTCGACCGTGCTGGTCGAGATAGTCCGCGAGTCGATATACAGGCCTGTCCATTTCGCCGATTGGGTGGTTAGTCGGCTGATCAGGGCTTCGTCTTCGTGTGGCCCAGTTGTGAGCGGATCTGCTCGGCCGCGGCCGGATACGAGTCAAGGGCCCGAGCACACCTTTGCACGGAGCGGCGGTATAGGCAAGAGCCTGCTCCAGCCAGTCGTCATCCGCAGCATCCCACTCACTGTCACTGAAGTATGCGATGGCCCCAGCAGCGAGAAAGTCGTACGACAATGCCAGACCATGGCCCAGACGGCGCGCATCCATTGCTGCCTGAATCAGAGCTCGGGCAGCTGGTGGAGCGTTGCGATAGCGGGCTAGCAACTCTGGCACCCCCGCCAGGTATTGGGTAACCTCACCGTCTCGCGCCTCCTGCGCGGCCAACGCGAGTCGCGCGTCGCCGACGGCGGCGCGCGCCAGATCCCGCATTGCCCGGCCTGTAAATGATGAAGGCACGGAAATATCCGTGCCGTTTAGGAGAGCGCGGGCCTGCGGATTTGAATTTGGATCCCGGGTTAGGGCGTCCCAGTGAGTTGGCCACAGCGTGCCAAGCACAAGCACCGGTTCCCGCACGGGGTCCGCCAGCAGGCTTCGAAGTGCGGCTGCGACCCGTTCCCCAGTTTCACCAGGGGCATCCAGGTAGAGTTGCGTCTCATTCAGCCATATCACTGTCTGCGGCCCGACCTGTGATAGCTGTGCTAGGACAGCATCGGGTCGCGTCGGGTCGAATGGATGCCATAGCCGCCATCCCCTCGGTAGTCGGTGCACTGCTTCCCAGCAAGCTCGGGTCTTGCCAGTCGACGACCCGCCCACCAGCACTGCCATGCCACTCTGCCCACCAGATGACCGCATAATCACTATAGCCAGTTCATCGTCATGAGAGCGGTGAACATACGGCGGCAACGTGGGCAATCCCTCGCCACCCAGATCGACGTGCACCGGGCGGTGTACCTCAAGTGCGAAAGGATCAGTCAGATTCTCAACGAGGCGGCCCAAGCTGTCAGGCTCACCGCCGCTCTCGGCGACATCGTGCGCTGCCTGGTCCGCGCGCAGCAATCTTTCCCACTCTCGTGCTGACAGCGGCTGCTCGTTCGCCAAGCGCGCCAGTGCGGTGCTGAGTGTGGTGAGCTGATCGAGAGTTCGCGGTAGCGACCGGCCTGTCGACCATGAGTTAACCGTTGTTACCGGTATGCCGGACTCACTGGCAAGCAGTTTTTGCGTCAACTGCTTGTCCCTGTCGGCCAGTCGGCGAGTGGCCTGCTCCCACAGTCGCGCCAGCTCTGCCAGCACCACTGACCCCATGTTAGGCCCGCTGCCGGGACGGAATGGCCCGTCAGCCATGACGTACCCCTCCCCCCAGGGAACCAGGTCGATCCGACTCGTACTAACCCGGATCCGGTCCCGACCAGCAGCGTAACCGGCATCAGGTGACTCGGATCCGAGATTTGCTGAATCTGCACGGTTGGTGTCCGCCAATAGACAGTGCCATCCCGGTCTGGGAGCAGGTTCTGCGAGATCAGAAGGAGCATCAAATGACTGCCAGCCGCAACCGTCGCCTCCGCCTCCGAAACGCCATACTTTTCGCTGCCGTTCGCGGAGCCGCGGCCGCCGCAGGTTCTGGGCTTGTCGGATTGATCTTCTGGTGGATCACCCACCGGTGAGACAGAAAGCTAGCCTTCGCGTACGTTTCGAACCAAGGGCTACGGTGAAAACCTTAAACCTATTTAGTCAGTAGATTTGCAGACGCGAATGGCTTTGGCGAGCCGCCCAGTGTGCGCGGTGCAGTTAGCACTCGGGCAGCCGCCAGAGCCTTGGCCCGATTCGTGCGCCACTACGCGGCGGCGTGGACCCCGGGCCAACCCCGGGCCCGCAAGCGAGTTAACGACGGTCGCCTTTATGTAAGTAGACGAGCGTAGGCAGACCCGCTTGTCCGATCCTCAGAGTGGATTTACTAAATTTCAATTGTCGAACGATTGACATACGATCGAAAGAGCCTTTTCTGCGATAACAAGTACACCTATAACACTCAAGCCTTGGCCGTCTTACAATGCAGCGGAAAAGGAGGGCGAAGAACGATTATTTTGGACGGATTCTCGCGTGTCTGAACTGTAGATTCCGGTCAGATAGCAGCTTTGAAGCTAGTCTTTGCCGCTTATGCGGTGGCTGTGCGGGCGCGGTCCAGGACGCCGGCTGTGGTGCCGATGTACTTGTCCAGGGTGGTGCGGACGTTGGCGTGCCCGGCCATGGCGGAGACGTCGGTGGGGGCGAGTTTCCAGGTGAACAGGGCGGTGCTGCACAGTACGTGCCGCAGGCTGTGCCAGGTCCACTTCCCGTTGCCGTCGGTGTCACGCCAGTCGGCGGCGAGGTAGGCAGTGGCCAGGACGCGGCGGTCGAAGTTGGAGGACCGCCAGTAGGTGCCACGGGGGGAGGGGAACATCAGCCCCAGCGGATTGACGCCAGCTTCCCGCTCGGCGTGTATGGCCCCGATGCGGACGGCGATCTTCTCCGCCAGGGGGTAGCCCTGCGGGGTACGGGCGGGGTAGATGGTCTTGCGGCGCTTGCGGCCCTTGGGCGCGCCCGTGAGGAGCTTGCCGCTGACCTCTATGACTTTGCGGTCGACGTCGATGACGCGGGCGGCCGGGTCGATCTGGCCGGTGGTCAGGGCGAACAGCTCGCCTTGCCGTAGCCCGGTGTAGGCGGCGGTGTAGGCCATCAGCTCGTGAAGGTCCCCGCGCCGCCCGGCAGCCATGGCCTGGCCCAGCCGGGCGACGTCAGCGGCGGCGGGGATTTCGGACGGATCGACGTACTGGGCGGCCTCTCCTTGCATGGTGACCTGCGGGGCGGGCGCGGGCCGCTCCCCGGCCTGCCAGTGCACCTCCCGCAGCCGGGGGTTGGTCAGGTACCCGCCGGAGATCCCGGCGGCGACCATGGCGGATAGGCACCGGTGCAGCCTGGCGCCCTCGCCCGCGGTGGGTGCGGCGTTGACCGCCCGCTGCATGTCGGCGACCTTAATGTCCTGGCAGGTGATCGTCGCGATGACCGGGGCGATGAACCGCGCGCACAGCCGCCGCTGGGTATCGGCGTGCTTAGCTGACCACGGCTTGCTAGCGGGGTGCCGGGCGGGTGAGAGGTACCAGGCGATCAGGTCCGCGCCGGGCCGTTCCAGGTTCGGCGCGTCCGCCATCAGCCGCTCGGTCACCTTCTCCAGCTTCGCCGCTAGCCGACCCTCGGACGCCGCCTCACACTGCCGCCGCGCGCCGCCTTCGTACCACACCGCCCGCCACCGGCCACCGGGCTCCCGCGCCGGATACACCGACACCCCGCACTCAAGCTCAACAACCACACGACCTAGTGTCTGGTCGGGCATCGTTGGGGTGATCACGGTATTTCTCTGCGGGTTCGGGCGGCGCGGATTTTGCCGGTGATGCGGCGGGGCGGCGTGGCCGAATGGGGCGTCCGCCGTGTGCCGTTGCCTTTCACAGACTGGTCTGGGCGGTTCCGGCGGAGGCTGTCTGCGAATGCGTCGACCTCGCTAGCCCACCACCGGTAGCAGCGCGGGGAAACCGGGACGGGTTCGGGGAAGTCCGGGCGGTGCGTCAGCTCGTAGGCTGCGGTTCGGCCAAGCTTGAAGAGCTGACGGATGTCCCCGATGCTGATCAGCGTGTCGCTGGTCCACCGGGATGGCGCCGCAGTCGCGGGCTGCGGGACTGGCGGGAAACTCGCCGGCTTTCCCTTAGCTACAGCTGAGCGGGCGTTGTATCCGCGGGAACCTGGTGCGGGTTGGCTCGGCATCTTATTCCAGTTCCATTTCCCTGTCGGCCGCGTGCTCGGGGGAACGGTGTGCCCAGGTGGGTTCGGGCAGGGTGGGGTCGTGTTCGATGGCGGTGCGGTAGGCGTGTTCGGCGGCGCGCAGGCGGGTGGCGATGCGGGTTTCGCGGGCGGCGATGGCGTCGCGGTTGCGGCGGCCGTAGGACCCTTCGGGGAGGCTGCGGCCGGAGCGTTCGACTTCGCGGATGTGGGCTTCTCGTTCGGCGGCGTGGGCGGTGATGGCGAACAGGGCGATGCTGGCGGTGGTGGCGTCGAGGGTCAGGGTGACGGTCTGGGTGCTCTGGTCGTGGCGGGCCAGGGCCAGGATCCGGGGGCCGTCTTTGTCGGGCCAGGCCTGCGGGGGGTGGATTTCGCCGGTGCGGACGCGGTCGTAGTAGCGGGCGAGGGTGGCGTCGGCGCGGTCGATCTGGTCGCAGACGGCGGCGAAGTCCTCCCCGAGCGGGCCCAGGTCGGTGCTGCGGGAGGCGGCGTAGTTCAGGAGCCGGGCGGCCTCGGCCTGGTCGGGGTAGGTGCCGGTGCGGGCGTGCCTGCGGAGCTCGGTCCGGAGCTCGTGGCGGATGGTGCCGGTGCCGATGAAGTGGACCAGCCCTTGGGCGAAGCCGGGTTCCTGGGGGCGGGCGGCCATCCAGATGGCGAGGCGCCGGGCGGTGAGGTGGTCGACGATGCCCTCGTGGCGGTCGGCTTGGTCGATGCCCTCGGCGATGAGCCGCTCGTACATGGCAAGGTCCGGCAGCGGCCCGGCGGCGGGCAGCCGGTACCTGGGTCCGGCCGGGGGCCCGAGGCCGTTGTCGGTCTTATACATCGGTCATGGCCTGGCCAGGGCACGTGTCCGCGGGCGGTGGCACCGCGCGGGCCCCCCGGCGGTCATAGCTCAGCCTCGGGTTCGGCGTCAGGTCCGGGCAGCCGGGTGCCGTGTTCCTGGTGGCGGCTGCTGCCGGGCGGCTGGGAGGCACAGGTTATGGCATCGGGTCCGGTCAGGCCGAGTTCGGCTGCCCAGCCCTGGATGAAGGGCCAGAGCCGGTGTCCTTCATGGAGGCCGGGTTCGGCGGCTGTGTCGGCGAGGGTCATCGCGGTGATCGCGGTGTTGCGGTCCAGGACCCTGCCGGGGAGCCAGGACACTTCCCAGCCGTGCCGGCCGGGTGCGTACCGCGCGGTGTGGGGGTTGCGGTCGCTGGTCATGGTGGTGTCGAGGATGGTGAGGGTCATGGCTGCTGCTTCCGGTCAGGGGTCATGGTTCGGCTTCCAGGTCGGGTTCGGGCTGGGGCTGGGGGGTGCGGGCGGCGAGGTTTTCCAGGAGCTCGGCGAGGGAGGGCGGGGCGCCGGTGCCGCGGATCTGATCGAGGACGAACGCGAACTCGGGGCGGTACTGCGGCCAGTCGTCACCCAGGCCGGGGATGCCGAGCTCGTCGGGGTCGCGCAGTTCGAGCAGGTCCTCCTCCGATGGCCGCGGGGCCGGGACGCGGGGGGCGGCGGGCTGGCGGCGGGGTGCGGGCTGGCCTGGCGGGGCGGCGTGGCTGCTCATGCGCCTTTCCTCGCCTGGCGCCAGCGGGAGCGGACGGGAGCGATATCGGAGGCGACGCCGGTACCCCGGGCAGGTTTCCAGCCGGAATGGGGGCGGTAGCCGGGGATGTCGAGCTGGTCATCGTCCAGCGCGGCGGCGGCGCACCAGTTCCCGGCGATAGCGCGGCGCCGGGCGATGGTCGCGGCGCCGCGTTCGGCGCGGGTGCGTTCGGGGGCGCGCTTGTCCCACCACGCGTCGTACAGGTCGGTGATCCTGTCGCGCAGGTACGGGCTGACGGTGCGGGCGGTGCCGTTGACCAGGTCCTGGATGGCGGTGCGGCGGGCACCCAGGGCCCGCGCGATGCGGGTGGAGCCGTGCCCCATGACGTGCAGGGCCCGCAGCCGCAGCCGGGTCCCGCCCGCATCGGGCCGCCCCGCCGGGATGCGCCGGGCGGGGGTGACGATGCTGGCGGCGCGGCGGTTCCGGGCTCCCGGCTTGGCCTGACGGGGTCGGGGACGAGACGGCGGGACGGGGGTGGGGGTGGGGTTCATGTCAGGTGGCCTCGGGCTGGCAGTCGGGATGGGGGGTGTGGGTGCGGCGGGCGGAGTTCAGGGTCCGGGTGATCTCGGGGCCGGACAGGCCGGCCTGGCGGGCGGCGTCGGCGAGCGCGGTCAGGTCGGCGGCGGGGTCGGTCTCCAGGGCGCGGTTGGCGGCCCAGAACAAGCCGGCGTTGCGGTTCCCTTCGCCCTGGCCGGCGACCCAGCGGGCCAGGTGACCCAGCTCGATGTCCGGGGCCAGGTCCTGGCGCGGCTGCGGCCGGGAGGGCTGGCGGCCGGGTTGCAGCAGGCGGGTGACCGCGGCCCAGTCCAGGACGGCCTGGCCGCCGGGCTGGGCGGTGAGCTGGTAGGGGCGGCCGCCGATCTGGGAGGGCGGCGCGAGGATGTAGCCGCCGTGCGAGCGGAAGTCCAGGTGGCAGTCGGGGAGGTGGCCGCAGTGCTGGGCGGTGCCAGTGAAGTAGGCGTGCAAGCCGCCGCTAGGGGTGCGGACGCAGCTGCCCATGCCGTCGAGGAACCCGGCGGCGCGGAGCCGGGCCAGGGCCGGGTAGCCGCTTCCCGCCGGGCCGTGCTGGTCGACGTCCAGGACGTCGGGACCGGGGACACCGGTGGCGATGGCCAGGTTCGCGTCCGGATGCCGCGTGAACCACGCGGTGATCTGTGCGGGGTCGGTGGTGGCGTCGCGGTAGCCGTGGCCGGTGGCGGGGGTCTTCGCGCCGGGCAGGCAGGGCAGGACCGGCCAGCCGCGGGCGGCGTACGCCAGGGCCTGCTGCAGGGTGGCGGCGGTCATGGCCTGGTCCAGGGCGGGCCGGCCGGGGCGGTGCGATGGCCGCAGCTGGTGGTCTCGGCCCGGAGCTGGTCGGCTAGGGCGGGCAGGAGGCGGGCCTGGTATTCGGCCTGGGCGGAGATCAGGCCCGGGGTGCGGTCTGGCTGCAGGTAGAGCACGGACCAGAGGGTGCTGAGGATGTCCAGGCCGTACAGGCACAGGTCGTGGGTCTCCCAGCAGGAGTCCAGCGCGGCAGCGAGGTGGCCGTAGCCGGGCCGGTACACCTGCTCCACCCAGGCCCGGAGCCGGGCGATGTGCTCTGCCCGTTCGGCAGCCGGGAGCTTCCACCACGCCGGAGCCGGGTCGGGCTGGTAGCCATCCTCACCGGCGCGGTCCTTGGTGATGCCGGTGAGCTGGGCGAGGGCGGCTTCGTGGTCCTCCAGCGTGCGGGCCAGGACGGCGGCCTGGCGGGTGAGCCCGGCGAACTGGCCGCTGGCGGTGGCGTGGTGCTGGGTTTCGCGGGCGTCGAGGCGGGTGACGTGCTCGCGGTGCGCGGCGACCTCGTCCAGCAGGCCGGTGATCTGGTCCAGGAGTTCGGTGATCTGGTCGTTGGCTGTCATGGGTCAGTTCCAGGGGAAGGAGGAGCCGGCGGAGTTGCCGGGGATCATCCCGGCGGGCACGTGATCGGGGATGACGGGTTCGGCCCAATGGGCGGCGGGTGGGAGTTCGCGGGCGGGAGCGGTGGTGATGCGGCGGGCGCGGCGGTAGGCGGGGTTGCGCCAGGCGCGGGGCAGCCGGGCGATCACCGGGGCGCACCCGCCGCGGATGACCAGGGCGAACCCGGCGGGGAGCTGGCGGATCATGTCGGGGGTGGCGACGTCGTGGCGGGTGGCGTGGTCCTGCCCGCGGATCTTCCACGACCCCTGCCCGCACAGCGTGCTGGCGGCCTGCAGGGTGGTGACGTCGGTGATGCCGGGCAGGAACACCTTCACTGAGCTGGTGTCCAGGACGATCTGGCGGCCGTGCTCGCCCCACCGCTCGGCGAGCTGCGCCTCCCCGTGGACGACGGCGACCACCTGGATGCCCTTGCCGCCGGAGTCCGACAGCCAGGACGGCAGCGGGACGGGGCAGATCTGGGTCACCTCATCCAGCCCCATCAGCAGCGGCGGGTCCAGCCGCCGCGATTCCGACGCCTGGCCCTCCTGGGCGGCGATCCAGTGGACCTCGGACGCGAGCGCGGCGAACAGCGGCGCGACCGGCGCCTCCTGCGACACGGCCTCGGCGATCAGGTACACGGTCCCCGCGTCGCTGAGGAATTCTCCGATGTCGAAGCCGGTGCCGTCGGGGCCGGGGAGGACGCAAGCGGCCAGGTCGGGGTCGGCCATGAACGACAGGGCGCGGGACATGACCATCCGGACTGTCGCGGCGGTCTTGTGGGCCTCGGAGCGGAGCTCGGCCAGGGTCAGCGCCCACTGGTGCGCCCCGGCCGCGGCCAGGATCCGCTCCGGCACGTCCGGGTCCGCGCCGGACACCCACGCGGCGACCGCCCGCAGGTCCCAGTCGGCCAGGGCGGCGGCGTGGAAGTAGCCGCGGAGGTAGTCCGAGGCCTTGGCGGACCAGAAGGTGGCGTCTTCGACGCCTTTCTGGGAGACGGCGAACGCGAACGCGTCGGCGCGGCGGATCGCGGTGGCCGGGTCCTGGCAGCCCTGCACCGGGGACCAGCAGAAGGTGGACGGGACGCCGCCGATGTGCTGGGGGTTGAACACGTGCACCGGACCGAGCAAGGAGCGGACGGCGGCGGTGAGGGTGAACAGGTCGGCCTTGGTGGTGGTGGCGATGACCGGGCCGGGGTAGCGCAGGATGACATCGGCCAGGAACGCGGTCTTGTAGGTCCGCGGCGGCGCCATCACCAGGACGTGCTCCTCCAGCGGGACCCGCAGCCCGTGCCGGTAGTGCGCCCGGCCCACGAACACCGAATGCTCACCCGGGTACAGGAACCGGTAGCGCAGCGGGAGAGCCGGGCGGATCCGGGACGAGCGGCGCAGGGCGGCGAGGCGGCCCCAGCGCAGGTGCAGGCTGAACAGGTGGGTGAAGCCCTTGCCTGGGTGCAGCCGCAGGTGCAGGCGGATCCGCAGGTGCCGGGCGCGGTTGCCGGGCAGGTGGCGGGCGGGCAGGAACGCCCATGTCGTGAATGCTGCAATGGCGATGAGGACGGCCAGGGTGATGGCGTACTTGAGGATCATCGGGGGTCTCCGTTCCGGGACGCGAGGACGGCGTGGCGCAGGGCGGTGCGGGCGGCGCCGGGGTGCAGCCCGGCGAGCGGAGCCAGGGCGGCGGCGATCGCCGCGGTGGACTCGAGCGGGATCTGGGGCAAGGGGCCGTGCCGTTCGGTGACCAGAGACAGGAACCGGGCCGTCTTGGTCCCCTTCCGCGGCACCGGCCCCCTCCCCCAGCCCGGACCGGACGGAACCGGCGCCGGGCCCGGGTGGGCACGGCGGCCGGGGGCCACCGGGCACTCGGCCAGCACCCAGGCGCGGAACCCGGCCAGGGTGGAGGCCGGGGCCAGGACCAGGCGCAGCAGCCACAGGGCCAGGCCCCCCAGGACCGTCAGCGGGGTCGCCGTGTCGGCGGCCAGCGCGGTGCCCAGCCGCCGGTGGCGGGCGATCGCCCAGGCCCGGACGACGCCGATCAGGGTGTCACTGGCCAGCGCGTAGGCGACCGGGGGCAGCGCCCAGATCGCCACGTTCCGCCAGCCCGGCGCCGCGGCCAGGACATTCATGAACACGCTCGCGGCGACCGCGGCCAGGTTCAAAGCGCGGGCCCGCAACGCCCGCCGGCCACTCAGCGCTAGCGCGATACCCAGGCACGCGAACACCACCGCCGCCACATCCGGGACCGCCGCCTCCAACGCCGCGATAACCGGGAGATGACGGGTGGCGTCCACCATCCGGTACTGCGCAGTGAAACTGACCGTCGCAGCGGCGGCCGCCAGGACACCGAGACCGGCGGCGGCGTTACGCAGCCACATACCGGAGCGGTCCCTGGGCTCTCTGAGCGGGCCGGGCTGACTGTCGTGGCCAGGGCGGCTGACCAGCGCCATGACGGCGGGATGAGACAGGGCCACGCGCAGGGCGGGAGCCGCCGGACGGCTGGTGCCGTCCTGGCCAGTTCCGGGGGAAGGGAGGGTGGTGAACGGGATCGAGATGGTCATGGCCGATCGCCTTCGGGGAGGAAGAGGGACGACGGGGTGCCGGATGGCGTCACCGCGGTGGGGACGGCTCCTGAGGTGCGGACGCCGACTCCGAGCAGCCGGCGGGTGACCTGTTCGGTGCGGGTACGGGGCGCGCTGGTGAGGTTCTTGGCACGGTCGTCACTGCGGATTCCGGCGACGAGAACGGCGAGGATGACGATCACCGCGCAAGACAGGAAAGCGGCGATGGCGATCATCCAAATGGTGAGTGTCATTGCGTCAGTGCCTTCCGTGGCGCCGCAATGCGGCCTGGATTGAATGACTGCGGCCAGGCGTGTTACCGGGCCCGGTAAGCCGGCCGTGCTCGTCGGTTTTGGCGTCGTAAGTCATCGGGCATCAAGTCCGTTAGAAGCTGAAATCATCGCTTTTGAAGCTGATTTCAGCTCACCGTTGCACTACGGACGGGCTGCGCTTAGTTGCGTTTTGTGTTGGTTCGCCGTGGAATGACGCGGCGGTCGGCTAATCTCGGCGGTGGAAGCGGAACGCGGAGGATCGCGCGTGTCGGAAGGCGTGCCGGAAGACTGGGCTGCTGTCGCTCGGGCGATCAGCGAGCGCATCCGTGAGCTTGGCTGGCGTCAGCGTGAGCTTGCGGAGCGTTCGCATGTGTCGGTGGCCGTCGTGCGGGAAATCCAGCGTCATACCGTGGAGCGGCGGCGTAGCCCCCGGACGCTGGAATCGCTGTCCGTGGCTCTCGGCTGGGAGCCCGGGCGCCTCGATGCGGTGCTCAAGGGCCGCGCGCATCCGGCAGGGGCCAGTAATCGCGTACCGGCCGACGGTGCTGCGCTGTTGTCCCGGCTGGATGCCCACGAAGAGCGGCTTGACGAAATCGTCAAGCTGCTCGCCGGGCTTAAAGCCGACGTCGCCGCGGTAATTGAGCACGTTCGCCATGACCGGTAGGCCGGCGAGTATTCGCCTTTCCGGCGAGATGCTTTCCATACCTGTAATTCCACCCGGGATCCGGCCCCTTTCCCATGCACGGGTAATGCAGCTTCAGTGCAAGAGCGGTGCAGGTGCACTACATACCGCAGCAGCGGGAGGCGCCGGGAAATGGTGACCGGCTGGACCGGAAGCACCGCGTGCGCGCTGCAGGCCGCTCTGCGGCTTAGTAACGAGGCGTTCGCGGCGCATCTGGGAATCGGCGTGCGGACGGTTGCCGCCTGGCACCAGAAGCCGGCGCTACGCCCCCGGCCGGAGATGCAGCAGCTTCTTGACACTGCCCTCGCGCAGGCACCGCGAGCCGTCAGCGATCGATTCGCTGTGTTCACTGGTGAGTCTGCCCGCGTCGGCAGGAACGCGCCGGAGGCCGGTGCCGGGGCTGGCGATGACGGCGCGTCAGCTGAGGCTGAGCGCAGGCTTATCACTGACCAGAACATCAGTCTTGCGCTGAGCCGCCTGGACCAGCTCGCAGGCTGGGAGCCGGGAACTGCCCGCAGGCAGGTCGCGGCGCGGCTGAGCCGCCTGGATAAGGGTTACCTGCTGGACCGCGCGAGCCGCCGGAGGCGTATCGGCCGGGATCGTACGGCCAAGGCCCTGGGCCGCTACTACGAGGGCCACGTCGGCGATTACGGCCGGTACGGTGCACGCAGCGGCCAGGACAGCGGGATCGTGACCAGCGTCCTTACTCACCCTGACTGGCTGGATCTCGACTGCCCCCTGACGTCAGGCCATGACGGGCTCACTCTCGCCGGCGCGACGGCCGGCAGTGATATCCCGCTTGACAGCGAAGCGGCTGCGGCAGCGGCCGAGCGGCTCGCCGAGACGCTGGCCGCGGATACCCGCTTCGTGGACACGCACTTGTACCGCCTGGGCGGCATCGACATCGGGAAGGGCAGGATCGGCGGGTCGCTGGCCATCACGCAGTTCGCCTCGTACGCGCTGACCCTTGATCTTCTCGAAGGTGAACTGACCGATGCGCTGACCGCAGGCATAACACCGCAGCCCGGCTCGCTGCCGCTCCGCGACCGGTACCTTCCCGACCTGGCATCGGTTCTTGACGTCGGAGGCCGGCTCTGCGCTGGCGGCGCGCTGGCCCTGTGCGCGTTCGCCCGGCCGTTCAGCCCGTACCGCGGTCCCGCCGACTATATTCTTCTCGTGCAAGAACGTTCCGGCAGCGTCATCAACGCATCCCGGCAACTGGCAGTGATCCCCAAGGGCTTCCACCAGCCGATGACGGATTTCCGCAGTGACGCCAAAATCGCGGCCACGCTGCTGCGGGAAATGGAAGAAGAACTGTTCGGCCGCGAGGACATAGATAACACGCTGACCGGGCAGAACGCCGCCGACCCGATGCACCCGGCGCGCCTGTCAGAGCCGATGCGGTGGCTGCTCACTGAAAACCCCAACGCGCTGAGAATGGAATGTACAGGGTTCGGCCTTAACCTAGTCAGCGGAAATTTCGAGTTCGCGTGCCTGATCATCGTCGATTCCGATGATTTCTGGTCCCGCTACGGCGGTCAGATCGAAGCCAACTGGGAGTCATCGGCATTGCGTCAGTATTCGAGCCTGGATAGCGAGTCGCTGGCCGCGCTGGCCGCTGATGACGCCTGGAGCAATGAGGGATTGTTCGCTTTCCTGCAAGGGCTCCGGCGGCTTCAGCAGGTCGGCGGAGACCGGGTGGATATCCCTGCAATGGAATGGTCGGTGCAATAGTGAGCGTCAACTGGTATAGCGGAAATGCTGCCGAAGACGGCCTTGAGACACGCGGCTGGCTGCTCGGTCACTTCATCGACCCGGCCAAGGGCATCCGGTCGAGCAAGGACGTCGAGGTAAAGTGGGGTATTCATCCGGCAGGCGAAAAGCGCTCTGACTGGACTGCTGACGACCAGCGCACGACTCTGGTCCTGCTTGTAGACGGAAATTTCAGGATTGACCTCACCGAAGGACCTGTCGCCCTTGTGCGGCAGGGCGACTACGCCGTCTGGGGTCCGGGGATAGACCACTCCTGGGAAGCGGTATCGGACTCGGTCGTCGTCACCGTCCGTTGGCCCTCAGCAGCATCGTGAGCGGCGCGCCCTCCGCCGCGCGTCACGACGAGTACTGGAGCTAGCCACGACGGTTTACCTTCAGCCTGCCGGGCTAGGGTGCGGACTTCAGGACGTACGTGCCGCGCCCGTGTGTCGTGACGACCTTTTCCCGTTCGCGTAGCACCGCGATGGCACGGCGAATGGACACGCGCGACACGCCGTACTGCTCAGCCAGCTCGAGCTCACTCGGCAGCCGGGAATTAGGCGTGAGCTTGCCGGCGTCGATGTCGGCTTGGATGTCTGCGGCGACCTGGAGGGTCACGGTCACGGGCGAATCGTGATCGATTCTGCCTGAGCGGTCATCCAGGGACATGATGATCATGTTAGATGCCCTGTGACCTGCGATGACGCTTAGATACCTCATATAACTTTACATGAGGTCTTAATACAACTAGGCTCGGAGGTGCCCCGGCAGGGCCGGACGCCTTCTGGCATCCGCTTCCAAGGCCCTGCCGGAGCGCTCAATCTCGCTAGTGCGGGTTCCCTGCTTCGACGGGAGACACCATGCCAGAGGGTCTGCTCACGTTCGAGCGGACGTACCTAGAACGACTCAAGCTGGCATGTGACGTGCTGCTTGAGCTGGCCGAGGACGACGAGATCTCAGACGGGCTGCAGGTGGAACTCCGAGGCTTCAAAGAGCAGGTGGAGCACGAACTGCTCCAGCCCGACCGCCCGCAATCCGCGAGGGCGTGACGACCATGGCAAAGCGATACTGCTGTGTGGACGATATCCCGTGCGACGATATCGACTGGTCCGCCGCGCATGCCAAGACCAGCCAGGGCACGGCGCGCGAGCCAGAGCAC
>Ga0302325_10019642_pt1 | contig 14198 bp, 9 predicted proteins | sample Palsa_T0_2_FD_201948 | JGI IMG/M metagenome (GOLD analysis project Ga0302325, IMG submission 201948) | Peat permafrost microbial communities from Stordalen Mire near Abisko, Sweden - Palsa_T0_2 | ecosystem: Environmental > Terrestrial > Soil > Palsa > Peat permafrost | place: Sweden: Abisko... | reverse complement strand
AAGGGCGAGAAGGGCGAGTATGGGTTCGCCACTTTGGAAATGAGCCAGACTGACGACCCGCTCTTCGAAGGCCTCGGCGGCAGTCAACAGGTGTGGATGAACCATCGCGACGCGGTGGCGTCCTTGCCCGAAGGGTTCACGGTAACGGCCCGCACCGCGACCTGCGCCGTGGCTGCCATCGCTGCGCCGGGCAGGAAATTCTACGGCGTCCAGTTTCACCCCGAGGTGGTCCACACGGCGCGCGGCCAGGAGTATCTTTCGAATTTTGTCTTCCGCGTGTGCGGCTGCGAAAAGGATTGGGACCCGCGCCGCCGCGCGCCCGCCATCGAGCGCGAGATTCGCGACTGTGTGGGCGACCGCAAGGTCTTCTTCTTCGTCAGCGGCGGGGTGGATTCCACCGTCGCCTTCGCTTTGTGTACGCGCGCGCTGGGTGCGGACCGGGTGCGCGGCGTTTACGTGGATACCGGCTTGATGCGCGAAGGCGAGACGGAATTCGTGGGCGGTCTGCCCGGCGTGACGGTGGAACACGCCGAGGAACAGTTTCTGGGAGCGCTGGCGGGAGTAACCGATCCCGAAAAGAAACGGCACATTATCGGCGAGGAGTTTGTGCGCGTGCAGGAGCGGATCATCGCTTCGCGCGGCTTGCTGGACGAGAGCTGGATCCTGGGCCAGGGCACCATCTATCCCGACACCATCGAATCGGGAGGTACGAAACATGCCGACGTCATCAAAACGCATCACAACCGCGTGGCGGGAATTCAGAAGCTGATCGAGTGCGGGCGCATCGTGGAGCCGCTGAAATCCTTCTACAAAGATGAAGTGCGCGAAGTGGGGCGCGAGTTGCAATTGCCGGCGGAACTGCTGGATCGTCATCCGTTTCCCGGGCCGGGTTTGGCGATTCGCTGTTTGTGCTCGGACCTCGAAGCGCCGGTGCGCGCCACCGAAGATGGGTTCGTGCTTCCGGTGAAGTCGGTGGGCGTGCTGGGCGATTCGCGTAGCTATGCGCCGGTGCTGGCGATCGACGCCCTCGATCATGAACGCGCCACGGCGCTCACCAACCGTCTGACGGGGATGAATCGAGTAGTGGCGGTGGTGGAAACGCGCGCGCCACTGGAGCAGATGCGATCGCGCGCCTGCGGGCTCACGCGGGAACGCCTCGCCATGCTGCGCCGCGCCGACGCCATCGTCCGCGGGATTTCGCATGAGAGCGGTTACGACCAATGCGTGTGGCAGTTTCCCGTGATTCTGATTCCGATGGGGACCGCGGAAGCGCCCGAATCGGTGGTGCTGCGGCCGGTACATTCGGTGGATGGCATGACCGCGCAATCGGTCTCGATGGCGCCGGAGCTTTTGCGGAAGATGTGTGCTGAGTTGATGGAGCTGAGCGAAGTGGCAGCCGTGTTCTACGATCTCACGCACAAACCGCCGGGGACGATTGAATGGGAGTAATCGCTTAGCAGAATCTTATTTTGGCGCCGGAAGGTTGACTGCGTTAGCGGATTCTTTGTTCAAGCGCGCCGTCAGATCGCGATCCACCAGCGAGAGCGATGCTTGGTTGTGGACGTTGCCCGCGGTGAAATAGTGCAGCGTGTCGCCATCCACCCAATATGCCACCACGGAGTAAATTGAGTGGTCTTTGAGCGCGATCAGGTAGTGGTCGGGCCCCGATTGGTCGTCGCCCTGAGCCGCCGAAGGCTGATAAGGACTCACCGGTTCCGGATTGGCTCCGGGCGGAGGCTGCGGCGGAACGACGATCATGACGGGTTGCGGGGGCGCTTGAACCGGGGCGTAGCTTCCGTCGGTATAGCCGGCGCTGTAATCCGGCGGATAGTAGTATCCGCCGCCCACATATCCGGGGTAAACGTAGGGAACAACGATCACACTACCGCCGCGGTAACCCGAGCCGACCAAGCCAGAACCTCCTAGATGGTAGCCGCCGCTCCTATGGATGCCTCCACTCGATGCGCCGCTCCGCCCACCCGAATGCTGCGCAAAAAGCGCGCCCGCAAAGAGCATCGTCATAGAGAGGCCGGCCAGAATTCGCATAAAACATCCCTCTGCCGAAATTGTACCTCCAAAAACAATCTTGGGCTAGGGGATCCGCACCACCGTGAAATTGCTCAGTGTCAGGGTGTCGCCGCCGTTCGCCGTCAGGCCGAGAAAATTGATGGTGATCCCGCTGGCGTAAGCGTCGGCGGCCAGCACGGCGTTGGCGCTGAACACCAACGTGGAGCCGCCCCAAGTCTCCGAGCTCAACTGCGAGCCGGAAGCGAGAACGCCCGCATCGGCGCGGCCGGCGAGCAGGGTTTCGGTCAAGAGCGCATCGCGGTGCACGATGGTCGTACCGCCCCAATGCGCTTCGATGGAGAATCCACCGGCGGTCCCGCTGTGGGCGTAGTCGAAGCGAATCTCCAGGCGGTCGCCTTGCGAGAGCAGCCCCGCGGGGACCGAGCAGGTTGCGAGGCTGGTGAGGGAACTGGCGCTGGTGGTCGAGCCCTCTCCGCTGCACAACACTTGCGTGGTGGAGAAGCCGGAGAACGAACTGATGCTGGCGCCGGAGCTATCCGCGGTGCGGTAACTGGCAAGCAGCGTGTCGGCCGGCTGCGGCGTAGCGCCGGTGAGGAACTGGACCGTGTTGCCGGTGGCGGTGTAATCGAGGGATGGTTTTTGCAGCATTCCATTGCGATAAAGGGAAAGGCTGGTGGATGGCGAGGGTACCGCGGTCAGCGTGAAAGTGCCATTCGAGCCATCGACGATTCCGGTCGGAATGTCGCCATCCACAAATGTCGGCGCGCCCGTACCGCAAGGTCCCGACGATCCATCCACGTGCATGCAATCGGTAGCGTTGCCGGTCGCCGATTCCACCAAACCGCTGCCATCGACCACCGCCGTCCGCCCCGCTGCGAATGACGGGCCTTTGATTGGGCGCGCAGCCAGATCGCTAATCAGACCGGTGACCTGCGATTCCGGGATTGGGGTGGTAGAGGGAGCAAGGCTGCTCCCGCCGCTTGAGCCACCGGACGACCCGGTAGAAGCCACGCGAACGTCGCGCAGCCGCAGCGGGGTGGTGCTGGTAGGGACAGACCATGTCTCCTGGAACTGCACGCGTCCGTCGCTGTTGTAGGTCACTGCGTAATCGATAGGAGGCGTGCCAGTGGCGCTGGGCACCAATTGCACGCGTAGATTGCCGTCGATGACTTTGACTGTAGAGGTCTGCATCACGATGGCCGAATTATCGGCCGATTGAAAGCTGGTCCAGCTAATGGTTAGCGTGCCGCTGAAGCGCGTTCCATCGGCTTTATAGAGCACGTCTTGAATGGTGGTGAGCGCAGGCTGGGTGAATGCGAGTGAAGCTGGCAACAGCGCGGCTAATAGGAAACGGCGAATCATCTTACCTCCGAAAAAAGCGAAACCCGCGTCCGTGTGGACGCGGGTTTGGGCGGAACTTTCCGGCCGACTTCAGTTTATAGGCCGGAATGGGCGCCAGCCGGCATGGCGAACACGCGCCGGGCGCTAAGTTGTGGCCCTGCCAATAGTTCCCGGCGGGTAAAGTTTTTCGAAAGTCTTGTGACTGAAAACCTGGGGTGCGCTATTCTGCAAGTTTGAAGCTACGAATTACCAATCTGACGCGCGATGCCGTGCTGGGAGATTCGATCGATGTTGCCGATACCAGCGCCAAACGGCGAACCGGTCTGTTGAAACACCAGCGGCTTGCGCCGGGCGAAGGTTTGTGGATTGTTCCCTGCGAATCGGTACACACGTTCTTCATGAAGTTTCCCATCGACCTGGTGTATCTGGGAAAAGACCGGAAGGTACGCAAGGTGAGGCACGCGGTGAAGCCATGGCGGCTCTCGGCGTGTTTGAGCGCGCATTCCATTCTGGAATTACCCGCCGGCGCCGCGCGCGAGACTGGTACGCAAGCGGGGGACGAACTGGCTGTGGAGACACTTTAAATGGCCACCATGCGCGTCGGCCGGATCTCAGGCATTGGAACGTTAACCTTAGTTATTAATGGTTTGCGCATCAAATCGCAATTCGGTTACTAACAGTACTAGCCTGCCTATTTTTATCTTGTCGCGAGGAACAGGCTGTTCTACTATTGGTTTGTGACGATCCGCAGCCTTTATCACTTTTGTCAAGATGAGAACGGACAAGATCTCGTTGAGTACTCATTGATCCTCACGTTCGTCGCCTTGGCATGCCTGACCGTGTATGGTAGCCTCGAGCCGGCTACCAACGCGATTTGGGTCAAAGCCAATACTGAAGTCGTCACGGCCAACACTTTCGCCAGCGGCTCCTAAAGCTGCCTGCGCAAGCCGGCCACCGTGGAGCGCACCACCTCCGCTCGAGCGCCATTGGGCTTGCTCTTCACCCAAACAAATCACTCACATCTTGAGGTGCGAAAGGCTATCCGAAGGTGCGCCTTCGTTTGCCCAGTACTGCTAATACCGGTAAACCGGCAGTACGTTTGCCCTCCGTCTTCCCTGTTGTGTAGAGACGAACTCGCGTCTAACATGAAAAACATGAAAGCACTACAACACTTTTGGCAAGACGAGAGCGGACAAGATCTGATCGAGTACTCGCTGCTGATGGCTTTCCTCGCCGTTGCGAGCATAGGGATCCTTTCCGGAGCCCGAAACGCCGTCAATGGTATCTGGCATACGGCGAATGCGGATCTGGTAACGGCTAACACCGTGGCCGCTAGCTAAACGCGCCGCAGACGCTCCCTGACGGCGGCGGCTCGGTGGAGCACTAAATGCACTGGCAGCGCTACCGCGCAGCTAAACTAGAGATTAGTGCTCTCACCGATCCGTATTCTGGCGGCCTTGGTTCCGTTAGCAGGTTTTGCTGCAACCCTCCCATTGGCCGAAATTGAAACCACTATCGACATGGCGCGTAGCGCCCCCGGTGAGTTTGCGGCCGATGGCTTGCTCCGCATTGCCGCGCTCGAACAATTAACGCCGTCCGTTCGCGCCGGTTTGGCGGAAGAGGCGTTCGGCCGCGCCGCCGAAGCCCAGCAGCCATTCAAGCGCCGCAGCGCAATGGCTAATCGTTCTGCCAATGCAGGGTTCCTGGAGCATGCCTTCGGGCAGGATCTGGACGCCCTCTCCCTGCGCGTGCGCGCCGTTCAAGTAATGCTGCCGCTCGACCCAGGCAAGGCCCGCCGGCTTTTCTCGGAGATTCCCTCGCTTGATCTGCCCTTCGTTTCCTGCGACGATTTCATGGTTTTCGATGTCGATCGGTACTACGACGCCTTGGCCGAGGTCACGCGACACGCCTTCACCCCGAAAGAAGTCCACGAAGGCGCCGCGTATCAATTTTTCTTGCAGCGTATCGCGGTGGTCGCGTCGCCCGCGCAAATCGCGCCGGCAATTCGCGCGATACTTTCCGCCGGTCTCAGCGATGCCGGTTTTTCGGGCGCAGTGGCGGCGTTGACCGCAGCGCTGCGAAAGACGCTGGCGGACGATCGCTCTTTCACTTATTCTCTGCCAGCCATGGGCGAGCAGGTGCTGGCGCTGATCGAGGAGTGCCGGCGGCGCGGAACTCCCCCACGGCCTGTTGCCGAGGCTTACCGGCGCTACCTGGTCGCCAATTTATCCGCGCCGCGCTGCGCCGATGACGATATATTTCCCGGTTCCGGCATGGTCATCGGGCTTGCATACGGACCGCCGCTCGACACGCGCTCCACCGAGGCCATCCGCCTCTTCAACCAGAGCGTCCGTATGGCGCCCCTGCAACCGATTGAGGCCCAGGAGGCCACTCCGTCGGATCGCGCGGGAGCAGCGAGCGGCCTGCGCGGGTGCGAATCGGTTGGGTGCCAGGCCCTCGCGCGCCGATATCGCTCCCTGGTGTTCGATTCGGCAGGCACGGCAGTTCCTTCCGTGATCCGCGAGACCCTGGAGTGGCAGAGGCAAATGCAGGCGTTCGTTGCCGCGCTTGGGGATTGGCAGGATGCCGCCGGCCCTGAGGCCGCGCAGCAATTCCGCGAAAAGTGCGCTCTGTATGCGGACCTGATCGGGTTGCTGCCCGGCGGCCGCGGCCGGGAGCCTGCATTGCGCGCGATGCTCGAATACCTGCAACGCAGCCGTTCCCAACCGATCCGCCGCATCGAATGGCTGTTGCCGGTAAACACCCTGATTGGCCGCATCGGCCTCGACCCATTGGCGTTCGGCCGCATTCCGGATGAGTTGCTCCATTCCGAGGATGCCGTGATCGCGCTTTATGCGGAGTTGGAAAAGGTGGCGCCGCGCCCTGCCGAGGCTATTCTACGCTTGATGTAAATTTCGAGCGGACAATCCTACAACACATCTGCGAAGCCCTTCTTCATATACCGGAAGAATAGGCCGCCCGCCAGGAATATGGCCGCGCCGGAAAGCGCTAATGCCGCTACGTCATGCCAGTCGGGCAACTGCGAAGTGAACAGCGCTTGCCGATACAGTCTGACGGCGTAATACATCGGGTTGGCGGTTAGCAGGAACCTGACTCTATGGGGAACTTTGTCCTCGGAGATCATAATCGGCGTCATCCAGAACCACGCGGTTAGAACTACGCTCACCATCTGCGCCGTATCCCGCAGAAATACGTGCAGGCTGGAGGCGATCCAGCCGATCCCCAGCGCCAGCAATCCGATCAGGAACATATAAAACGGCAGCAGCAAGAGGCCCCAGCCGATCTTTTGGTCCCAGATCAGCGTCGCGGCGACCATCAACGCCAGCGCCAGCAGGTGGCTCACCAGCGTCGAAAGAAACACGGACGCGGGCACGAATTCCGCGGGAAACACCGTCTTGGTAATCAGGTTCGCATGGTCCAGCAGGCTCGATGCGGAACGCTGCACGGTTTCGCTGAAGAGCATCCAGGGCAGCATCCCCGAGAAGACGTAGAGAGCGTAATGTTGGGTGACCGCAGAAGCCGGTAGTTTGACTCCGATCACGTAGCCGAAGACGTAGACCCAACTGAGCAGGAGAACCAGCGGATGGATCAATCCCCACACCCATCCCACGGCTGAACCGACGAAGCGCTCCTGGAAATCGCGCCGCACCAATTGGAAGAGCAAGCTCCGCCTCGCAACCAAATTTCGCAGAAAATGTGTTCCCGGGACACGGCGGGGCATGCTAGATTCGAACAATACCAATTTTTTCAACGACTTGCAACGCTTGACATGGAACTGTAAGGGAAGTACACTTGCAGTTTCGTCAATTCGAACGCCGGTACCCCGCTGGAGCTTCTTCCAAGGAGTTCGGCACATAGCAGACTATGAAGCAGGAATACTTTGTCGTAGTTCTCGCGCACTCTTTACGCGGAAGACTCCGCCGGGTTCATATTCCCCATCAGGCTGTATATATCACGGTGGCATTGGCCCTCTTTGGCTGCTTTTCCTTGTTCGGATTTGTAGCCAGTTACGCCCGCATGGCGTGGAAGGTGGCGAACTATAATGCCCTTCGCAGGGAAGCCGACCAACTCCGCACGCGCTATCAGAATCTGCAAAAGGTAGTCAGCCAAACCAACGAGCAACTCGCCAGCCTGGAAATTTTCGCCAACGAAGTGCAAGTCGCTTATGGCATCAAGCAGAAGCTGGAAGGGCCATCGGATATTTCGTCCGAAGGGAAGCTGGCCCCCACGTTTGCCGAGAGCGTCGCCGATTACAACTATTTGCGAACCGCCAACAACCTTGGCCTGGGTATGCGCGCCTACCGGCATTTTCAGCCGGAGAATTCCCAACCCAGCATCTGGCCCGTGGATGGCCGCCTGATGGGCGCTTTTGGCCAGCGCACCGACCCGTTCTCAGGCGAAGGCGCATTTCACGCGGGTGTGGACATCAGCGCTCCGACCGGGACGCCGGTTCGCGCAACCGCCGATGGCATAGTAGTCTTCGCGCAAATGGAGAACGGCTATGGCCGGCTGGTGAAGGTCAATCACGGCAGCGGAGTGCAGACGTGCTACGCCCATCTATCGCGCTTCTACGTGCAGGAAGGGCAGGATGTCCGCCGCGGCGAAGTGATCGGCGCCGTGGGCACGTCGGGCCGCGTTACCGCGCCGCACCTGCATTACGAAGTGCGCCTCGGCGGAGCGCCAGTCAATCCGTACCGCTATCTGGCGAAGGCTACGATATTCCAGCAGCCCGTGGCGCGCACCGATTTCCCATTCTGATTGCAGCGCTAAGTAGGGCGGACCCCCTGGTCCGCGGCTGGCCCCCTGGCCAGCCTTTTGACCCAACTTAGGCCGTAGCGATATTCTGTTGGGCATGTTGCGCTACGCGATTCTGCTGCCGTCGCTTCTATCCATCCCCACCCTTTCCGCACAGCTCATCACAGCGACTCTGCTGGGAACTGCGGGACCGTCACTCTCCATCACCCAGGCCGAGGCTGGCCTGCTCATTCAAGCCGGCCCCGAAACGCTGCTCTTCGATTGCGGTCACCTGATTCCAGAACGTTTGGCCCAACTGGGATCACCAACATCACCAAAGTCTTCCTCACCCATCTCCACTCGGATCACACCGAGGGGCTGCCCATTCTTTGGATGAACGAGCTGACTTGGGAAGGGCGCGGCGCGAATCCGCTCCAGGTATTCGGGCCTGGGCAGGACAATCCGAATCAGCCGGCCGGCACATTCGACATGACCTTGGATGTCGCCGGCGCGTACTTGACGAATACCCACATCCGCCGCGACCTGGTGGAACACCTTCCTGCTGGAGGCATCGAGTTTCAGACCACGGAAATCAGCCAGGGCGTGGTTTACACAAACAACGGCGTCACGGTCACGGCGTTTCTTGTCGACCACGATCCGGTGATGCCGGCATTTGGCTATCGCGTGGACTACGCGGGGCATTCCGTCGTTTTCTCGGGCGATACCACTTACTCGGCTAACCTGGTGGAATACGCGCAAGGCGCGGACGTTCTCATTCACGAAGTGCTCCTGAGCCCTCCGGGCGCCACCACCGCAACGGACGGGATTCTCGGCTACCACAGCACCCCTGAGCAAGCTGCAAGCGTATTCAGCCAGGTAGCGCCGCGGCTGGCCGTCTACACCCATATCGTCGATCAGACCGGCGGGGGCGCTCAGGGAGTGATTACGCGCACGCGAGCCGCGGGCTATGTGGGCCCGCTCCAGGTAGGAACGGATCTCATGTCGATCGGCATCGGGGGCGCGATCGCGGTCAACCCCTGCGCATCCACGGCAACGCCGGTAATTTCGTCCGTCACCAACAGCAACTATCAAACTGCCGTCAGCGCGGGCGATACGGTCATCGTATGGGGAAATGATTTTTCAATAGGCGGCGACTCTCTGATATGGTTCCCGGCCTCGGGGCCGGCGGTTACGTTCAGCGATAGTGGTCCAGGGTATTTTTGGGATCAATCGGCCGGACAAATCAATGCCGCGTTGAGTGCGGCAATCACCCCGGGTCAATGGTATGTGCAGGCGCAGACAAGCTGCGGAATTTTGTCGGGCAGCGTTGCGGTTACGGTCAATCAGGCTCGCGCGGTCGACGCTATAAAGAAGGCGCGTATTCACTAGGTGGCTTGCTCCTGAGTATCAGCTCGTATACCCTCCGCATTTGGGCTGAGGCCCAAGCCGATCGGTATATCAATGAGATCGAGGCTTGTTGCAGTCTTTAGCGGGCAATCCGGGATTGGGCCGCGCCGGCGGCCGGATTCGTCCCGGCCTGCGCCGCCTGGAGCATGGCAGGCACGTGGTGTTCTTTCGTCAGCGGCATTCTCGTTGACGCGGCAACAAATGCGCGAACGGGCCGGCCGCGAAGGCTCAGAGCTCTCCACGCTACAATGTAGTTATGCGCATCCTTCTCTTCAGCGGCAAAGGAGGCGTAGGGAAGACCAGTCTCGCCGCGGCCACCGGCCTGCAACTTTCGCGTCTCGGCCATCGCACCCTGGTAATGAGCGTCGATCCGGCGCACAGTCTGGCGGATTCCTTCGATATCGAAACCGGGCTCTTCCACGGCACGGACGGCGACCCTTACCAGATCGACGACCGCCTGGCCATCCATGAAGTCAATATCCAAAAAGAAATCAAACGCCACTGGCGCGAGATTTCCTCTTACGTGATCTCCGTGCTTCGCACCACGGGCATCAACGAAGTGGAGGCGGAAGAATTGGCCATCCTGCCCGGCATGGAAGAGCTGAGCGCGATGATGTACGTGAACCAGTTCCGGCGCGAGGAACGCTACGACGTGATTGTGCTCGATTGCGCGCCTACCGCCGAATCCATGCGTTTTGTCAGCATGCCTACCACGCTCGAATGGTATATGAAGCATATTTTCCCGTTCCAGCGCGGGCTGCTCAAAGCGGTGCGGCCGCTTGCCAATCGCGTCTCACCCGTGGAACTTCCCACCGATAGTTACTTCGGCAATATCAAGAATCTGTTCGCGCGCCTCGAAGGCATCGGCGAATTGCTCGAAGACGCCAACGTCACCAGCGTCCGGCTGGTGACCAACCCCGAGCGTATGGTGCTGCGCGAAACCCAACGCGCATTCGTTTACTTCACGTTGCATGGCCTTACGGTGGATGGCGTCATCGTCAACCGGGTGCTGCCCGATGCCGTCACCGACGCCTATTTTGAGGAGTGGCGCGCATCGCAAGGCCGGGTCCTGGCGGAGATCGATTCCTACTTCGCGCCCGTGCCTGTCAAGCGCGTGCCTCTCTTCACGCACGAGGTTTTCGGACGCGAGCGTTTGGAAAACCTCAGCCGCGCGCTATACTCCGAGACGGAAGACCCGGCGGCCGTGACCAGGACCGAGGCGCCATACAGCTTCATCAAGAACGACGGCGGTTATCAGGTGAAGCTCCATTTGCCCTTCGCGGTCAAAGGTGAAGTAGGCTTGTTTAAGAAAGGCGATGAGCTGGTAGTGGAGATTGGCACGCTGCGGCGGCATATCGGCCTGCCGACGTCGATGGCTGGCCTTTCGCCCAGCCGCGCCAAATTAGAGCGGCAAGTTTTAACCGTGGATATGAAGGAGACCTAAACATGGAAGAGAAGACTGGCACGGGGCAAGCTCATCAGAGCGCCCATCAACCCGGATGTTTTGTCTGCACCACCGCGATCCCAATGCTCGAGCGCTTGTGGTCCGAGGCCACGAACGATCACTTCCGCAATTCGCGGATCGAGTTTCTGAAGGGCATCCGCAGCCTGATCGACAACCGCATCGCGCACCTTTCACACCAGGAACGCAAGGGCACGCACGTTACGGTTGAGTAGGTTGGGCTGAGACGGTAAAGTGGCACGGAGCTGCGGGTCAGCTTCAGCCTCTACTTTGCCATCCCCGCGATCCAATTCAGTACCACGGTCATGGGCGACGAGATGGCGTCCGTGATCGTATTGACCATGAATCGCTTCCCATCCGCGCTGGGAACGTAGTAGTTTCTCATCCCCAGGGCATACAACGGCCCGGTAATCATGTGAGTCTGGAACAGCAAACGCGCGTCCTGGGCCTGGAACGTAGCTCCCGTGGTCACCGGGACGGCCATGAGTTTCTGGTCCAGGGTTGCATAGAACAACTCTTTCCCGTCGGCGCGCCACTTCGGCTCGTCACCGCCGCCTGAGGAAATGGTATACTTCCCGCCGGACGGCGCCGGAAAACTCTGCACATAGACTTCCAGCCGGCCGCTTTCGTCGGACGCGTAAGCAAGCCAATGCCCGTCGGGCGAAAGCGCCGCGTGCACGTTGTTGAAGCCCGTTTGCAGGTAAGGCGAGGCCTTGCGGTCCGCAAGCGAGAGCATCCACAACTCGTTTTTGCGGTTCTGATTCGTCGCTTCATATACCAGGGTTCGGCCGTCCCTCGACCAATCGTCGGGGACCTTGTCGAACTTGGAGACCAGCAGCGGTTCATCCGCGCCAGCGCCGGTCGCCGACTTTATGTACAGATCCGCAAACGCGCCCTGTTGCGAGTAGAAAATCACATGCGATCCGTCGGGAGACCAGACTGGATCACCCTCCGGCGTGGCGACCGAGCTGAAGCGGCTCTTCACGTTCCGCGTCAAGTCCAACATCCAAAGAGTATTGCCGGCGGGGCTGTCGTTCCAATCGAAGATCAGCCGTGTTCCATCGGGCGAAAACGCCGGCTCGGCGAAGCCTCCGGCATCGCCAACCGTTCCGAGCGATTTACCCGAGCGGTCGAACCACGTGAAAAATCCTGACGCGCCCGTGCCGGCTACATAGGTCAGGATGCCATTGCGCGAGACGGAGAACTGGGAATAGGCCGTTCGTCCGGCTTCTCCCTCGGCGATCACGTCCTGAGCTACCGGCAGCGGATCGCCCGTCAGGCGGAGTTTGGAGAGGTCGAGAGTCTGGGCCAGCAGCACATTGCTTCTGACGAATAGGACGTACCCTGGCGCGCTGTACTCGGGCAGCGAATCCGCAGGCGCCAGGATGGTCAGATCTTTGCTGTCCAGCAAGCCCACGGCAATCGAGTTGCCCGGCCCGCCGCAATAGCTATAACACAGGTAGTGGCGGCCATCGGGAAGAAAATGCGGCCACCGGTGCCCAATCTCGTTGCGCGCCGGATCCACCTTCGTGACCGGCGCCGGAGCGCCCCCTCCCGACGAAATCCGCTGCAAGGGCAGATTCGTCGATGGCGCAAACAGAATCACTCCATCCTGATTCCAAGAGCCGCCGCGCGCGTCCGGCGCATCGGCCAGCACTTGCGCGGGGCCTCCCGCGATGTCCACTCTCTTGAGCTTATTGTCGGCGAAGAAACCGATATTCCGGCCGTCGGGCGACCAGAACGGGAACATGCCGCCGGCTGTTCCAGGAATGGGCTGCGCCGTGAGGGAGTCGAGTGAACGCACCCAAAGCATGGCTTGGCCGATTGCAGCGACGCCGGCGAAAACCACGCGCCGGCCATCGGGTGAAATCGCCAGCCCTTCACCATACGCGTACTTTTCCGGCGGCTGCACCGCGAAGCGCATGAGCGGAGCTTCGGGCCGCGGACGCAGAACGTACAGCGCCGCCAGCGCTGCCGTGGCAAGCGCCAATATCGCTGTTGCGGCCATCCACACTCGGGGCCCCGTTTGCTTTGGCTGTGCGGCTGGGACGCGAACGCCCGGCCGCGATCCACTCTCGGCGATCCAGCGCAGATCCAGCAGCACATCGTGTATGCTCTGCCGCCGCTCCGCCGGGTCCTTCGCCAGGCATGAACGCAGCAACTGCTCAAGCGCCGGCGGGGCAGACGGGAAGATCGCCGAAACCGGCGCGGGATCGTGCTCCAGAATCTTGCCGATCAGCGCCGCCTGCGTCTTGCCTTCGAACGGCCGCCGCCCAGCGACCATTTCATACACGATCGCGCCGAACGCGAAGATGTCGCTGCGCGCATCGGCTTCCTGTCCCTCGAGCTGCTCCGGAGCCATGTATTGGAGCGTGCCCACGATAGCGCCTTCGCCTGTCAACGGCGTGGTCAGTGTGGCCATCACCGATCCGCCGCTCGTCATGGCGCCCGCCGCGCGCTCCCGCATCTTCGCCAATCCGAAGTCCAGCACCTTAGCGCCGTCTTTGGTAAGCATGATGTTGCCGGGCTTGAGATCGCGATGGGTGATGCCGGTGCGGTGCGCGCGATCGAGCGCATCCGCCACTTGGATGGCGATGCGCAGCGCCTGGTCGAACGGAATGGCGCTTTTCGCTAAACGTTCGGCGAGCGTTCCGCCTTCCAGGTATTCCATTACCAGGAAGTCGATGCCATCCTGCTCTCCCACATCGTACAGCGCGCAAATATTGGGATGGTGCAGCGCCGAAACCGCCCGCGCCTCGCGTTCGAACCGCTGCCGAACCTCCGGCCTGTCCGCCGTGTCCGCCGGCAGGACCTTCACCGCCACCGTCCGGTCGAGCCGCGTATCGCGCGCGCGATACACTTCGCCCATTCCGCCTGCGCCGATGGGCGCAAGGATCTCGTAAGGGCCGAGTTTCGTTCCGGCGCTAAGAGGCATATGCGGGACTTAGCTCAGTTTAGCCGGTCCGGCGCCAAGGTGCGCGATGGCCAAAAGCCGCTATCGGATGGCCGATGTCGGCGCTACGGAAGCCCCCAGCTCGCGCAGCAACGCCGGCGCCTTATACACCTTCTGCAGCGCCTCGACAATTCCCTGCGAAGCCACATGCACCGCGCGCGCTTTCTCGTCCTCGTATAGATAGGTGATGGCGATGCTCTCGATGTTGCCATCGAAAGTCACGCCTACTATCTCGCCGTTTTGATTCACCAC
>Ga0302325_10019641_pt1 | contig 14199 bp, 8 predicted proteins | sample Palsa_T0_2_FD_201948 | JGI IMG/M metagenome (GOLD analysis project Ga0302325, IMG submission 201948) | Peat permafrost microbial communities from Stordalen Mire near Abisko, Sweden - Palsa_T0_2 | ecosystem: Environmental > Terrestrial > Soil > Palsa > Peat permafrost | place: Sweden: Abisko... | reverse complement strand
TCCTCCCCAGGGCTTCCCAGGACGCGACTGGGAGTCTTGCATGACCATCAACGACACGTGGGGTTACAAGTCCTACGATACCAACTTCAAATCCGTCGAGACGCTGCTGCGCAATCTCATTGATATCGCCAGCAAGGGCGGCAACTATCTTCTCAACATCGGTCCGAACTCCAAAGGCGTCGTCCCGGATGCCGAGGCCGAACGCCTCCGTCAAATGGGAAAGTGGTTGGCCGTCAATGGCGAAGCCATCTATAACACCAAGCCCACGCTGTTCGGCCCCGAAGCTGGCGCCTTCAGCCCCATCCAGAAGGACGAGAGGGGCAACCCCAAGTTCATCCCTTCATGGAACTGGCGCTCCACCACCAAGGCCGACAAGATTTATATTGAGATCTTTACTTGGCCGGACAGCGGCACCTTCCACCTCGTCAACTCACCGCGCAAGGTCACCAGCGCTTACCTCCTGGCCGACTCCACTCACAAGTCTCTGACGCTGATCCAGACCGGCGACAGCGTGGACGTGCAGCTGCCCGCCAAAGCACTCGACCCCATTGCCACAGTCCTGGTCCTCAATACATCGCACTAATCGGATGCGCACCCGGCTAATCCCAAAACCACGGAATCGGGCCCTCAAGGGGCGCGTCGTACTTGGCGGGATCGTTCTCGCGCCAATGCAACTCGCTCGGGTCGGCCGCTAGTCGCATTTAAGCACCCTCTGGTTGGGACAAATTAGGTCGACGGCAGGAATACTAATACTTGGGAAGGGTGAGGCGATCAATTCAACCCTTCTCGACCCCGGTCAAAGGAAAGTGCGCTTTTCAATGCCTCCGAAACTGACCCGACGAAGATTCGCGGAATTATCTGTTGCTGCGGCAGCATCGGTTTGGGTGCGTCCCGCCCTTGGGGAGACGCAGGAAGCTGCCGGATTCGTTAATCCGCTGATCGGTGCGAGCACCAGTCAGACACTCGGAGAGGGCAAGACCTTTCCCGGCCCTACTACTCCTTTCGGCTTGGTGCAACTGAGTCCCGATACTGTCACCGGCGGCGACAACGCTCCGGGCTATTCCTTTGAGCACACGACCATCGAGGGCTTCAGCTTCACCCATATGAGCGGAGTGGGATGGTATGGCGACTTCGGGAATCTGCTGACCATGCCCACGACGGGCCCTCTCCGATTCGCCGCTGGGCGTCCTCAATATCCCGATGAGGGTTGGCGTTCGCAGTTCAGTCACTCCACGGAAGTAGCGCAAGCCGGTTACTACGCGGTTACGCTAGGGCGTTATAAGATACGCGCGGAACTAAGCGCGGCGCCGCATGCCGGAATACTGCGCTTCACTTTCCCGCAATCGACGGAGTCTCGCATTCTGGTGGATCTGTCGCGCCGCATCGGAGGAACGTCCACGCGTCAACATGTCAAAGTCGTCGGCAAGGACGCTATAGAAGGGTGGGTGCACTGCACACCGCGGGATGGTGGCTGGGGCAATGGCGATGGTCAGGTCGAGTACACGCTCTACTTTCGCACGGAATTCTCCATGCCGCTGGATGAGTTCGGTGTTGCCATCATTGATTTGCCCGATGGCCGCCTCCAAGGACCCAGCGGACTAGTCGGCGATTATTTCTCGACCGACGACTACTACGACCGAGTCAAGAATGCCGGCGTGATACGTAACTTCACCGAACAGGAGGGAAGGCATCTCGTTTTCTTTACTCAGTTTCCCACCCGCGAAAACCAGCAGGTGCTAACTAAGACCGGTATTTCATACGTGAGCATGGAAGGTGCGCGAGGCAACCTGAACCAGGACATGCCCGATTGGAACTTCGAGCAGGTGCGCAGGAGCTCTTGGTCTTTGTGGAATAAGGCTCTTTCCTGCATCACCATTGAAGGCGCTCCAGATACTCAGCGTACGATTTTCAACACTGCCCTTTACCACGCGATGATCGATCCTCGCGACGTCGCTGATGTGGATGGAAAGTACGTGGGCGCGGATAAGAAGACATATGCCTCGACTGACTACACCTACCGCACGATTTTCAGCGGTTGGGATGTGTACCGTGCTGAATTTCCGCTGATGACCATCCTGCGCCCTGGAGTGATCAATGATGAAATCAACACATTGGTCGAGCTTGCCGGGCGCAGCGGCCGAGGTTATTTGGAACGCTGGGAAATCATGAATGCCTACAGCGGCTGCATGGACGGCGATCCAGGAATCTCCGTCATTCTCGATGCCTATGCAAAGGGCATCCGAAATTTCGACGTTCAGAAAGCCTACGCCGTGTGCAGGCAGACTGCGGCTGGTACTGCCACTGAGACAAATCGGCCGGATAACGATTTCTATCTCGAAAATGGCTACGTGCCAGATCAAATTTCCTGGACGCTCGACAATACTTATTATGATTGGTGCGTCGGCCGCCTCGCCGAGTATCTCGGGAAAAATGACGATGCGAAGCTATTCGGTGGGCGAGCCCGCAATTACCGAAACATCTACGATCCTCAGGTCGGATTTATGCGCGCCAAAGACCGCGGCGGTCGAAGGTTAGAATGGCACGGCGAGACTGCGTTCGGCCAGGGATGCACCGAGAGCAATCCTCTGCAGCAAAACTGGTTTGTGCCGCATGATATTTATGGCCTTATCGATTTGATGGGAAAGAAGCGCTTCGTGGCTACCCTCGAAGACATGTTCCAGAAAACGCCAGCCACCTTCGGCTGGAACTCTTACTATAACCACTCCAACGAACCCGTGCATCATATTCCTTACCTGTTCGTGTATGCCGGTCAGCCGTGGCTTACGCAAAAATGGGTTCGTCGTATTCTCGAGCAGGCCTATCATGCAGAAGTCAACGGCATTTGCGGTAACGACGACGTGGGCCAGATGTCTGCCTGGTACGTTATCAGCGCTCTTGGCTTCTACCCCGTCTGCCCCGGAGACAACATCTATGTTTTGGGCAGCCCACTCTTCGGCAAGGCGGTCATTCACCTCGACTCCAAATGGCATAAAGGTACGACTTTCGTCATCATCGCGCACGGAAACTCTTCCGCGAACTGCTATGTGCAATCGGCAAAGTTGAACGGGAAACCTCTAGAGCGGGCTTGGATTACCCATGCGGAGATTACGTCAGGTGGAATGTTGGAGTTCGTTATGGGGTCGGAGCCGAACTTCAAATGGGGAACATCAGCGAGGGTTCCTTCAGGGGTGCTTTCTTCGGTCTAAGGAAATTGCCTTCGTTGAAAACAGCGATTCGGGCTTGTTCCTGCGGACCCATGGCTGCATCCGTTTGACAAGATAGTTTGCGAGATCAGGTGCTTATTCCAGAATCCTTATTATTCTTGGGCTGCGATGTTTCGTGACAAAAGCGGAACGGCTCCCATAAACACCGCATTGTTCCCAAGTTCGGCGGCGCGAACCACAACCTTGCCCCACGTTGTCCACGCATACTTGTGCACGTATGACTCGATGTAAGGAGATAACGTCTGCGCTCTTCATTACACCACCGCCGATCAAAATTATCTCCGGATCGTAGGTATGAACCAAGCCGACGGCATTGGCCGCCCAGACATTCAAACAGCGGTCGCGGACCGCAACGGCGGCCCTGTCTCCACGTGCAGCTTCTTCAAAAAGCTCCATACTTGCACCGGCAGCGCCGAGCAGACAACCGAGCAGGCACAAGGGAAATCATAATAGAGCGCTTTACCACGCGCGAATCTACTCCAATTCGAATGAAGCCGGGGCAAAGGGGCTGAGTGCGAACTCAAATGAGCCGGCTTGGACTGCAATTAGCGGACCTAGCGGATCCCCACGTAGGTCCACCGGTCTGGCGATGCGTGCCGGTGATCCGGAAGGAAGGTGCACAGCTACTTTACCGGATTCTCCCGCGAGTTCCCATAAGCGCAAGAAGGTCATTCTACCTTTCGACTCCTGCATGAGCGCAGTGACGACCACGCCTGGACGCGACACGCTGATCCCAGCCTGGCTTGAGGGCAGTGTTCCTCGCGCTCCGGAGCCCGCAGAAGCCACTAGTGGCAGCATAGTCTCTAACGCAGGTACGGCGAGTTGATCGCCAAACCAAACGCGTACTCGTGAACTCCAACTGCCTGAATACCAATATCGGTAATTTGTGTTCCATTGGTTGTTGTAAAGATTGAGGAAGACCACTGGCTTCTTGGGAACAAAATCCAAAGAGAACTTCCAGATCCCTGGCGTATCGAGACTGACCAAGGGGTGGTCCATTGGGCAAAGTGAGACGCTCGCCCCATCGCTGCCCATGATTGTGATTCCGGCGCCCACCGCATACATATGACGATTCGAGCCGGACAAAATATCGCATGACGGGTCCATGACTCCGAGCGTGCGGGCTACGCGGAACTGCGGAGAGCTCAATCGGAATGGTAAGCAAAGCCAGTCGGCCTCTGGCCAGTTGTCCTTCGCTTTATCCATGATTGTCAGTTCGACATCGAGATAGGCGGTATCCTCGTGAATGATCACGCGCAAGGAAGTTGCCGGCAGATGGTTATTCAAATCACCCGGCATCTCCAGAATGCCAGACAGCATTTCACCGCGTTTGACGAGACGCATTGAGCCGTTCCTGCCCGAAGCGCGACGGTAGCGTACCTCAGCGGGAAGGCCAGGCTTGTACATTCCTGGATGAAGATGCATGCCCCATCTGCCTTGTTGATACGCTCGGCAGTAGTCCTCTGTCTGCGAACTTTCAAACCGCTCGTTGAGATATTGTCCCAGGCCGAATTCAGCCGATTCGTCAATCCACTCGCGGCCGGAGCGCTTCTCGACAAGCGACGAGATTACGCCGCGGGCTGGATCCAGCGTTACCTTTATGAATTCGTTTTCCAGTGTGTTGCCGGAGAGTGCCTTCGAAGATATAGCGGGCGGAGGAGCAAACGTTCTGTAGCCGAGTGCCGGAATATCCTTCGCAAGGAATGAGGTGCCATCGACCTCGACTATCCCCGAACGCGGCCAAGGCAGCGGATTGTAGATCACGAGTCTAGATCCCTCAGCGTCAACTGCCCGGGCGAGAGCGCACAGCGCAGCGGCCAACAACGATGAAGTAATGGTTGCCGCCTTTCGGATATAGTTGGTCTTATCCTCCCAGGAGGCTTCAAGTTGACGATAGCTGGCAGGAGCCAGGTCTCTAAAAGCTTTCCCGTAAACGTCAACAGATTGTCCAAGTCCCCAAGTATGCTCACTGTATAGCAAGCTTTGTTCAAATGCTTTCTCGACTTCCTCATAATGGGCTTCATCTTGCACACCCCACTGGCACAACTGGGTATGTAAGACTTCAACAGCCGGAATCAGTGGACGCACATTGCGGGCATGTCTCATTCCTGCGGGATCCGACATGCTTCCGTGAATCCACGTGTCTGGTGTTTCACCGCGAACAACAGCCAATTCGGGTTTCTCTGCTAGGATAGCGCCGGCGACATCATCCAAGGTCCCCATTCGAACCCTCACGTCGGGAAACTTTTCGCGGGCTTCAGCAAACAGCGACCGGACGGCTTCTAGAGTTGGTGGTCCTGAATTGTCCGAAGTAACAATGATGGCGGGCCAGGTTTTGTATGGCCAGTCATGCGGAGGGAGCAGGTTATGTCCGATGTAATGATCCCCCTCCCCTCCCCACGGCCACAGTGCTGTACAGGTTCCATAGATAGTGGAATACATCGTCAGCACACATGAACCGTCCGGACCCTCCCACCAAAACAGCGGCGGAAGATCGTGAACATACCCGGATGGCCAGTTGCATCCAATGTGCATGAATCTGATTCCGCCGCGGGCCAGGGAGGTAGCCAAGGCTCTCGAGTGCGAAGGCACGTCTGATGTTTTTGCAGCTCGCGGTATCGGCTTGCCATAGCGTTGGCACGAGCGATCAGCAAATACGTAACCACGTGCGAATTCTTCCGGCCACATCAATTCGCTTTCAATACTGAAGGGCAGTGCGTGAGCAACAAGTCGACCACTCTTTACAGCGCGATCCAGCCGTTGACGACGTTCGGATGTCTGTCCGGGCCAGTCCTGAACAATCCAATCAAAAACCCAACCGGGGCAAGTCCATGTGAACTGCTCTTCCTCCGGTAATTCCTTCGATCGATCGATGAGATCGAGCGCACGATCAATCATTGCAGTACGGTAGTAAGTCAATACATCCTCTACTCGGTCCGAATATCCGATGTCGAAATGTGTCTTGCACACTACAATGATTTCGCTTACCTGGCTCACGGAGGGTTGAGAGCAGTGAACCGGCGAACTCGCCGTTTTCTGCCCCAAGAGTATGGCGGGAGCTCCAGCCAGCAATCGTATTGCGCTGCGTCGAGTGAGACTCATGTGCTGCTCTCTCGTAGGGATGTTTCGGTGATGTCCGATACGACCTCAGTGGTGACTCCACTCTGGTGATCACAGAGCTCAGCGTTGTCGAAAGGTAAGCGCAATTTCAGAACCGTGAAATGGGCCGGAGTGCGCCAGGTTATATGAAGGCGTACGCGGGTGCCGTGTTCAAAGCAGCTTTCCTGCTTACCCGTGCACACGCTGGGCGAGGAAAATAAGCTGCAATGGTGACATTTAGGTAAGGTGCCTCGGGACTAGCCGGGAGCATGAAGCGCCTCGCACCAGCTGTGGAAGCGCCATAGGACACGACTTTGAAAATGCATATGCGTTGCCGGTGGAAGATGGAAAAACCTGCCAATCCCGCTCCCAGATTTGCACGAGTACGGATAAATGAACCTCGTCGGTGAACACCAGTTGGTGGGTCACGATGGAATTGCCTTTTGACAGCACCTGTGTTCTCAGATCTATGATTCAACAACGCGCTCTCCCGGCGCTCAAAAACTCAAGTGAAGGCCGAATTGGATCTCGCGCGGTGGAAGCACGTTATAAGTAATCTGTCCTGCTCCGGCAGCACCAATCAGCGTATTGGGCACGCCGTAGTTTTGAATGTTGAAAATGTTGAAGAATTCCGCCCGGAAGGAAATGAGATATCTTTCACCAATCGGAAAATTCTTGAATACCGAGAAATCCGCGTTATACACGGCTGGCGACCGCAAGACGTTTCGTCCAAAATCTCCATAGGAGCCTACCGGTACCGCGAAGGCATTCGGGTTGAACCACTCACCTACCGTCGGGTGTCCCGGGTTGGGATCTCCCACGATGTTTGGCCGGGCATAGTCCCAAAACGAATTGGTGTTCCCAATATTGGCTACGTCGCCTGATACCGCCAGGTTATAGGGTTGGCCGGAACGCAACTGCACCAAACCGTTTACCTGCCAATTGCCGACAACTTGATTTGCGACACCATGGTTGAGATATCTCTTGCCCCTCCCGAAGGGAAGATCCCAAATCCCAGTCATCGAAAGAAACTGGGGAATATTGTAGGCTGAGACTCCTCGGCTGCCTTGCGGATCGTAGTAGTTTTGCAGGTTCGAATCTCCTCCGGCACCCGGACCGTTCTCCACGTCGAAAAACCCGCTACTGCCTAGATCGATGGACTTCGACCAGGTATAGGACACCAGGTACTGAAAGCTCCTGGCAAACCTGTGCTCCAGCTTCACCTGCAACGCATTGTATTCAGCATTTCCGGTGGAAGTGCTATAGAACGGAGTTCCTTGATACCAGGGGAACGGCGGTGTTCCGCCAGGGCTGGTCGCAGTGTTCCATAAGCCAGTTGAGGAAACTCGAGTGTTGTGACTGCCGATATATCCTACGGAAAGTGCGAGGTTCGCGCCCATCTGTCGCTGGATTTCGAGGTTCCACTGTTGCGACCGCGGATCCTTCTGGTGGGGATCGAAGAACCAGTTATCCTGGGTCCAGGGAGAGGGACCGGGCAGAGCAAGTGACGCTGCTTGACCGAAGGTTTGCTCGACGGTGGTCAAGGGTTGCCCTAGCTGATTGAGGGGGACATTGTTGAATACCCCGCCCGTAGCTGGCCACGAATTGGCGATGCCTTTCCAATCCTGCTCGAAGCCCATCAGCGAGTCGTAGACAATGCCGTATCCGGCACGGACAACCGTCTTGTCGTCCACCTGCCATGCCAAGCCGAGCCGCGGCCCCCAGTCGCTCCAGTCGGGGCCCGGTCCCCAGGCCTTGCCATAGGGCGAAAGCTGAATGAAATTTCCGCTAGGAATGCTCGCTAACGTGCCGCCGCCGGGGATACAAGGCGGTACCACTCCAGACTGGCTACATGGCGGCGGGAGTTGGTCCAGGCCGATCCACCAGTGACCGTCGGTATTCGGGCCGCTGACGACGGTTCCGGCTTCGGGGTCAAAGGGACGGCGATGCTCAAAACGAAGGCCATAATTTAATGTCACATTCCTTCGGATCTTCCACCCATCCTGAAAGTAGGCAGCCCAGGTCGAAACCCGGTTGCCAAGGGAGACGCTGTTAGTGTCGTCCGTCTGCGAAGGAAGCGCTAGCAGAGCCGATGCTAGAGACGAACCCGTCGTGCCGACCTGCTCAGGATTCCCGGTAGTATCGTTGGTAAAAGTATATGCGTTGTAAGGTGGGCTGCCCGAGTTGTTGCCCTGTTTAAAATACTGAAAGCCGAATTTGAACTGGTGCACTCCATGGATCCAGGTCAAGCCGTTAGAGTAGCTGGTAACCGGACTCTCGATGGTGTTAGGTTTATTTACCCCAGGGTTTGCGGTGAGCGGTCCGCCACCGAAAGGAGGTTGGAGACTGAGTGTGGTTCCTCCCGGACTGGTGAATCCCAACGCGATCATCGGGGCGATCCCGGCCGCATCGGTCTGACCGCGCGAAAAGGGCCGCTGCGCGCGTCCAATGTGATTTTCCATCAACAGCGAGGCGCTGAACGCGTGCGTCCACCCGACTCCGATATTGAGGGCCGGCACGGAGTTAGCGGCAGCTCCCGAAACGTCAAAAGGCAGTACATCAAACACGTTGAGGCGATCGTAGCGGAAGAACACGTTATCCTTGCTGCCGATCTGCTCGTCAATGCGAAAGTTATAGTGATCAGAAGTGTCTACGTGGGGAGCCGTCGCGATGGCGTTTAGCACTCCAGTGCCCCCGGGGAAGTTAGGCCGCGCATAGTAGGTCTGGATGAACTTCAGCATGGTGGCGTCGATCCGGTTCGTCGGGATCATGTTTGGGCAGCCAGCGGCGAAAGTGCAAGCGGAGTTGTAATTGCTAGCGGTTGGATCTGATGAGGAGACGAACTGGGTGCGGGTATACATCCCTGGGTTGGCTGGGTCAGGCGTGGTGGTCGCCGGGTCATAGATGGGATTGGTCAGGGTGGAGTCTGTAAAGTCACCAGCGAGTTCCGCATTGGTGGGCACAGTGTACTGCACCTGAGACGCCTGACTGAACCGCCAGCCCTCGTAGGCAAAGGTGAAGAATGTGCGGTTGCGTCCGTTATACAGCTTGGGAAGCAGCACCGGCCCGCTGAAGATTCCGCCGAACTGGTTTTGCCGGAACTTGGCCGGCGCTGCTGGCGAACCGTTAGCATTGACATCCTTGAAATAGTCGCGCGCGTCCAGGACGTTATTGCGGAGGAACTCCCAGGCGCTCCCATGAATTTGGTTACCTCCGCTGCGGGTCACTACATTGACGACTCCGCCGAGCACGCTGCCAAACTCCGCCTGATCATCGTGCGACTGCACTTTGAACTCTTGGATCGAGTCAATAATGGGCGGGATACTGTAGACACCGGTAGTCAACTCAGTGTCAACCACGCCGTCCAGTAAATACAGGTTGGACCGGTTGAATTGACCCTGAATTGACGGCTGAGCGACACTCGCCGTGGGCACGCCCAACATCCCCAGGTCGTTTACGGCGACGCTATTGCTCTGTGCCGTGCTGATCGGCGTTGCCCCCGGAGTGAGGGTCAGCAATTGGCTAAAATTGCGTCCGTCCAGCGGCAAGTCGTGGACGGCTTTCTGTGATATTACCGTGCCAAGGTCAGAGGTGGTACTTTGCACCAGTTCCTCCCCAGCTTGTGCGGTCACCGTAACTGACTCTGCCGTGGATCCCACCTGCAATACGAAATTTCGTGAAAGATTGTCCTGCACATCCAGGGTCACGCCTGTGACCGAGACCGCACGAAAACCCTGCTTGGTTATGGTCATCACGTAGTTGCCAGGGTTGAGTGATGGAATTACATAAATGCCTTCGGAGTTCGTCTTCATCGAGGTCACAATATTGGTATCTGTGTTCCTTATCCGAACGTCTACATCCGACACTACGGCATTGTTCTGGTCGGTGACACGGCCGGACACGGACGCCTTCTCGGTCTGCGCGAACGAAAGCTGCGCTCCGAAACCAAGTGTCAGAAGTGCTATCACCAACAGAGCGACACAGCATGTCCGTAGGCGAACACAGAGTTCATCGTTCACGCGGGTTCCTCCTCGTTCGCCAAGTATTCCTGTGGTTTGTACGATTTGTCCCAAGCGATCAAGGATATTTCCGACAAGATCACGATTTCTTCGCAGAAGGGCGATAGAAGAAGCGCATCAGTACGGCAGCTTCCGGTGGGGAACGAACTAGTTTAGGGATGGTTCGGCTGGCCGCGCAGATAGGCATACATCAGGCTCGAACCTTCCGGATGCGACGGATCGCTATCCGGCCGGCCGAAAGTGACGAAGACAGAATCAATTTCCCGAAGAATCTTCGGGTCGTCGCACTTAAAAACCCAACGACGCTGGGCCTGATCATCCGAGTAGAAGATACCCAACCGTTGGGCTTGCCGGTTCGGTCCTTCCTTCTTCGCCCAAACCTGGTATTGATAATTGGCCTTCTGCATCTTTGCTTCGTTCAAGTCGTAGGCGTAGAAGATGAGGGACTTGCCCTCGGTGAAGAAGATCCGGCCAAAAGCGGGGCGGGCTTTCCCTCGTCCATCCGTATCCACGACATCCACGATGTGGAGATTGCGCGCGCCCATCAGGTCCGTAACATCACGGCCCAGACCGAGCAGCTGGCGTTCCTGGTCGAGGGCGGCGGATGTTTCTTTTAAACCTTGATCGAGATTTTGAAGCTTCACTTCATCGCCAATCAGCGTCGCCTCCAAATTACCCGCACGGCGGCTTTGTGTCCTGGCTTCCTCAAGCGCGTTCGCGGCCGCAACTTTGGACTTCGCGAATTCTTGTTGAAGCTGTTCCAGCTGCATCTCAAGGGAGACGCGATCAGAGGCAAGCCGACGGCGATCTTGGAAGGTCGTTTTCAGATCGGTCTCGCTCGCAATCAATTGATCGTCGGCCTTGCGCAGTTCACCACGCAGGCGGTCGACCTGAAGCTGGAGCTTCGCATTTGCGGCCGACAACTGAGCGACAACATCGGCGGCCGCGACTGGAGTCTCTGTCTTCGGGGCATTGTTATGTTGTGGTTCCAAGGCAATCCGGTTGCGATTCCATGAATCTCTCCAGTGCAAGTAACCAGGCGATACCACCGTGATGAGAAGTAGTGCAACCGCCATTGCCGTTGCTGTCGCCTGCCAAAAACCCGGCCGCGGGAAGGCGAAGGGAAGAGGTGCTGGCAGCGTAATCTGCTGGTCTATCTCGGACGAGAAAACGATCCCTTCCTGTTCAGCACGATGAAAGAACCGGCGGGTGAAAAGTTCCGAGTTCAGGCATTCCTGAGCTTCTTGCGGGGATAGAGTCGGATCTTGCTTCGCTGCCACGAATTCGTGCGCCGCAACGTCCAAGTAATCGAAATAGGCTTGGCCGCAGGCAGCACATTCCGCGACGTGCTGTTCCAGCTCAAGGAGTTCCTCCCCCGACGCTTGTCCAATGCTGGCGGCGGCGCAAAGTTCTTCAAAGTGTTCGTGTTTCAACAAGTCTTGCCTCTTTCAAGGGACAAAGGCTGCTCTCGCTCTTCCCGTTTGCTGGTCAGCTCGATGTACGAGCGAAGCTGTTGGAGACCCCTGTAATAATGGTGGCGCACATTTGAAAATTTCTCATTTCTTCGGCGCGCTATCTCTTTGAAATCCAACCCTTCGAAAAAGAACATCTTTATGGTTTGCCTTTGCGCCTCCGATAGCGCCTCCAAGGCTTGTGCCGTGAGCCGGCTCGTCTCCTGCGGCTGAAGGCGCGTCGGCGACCAAAAGCTGTTCGCCTCATCAATGGCGCTCACTTCAGTCTTGCTGTACGCATGCCTCACCAACAGGTAGTTCAGGTGATTGGTGCTCCGGCTATACGCGTATTGGAGAAGCCATACTTTAAGAGTCCCTCTGGCGGAGTCAAATTGTCCCGCCTTGCGATAAATTTCCAGGAAAACCGATTGAGTGACGTCCTCCGCTTCCGCCGCATCTCGCAAAATGTGCAGTGCAGTCACATGAACCAGGCGATGGTACCTCTTAAAAACCACCGCGAATGCATCCGTATTCCCCCTTTGAAGCTGCTGCATCACACGCTCGTCGTCGAGCGCCAGGAGATCCGTATACGAAATGCGGTCGTGGCAATCGTAGGAACTCATGTGTCAAGATGCAGAGGAGCTATGGGATGGGTTGTGTATACCACAGAAAAGATGCGAAAGAGCACGCCATAAAATTTATTTTCTGGGTGGGACAAGATGTCTTTCCCAGCGGTATACCAGAAATGAGTACCGCGCGAGCGACGTTTAGGTTCTCCAATCGCTAGCCCATGCCAGGCGACCCATGAAACTGTTTGCGATGAAAGCTCGCATGACGCTATTGCACTTAGTCGCCGTACTGGTTTGTTCGGAATTGCTCGCGGCCGAACAATCCCCGCTCGAGAGAGCGCGGGAACTGGTCGCAAAGGGCTCGCTCACGGAAGCGGAGGTGACGTTGCGCCACATCATCGCAGCCGATCCGAACAGCGCCGACGCGCGGATCTTGCTGGGAACCACTTTGGTCCTGGAAGGGGTTCGTGGTGAATCGGTGGAACAGCTTACCGAGGCCGTGCGCCTGCGTCCGAACTCGGCGAATGCACACAACAAACTTGGCATGGCGTTTAGCCGGTTTCTCGAGGTCAAACCAGCCCGCGAGGAGTTTGAGAAGGCTCTTGAGCTCGATCCCGATCTAGCAGAGGCTCACGTTAACCTGTCGCTGATCCTTGCCCAAGCCGGCGAACTTGGTCCAGCCGGTGAACACCTTGATCGTGCCGTCGAATTGCAGGGCAACACTCGAGCGGCGGCCTATGCCCACTACCTGCGGGCAAAGGTCTGGGGTGCGCAGGACCAGAATGAAAGGTCAATCGCCGAATTTCAGAAGGCCGTCCAGTTACGGCCTGATTATGCCGAAGCCTGGTCGGATCTGGGCGGAATGCGGCGTCTCGCCCTCGATCCTGTTGGCGCCATGCAGGCGTTGGAGAGGGCGGTCGCGCTGAAGCCGGACGACGCGTTGGCCCAATATCGCCTGGGTCAGTTGTACCTGCAAGAGGGAAGGGCACTGAAGGCTGTCGAGCATCTGAAGCAGGCTTTGTCCTATGCTCCCGAGGATCGTGCCACACTTTATAACCTGATGCTTGCGTTGCGGAAGACGGGGCAGTTAGAGGAGGCAAAACCGATCGAGGCGCGAATGGCTGAACTGCAACATCAAAGTGACCGGGCCTCCGAAGTAGGACTAGCCGCCACCGGTCTGAACAGCGAAGGGGTACAACTTGAACAATCAGGGGACATCCGTGCAGCTCTCGCCAAGTACCGGGCCGCTCTCGATCTGGATCCTACCGGATTCGGCTTCCGATTAAATTATGCGCTCGCACTATGCCGGCTTGGCCGGTGGCAAGACGGAGTGGTCGAACTGCGCGAAGTGTTGCGACTCGATCCGGACAATGCAGATGCCGCTAAGGCGCTGTATATTGCAAGGGAACAGGCAAAGGCGCAGCTAGCAGACGTTCGCAAGCGTCCCTAAGAAACTGTAACAAAACCTATCCTGTTGCACGTTGCGTGGTTGTTTAGAACAACGCTTTCAGCGGAACGGAGTTCTTGTGGGCCACGCCTATTCTTCCCGACGCCCTGCGGGATCTGATCGAACCGCTTCTCCCAACCCCGGAGTCCAAACCTCAAGGTGGAAGACCACGCCTGTCAGATCGCGCTTGCCTTCAGTGGCGTCTTGTTCGTTGAGGTCGCACCACCTTGGGCTCTGGCAACTGTGACGACTGTCCAAAATCGTCCCTACCCTCCCGATAACGCGAAGTTGACCAGTATATCCGTATCCACTTCGACCGGTTCACCGTGCAGAAGATAGGGCTTGTACTTCCACTGCTTCACGGCTGCGGTGGCAGCGGGCACCAGCATG
>Ga0302325_10019640_pt1 | contig 14199 bp, 8 predicted proteins | sample Palsa_T0_2_FD_201948 | JGI IMG/M metagenome (GOLD analysis project Ga0302325, IMG submission 201948) | Peat permafrost microbial communities from Stordalen Mire near Abisko, Sweden - Palsa_T0_2 | ecosystem: Environmental > Terrestrial > Soil > Palsa > Peat permafrost | place: Sweden: Abisko... | reverse complement strand
CACTCTAGCCTCCGAATCCAAATATAACGCTTCGCCATTCTAGCCATAGTCGGAGGCGTGGAGACGACGCCAGGCGTACGGCACTTGTCCGAGATGAAGACAATCCGTCAACTTGGACGGTAAACGCTACACGTCAGGCAAGAGCAAAGGGCAATCAGGGCCTTTGCGGTATGCGTTTTCACGCTAGTCTGGCGGCCGTCGGGATGGCGGTTGGAGTGGTTGGCTGCTGGATGCTGACCCGATTGTTGGGAGGTTTCCTGTTCGGCGCCAGTCCAGACGATCCGGTGACGTCTGCGCCGGCGCTGGTGCCTATGCCAATTGTCGACACGGCTGCGGGACACGTTCCGGCTCGGCGAGCGTCGAGAATCGATCCGATATCGGCGCTACGGATGAGTTAGGGAGAACATTCAGTGTCTGCACTACGTATGCCTAAGCTGTGAAGATGAATTTTCACTTTGTCCTGGTTGGGGCTCTGCTATGCACGCATGCCGGTATTTCCGGCGCCCAAACGATAAAAAACCTCGATGGGCGCACGCTCCCGGTTGCCACCATTGATTTGCGTGTTGAAACTCTGATGCGCGCCAACAACGTAAAAGGCCTCGCCGTTGCACTGATCCGCGATGGGCGCGTCGTCTATCTTCATGCCTTCGGAGTTCGCAATGCAAAGAGCGAGCCGCTCACGCTGGATACGGTCATGTATGGCGCGTCGCAGACCAAGGCGACGTTTGCCTGGATGGTAATGCAACTTGTCGATGAAGGCAAAATCGATCTCGACCGCTCCATCGCCGACTACCTCCCGAAGCCTCTGCCGGATTATCCGAAGTACGCGGATTTGAAAGACGACCCCCGCTGGCGCAAGCTTACGTTCCGCATTCTGCTCGATCACACCACCGGCTTCGCCAATTTCAGCTGGGCAGAGCCGGATGGCAAGCTGCGTTTCCACGGCGACCCCGGCGCTCGCTTCGGCTATTCCGGCGAAGGCTTCCAACTTGCGCAGTTCGTCCTCGAAAACGGCCTCGGCCTTGATGTGGGCAGGGAGATGCAAAGGCGCATCTTCGACCGGTTCGCCATGAGCCGCACATCCATGACATGGCGGGAAGACCTTAGCGCGGACGATGTGGATCATTTTCTCGCCAACGGCGAAGTCAAAGGACACAATCGCCGCGGGAAGCCCGGCGCGGCCGGCTCCATGGATACGACGGTGCGGGATTGGTCGCGCTTCCTAGCGGGCGTGGTCAACGGAGACGGACTGAGCGCGCGCGCCAAGGTGGAAATGATCCACCTTCAGATTCCGATCGACAGCGTCGCGCAATTTCCAACGCTTTCCACTGCCACGACGGACGAGTACAAGGGAATTCGCCTTGGCTATGGAGTTGGCTGGGGAGTCTTCGATACGCCCTATGGGCACGCGTTCTTCAAAGAGGGCCGCGATGACGGCACCGTCAACTACGCCCTCTGCGTCGAGCCGCGGAAGGCTTGTATCCTCCTGCTCTCGAACAGCGATCGCGCGGAAGGGATCTACAAGGCGCTGGTCGATGAGCTGATGGGAAATGTCCGTCTTCCCTGGCGATGGGAAGGTTACATTCCGTACAATCTACCGGCTCCCTCGGCAGCGGCAAAGTGATTACGGCATGAAGGACTTGGTCCCGCCAGGCTTGCGGAGGGCTATAGTTTCCCAGCACTGTGAAGAACGTCCATAAGTGTTCCGGCTTTCCCTTCTGCGTCTCCCAAAGGCATGTTGGACAGGCAAATGACGGTCAGATGTTGATCCGGAAAGCGGGACATGTACGTTGAAGTATCGGTGTCTCCTCCTGAATAGTCGAGCATGGGGCGGCCGTAACGGGTGCGCCAGACAAGACCGAAAGCGTCATTGTCCTTGTCATGTTGAAACTTCTGACGGCGGTTCATGAGATCGGTGAATTCCATTCCCTTCAAAGCGCCGCTGTACCAGTTCCCGTCCCATAGCAGAAGGTCATTGAGCGATGTGAAGACACCGCTTCCGCCGAAGTGTGGAGAAACACGGACGAGCCGTACCCACCCGTCGCCCGGTTTGATAAAGATGCCCGCCGCAGCGAGTTCTTTCCCGACACGAGGATCCGACCGTGCGGCATAGCCAGTGGCGCGGTGCGGAATCACTTTCGTGCTGTCATCGTTGATCTCTGTGTGCATCATCCCAAGAGGACGGAAAATGCGTTCGTGCATGAAGTCGGCGAACGGCTCGTGGCTCACCACCTCTACGATCTTCGTCAGTAGCATGTAGTTAATGTTGCGATAGGCCCACTGTGTGCCTGGAGCGAACTCCGGCTTGCCGGACTTCAGCACAGTGGCCATGGCCTCGTCGCGGGTGAAGTAATAGAAGGTCATCCACGGAACACCACCTTCGCGCGGGAGATCGGTGTACTCCGGCAATCCGCTCGTCATATACACAAGATGCTCGATTCGCAGGTTGCCCCCGAACTTTGCGGCCTCCGGGATGAACCTGGAAACCGGGTCGCTCAAGGCGATCTTGTGGTCAAGGATCAGAAGCGCGATAGCCGCGGCGGTGAACTGCTTGGATACCGATGCGAGATGAAAAGACGTGTCCGGCGTGATGGGAATATTGTCGTCCAGATTCGCGAGTCCGAAGCCCCTCTTGTAGACGAAGCGGCGATCCTTGATGACCGCGACCGCATAGCCCGGAGATCCCGGCGGCACTGCGAACAAGGCATCGAGAGACGCTGTGACTTCGGAACCAGGCCACATGCCCGGGGCAGATGCCGAGGCCGCATCCGACTGTTGCGGCGCGGAGCGCTGGCCGGGCACAATGGCCGGCAGCGCAATCATGGCGGCAAGAACGAATCGATGAAAAGAGCGGCCCATGCTAACAGGGTAGCTGGCGGGACGCTCCGATGCCGGCAGACCGTTTTCAACTGCACTAACTGCCAACTGGCCCGCCAGCGTCGCGGACCCCGACCTCAACGGTGACGAGCGAATTGTTGTTTTGAAACGTTACCGCCTGCCCGGAGTTAGTTTCCTTCGGTGTTCTGGCCGGCGTCAAATCACGCGCGCGCAGCGCCATATAGTCGGCGTCACCATATCCTAAGTTGCGCCCGGTTTGTCGGCCACTCGGACACTGGCCAAGCACAGACTCGATGTCCACGTCGGAAATTTCAGTCTCCGTGCTGCGCACGTAAGAACCATGAAGAAACAAATGCCCGATACCAGCCTCTCTCAACTCCGGCTCAAACGTCCGTAAATTCGCCAGAATGTCTTCGCAGCCGGTTGGCCGCTGGGGTTGCGAATTCTTCCGCATGAGCAATTCCAAATGTCGAGCGAGAAATCGTTCGATCGGCAGCCCCACCGCTTGGGCTTGCTTCAGCAGTTCGGATTCAACGTCTGGTGTAAGGTCTAAGGTAATCGTAACGGCGCCTTTCGGAAGTGCCGCCAAGATGAGCAAAATACCTCAGCCTGGTGTATCGCCCAGCAATTCTAAGCCCCCTGCTTTCCTCTGCGGTCTCTGCGAATCCTCTGCGCCTCTGCGGCAAAAGGTTTGGCCAGGTAATCCCAAAAGCGCCCGCGCGTGATACAAATTCTGGTATGACTCGCCGTGGTCTTCTGGCCGGTTCCGCATTTCTAGCCGCGCAGCAGCAGCGCATCGGCGCACAACCCGCCCACAAGCGCAATCTACTAACCTCACTCTGGGGACCGGAGAAAGCTGCATCCGCCGCTTCGGGAACTCTTCATCCGTTCCCCACCGCGCAGGAGAGAGCCGGTTGGGAGCAACTTCCCTCTGATGCGCGCACCGCCCTGGTTGCCAACGGAGAGCGGCAGTTGAAGACCCAGTGGGAAGTGCTTCCCGCTAGCGTTGCCCTCGAATTCGCCCGCAACGGAAATCGCTCGCGCTATGAGGCCTTACGCAACCGGCGCCGCAACAAGCTGCTGGATCTTGTGCTCGCCGAATGCGTCGAGGCCAAAGGACGCTTCTCCGATGAAATCGTCAACGGCATCTGGTTGATCTGCGAGGAAACATTTTGGGGTGTGCCCGCCCATCTCGGCGCGCAGAAAGCCAAAGTGGGTCTGCCGGACGTCACTGAGCCCATCGTCGAACTCTTCAGCGGCGAAACCTCCAGCCTGCTCAGTTGGACCCTCTATCTGCTGGAGCCGCAACTTGTCCACATCTCTCCGCTGGTTCCGGAACGCATACGGTTGGAGGTCCAGCGCCGCGTTCTCACCCCTTGCCTCGACCGGGACTTCAGTTGGATGGGCTTCACCGGGCCTCCGCCCAACAACTGGAACCCTTGGATCTGCTCCAACTGGCTCACTTCGGCACTGATCGTCGAACACGATCCGAAGGGGCGAAACCTCGCCGTCGCCAAGATCATCCGCTGCCTCGACAACTTTCTGAATGGTTACGCCGACGATGGCGGATGCGACGAAGGCCCCAGCTATTGGGGCCGCGCCGGAGCCTCGCTCTTCGATTGCCTCGAACTTCTCTATCGCGCCAGCAACGGAGCGTTGAATGCCTTCGATCAACCTCTCGTGCGCCAGATCGGGCTCTACATCTGCCGCGCCCACATCGCCGGCGAGTGGTACACCAATTTCTCCGACGCCCCAGCTCGCGTGAATCTCGATGGCGACCTCGTCTTTCGTTTTGGCCGCCGGCTCAACGAACCGGTCATGATGCAGCACGGCGCTTACGCGGCGGAGCAAACTGCATCGACCAAAACGGTGCTGCCGGGCGATAGCCTGGGACGGCAATTACCGGCTCTCTTTAACCTCTCCCAATTACGTGAAGCCCCTCGAGCCCAGGCTCTGCTGCGCGACTCTTGGATGCCCGGCATCGGTGTCATGTGCGCGCGGAATAAGGAAGCCTCCGCGCAAGGTCTGTATCTCGCGGTGGAGGCGGGCAACAATGGCAAGAGCCACAACCACAATGATGTCGGTAACTTTATCGTCTACTCGGACGGCGCGCCGGCCATCGTCGATGTGGGCGTCGAAACCTATACCGCCAAGACCTTCAGCCCCCAGCGCTACCAGATCTGGACCATGCAATCCGCGTTTCACAACTGCCCCACCGTCGATGGCGTGATGCAGTCCGCCGGCCGCCAGTTCGCGGCAACCGGGGTCGGCTACAAATCCGATAATGCGGTTGCCGAATTGCGCATGGATCTCACCGCCGCCTACCCCCAAGCCGCCAATATCACCACCTGGCAGCGGATCGTCCGTCTCGACCGGGCAAGCAACCGGATCGAAATCTCGGATGATTATTCGCTCAAGCAGCGGCCCAAAGAGATTACCCTGACCTTGATGACCCCCGCCCGCATTACGCAGGAAGCCGGGTTCTTATTGCTGGATGGCAAAGTGCGCGTCGCGTATGACGCGGCTCTTGTTCCAGCCGTCGAAGAGATCAAGCTGGAGGATGACCGGCTCCGCGGCGTATGGGGAGAGCGCATCTGCCGCATCCTCCTCCGCGCCTCGAACCCCGCCCAAGCCGCTAAATGGACCCTGCACATCACCAGGTTTAGTTAGCACCAGGTTTACGGTGTAGATCTTCGTTCACCGCTCCCAAAAGTATTGAAGCCGGTTTCGACGTCACGTTCTCTGGAGGTGAGCCGGTCATCCAAGTTGCGGCTCGGAGGACCGGTCCGTTGTCTATTGAACGTCGCTGACTTTGCCGTTTACGAAGACCACTTTCAGTCCGTCGTAAACGTAGATCGTCTTGGTGGGCAGATTGGCGATGCTCTTGGGCTTGCCCATGATCGCTTCGACCTCAGCCTTGGTTTGACCCATCGATACCGTTGAGGGTGTTGCGGCGGGCGCTCCCGGTGCTGCGCTCGGGGCGGCGGAATCGGATGGTCCACCTAATGCGCCGGCCAGCGCGTCTTGCTCGGCCTGGCTGGAATCCTGGATCTGCTTCGTTACGTCGGCGGATTCAGACGGGTCTGGCGGAGGCGCGATCGCGGCATAGGGGGCTTCCGTGGGAGGCGCGACCGCTGATGGCGGCATCGCGGGCAACCCGCCGGTCCCTTGCTTCTTCTGCAGTTCGCCCATGCCCTGGTCGATGGTTTCGCGCATGTGATTCTGCATGTCCTGCAGGTCGGCAAACGCGACTTGAACCGTACTGCCCTTGGCGCAGTCCTGACCCTTGCTGGCGAGCACAACCGCATTGGCTGCTGTGGCGTTGGGAGCCGGCGCGCCGTTCAACTGGAGAACGTCGCCTTCTGTGATGGCGCATTCGCCGCCCCCGCTCATCAGGTTCAGAGGCGCGGAGGCTACGAACACGTGCGGCGTGTTGTCGCTCAACATGCGGGCAACGCCACTGGACGCCGGGTCCGGCATGGAGTTCGGCGCGGTGCCCTGCTGCCGCTCGGAATTTTCCAAGGCGATCTGACGGCGGACTTCATCGGCAATCTGCTGCTTAACGTCGGGCGTGAGAGGAGCGCCCTGATTGGCGTCATAACCCTGCTGCGGCTGCTGTTGCGCCATCTGTTGTTGCTGCGCGGCCTGCTGCTGTTGGTAAGCATTCTGGAGGCTTTGGGACACGAGGTAATCCGTCAACCAGAGCGAGGGGCTGGCGTACGTGGGATACGGGGTGAAGTAACCACCGTAGTATCCGTACCAGGGGCTGCCGGCAAATCCCCACGAGAACGCAACCGGGACGCCCCAAGGAGCATAAGCGTAGCCGTAGAACGCCGGGCCGTAATAGTACGACGGAGCGTAGACGTTCAGATAAACGCCGCGGTACGCGTAGGGGTTATAGATGCGCGAATACGACCGTCCGCCGTAATAGTAATTGCGGGCATAGATTTGACGGCCGCCGTAGCGGTAACCGTGCTCCACATAGCCGCCGTTGCGATAGCCTACCAGGCGTGAACCATCGGGGCGAATACGTTCGCTGCGGATGGAGCCGCCCGGCCCGCGATGAACCGCGAGATCGCCGCGGTGGATTTCACGAACATTGCCATGATTGTCTCGCTGGAACTGAGTGCCATTGTGGCCGGTCTCGACGCGTCCGTTGCCTTTAAACCCAGCAGCAGGGCTCGCGCCGGGACGGCCGCCAGGTGCGCCAGCGCCACCGGGACGGGCTCCGGCAGGCGTCCCCGGGTGGGCTCCGCCAGCCGCCGGTGTGGCGGGATGGCCAGCCCCGGGGCTAGCGGGAGGATGGGCCGCCGCAGGTGCAGGGGTGGCAGGCTTAGCGCCGGGAAGGTGCGAAGCCGCGGCGCCTGCCGCACCGGCCGGGTGAGCCACCGCCGGAGCAGCTGCCTTGGCCGGCGCGGGAGCGGGCTTCTTCGGCGGATCGTCCGCGGCAAACAAGGCGGTTGCAGTAAACAGCACGAGCGGCGTGATAACGCGTGAAGTAGTCAGACAAAACCGGTTCATAGAATCCTCGCGATCAAAGAATAAACCCGAACGGGACGCAAATTACTCTACGTCCGATACTTTGCCATTAACGAAGGTTACCTTTAGGCTTTTGTACTTGTAAACGACCTTGGCACCCAGATTGAAAATTTGCAGCGGCGCCCCGAGCGCCGTCTTGACCTGATCCATAGTTTGACCGATCTGGACCTCGACTGGAGGCGGCGGCGGCGCGTCCGGGGGAGGAGGAGGCGGCGGAATCGGCGCCATGGGAGCGTTGGGCTGCGCCTGGGGAGCGGCCGGCGCTGCGTCGGGAGTTGCCGGTTGCGGGGCGGCCTGACCAGCCTCCGCGGGCCCAAAAACGTGACCGATAATTTCGGCCACCTGCGCGGGAGTGGCAGACGCAAGGTATGGCTTACCGAGCTGGAAACTTACATTTGCGCGCGCGGGGACGTGTTCGGGATCGGGAAGCTTCGGGTCGCACGTGCCGCAGGATTGGACGGCGAAGAGAATGGCGGAATCTTTCACTTCAATCTTCAGCACATACACCTTCTCATTCACCGCCAGGTCACGAATCACGCCTGAGTTATTCAGGAACATGCCCTTGGTTTCGTGGTGGATTGCGCCGCTCTTATAGTTATTCGGATAGGACAGGTCAGCCCCGCCGATGCGGCCCATGCTGAAACCGCCATTCGGCGAGATGGCGCCGATCCCATCCTTCTGAACCGACAATACGACGCCTGTCTTGACTACCCTGGCCTTTTCGAATTTGGTCGGAGCGAAACGGTTGAGGAGCTCACCTTCCAAACCCTCCGGATTGCCTTGTGGAACCGCCCAAAGTGAACCTGCAAAGAATACCGCGGTCAACGCCACGGACAAAAGGTTTGACTGCTTCATCTTCATTTCCTTCAATCCTTTGAAACTGCCGCGGGAGAAGCGGCGAACACGCACAACTGTGATTGTATTCGACATCGATTCGCAAATCGTCACCAGGTAGTGATTTTTCAAGTACATCTGTGACTAACCAGTTAAGCGCAAACCGCGGGCTGGAGGGGCCATCGGTATTGATTGGAACTGGTCAACCGAGGTGGCTGGGCTATATACTAGACCGAAATGCACCGGGCGCAAAGCAGGCGGGGAAACGATGTCACCGGAACTCGATAAGAAAGTTCGCCAGATCTACGAGGAGGCGATGGACCTCCCGAAGGCCAAGAGGCTGCGCTTTCTCGATTTCGCGTGCGCGGATTCGGCCGATGTCAAACGCGAGGTGACGCGGATGTTGGAGGCACGCGGGGAGTTGAGCGTCGCGCCCGCGCCTGCGACAGCGCATGGGACGCAAGGGGCTCACGACGCGGCAACCACCGGGTTGCCCGCGGGCACGCTTCCAACCGGTGGCACAGCGCCGAGTTCTGCTCCGCGCCAGAGCCGCATGGAAAAGATCAACCGCTACCTGATAAAAGGCGAGCTGGGAAAAGGCGCGATGGGCGCGGTCTACGAAGCCGTGGACCCTGTGATCGGGCGCACAGTGGCGCTCAAAGTATTGCATTCGAGCATGGTGGACGAGGAAGAGGCCAAAGCCCTCGAAGACCGTTTGTTCCGGGAGGCGAGTTCGGCGGGCAGGCTGGCGCATCCGGGAATTGTGACCGTCTACGACGTCGGCAAAGAGGGCGAAATGGCCTTCATCGCGATGGAGCGGGTCGAAGGTCCCACGCTCCAGCAGATGATGAAGGATCGCAAGATCGACCGTCAGCAGACGCTGGAAATTTTGCGGCAGGCGGCTGCGGCGATGGATTACGCCCATGCCGAAGGCATCATCCACCGCGACATCAAGCCGGCGAACATCATGTTTCACAAGGGCGTGCAGGCCAAGATCGCGGATTTCGGCATCGCCAAGGTAAGCGCCATGAGTCAGCTGACCGTGGCGGGGACGATTCTGGGAACCCCCAGCTACATGTCGCCGGAGCAGATTCAGAACATGCCGCTCTCCGGGCGGTCGGACCAGTTCTCGCTGGCCGTTGTCGCTTACGAAATGCTGACCGGCGCCAAGCCCTTCGAGCGCGAAACGATGCCTGCGCTGCTCCTCGCGATCGTGAATGGGCCGAGGCCGTCGGCAAGCGCCGCGGACGCCACGCTGCCGGCGATGGTGGACGAAGTATTCGGCATGGCGTTGAGCCGGCTGCCGGAGCAGCGCTTCGACACCTGCACCGCTTTCGTGAGTGCGCTGGCGGCCAGCCTGGGGATTGAATTTGTGGGAATGGGGACGAGCACCACTGGTTCACATGGTTCGCAATCCGGCATTCATCCGACCACGCAGCCGGCATTTTCGTCATCCCAAACGGCACAGCCGGTGCCGATGCACCCTCCACCTCCACCTCCTCCGCCGCCACCGGCGTTCGGGCTGGGACCGCAACAGGGATTTGGAGGGCCACCACCGCCGCCTCCCACATTCGCAGACACGGCAGTGAACTTCCCCGCGGCAATTGCTCCCCCTGCTTACCGCCCGCCTTTGCCTCAAATGGCGCAGATGAACCAGAAGAAGCCGGCGCCGGTGGGGATGTACATTCTGCTGGGCCTCTTGGTGCTGGTGCTGGGTGCCGCTTATCCGGTCTATAAATATGTGATCGAGAAGCCGGTGAAGGAAGAGAAAACACCGCCGAAGAAGGAAGACGCCGCTGTTGTGATTCCGCCGGCGGAGACTAAGCCAGGCGCTCCGGTGGTGAGCCAATTCGACGCGGATCCCGCGAAGGTTGCCCCAGGGGGCACGGCTACGCTGCGATGGTGGGTCACCGACGCCACTGAGGTAGTGATCAATCAGGATATCGGCAAGGTGGCGGGCAAGGGTTCGGTCGAAGTCAAGCCGGCCAAGGACACGGAGTTCACTCTCACGGCAACGGGCAAAGGCGGCGAGGTTACGGCGAAGGTTACGGTGACGGTGGCAGTCGAGACGCCGCCGGTTCAGCCGGAAAAGGGGCCGGAGAAAGCTCCGGAGAAGGTTTCTTCCACAGGGAACAAGGCTCCCGAAAACAAGGTTGCGAATGACAGGGCGAAGGCGGTTACGAATACTCTGCCGCCGGAGCCTGCGCATGTGGATTCGGCGCGCGCGCAACAGCTCTACGAAGAGGGTATGACCAAACGGCGCAGCCAGCAGGCCAGCGCCGCTGCTCAGTCATTTGAGCAGGCGGCGGCGATGGGTGAACCGCGCGCGATGGTGGAGTTGGGACGGATGTACGCGGCGGGCGACGGGGTCGGCAAAGATGTTGCCAAGGCCGCGGGGTTGTATCGCAAGGCCGCGGATTCGGGGAACGCCTCGGCCATGGTATTTCTGGGCGCTGCCTATGCGCAGGGCGCAGGTGTGCCGCGCGACTTGGGAGAAGCGGCGAAGTGGCTGCGTAAGGCCGCGGACGCGGGAAATGCCGTCGCCATGGATGGGCTGGGGCAGATGTATTCGAGTGGCCAGGGGCTGCCCGTCGACGTGACGGAAGCAGTGAAGTGGTATCGCAAGGCCGTCGAGGCGAACAATGCTCCAGCTATGTACCACTTGGGGCTAATTCTGGAAAACGGTTCCGGTCCGGTGGCGAAAAATCCGGCTGAGGCGGCGCAGCTGTTCCAACGCGCGGCAGCTGCGGGATATGCGCCCGCCAAAGCGAAGGCGGGCGGTTCAGGCACGGTGACGCTGACAGGCATCAATCCGGGGACTATCGTGGCGAATAAATCGCAGATGTACCGCTTGATAGGTTCGGGATTCGCGGCGGCTACTACGGTGCGGTCGGATGTGGGCGCGCTGGTTGGCAGCAAGGATGGGCTTTCCGATTTTCATCCGGTCGCAGTGGCTCCGGATGGGAGCTGGCTGGCGGTTTATATCTCTCTGCCCGCGCCGCAGGGGAAGACGATTAAGCTGACGGTGAAGAGTGCCAGTGGAGCGGAGGCGTCGCTGGATGTTGCGGTGCAGAAGTAACGCGGGCCTCAGGCTATTTCCGCAAGCACCGCTTTGGCGAAATAGTCTATCTCGTGGGGCGTCGTATAGACACTAGCTGTCACGCGGATTCCTATGTACTCTTCGTGCGGGACATAAGCGGTGTAGATCCCATACTTATTCTGCAGCGTTGCGACTAACTTACTCGCGTCCGCTCCCACTGTTCCAAACATACCGATGCCACAGGACATTTCGGGCGACGGATTGTGCAGGATCTTTACCTTCGGACTCTTGGCGATCTGGTCTGACCAGCGGTCCCGCAAATAGCGCAGACGAGCCGCCTTGCGTTCAATACCGATGCTCTCATTAAACCTAATGGCCTCGCAGATAGCCAGGAAGTTTGCAGCAGGATGTGTTCCCACTTCCTCGAACTTACGAATGTCGTTATCTTGAGTGGGGCCAGCCGCCATCAGTGGCCAGGTATCTTTGATTTTCGACTTACGGACATACAGAAAACCTGTGCCTATGGGGGCAAAGGTCCACTTATGCAGGCTGACGCCGTAGTAATCGCAATTGAGGTCGCTGATCTTGAAGGGGAATTGATTGAAGGCATGCGCGCCGTCGACAATCACCGGGATGCCTCGCGCGTGGGCCATGTCGCAGATGCGCCTCACGGGAAAGATTTGGCCGCTTCGATTCGTGATGTGGCAGACCAGGATGAGCTTGGTGCGCGGCGTTACCGCCTGCTCGAAGCGCTGGTACAGATCGTCCATGCTGATGGCCGGCACGGGGAAAGAAATGGTTTTGAGCTTGATGCCATTGCGGCGTTCGCGCTGGCGAAAGGTAGTCAACATGCGGCCGTAGTCCTGGTTGGTAGTGAGGACTTCATCGCCGGGCTTGAGGTCGATGCCCATTTGCGCGATTTCGAGAGATTCGCTGGAGTTGCGCGTGATGGCGATCTCTTCGGGATCGCAGCCCGCGGCATCGGCGACCATCTTACGCGCCATTTCGATCTTCGGATAGAGTTCGCGCACCATGGTGTGGTACGGACCCATGTTGCTGTAATCGATGTAACGGTTCATCGCCTCTTGCACCGTGCGCGGCGCAGGACTGGCGTAGCCGTTATTCATGTTGAGGATGGTGCGGTCGGTGGTGAACTCATTGCGGATCGCACTCCAGAAATCTTCGTCGGAGCCGCCGGCCTTGGCTTGGAATGCCGCCAACCCGGTGCCCGCTGATAGTTGAAGTAATTGCCGCCGATTCATAAGTGCCTCCACAAAGAAGAACGGGGCAAGCTTTCACCTACCCCGGTTAGTTTAGCAGTTGAAACCCACTCCCTAACGGTCGGGGCTCAGTCTAGCGTTTCGGAGCCCCGAGCGTGAGCGAGCGGGATGCCTTGTCAGAACGAGAAGCGCAGCGCCAATTGCAGTTGACGTGAGAAGTTCACCTGAGTGGTGATCTTGCCGAAACTGCTGCTGCCGAATGACAGATTCGGAGCGGCAAAGAGCGGAGTGTTGGTCAGGTTTAGGGCTTCGAGGCGGAACTGCGCCTTCAGCTTCTCACGGATGGTGACGGTCTTGAAGAGCGACGCGTCCCAGTTGACCTGGCCGGGTCCACGGATCGGCAATGTACGGCTCGTGTTGCCGAAGGTGTATTGCGGGGCGGTGCTGAAGGCCGCCGGGTTCAGGTAATCGTTGATCCGGGACTCGATGCTGCCGCTCACGACCGGAGAAATGCCGGTGGCATTCGGCCTTTGTACGGCGTAGCCGTAGCCGGAGTTGAAGTTAGTGGAATCGATGACCTGAAGGGGGAAGCCGCTCTGGAAGATCGAGACTCCATTGACGGTCCAGCCGCCGAAGGCGTAATCGAGCACTTTGTTGCCGTTGTTCATGAACATCTTGCCTTTGCCAACAGGCAACTCGTAAGTGAACGAAGTAGAGAAGCGCAAAGGAGTATCGAAGTTAGAGCGGCCGTATTCAGCTGCAAGATTGTAGTAATTCTGAGGACCGCCCCCGCCCGCATTCAAAGTGCCGTTGCCGACGCCGCCGCTGCTGGCGTCATTGGCCCGGGAGTAAGTGAGTGTGGAGAGGAAAGTAAGTCCATGCGTAAAACGCTTCTGGACCTTGACAATTCCGGAATCGTAGCGGGCGTGATTGTAGTCGTTGTACTGCTCGCTGACCGAGCCGAAAGCCGAATAGGGGAGCAGCAACTGGGCTTGAGTAACGGTCGCAGTGCCGACAATTCCCGAGCCGCCGTGTCCGTAGTAAGGGTTTGCCACCGCGGCATTCAGCGCGCTCCCCATGGAGAGCAAGCTGGGGTTCAACACGTTGATGTTGAAGCTGGCCGAGCTGATGGTCAGATGTGTGGAGTGCGAACCGACGTAGCCGACTTCCAGCGCGATGCCGAACGGCAGTTCGCGCTGGATATCGACTGAGTACTGCTGGACTTCGGGAGAATGGCCGGTCGGGCTGATCAGGCTGATGCTCTGGCCGATGCCTTCCAGCGCTCCCAAGGTGTTGCCCGTTGGCTGGGTAATGCCGCTCGGGAACGGATTGGAGAGAATACCGGACGGCGTCAGGTTGCCGTTGGTGCTGGCAATGTAGCTGGTGGTTGCGGAGTAACCGGGGGTGGCGACGGCACCCCCGAGCGCAAACTGCGGGGCCCAGAAGATTCCGTAGCCGCCGCGGATCACCGTCTTGCTGTCGTATTGATAAGCAACGCCGACGCGGGGACCCCACTTGTTGCCATAAGGGGCTCCAGCGGAGTTTGGAGCGCCGGTGGCGCCCGCATATTGAACTTCACCGTAAGGAACAATCCCCGTAACATTGTTCGCGATGGGGTTGACGGCGGTAGTCAGGAAGTTGGTCACTAAGCCATTGTTTGCTTCCTGTATGCCTGTCTCCTTCTCCCAACGGATGCCGTAGTTGACAGTCAGCTTGTTGGTGACGCGG
>Ga0302325_10019639_pt1 | contig 14199 bp, 11 predicted proteins | sample Palsa_T0_2_FD_201948 | JGI IMG/M metagenome (GOLD analysis project Ga0302325, IMG submission 201948) | Peat permafrost microbial communities from Stordalen Mire near Abisko, Sweden - Palsa_T0_2 | ecosystem: Environmental > Terrestrial > Soil > Palsa > Peat permafrost | place: Sweden: Abisko... | reverse complement strand
GCTCCCGCGGCTCAACCCGATTGGTCTGGACGCCCGTGTGTTGGCATTCTCTCTCGCCATTGCGCTGCTCACTACCTTTGTGTTTGGACTCATTCCCGCATGGCTGGCTTCGCGAACGCATCCAGGCACGGCAGAACTGCGGGAACGGGGCGGCTCCGCGTCGCGGCGCTCCGCCGGACTCGGCAAATCTTTGATTGGCGCTGAAGTGGGGCTTTCGCTGGTGCTGCTGGTCGCCGCCGGATTATTGCTAAAGACCTTCTGGAACCTGATAGAAGTCAATCCCGGTTTTAATTCGCATCATTTACTTGCAGGAAGTTTCTGGCTTCCGAACCCTAACGATCCAAAAGCTGATTCTTACGGCGACCTCGATCGACGGACGCACTTAGTGCGCGAGACTATTCGCCGCTTACGCGCTGTGGCTGGCGTCGAGAACGCTGCCATGTCGAGCGTTGTTCCTCTCAAGGGCCCAGTGATCCCCGCTGGATTTCGCGTCGAAGGAGTGTCCGACAAGGGAGACGCGCCTACTGCAGTCGAAGTATCCGTAACTCCGGAGTTCTTTTCGACCATGGGTACGCCACTGCTGCGTGGACGGATGTTTCAGCAGAGCGATGACTCGACGTCCCAACCAGTCGCGCTGGTCGATGAAGCCGCAGTGCGCCTTCTTTGGGGTGGCGCCGACCCGGTTGGGCGTAGAGTTCGCTATTCGCGGGACATTCTAAGCAGTGGGAAGCCCACGCCTGCACCGTGGATGACGGTTGCTGGCGTTGTTGGCAACGCGAAGCTCTCCGGCCTCGATGAAATCGAAGTGCCTCACATCTACGAAAGCATGTACCAGCGTTCAAGAAGGGAATTTGCCGTACTTGTTCGAGCCACTGGAGACAAGGCGGCGTTGACGCGTGATGTGCAGCGTGAAATACAAACAGTCGACCCCGATCTGCCCGTCACCGACATGACAGCGATGACCGAATTGATCAGCAACGGAGTGGGCGATCGCCGTTTCGCGGCGTGGCTGCTCGGGACTTTCGCGCTCGTAGCGTTGCTTCTTACATGTGTGGGTGTCTACGGAATTGCCTCTTATTCTGTGGTGCGCCGTGAAAAGGAGATCGGCATTCGATCGGCTCTCGGAGCCAGCCGCCGGCGGCTAATCAATATGATCCTGCGCGATGGCATGGTTCCCGTTTTGATTGGACTGGCCACGGGGGCCATTGCCGCGGCGATGTCGGCGCGCCTCATGGCCTCGCTGTTATTCGACGTCAACTCCGTCGATGCAATGGTATATGCTGCCGCTGCCATGACACTGATCGTTGTCGGAGTTTTAGCGAACTACTTTCCTGCAAGGCGCGCTGGACGCATCGAGCCGGTTACTGCGCTGCGTAACGAATGAAAAGTTCGTTTTAGTTGCAATCGAGAGTTGGCATAGGCCGCGCTTTGCTGGCCAAGCAAGGAGTCCTCCGTTGGTCGAAGGCTATACTCGTCGAGGCATGGGAAGTTGCAAATTGCTTATCAAGCGAACCAAAGAATATTGGACATGATTTTTGTTTGTCAAAATTGAGGCCACAGAGAAAATAGGAGGCATTCATTGAACCACCTTCAAGAAAGCAGCATCATTCCTTGTCAACCAAATGTGATTACCCCAGCCGAGAAATCAACTCTGCGCCTGGCCGAAACCGTGACTCGCGATGCCCACGGCGTAAGCGACGAGCAGTTCGCCGACCTGCGCGCCTTCTACTCAAAAGGCGAGATCGTGGAGCTGCTCTGCGCCATCGGCCTCTTCAACTATTTCAACCGCTTCAACAACGCCCTGCAAATGGAGCCAACCAAAACCGGAGAAGGCGGTTGCGCAGTCGCGACCGAGCCGGCGTCCGTCAGTGGCTGATTCAAGCATGAAACTACCTATCCCTGCCGGCAACTTCAAAGCCTATCTCTTCGACTGCGACGGCACCATCGTCGACTCCATGCCGCTGCACTACATCGCCTGGAAGACAGCCCTGGCGGAATGGAATTGCCCATTTCCCGAAGAATTGTTCTACGCGTGGGGCGGCAAGCCGGTCGACGAGATCATTTCTACCCTCAACACAATGCACGGCCTCCACATGCCCGTCGAGCAGGTCGGCATCCGTAAAGAGAACCTTTACTTCGATTTACTGCCGCAATTGAAAGTCGTCCCTGAAGTCCTGGAACACATTCAAGCTCAGCAAGGCCGCATTCCCTTCGCGGTCGTCTCCGGCGGCCGCCACGAGTCAATTGTTCGTTCGCTCACCACCGTCCATCTCCTCGATCGATTCCAGACCATCGTGGGTGCGGAAGACTACGTCTACTCCAAGCCGGCTCCGGACTGCTTCCTGCTCGCCGCCGAGCGCCTGGGTGTCGCTCCCGCTGATTGCCTGGTCTTTGAAGATACTGACCTCGGCATTCAGGCCGCAACCGCCGCCGGAATGGCCTCAGTCAAAGTGCCGCCGCCCTTCGAAAGGCGATGAAGGAAACCAACCTCGCGGGAACCAGAACCGCCCGCCCCGCGTACTTCTCCGAAAGGCCCTCCCCCAAAAGGACCCCGAACCTCCCATGACCGCAATCAGCTCCGGCCTTCAACCAACCAGCCCCGAAAGCATGCCTCGCGCGCAGTGGGCCGGGCTGCTCGCCATTGCGGCTGCCATCACCCTTCTCCATCTGCTCACCAACGGCCGCTATGGATTTCATCGCGACGAACTCCAATTCCTCTCCGACGCTCGCCATCTAGACTGGGGCTTTGTTGCCTATCCGCCTTTCACGCCATTTGTCGAACACATTGGCCTTGCTATCTTTGGCCTATCGCTCGTCGGCCTGCGACTGTTTTCCGTCTTAGCCCAGGCCGCGGCCATCGTTGGCACCGGCCTCATGGCCCGCGAACTCAGCGGCCAACGCCTGGCCCAGGTCACGGCGGCACTCGCCGTAGCTCTCTCGCCCCTGCCCCTTTTTGAAGGCACGGAATTCCAGTACACAACCTTCGACTACCTCTGGTGGGTGCTCATTGCCTTTTTCACCATCCGCCTTCTCCGCACCGAGAATCCTCGTTGGTGGCTGGCCATCGGAGCCGCCGTCGGCATGGGCCTGCTCACCAAGTACGCCGTCGTCTTCTTCATCGCCGGGCTTCTTGCCGGACTCATACTCACCCGCTCACGCCGCTATCTTCTGGGCCCCTGGTTCTGGAGCGGCATTGGCGTTGCCCTGCTGATGTTTCTCCCCAACTTTCTCTGGCAGGTGCGACACCAGTTCATCTCCTACACCTTTCTGCATAGCATCCATCTGCGCGATGTAGGCCAGGGCCGCGCCGACGGCTTCCTGACCGACCAGTTCCGCATCTGCGCCAATCTCTTTGCCGCGCCGCTCTGGATCGCCGGCCTTGTCGCCTTCGTACGAAACCGCCGCTACTGCATGCTGGCCTGGATGTACCTGGTTCCGCTCGCACTCTTCTTCTTCGCCAAGGGCCGCGGATATTACTTGGCGGCAGCGTATCCCATGTTGCTCGCCATGGGCGCGACTGCTGCAGAAGGCTGGCTCGATTCCCTGCCCCACTGGGTCCGGCGCACCATCGAATCGGTCTTCTTCACCGGCCTCGCAACCTGCGCAGCCTACATTCTGGCAGTCGCTGTCCCTCTTGCACCATCCGGCCCACTTCGCGACTTCGCCTTGAAGAGAAACACCGACTTGCGCGAAGAGTTTGGCTGGCAGGAATTGGTCAAGACAGTCGCAGGAATCCGCGATTCACTCACTCCTGAGCAGCAGGCCAGTGTGGGCATCGTTGTCGGCAATTACGGCGAACAGGGCGCAATTGAAATGCTCGGCCCGGCCTACCATCTGCCGCCACCCATCGGCACCACCAACTCAGCCTGGCTGCGCGGCTATCCCAACCCGCCGCCAACTACGCTAATCGTCATTGGCAACTCGCGCGAAGATGTTGACGGAATCTTCACAGGCTGCCGCCTGGCTGGGCACAATGGCAACCCAGAGGGCATCAGGAACGAAGAAAGCCAATACCATCCAGACATTTTTGTCTGCGGAAGCCCACAGCTTCCCTGGCCGGAGCTCTGGAAGAAGCATCAAAACTTCGGTTGAAAGAAGGGTGTGGGCCTGATCGCTGAATCGGCTCAATACAAGAGCACGGCCACTCGATAAATCGTGAAGGCTCCTTCGACATCCTGGGCTGGACAACTGCCCACCGCCGCCCGCCGATACTGGCCCGAAGACACCCTCGCCGCAAGGTCCTTCGGCAATTGGGACATATCCGGGTTCTGCCAGCGCATCAGAAAGCCTGGCGCATTGAGCCCCGTGAACCGGCTCGACGATGCGCAATAAGTACGTGCCTGGGTCGTATCCGTGAGAATGGTGAGACCTCTGGCGCGCAACATTTCCGCAATGTTCGCTTCAACCTGGGTAGGCGTCAGTGTCGGCACGCCACGGGAATAATCAGCTACCGCAAAGATCAATTCGCCGCTGGCCACTACTGCGATGCCCACCCGGTCGATGTCCGGGCTCAGCAGGTTGGCGCGATGGCCAGGTGAGTTCATCCATCCCGTGTGAATCCTGTCCGGGCTGGGGCCAACGGCGATGTTCTCCTCAATCAGGCTGAAGTGAGCCCCAGCCTGGCCGGCGCGCGACGTCAAATCCAGCTCTCCGCCATAGCGATGCGAAATCGGCCCCTCAACCGTCATCCGCTGACAGTGCTTCATGGCAGCCGTTGCGAGTGCCGGGTCCCACGTGAGGGTACCCAGGCCTTGCGCGGCGCGAGTCTGATTGGCAAGCGTGAACAACTGCTCCGCTTGTGGCTGAAGAGCCTGTGCGTTCTCAGATTGCAAATTTGGCGCACCCGGCCCTTGCGCCAAAAGCACCGGCACGGCCAGCGCGATCCACAGAAGTAAGCTATTCCGAAAAATGACCATATTCATTTAGACACCGCTTCGCCAAAGGAGTCGCCGTTTTTCTTGCTTTTGCACAATCTCCAAGACAGCCATATGCAATCTGTCGCCTTCCATCTCTCAGTCGTGCCGGTGGCGCCATTGGCGAACCAGGTCTTCAGCGGCTTCAGGCCAGTTCGGGAACTCAAACTCGAATCCCGCATCGAGCAGTCTGCCCGGGACCACCCGTCGGCTCTTGAGAACGAGTTCCGATTCAGTGCGCATGAAGAATGCGCCAATCTCGATTGCAAACGCGGGAGCGGGCAGGCCGTTCGGCATGCCCCAGGCATCGCGCAAGGCTTCCATGAACTCGCGATTGGGCAGTGGATGGGGCGCCGTGATGTTCACCGGGCCGTCGATGTCCTGGTGGTCAATGAGGAAGTCCACAGCGCGCGCAAAATCTGCTTCGTGAATCCAACTGACGAACTGGCGTCCGTTGCCTTGCTTGCCGCCCAGGCTCAGCTTCACAAGGTTGCGATAAACCTCAAACGCATTCCCCGGCGTGGGGCTGAACGTGACGCCGCTGCGCAGCGCAACCTTGCGCGTCCGCGGCGTTGGCGTGCGAAAGAATTCGGCTTCCCAATCCTTGGCGACCTGTACGGAGAAGTTCCAACTATCGGGCGCGCGCCGGCGTTTGGAGATGAGTTCATAGCCCCCGAGTTCGCCCGTGGCCTCATCCATATCCTTGTCGATCGAATGCCGATAGATTGTCGCGGCCGAGGCATTGAGCCACACGCTCGGAGGGTCGGCGAGCCCGCCGATCACGCGGTTGAGCATGCGCGTCGAGCCGATGCGGGAGTTGTAAATGTCTGCGCAGTTGTTCGGGGTGAAGCGGCAGTTGATGCTGCGGCCAGCAAGGTTGATGCAGACGTCCGCGCCTTCAAGCGTTTCCGTCCACGACCCCTCGCTCTCGCCGTCCCAATGCACCGTCTGCCAAGGCGCGGTAAATGGGCCGCGTGTCAGCACAGTGACGTTGTGGCCCTGATGCTGAAAGTGCCGTGCCAGTGCCTGCCCAATCTGGCCGCTGCCGCCGGCCAGCACAATGCGCAACGGGCGCACGCCTATGCCGCCCGGTATCACGGTCAGGTTGATCATGCATTCAGCCTACAATGTCTGCGTGGTGGTCAGAGCCGAGGTGGAAACTGGTAGCCGCGCAAGAACAGCCGGCGGCGATAGGCACGATATTCCCGGACGATGAGGATGAGTACCAGCGAGAGAAAGATCAGTGGGCCGTAGAATACCCAAGCCGGCTGCACCACGCGGTCGCCTTCCACCGAAACGCCTTCGCCGGTGTGCAGGGTGCCGAACATGGTCACCAGGTCCTCCCCGACATGCACGTTGTCTCCCAGGCGGATGCGCCCGAAGAAGCTGACTAGGTCATGGTCGATGGAGGCGTTTTCGTCTGCCGTGACATTGCCAAAGAAGTTCACCACGTCATGCTGCGCGTCTTTGGCGATGTGAACATTGCCGAAAAAGACGACGACATCTCCGGTCACTTTGCCCTCGGCGTTGACGCTGCAGAAAAAGCACACTGCATCGTGAACAGTGGAATCGGGCGAGACATCGATGTTGGAGAAAAACTGCACTGCGTCATTCTCGGCGCGGGCCGGGGCAGACGCAAACGCTGCGCAGAGCAGAATCACGGCGAAGATACTGCGGGTCATGGTGGGCTCCACTTCCCAAGAGTACGGGAAGAAGCCTGGGAAAGTTCCGCGAGGATTGAATAATTTGGGTCCGCGGGTGCCCCAGGTCTCGTGTTTGAGACCTGGGAAACCACCAATCCAACGGTGGCAGTTCTAGAACTGGAACCTCATGCCGAGCTGAATGCGCCGCGGAGGAGCAACCGACGTAACCTGCCCAAACTCGGGTGAGGTCTCGACCGGATCGATCGCTGTGGGGTTGGGGTGGTTGAGCAGGTTGAATGCCCCTGCGGAAAATCCCAGCCGAGGCGCTTCTTCATCTTTATTCGGGGTGATGGCGAAATCGTGGCCCCATCTCAGGTCAAGGTCCACGTAGGACGGGGTGGTTTCGGAATTGCGGGCTACACCGTCGGGCCGTGTGTTGAACAGGCCGTCGCCGTAAGCGTCGGCTCCAGTGAGCACGGTCCACGGCGTTCCCTGGTTGGCAAAGATGCCCGCGGAGAGATTAAACACGCTCTCGGGCTGGAACATGGCATACATGCCGAGGCGGTTACGGCGGTCAAACCCGGTGCGCGCCCACTCATCATTCGGATCGTATTGGTTCTGCGGGAACCAGCCGATGCCGCCGGTATCGGAGTCGTAGTGCGACCAGGTATAGCGGCCGAAACCGGTAAAGTATTTGTTCAGCCGGCCGCGGTAGGAGACATCCATGCCGTTCCCCTCCCAGAAGCCCTCCGGCTGCATCTGGCGGATGCGTCCATAGGCGGGATTGGGTCGCACCGTGTAGCCCGACTGCGGAGTCGGTGCGTTGATATCGACGGAGCGGAAGGCGTCAATGCCGCGCGCCGAGTAGACGCTGACCACGCCCGTAGCTTTCTCACCCAACTGCCGCTCAATGGAGAGGCCGTACTGGATCTGATAAGGGATTTTGGCGTTGGGTTCCAACTCAACCAGCGAGGGAGGCTGCTCTGTGAGGGTGAGGCAGTTGGTGATTGGCACGCACCCGGTAGCAGGCAACTCGGCGGGGTTAAGAGAGAGCACCAGCGCGCGGCGGCGAGCGTCGGCGTAGCGCTCCAGGTCAAGCAGCGGGCCGGAGCCGAAGCGATCGTAGTAGATGCCGCCTCCGCCGCGAATCACCGTCTTCGACTGCTCGCTCAGCAGCCAGGCAAAGCTGACGCGGGGTGAAAAGCCCAGGCGGCGCGTGGCGAGGAAGTTCTGCCAATCGTAGCGAAGCCCGGGAGTGATGGTGAAGCGCGAGTTGACCTTGAATTGGTCTTGAATGAAAGCGCCCATCTCCTGCTGGTGATAGATGAAGTGAACGTCGCCAGTGTTCTGGGTGAATCCCGACGGCAGATTGTTGGCGTAATTTTGAAGCGCCGTCTGCAGCACCGTAACTCCGTCGGCAGCCAGTGTCGGGCCAAAGGTGTAACTGCCCAGCGCATTGGTGTTGTCGTCGTAGGCGCGGCGATCGATGTGCGGCGTGCCTGCGCCGATCTTGATCGTGTTGCGGCCGCGCGTCCAGGTCATCATGTCGTACACGCGCACGTTGTATTCGGTGGCCAGGGAGTCGGCCTGCGCGGAGCCGGAAAGAAAGTCTCCCGAAACGCTGATCTGCGGAGCCTCGGCCACATTGCTGTTGCGCGTGGAGTCCCGCTCGCCGACCAGGGATACCTGGTTGATCATGGTCGGGGACAGCATCTGATCCAGGTGAGCCACGAAGTCGTCTTCGCGGAACGCGTTGTTGTAGCCGGCCGCGGCCAGCGTTTGCCCGCCCACGCCCTCATTCTGGGAGGTGGCGTCCTGGTAGCTGTACTGCACGTAGCCCGAGACGCCTTCGCGGAATTTGTGCGCCACGCGGGTACTGAACTCGGTGTCGCGAGCAGGCGTGTACACATTTGCCGCATAAGCGCCGCTGGGATCTTCAGCAGTCGGAACGAGGGTTGCGCTGATCACCGAGTCCTGGTCGTAAACCACGCGGTTGAAAGACCCAAGGAAGCTGCTCTTGGGCGCGTGAGGGATGGGACCGGTGACGTGGCCTTCATAGTTTTGCCGCTGCTCGAATGGCTTGGATGGAGCAAGCGCGTTTTGCGCATTCATGGCCGAGTCGCGAAACAGAAAATTGAACTGCCCGTGGTAGTGATCGGCAGTGGGCTTGGTGATAATTTCCATTTGGCCGCGACCGGGCCGGTAATACTGCGCCGAGTAGGGGTCCTGGTTAATGCGAATCTCCTGCACGGCGGAAGCGGAGACCGTGGCGCGGTTGGCTTCGACGCCGTCAACCATCAGGCCCGTTCCGCTTGAATCTGTCACGTTCTGGTCGAGGAAGGCGCCCATGGCTGTGGCATAGTCGTTGTCGAAGATGGGCAGCGCCTTGAGATCGCCGGCCGTCATCACCGACGAGTCGTGATTGGTTTCGGTTGCGGTGAGGTCCTCGCTACTGTCGGAATTTACCCGCACCGTGGAGGCCACGGCTGCGATGGGCAGAACAATATGCACAGGCGCCAACGCCGATACGCCGGCAGGTGCAGCGGCTACCGCACCGGCCGCTCCGGCTGGCACCGCGATCACCACCGGCGTGCGCACAGTATCAAAACCCGGCTCGGAAACTACCAGCGTGAAGCTGCCCGCGTGGGGCGCAACGAGTTGGAAGTTGCCTTCGTCGTCGGAATGAATGGAGCCCGCGACAGCGCCCGAGGTATCGAGCAGGTCAATCTCCGCGCCGGGCACAATCGCTCCGGTGGGGTCGGCCACGACACCGTGCACAGCCGGAGCACTCGGCGCTCCCGGTGTGGTTGTATTAGCGGCAAACGCACCGCATGGCAGGCAAAAGGCAAGCAGGAAGGCAACAAAGCGCATGAGCAGAAATCTCCAAGACAGATGGGTTTTGGCGGCCTGGCTGGCAAAAGGTCGAGCTTGCAACAAATTCGAGACTACTCCCATTATGCAACACAATCGGGAGAAATGGGTTGTCTTAAGAGAAAAAATTTGCGTATTGCATCAAGGCCGTACCGGATGGGAATTCCGAACCGCAAAACCGCCCGGCTGGGGCTGGTTCCCGAAGGCCTCGTTCCCCGCCGAGCGGGACGTGGTTGAATCTTTTTGGCGGAGGTCGCGCACCTTGGTTTAAGCACGCTTTTTGAACGCCTTAGCGTTCTCCCCTGCCGCCGTAAACCGATTTTATAGCGGACTTAGCGCCACCGTCCAGTCTCTTGGCGAATCCACCAGTACATCCGGCTGGGTGGCCTCAAGCGTCTCCGGGGCCAGCCCAAAGGTGCAGCCGATGGCCCATGCGCCAGCGTTGCGGGCCGTTTGCACATCCACCTGGCTGTCGCCGATCAAGACTGTTTCCTGCGCCGCGGCGCCGCAATCGGCCATGAGCGTCAGCAGGCCCTCGGGATTTGGCTTCTTTGTGCTGAAGCTATTGCCGCCGAAAATGTGCAGAAAATAAGGCGCAAGACCAAGGGCGGCGCAGATGTCGCGAGCTGGGCGAACCGGCTTGTTGGTCAGCACGGCCATTGTGCGCGGAGGGTTGTCCAGGTGACTCAGGTCTTTGAGAGCCTGCAGGGCTTCCAGCACCCCGTCGTAGGCATACGTGAAATCCAGCTTGTGGGCGCGGTAGTAGTCCAGGAAAAACGCATAGGCGGTTTGCAGAAACTCCTCCTCCACCTCCGAGCCATGCTCCCTGGCCAGAGCGCGGCGAACCAGCATCAGCGCACCGTCACCGATGAATCCCGCAATCTCAGTGTCTTCACGGTGTTTGAGGCCGAAGTGCGCCAGGGTTGCGTTGACGCTGTTGCACAAGTCCTGCGCGGAGTCGATCAGTGTGCCATCCAAATCAAAGACCAGCAGTTTCAGTTGCTCCACTGGGATGCGGCGAAAAACGCGAATCATGCTTCAAGTGTAACGGGCCAGGCGTCGCACCTGACTCGCGGCTGTACCGCGCTCCATCTCAGGCAAAGAACACTGCCGGAGAAGCCGGCCTTACGAACGCATGCGCGGATTTACCCAGCGGGTTACAACGTCGGTGAGCATGTTCACCAGCACATACGTCAGCCCGATCGACAGCAGGCATCCTTGCACCAGCGCGTAGTCGCGATTGGAGATTGCGCTGACGGTGAGCCGTCCCAGCCCCGGCCAACTGAAGATCGTTTCCGTCACAATGGCGCCGGCCAGCAACGCGCCGAACTGCAATCCAACCACAGTGACAATGGGGACCAGTGCATTCGGCAGCGCGTGGCGGCAGACAACGGCTGTCTCGCTGAGGCCTTTGGCACGGGCGGTGCGGATGTAATCCTGACCCAGCTCCTCCAGCATCGCTGTGCGAATCATGCGCGTAAGAATCGCCGCCAGCGAAGCGCCCATGGCCACCGAGGGCAGCACAAGATAATGCCAGTCGATGGAGCGGCCGCCCCCAGGGTTCGCGCCCGAAACCGGAAGCCAGCCAAGTTCGATGGAGAAGACCAGAATCAGCACCGGCCCCAGCGCCAGCCCCGGAACCGACAACCCAAAGAGCGAGACGACCGAAAGCACTTGGTCAACCCAGCGCCCGCGCCGCACGGCGGCCAGAATGCCGGCCGGCAACGCCAGCGCCACGCCCAGACCCAGGGCTGTCAACGTGAGCGCAAGCGTGTAGGGGTAGCGAGCGGAAATCAGGTTGGCGACCGACGAGTGCAAGCGGATTGAGTTGCCCAGGTCGCCGTGAAGTACTCCGGACCAGTAATGGATATACTGCGCCCACAGCGGCTGGTCGAGGCCATACTGGTGACGCAAGGCGCTCACGTCCGCCGGCGTCGCGCCATCCCCCAGCATCTGCAGAATGGGGTCTCCAGGGACCAGATGAATCAGCAGAAAGACCAGCGAAACCACCAGCCACACGACCGGAACTGTCAGCACGAGGCGTGTGAGAATCTGCTTCATAGGCTCCCGTTCAACGATAAATCCCCGCGCTCAACGATAAATCCCCCGTTTAGCGACAAACAAGCATCAGAGCGGGTATCCGATGAATTCCGCAAGCCCTGCTCGTCGTGTACTATGATTCCCAGATGCGGCGTGCTCTTTCCATCTTTCTCGTTCTCCTCTTTGGCCTCGGCCCGATTGCGGCCACGCTGGAAGCTGAGCAAGACACTCGCCTGCCCGCCTGCTGCCGCCGCCACGGAACCCACCACTGCGCAATGTCCGCGCGCACGGCCGAAATAATCGCGGAAGCCGAAGCCAGCAAGTCCATCATCGCGGCTCCTGCAACCTGCCCACTCTTCCCCAGCTATGCAGCCGCAACCCAGTCCGCTCCGCAGGCTCTGGCTGCTTCGCCCATGAGCTTGCCATTTCTGCTCGCGCAGTCGCATTCGCCCGCAGCCGGCCGCGCCACCGCCCGCCTCAGCCAGATCCGCACCCGCGCCAGCCGCGGCCCTCCCAGCAGCCTCGCCTCCTAAGAAAACTCTGAAGACGTCCAGCTTTGAAGGGTACCTTCCTCATGAAAGGTGCCAGCTTCAGAGGCGACAGCAGCTTCAAGAACGGTACGGGCTTTGGCCGGTACATTGACCCTGCAAAGCGTGCTGGGCTTTTGCCCCTGAGGGAATGCTGAACTCAGAGTCGGCAATTCTTCGCAGTTTCCTTAATCAATCGCTCCGATCTTACTGTTTCGGCAATGACTCGTCTCGGCGCGCGCTCATCACGCGAGCCCCAACCGTACAGAGGTTCGCACTCTCATGTGTCGTCATGTTTTTGCACTCACATCCCTAGTCCTGCTCTTATCCATTCCCGCCAGCGCCACTGTCTTCGCCACCGTCCACGGCGTAGTCCACGATCCCCAGCACCGACCCATCGCCGCCGCGGACGTAACACTCAAAGCCGCGGACTCCTCTTTTACACTGACCGCCAAAACCAACACCGAAGGCGAATTCGATCTGCGGCAAGCCCCGATTGGTGTCTACATTCTCAAAATCTCCGCCACCAACTTCGCTTCCTCCGAAGAGGCAATCACCATAGCCTCCGGCACCGATCCCGTCGTCCACATCCAGCTCACCGTGGCGCCGGCCACACAGACCATCGTCGTTCAGGGTCAGCAATCTTCCGTCTCTGCATCGGACTCGGTGACCCCCACCACCCTCATTACCCGCGAGGACATCGATCAGACACCAGGCGCAACCCGCACCATCGGCATGCAGATGATCACCGACTACGTCCCCGGCGCATACATGACCCACGACATGCTGCACATGCGCGGCGGCCACCAGACCAGTTGGCTCATCGATGGCATTGCGATTCCCAATACCAAGATCGCTTCCAACGTCGGCCCGCAGATTGATCCCAAGGATATCGACTCGCTTGAAACTCAACGCGGCAGTTATGACTCCGGGGTAGGCGACCGCACCTACGGCGTATTCAATGTCTTGCCCCGCAATGGATTCGAGCGCGACCGCGACGGCGAACTTCTGGTCTCGGCAGGCAACCTCTACACCGGCGAAGCCCAGCTCTCGCTCGGTAACCACTCCGCTGCAACCGCCTGGTACTTGAGCCTCACCGGTGGGCGCTCAAATTACGGCCTCGCCACGCCGGTCGCGCAAATCTACCACGACGCAACCAACTCCGAGAGCGGCTTTGTCTCCCTCATCCGCAACCAGACTCCGCGGGATCAACTGCGCCTCAACGCACAATACCGCGCCGATCATTTTCAGGTTCCCTACGACCCCGACCGCAACGACTGGGAACAAGCCAGCCAGTATTACGAGTCCTACGGCCTGCGCGACGGCCAGACTGAGCGCGACAGTTTCGTGATCGCCAACTGGGTTCACACCCTTTCGCCGAAGGCCCTGTTTTCTGTTGCGCCCTTCTACCACCTTAATCAGGCGGACTACGATTCACCTGCCAATGATTTCCCCGTGGCAACAACGTGGCACCAGGGCTCGAACTATGCGGGAGGCCAGGCCGACGCCCACCTTGACGCTGGTCCCAACGCATTCTCCGCCGGCTTCTACAGCTTCTATCAAGGGGAAAACGATCTCTTCGGCGTATTGATCAACAATAGCTCTTACACTTCGCAGCCCGACACCGGGGCCAATGCCAGCGCCGGACTCTTCGAGTTCTACCTCTCTGATCACCTGCGCCTGGGCCGCTATTTCACGCTGCTCGGCGGTGAGCGCTTCTCCTTCTTTCATGGAGGTCTCGACGAGTCCGCAATCTATCCCCGCGTCGGCGCAACCGCTGAAATTCCTCGCCTGCACTGGGTTCTGCGCGGATTCTATGGTCATTTCTTCCAGCCCGCGCCGCTTGAAACCGTCTCCAGTTCCGTCCTCAATTACGCCGCCAGCTTGCCCTCGGGCGAAAATACTTTCACGCCCATCCCTTCCGAGCGCGACGAAGAGCATCAGTTCGGTATTCAGATTCCCTTGAAAGGCTGGCTTCTTGATGTAGCCAACGTCAAGAATCGCGTCAACAACTTTCTTGACCACTCCAACCTCGGTGAGTCCAACATGTACTTCCCGATCGCCATCAACGGAGCCCTGGTCCGCGCGTGGGAGCTTACGCTCCGCTCACCGCAACTGGCCCACCTCGGCCAATTCCACGTCACCTATTCGAATCAGATTGCCCAGCAGCGCGGCGCAATCATCGGTGGCTTTACCTGCATCAAC
>Ga0302325_10019638_pt1 | contig 14199 bp, 12 predicted proteins | sample Palsa_T0_2_FD_201948 | JGI IMG/M metagenome (GOLD analysis project Ga0302325, IMG submission 201948) | Peat permafrost microbial communities from Stordalen Mire near Abisko, Sweden - Palsa_T0_2 | ecosystem: Environmental > Terrestrial > Soil > Palsa > Peat permafrost | place: Sweden: Abisko... | reverse complement strand
CCCGCACCCATCGGCTCGGCCTGAATCCAGGAAAGCGATAGGCATCCTCCAGTCTCTTCTTCTTCCCGGGCATTCAAGCATCATGGCATTGTCGCGGAGTCTCGTAGCGGTCAGGACCCTTGCCAGGGGGGCCATCGGGAGGCATGTTGCGGGCTCAAAATCTGGCTTTTTCACCCACACGATTCCACGAAGACCCCCAATTGGGTAAACCTCGGCTTTAACTTTGGCTCGCTACTGCCCGACCCGAACGACCTGCTGCGTGGCGAGGGTAAATTAATTCGGCAGGTCCGTATCGCGCAGGCGACGGATCTGGACGCTTTGGGTGTTCGGGAGTTGCTAAGAGCCGCCATCGCGCAAGCGGAGCGGCTCGAAAGCAACGCCGGGAAGCCTCGCACCGTCGTACGAACGGTTCAATCCGTGAGGAAGCGCTCGGGCCCGAGCCGTCGGCGGTCCTGATATCTTGGCACTTCGCGAATACTCCTTCTGGCGGCAGCGACGTCGGGCGAATGTCGCAAGTCGCCGCGCGCCGCGGGCTCCCATACGAAGGCCAAAGTCCGAATTCCCTGAGTACGTCACCGTGGGAAATTCCAGGAGATGGTTGGTCACGCGCGCGATCGATCCGCGTTAACAGGTCCGCATCAACTGGGGCTTCGCGAGCCACGAGGAACTCGAGGAAACGCGCCGCAGGAGGGATCTCGGACTCCGGAAGCTGGTCGATCAGGTTATGAAGTTGCTGTTTATCCGGCATCGTCGTCTGGTTCCAGCTTACGCCACTTCCGAATCGTGTGACCGGGGCAGTCTCGGCGGCTCGCACGCAGACCGCAGCACGAATCTATCTCCCGGGTCGCGTAAGGTAGACCTAACGGCTTTCACCACTTGGCCGTATATAACGCCCATCTCGTGGATGTGCCCGCCGACGTTGGCTCCCGTTCTGCGAGATGAGGCCGGCGCCACCCCGCAGGCGCGAGCCAGGCGCGCCACGCCGTCTACTCGGCGTCAATTTCCGTGACCGGCGTCTCGCGGGATCGATCATCCAAGGCAGGCTTTTGCATGGACAACGGGGCCGAGCTTTCTCCGAGCAGGGCGTCAATCCCTGACGGACTGCAGCCGCTCGCCAAATGCCACGTTCGATAACCGCGCCGCATGACATTAGCGCCAGTGAATACGCCTGCTGGTGCGGCTCTCAGCCCCCATAGTTGCGATAGACTACCTTACTATGCATCTGAAGTCCAAGCTGAACCTCTGCCTCTTCGCCCTAGTCGGCCTGCCCCTCGCCGCTGCAACCACTAAACCTGAATCGGTTGGCCTCTCCGAGGAACGCCTTTCCCGAGTCCATGACGCGATGCAGCGCCACATCGACGCACATGACATCTCAGGCGCCGTCACCCTGGTCGCGCGCAAAGGACAGATCGCTTGGTTCCACGCCCAAGGGCTCATGGACATTGAAGCTAACAAACCCATGCAGAAGGACGCCATCTTCCGCGCTTTCTCCATGTCGAAGCCCATCTGCGGCGCCGCCATCCTGATGCTGCTCGAAGAAGGCAAAGTGCGCCTAAACGATCCTGTCTCAAAATTCATTCCGGAGTTCAAAGGCTCGAAGGTCGCCGTGCTCCAGGATCGCCCCGCCAACGCGCCCGCTTCCGATCCGCCGAAGTACTACACCATCCCAGCCGCGCGCGAAATCACTATTCAGGATCTGCTGACGCACGTCTCCGGACTCGCTAGCGGCGGCCAGGCCAGCTCACACGAATTGCCGGGATTGATCGATATGGTGGGCCGCCAAACACTTGCCGGCATGATGCCGAAGTTCGCTGCCGCTCCACTGGATTTCCAACCAGGATCGCGCTGGACCTACAGCCCGCTCGCCGGATTCGACACGCTCGGCCGAGTTGTCGAGGTCGCATCCGGCATGAGCTTCGATCAGTTCCTGAGACAGCATATATTCACGCCGCTCGGCATGAAGACCACCTCCTTCCATCCGGGCAACGATCATTGGTCGAGCGTCGTGACAGCCTATCACCGCGCCGATGGCGCGCTGACGAAGACGCAGAACCCGAACATTCTACAGAGCCAGACGTACTTCTCCGGTGCGGGGGGTCTCGTCTCCACAGCTGAAGAGTATGCGCAATTCGCGCTGATGCTTTGCGCCGGCGGCGAGTGGAACGGAAAGCGACTGCTCAGCCCGAAGACGGTGGAACTGATGTCCTCCGTGTTCGTGCCCGACACGCTCCCGGGGCGCGCGCCAGGCCGAGGCTATGGACTCAGCGTGGAAGTTGTCAGCGACCCCGTCGCCGCTGGCAGGCGCGTTTCTAAGGGCAGCTTCGGCTGGGACGGCGCCTACGGCACTCATTTCTGGGTCGACCCGCAAGAGAAACTGATCGCGGTCATGATGATCCAGACCGACAACCCGGACCGCCAGGTGGACCGGGACTTCGAAAACGCCGTCATGCAGGCAATCGTGGAGTAGACTCCGCTGCATAGACACTCTGACGTAGTCCGAACTTTCCGCGAAATCCAGCTCCACATCGACCACTCTCGTGACGTCCCGTGAGGCCCGCTCTCAACTGGACCAATGTACGAGTGGCGTCAATCGTTCAGCCCTATCGGCGATGCGCTTGGCTTCATCTCGGCTGATGAGTCAGTTGCCGAAACTCAGCATCGATAACACTTACAGCTTCTTCTTATCGACTTCCCACAACTTATTCGATCCAACGACTCCAACCGGGTCGCCCTTCTTGGCATTCCGCGCAATGGTTACATCCCGCTTTACCTGGGCGGTCAGGGCGTCCCAATCCAGCATCTGGGTCCGGGCAAACAGTTGCGGCTTGTATTGCGCCGATGCCGCATTGGCGTAATCCATCCACGACTTTACCTCCGCCTCCGCCTCGGCAACCCCCTGGGCCTTATTCTTCTCATCGCCCGCATAGCGATAAAGCGAAACATAGGCGGCTGCTCTAATCTTATGCACATAATACTCAGCCATATACCCCATGGCTTTAAAGTCTCCGAGCGTTTGCTTCAGTTCGGAGTTCCCATGATCGCCGATGGTCGAGGCGCCTGACAGCAACGTCTGGGACGTCTCCTCCAATTTGGCGGCGACTTCGAACGGGGTTAGTTCACCGGCGATTTTACCCTTTATCGTAAACTCGCCGATTGAAGAGACGCCCTGGTCGGGCATGCAATCCTTGCGCGTAAAGGCGTTCAGGTCCGCGAAGTCTCGAATATTGAAACTTCCCTCAGGCAGAAAATCCGCGTCATTCTGGTTGTAGTACATTTTGTCGACCCACGCAATGGCATCGGCCGTCGCGTTCCAGGTCTTATAGATACCGTTCGAATCCGCTCCGGGAAAGCGCTCGGCGATCTTCTCGACATAATACGATTCCGGCAGATCGGGATTATATCCTGCCATGCCCCATATCATGAACAGATACCACTGCTTATCAATCTCGTACTTGGGAACCGTTGGATCCTTGCTATGGAAATCGCGCCCGTAAATATAGCCGTCCGGTCCCCAGAAATAGCCCGCCATTACATCGGCCGCAGGCATATTCTTTATGAAGTTGTTGGCGTATCCCGGATTGCCCCAGCGGAATGTGAAGATGTCGTCGTTCCGAACATTCATCCACACCTTCACTTTATGCGCTACCACTTCGTCCCGGTATATCTTGTCGAACCAGGTAGGCCGCTCGCTGCTGAACATCCGCGCCCTTGCATATTTGAACTCAGTATCGAACGGGCCGTCATACCCCTTAAAGGCGTCTTCTATGAGGTTCATATCGCTCTGATGCTGCCTGAAGATAAACCTGCAGTCTATTTTGGGATTGATCCGCTTCGCATCCATGATTCCTTTGCCATAGGTCTTCCATATGAAATTCTCAATGGAATACTCGCCCTTAACATTATTGTGGGAATTCTCCCCAGCGGTTACCCCAATCCCCTTCACGGTAGGATAGGTCAGCATAAACTGCGTTACGCTCTTGCGCAGGTAGTCGATCGCTTCCTGCGAATCCTGACGAGCTTCGATGCCGTGCTTGCCCTCTGCGCCGCTTACGAAGACGTTCCACTGATAGAAGTGAATATCGATGCCGCGGTCGTCGGCGTATTGAAACACTTTCTTCCAGAACGAGATTTTCTCGTCGATCGTCAGCTTCTTGATGATGCGCAGATGAGCCGGTTCCTGTATAGCCTCGTTCTTCCAGCGCATATCCGTCTTAGCATTGATAACGCCGGTATAGACCGCCACGTCGTTCAGCGCCACATCCTCATAGCCGGGAACTCTTACCATCGACGGATAGGGGTGGAGGTTCCATAAGGTAAGCAGGTTATAGCGATAACGCGCCATGTTATCGAGATAGTTCTTCCAGAACTCGAAATCCCATACGGTTTCGATATTCATTTGGGCGGCGTCGCCGGTGTCGTCATAGCTTGGCGTGCGTGCATCCAGCGGTATGTTGAATTTGATCCCCCGGTAAAGAATGAATGGCTTGCCGTCGATGGTTCCCGTCTTGAGCAGGTCCTTTCCGGCCTGAACGTTATCCGCGAGAGCGAGCCCGGCATACATCAACCCCCTCGCGTCCCCTCCTCTGACATCAATGGATCGATCGTGCTGCGCAATTTGATACGCCTGCGCCCCCAACGCCTTGTTCAAGGTAAACGTAACTACGATAGAGCCCTCCAGGCTATCCGAAAGTTGGAGTCTGGCAGCCTTGAGCGCATTCTCAAGCTCCTGCACGCCGAACTGCAATTGTGGAATAGTGCGGTCATACACGATAGCCACTTTTGGTTGCGAATAGGCGCTCGGAGCTGAAAGAGCCACAAGCAGTACCGAGCACGTTTTGAGCAATAGCTTCATCTTGGACTCCTTAAGAACTGGATCGTATCTACCTTGGCGCCTGTGAGGCTGGGGCCATAGCCAGGTCAATATCGCGATCGACCTGCGCCTGCATCGCTTTCAAGGAAAAGTCGCCGCTAATAACCAGCGGAAACGTCTCCTTGTTATAGCGAGCGACGGCTTCTGCATAATTGGCCCAGTCAGACGAGCATTGCTTGAGATAGCCCACGGCCTTCACACGCTCGTCGTCCCCGTTGTAACGGTAGCGGGCCACCGCCACAGCCGCCTTGATCTTATCTGAGAAATACCGCCCGAACCAGTACCAGGCGCGCATGTCGTTCACCTCCACCGCAGCGCCTGGCGATAGCTTGTGTGCCTCCAGCGTTCCTATCAAGGATATAAGGCGGGCATTATCTTCATCCAACTGGGCCGCCAGTTGCAGGGGTGACATCTGTGTGGCGCTCTTGGTCTTTTCGCCGTTGGTGACCCAGTCTTTGATGTTGATATAGGCGACCGTATCCAGCACCGGGTGAACTATCACATTGTCGATATTGAACAGCCTGGCGGAAACATTTACACCCCAGTCGCTGAAACCTTCCGAATAGAGCTGCGCATCGGCGGTGCCCATGTGGAAAGCGGCGAATTTTAGCTGGTTGTTCGTAGCGATCTTCCACGCCTGCAGCGCATCGTGACCCGTTCCCCGGCCATACTTGTCCTCCAGCATCCACTCAAAAGTGGAGTCCGGCGTGCCCGCGTCGTACATGAGCCGGCCCCACATGGCGTACCACAACCATTGCCGCTGGAAATGGTAGTCCCAGGTCTTATGCGGCCCCGGCAGACTGGTATAGTCCATCGCTGGCGTAAATACCTCACTCCCCAAAAAGCAGCCCGCCACATATTCCTGTCCGTTGTTTTTGATGAATTCGCGTATGAAATCGCTATTACCCCAACGGAGACGATAGAAGTCCTCATTCCGTAACGTCCACACATATTTGTACTTGTTTGGAAGGGGGTTGTAGTACTTGTCGGTAAGCTTGCCACCGTGAACCATGAATAGTCGCGGCGAGGAGTGTCCATGGCTCCAGTTGAACTTGAACTCAACGTAGGTGGCGCCCAGCATATCCTGCCGTTCGATATGTTGGCGCGACTGAAGATCGTTCTCTTCACTGGTGCTGCCGCCCGAACCGGTGTTAGCAGACAGCGGCGCACGGTACACAAACTTGATTTTGCGATTGGCCGCTTTTATTCCGGCAAAGATAGTGCGGTCCAGCCATTCCCTGCGCTCCTCTGGGGTTTGCCCGCCCATCCGCTCGCCTATGGTGATGCCGAGACCGTCAAGGTCCGGATATTCGTTGATGACCTGGGTAATAGTTTCGCGTGTATATTGTTCGACGATCTGGCTGGTATCGCCATTCCCGCCCGTCAGGGAGGGCGTCGCCGAATAGAGGGCCACGTTATGCGCAAATGCAAAGCTGGGCGGAACAAAGATATTCCAATTGATAATATACGTTTCGATCCCCCGGTCGTGCGCCATTGTGAAGAGACTGGCCCAGAACTTCTTCATGGCCGCCAATTCCATATCGTCAAAAGGACAAGCTTCGGGAAAATGTTGCACCCTTACCATGTAGTGGAAAGGGTGCATACTCCACAGAGAGAGAACGTTGAAGCGATCGGCGGCCATCATGTCCAGGAACTGCTCCCAGAATTTAAGGTCGAACACCACATTTTCCTGCTGGGTAAGCGACAGGCTCGACCGGTACCCAATGATCGGCAGATTGAACTTGATAGCCCTGAAACTTAATCGAGGTTCTTCTTTTTTTTCAAGCACTTTGGCCGGATTGTTGCCATTGTGCTGCAACTGCTCGGCCACATCCAGCATGCCGTACAAGGCGCCTCTCTCGTCGGCGCCGATAATGCGCAGCTTTCCGCCGTTATGGGCCAGCTGATATCCCTCTGGGGCTAGCGTTTTAGCCGCAGGATTGAGTCGCTGCACCTCCTCATCCTCTTTCAGCAATATGACGATGTCGGCCGCGGCTTTCGTAGTGCGCGATCCCATCCGATCGGGGTCGTACGTGGAGGTAGACTGCACCAGTTTGCGTAAGCCGTAGTCTATGACGCGCGAATGATGTGTTGCGATCACCGCAAGCGGTTCGGCGGCCAATACGCTTCCCCATGACAAAACGACCGCCAGCAATATGCCGGAGTTCTTTGTCCAATTGCGGCTGCCGCGGAATGTTATGCCCGTACTGCCAAGAATGGCGATTTTCGTTGGACCCGCTGATCTATTCATTTGGAGTAGTGGTCATTTGGAGTAGTGGATTCCGGACACGGCGCCATGGCGCCGTCGACTTCAGCGTATCGTAGAACATCGAGCCAGTGCCGCGCGTATCGGGCGCCGTACTGTTTGCTCGCGAGAAGGCGATCGACCTCCTCATCGGCGTTGGGATTCGTGTCGGCGAGGAAGGCTTCCTGCTCCGCAGGGCTTGGCGGGATTCCGATCGGATCGAGATAGACCCCGTCGCGGGAACGTCGCTTTGTCGGCGCGGACCGCAGGCCGCAAAACCTTTCCTTGAGCCTGGCGGCAATGAACACGTCGCTCGGGTTGCTGGACTGCGTCAGCCCGACGGGAACCCTCGGGCGCTGCACAGGTTTGAGGCGCCAGAGATTCGCATTTCGCGCCGGCGTGGCACACCACGGAATCGCCGGTAATGCGATCCCCGAGAGCAGGCGCGGCAGAAGCTGTCTGGTTTGCATGGCCCCTTTTTTTATACCTCGCGCACGGGTCAGCCACAAGGTCAAAAACGTTAGCTAACGTCCCTCGATCAGGTTGCCGAGCCCGGTCGGCGTGACGATCTCGCGACAGGAATCCACCGCACCAAATCCGTGCGGCGTCGCAACGGGTGAGTCCCGAGGAACGCTGCGTCCCCTCCTGCCGGCCACCCCATAGCCGGCGAGCCTGCCCTCCACACGCGAATCCGGAGAATCCACCTAACGTCGCAGCGTTTACTAACCTCCACTAACACCTCCGGTCCCACAGCTTGACGAAGACAATGTCCGCTGCCGGAAGCTTCTGGCCGAATTTCAGATCGCCGCGATTGATGGCCTCGCCGATGGTGCGGCGCACGATGATCGCGGGGGCGTCGGTGACGAGTGCAATCCGCTGGATGCGCTGCACCGCCTCGACTGCGGCGGCCGCGCTTGCGTGCTATTTCCCCGCGCGACGCGCCACGCGGATCGACCCCGCGATTACCTTGCGCGCGGAAGAATAAGATACACTAAATGCCACAAGCGACCAAAAAGGAGCACCCATGTCTTCAGAAAACAATTCTCTCGATCGCCGCGATTTTTTGCGCAAAGCGAGTGCCATTAGCGCAGCCCTGGGAAGCGCCGGAGCTGCTCTCGGCGAAGGCAAATCCTCGAGAAGCTCTTCTGCGCGTCCGAGCGGCCGCGCGATCGGCGCCAACGACAGAATTACGATCGGCGTCATCGGGGTCGGCGGGCGAGGAAGCTCCGATGCGCGCTCTTTCGCCGCCGTGGGCGAAAAAGACAACTCCTGCCAGATCGTCGCCGTCGCGGATACTTATCAAAAGCGCGTGAACCGCGCGAAAGAAGCCCACAAGTGTGACGGCTACCTCGACTATCGCGAGATCATCAACCGCAAGGACATCGACGTGGTGATCGTTGCAACGCCCGATCACTGGCACGCCCGCATCGCGCTCGAAGCGATGGATCAGGGCAAGGACGTGTACCTCGAAAAGCCGATGTGCCACACGATCGAAGAAGCGCACCAGCTGGTCTCGACCGTTCAGGAAACGGGCCGCGTGCTCCAGGTCGGCTCGCAAACAACGTCGGCCGATCAATGGTGGAAGGCCAAGAAGGCCATCGCAGACGGCATGATCGGCAAGATGATCATGAGCCAGGGCTCCTATCATCGCAACTCGATCGAGGGCGAATGGAATTATCCGATCGACGAAAAAGCCGGACCGGATGGCAAAGGCGAAGATTATATCGATTGGAAGATGTGGCTTGGCAAGGCTCCGGCGCATCCTTTCGACGCCGACCGCTTCTTCCGCTTCCGCAAATATTGGGATTATTCAGGCGGCATCGCGACCGACTTGTTCTATCACGTGGTCGCGCCGTTGAACATCTGCTGGGATAAGCCTCAGTTCCCGCATAAAGTGAGTGCGTCGGGCGGTATTTATGGAGGTTCCAAGTTCGAATACAAACGCGAGGTGCCCGATACGTTCCATTTAATGGCTGAATATGCGGAAGGCCATTCGCTGGTGCTGAGCTCTTCGATGGCGAATTCGCAACACATCCCGGGTTTAATTCGCGGGCACGAAGGCACGATCATCATGGTCGATAACGGCCAGTTCGAGAGCGTGACGGACCACATCACGCTGCGGCCCGAAGTTTCACGCCGCCGCGCCAGCCGCGACGTGGAGCCTGAAGTAAAGCCGATGTTCGACGATTATAAGTTCGGAACCGAAGAGGTCACCATCCCGGTCGAAAAAACCGACACGATGTCGACGCACATCCGAAATTTCCTGAGCTGCATGCATACGCGCCAGAAACCGCATCTTCCGGTGGAAACCGGAGCCTGCGCGCAAGTGCTGATCACGATGGCGGTGGAATCCTACCGCCAGGGCAAGGTGCTCTATTTCGACGAGAAGCGCTGGAAGGTGTCGGATAAGCCGGTGAAGGCGTAATTCTCGCTTTCGTGAGCCCGTCCAGTTAAGTCGCGTTTCGCGCGGCGCGGGTGATTATTGAATTGGCGAAGCTCGACCCGAGAGATCTGACTCGCGATGCGCTTGGATGCTATGCCCGGGAAACGGCGAGACGAGGCCTGACGGTACAGCTGCCGCTGGAACCGCCGCAGCTGGATCAGGACCATGATGAGGTCGAGGAGCTTCTTACGGATGCGGCGTCGCGCACCCGCTTCAGGGCGGCTTGAGGCTATGATTAAGCGATTGGGAAGAAATCACGTTTTTGCCGCCTCCGCCCTTTGAATTGCCTTCATGGGCCAAGATGCGACAGGCGATTTCTTCAAGCGAGAGCGCGGCGTCTTCGGGATGGACTGCCCAGTTGCGCAACTGGAAAGCGTCATGCGGAGGTACAGGCTGGCCATGCGTAAGCATTTCCAATAGCTGGCGTTCGCTATCGCAGAGACCGTACGCTACTCTCGGCGCTACCGATATTTACCGATATCAGGCCGCTTTGTTGAATGCCAACCTTTGCCACTCCGACCGGAGCCGGCGATAAGCCACTGCCGCGGTTAGGGCGTAAGACGGCCAAACGCCAAAATCAGCATTGCAAAAGGGTCCCTTGTGCAATGCAATTCGGCCGGTGCGAGGCCGAGCATGCAACACCTATGGTTCGACCCAGATCGTGTAGGCGAGATAGGAGACAGTATGCACGTCGCGGCTCGTGTCGACGTATTGGGCGCCGATCTCCCAGCAGCCTGACGAAGGAATATCTATGCCCGTCACCATGAACATCCCCGCTAGACCTTTGCCCTCCATAAAACCGCTGGTCGCCAATCCGCTCCAAACCAGCGGCCCTTCGCCATTCAGTGGTCGAGCCACAACCGTTAGGCGTGGGCGTTCCTTCGCGTCAACGAAGCCCTGTCGAAAAAAGGGCAACTTGCCGCCATCCCTGTGCACGTGCCAGCCGGGATAAACGATAGTCCAGAGTGCTGCACTACCGTACAAAAATTCATTGCTTCCCGCCGTAGGTGAGTAGGGTGGGGGCGGCACGAAGGGACGATCAGGGGGACGGGTAGTGGGACAGTTCTGCCGGTTTGCGGCAACAGAGGAAGCAAGCCACCCCGAACAATTGGCGAGCAGAAAGATTAAAAACAAACCGCGACAGTTCACGAAGTATGCTCCTTTGCCGAAGTTGCGCAACGGAATTCTAGATCGCATGGCATTCTCTCCTCCTCATATGACGAAATCCTCGCGCTGAGTGTTAACCGGTTTGTCGAGGTCGGCCACAGCCCTTCAATAAGCCGGACCGTTCGTCAAAAGCGGACGGTTCCGGACAAAAGACGGCGCTACCGTAAACTGGCTAGGTCCACTTGAGTTTATCGTCGCCATATCGGTTATTGGACCATCCGGCCGATTGCTCCGGCCGCATGCCCGGTCCCTCTGCTAAAGCCTTCAGCGCCAAGTTGAGGGCGATTTGGATACTTATCTGGGCGGTTTCAGCCAAAGCCCGATGAACAGGGAGCTCGGCGGGCGGAAGTGCTCCGCGGCGCCGGGCGCCGCTCGCGTATATGCCGCAACCACGGTTCCATCCTTGCGCATGTAGGAGCGAACCCCGGATCAAGCCCTGCTGCTGCCAGGAGGAAACCGGATTCTCTGCGGGTGATTCGCAGCGCACCCGGCAAGATCTTTCGCTGCGATCAGTCTTCAATTTGGGGTGCCTGGCGGCACGAATTGGCGCACATAGGCGTGCGCCACGCGGAAGCCTTCTTTGAAGGACTCGGTGAAATCGGTACCGTCGTAGTTCGGGTAGTAGAACTGATCCTCATTTTCAATGTTCAGCCCGCCTGTGTACCCTGCATCGGCAAGCGCCGTGAAAAAGCCCTTCCAATCGATCACACCCGAGCCCGGCAGCCGAAAGCGCCACCACTTGGCATTGTTAACCGGCTGAATGCCGCCGCGGCGCACCAGAGGCCAGAGGATTTCGGTGTCTTTAAGATGGACGTTGAAAATGTATTGGCCGAATTCGCGAGTGGCTTCGACCGGGTCGATCATCTGCCACGCGAGATGCGACGGGTCCATCTGGATGCCGACGTACGGCGAGCCGTTAAATGCGCGGAGCAGCGCCGCGAAAGCCGCGGGGCTAGTCGCGATATTAGCAGGATTGACGTAGGGCTCCCAGAGGATTCTGACTCTGTACTTTTCGCACGAGCGGAAATACTGCGATTCGTAAGCCTTGACGATCTCCTGCACCTGCTCATCGAGTGATCGGCCGGCGATAGCGCCAGAAGAGCCGCCGATAAACGATACGCCTAGGCGGCCAGCCAGCTCGATCATTTTCACGAACCGCTGCTGGGCAGCGGGGTCGAGATGGTTTCCGCCTCCATTCAGAGCGACCAAAGTCAATCCGCGAGCCACAAACGAGCGCTTCACTTCTGCGAGCTGCTCGTCGGTCGAGTCTGGCGAGATGAGGCCGCCGGCTGCCAATTGCAGACAGGTGAATCCCTCCTGTCCGGCGAAGGCGATATTGGCAGGCGAGTAGCGGCAGTAGATGCCCAGCTTAGGCTTCCAACCAGCTGCGGCGGCACGAGCCGCAGCTGCCGCGACTGCGGACTGGAGAATCGCGCGGCGCGTCATTTGGGTGCGGCTTGAGAGAACGGTCATCCTTCCGCATTATATGCCCGATGGCGGCCATTCTTCGCGGGGCCTAAAGTGGGGGACGTACTCGGATTCAGATAATTCGACGACTGGCGCTACCGCCCGACCTACGATGGCTTCCGCTATTGCGGGGTGCCGTCGATCTGGATATCCAAGATCTTTGGTCTATCCGGCGTGAGGGTGGCCTATCCCTTCGACCCTGATCGGCAATCCCGGAGTACGGACTATCGTCGCTCCCTCTATAGCTGTTTCACTCCGCGACCCAGGCCGTCAAGGTCATACGAGAGTTCCCAGTCGTTTGGCACCCTTCACTCGTCGAATCCCCGCCGCGAGCTCGGGGCTCAAGAGTCCGGAATCCGACGCCTCATAGGCAAGCCGCCGAACGGCGGCCAGCCGAACGTTAATCGTCGACGGAGCCAGATTCTTCTGCTCCAGGAAAAACCGATATCGAAGCACTACAGTTCGATTGAACGCCAGGCGGGGTTCAGAGCAGTACCACTCGATGAACTCATCGATGGCATGGCCGTAGGATTCTTGCGAGCTCGTCGCCGCGAGCGAATTTACGACCGAGTTCTTCGAATGTTCGAGGTCCGGGAACCGAAGGATTGTCTTTGGCTTTTGTCGTTTTGTCGTCTTTTGTCGTCGTGCCATACTGGCGGCCTCCTGGGCCGCGGTTTCAGTATGAATCGGGAAACCTCGCACCGCAGTTCCCGGAACGCCGTTTGGGACCGATTGCGTCCACCGGGGAGCCCCGACCAACCGGCGATTTTGCGGGCCGCCCGAATCGCAGCAACCGCCACCTTCGACAAATCATATGAGGTACGGCCCCTAAACACCACAATGCGGATCGAGGCGCTTTTGTGTGGGCGTGGCTTCGCTGGAGTAGCATGTAAGAAGCCATGCCGTTTACAACCAGAAGTTCCGCCTTGAGGTGACACCCGATGCCGGTCATACATTTCCTGAACGTGAACAATGGAGACTGCTCCATCCTCCAACACGGGTCGGGTAGAGTTACAGTGATCGATGTCTGTAATGCACGCGCCGAGACGCCATTTGACGAACTCAGCGAGACGATTGACAGGCTAGTAGGTCAGGCAGAAGTTTTGGAGAAGGGCGTCGCGGGAAACTTCCAACAGAAGAAATACCCAGTTAACCCGATTCGGTACTAAAGCAACACGCGATAAATGAGGTGTTCCGATTTGTCGTTACCCACCCTGATATGGATCACCTGGACGGAATCGAGGACTTCTTCGCTGCCTTTACGCCAGCCAACATGTGGGACACCGATAATAGGGAGGTCAACGATTTTAGCGAGAGCATCGGAAGATACAAAGAAGCGGATTGGTTATTTTACAAAAGCCTTAGAGACGGCGGGCCGAATCGAAACCCGAGGCGACTAACCCTTTACTCTGGAAGTCTCGGCGCGTATTACAACCAAGGGGATGGAGAGACGAGCGGCGGCGATGGCATTCACATTCTTGCACCTACGGAGCATCTTATTGCTAATGCGAACGAATGCGGCGACTACAATGACTGCTCGTACGTCCTCCTTTACCGCGCCAATGGGCACCGGATCGTTTTCGGCGGAGACTCTCATGATCGGTCGTGGGAGCACATACTTGATGAACATGGGGCAGCCTAGACGCTAGGGGATCAGGCGAACAACAGCCGTCCTTTTGGCGCAGGTATAGACCGCCCCAATTCCTGAGCGGTTTCGATCCATTCCTGAATCGCGGTTTCGGCATTCGCCAACGCCTCCTGTCGAGTGGGACCATCAGCGGCGCAACCGGGCAACTCAGGAACTTCTGCGATGAAGGCGTCATCGTCAATGCTCCAGTAAAGGATGATCTCGTATTTCGTCATTCGGCCCCTTCCGCTACTTTATATCTGATGATCACAGAGCGAACCTGCTTGACCTGGTAGGGCTTCGCTAGAGAACCACGCGGCTGCAGATTCAGGATCTCAGCCACGCCCCGTTTGGAAAAGATGATGATCGCCTCTGATGCG
>Ga0302325_10019636_pt1 | contig 14200 bp, 11 predicted proteins | sample Palsa_T0_2_FD_201948 | JGI IMG/M metagenome (GOLD analysis project Ga0302325, IMG submission 201948) | Peat permafrost microbial communities from Stordalen Mire near Abisko, Sweden - Palsa_T0_2 | ecosystem: Environmental > Terrestrial > Soil > Palsa > Peat permafrost | place: Sweden: Abisko... | reverse complement strand
AATTCCATAATCGCCGAGAGGCGGATGGCTGGGCGGGCGTAGTCGCTGAAGATGAAGAACGTGGCGCCATACGGACGCAGTTTGGACAGTGAAAGGCCGTTCACGATGGCCGCCATGCCATGTTCGCGAATGCCGAAGTGCATATTCTTGCCGCCGTAGTTATTGGGCTCCAAATCGCCGGCGCCTTCAAAAGTGAGCAGCGTTTTGTTGGAGGTGCCCAAGTCGGCCGACCCACCGAGCATCCAGGGAATATCGCGCGCCACGACATTCAGCACCTTGCCCGAAGCTTCGCGGCCGGCGATTCCTTTGGCGTCGGCGGGGAACACCGGCAGATCGCGATCCCATCCTTCGGGAAGCTCGCGGCGCTGCATGCGATCGATCTGATCGGCGAGATCGGGGTGAGCGGCGCGATAGCCGTCCATCAGCTTCATCCACTGGGCGCGGGCGGAGGCGCCGCGCTCTCCGATCCCGCGGGCGAAGTGCTCGTAAACGCCGTCGGGCACCAGGAACTTGGCGTCTTCGGGCCAGCCGTAGAAACGTTTGGCGAGGCGGATCTCGTCGTCGCCGAGCGGCTCGCCATGGGCCTCGGCGGTGTCCTGCTTGTGCGGCGCGCCGTAGCCGATATGGCTGTCGAGAATGATGATGGTGGGCCGGTCTTTGGTCTTATGGAAGATCTCGATAGCGTGCTCGATGCGGCCCAGATCGTTGGCGTCGCCTACACGCAGCACGTTCCAGCCATAGCCCATGAAACGCGCCGCGACGTCCTCGGTGAAAGTGATGCGAGTGTTGCCTTCGATGGTGATGTGGTTGTTATCGTAAATCCAACACAGGTTGTCGAGCTGCAAATGGCCCGCGAGCGAGGCAGTCTCCGACCCGACGCCTTCCATCAGACAGCCATCGCCGCAGACGGCGTACATGTTGTAATTGAAAACTTCGAAATCGGGCCGGTTGTAGCGCGCGGCCAGCCATTTCTGAGCTATGGCCATGCCAACGCTGTCGGCAATGCCTTGTCCGAGCGGACCGGTAGTGGCTTCCACCCCGGAGACCCAATGGTATTCGGGATGGCCGGGAGCTTTGGAATCGAGCTGGCGAAAATGGCGAATGTCGTCGAGCGTTACCGAGGGTTGTCCAAGAATTTCATATTTGCCGTTGACGGCCTCTGTTTTAGTCAGGTGCAGGACCGACCACAGCAGCATGCAAGCATGGCCGTTGGAGAGAACGAAACGGTCGCGGTTGGGCCAGATAGGGTCTTTGGGATCGAAGTTCATGACGCGATTCCAAAGGGTATAAACCAGCGGCGCCAGCGCCATGGGCGTGCCGGGATGGCCGGATTTGGCCTGCTGGACGGCGTCCATCGATAGCGTGCGGATGGTGTTGATGCACAACTGGTCGAGGACCGGGACGACGACTTGCTGTGTGCTCACGATAGCAACTCCTTAAGAAAATGCCGGCCGCTCGCTTGCGGATGCGGCTCTCTCACGTGCCTCCGATTGCGCTTGGCTACTTACCGCCGGCCGATTTTTCCAGGTGGCCGCCGAAGCCGAATCGCATCGCCGAGAGCAATTTGTCCTGGAAATCCGCGTCACCACGCGAAGTGAAGCGCTGATAGAGCGCGGTGGAAAGGACCGGCACCGGCACTCCAATATCGATAGCGGCCTTGATGGTCCACCGCCCTTCGCCGGAATCCGAAACGTGCCCCTCGAATTTGGAGAGTGTTGGATCCTGGGCGAGGCTGCCAGCCGTGAGGTCGAGCAGCCAGGAGGCGATCACACTGCCGCGCCGCCAGACTTCGGCGACATCGGCCAGCGGGATATCGTACTGATAATTCTGCGGATGGCGCAGCGGCGTAGTTTCGGCGTCGGCTTCCGAGGGCGGATGCTTGCCGATGTTGGCGCTTTCCAGGACGCTCAGCCCCTCGGCGTAAGCGGCCATGATGCCGTACTCGATGCCGTTGTGGACCATCTTAACGAAGTGGCCGGCGCCGTTCGGTCCGCAATGCAGGTAGCCGTTCTCTGCCGTACCGTCCATGTTTTCGCGGCCGGGAGTGCGGGGAATCGTGCCCAGGCCGGGGGCCAGCGTGGAAAAGATCGGATCGAGGCTCGAAACCACGTGCTTTTCACCGCCGATCATCATGCAGTAGCCCCGTTCCAGTCCCCAAACGCCTCCGCTCGTGCCGACATCCACGTAGTGGATCTTCTTTTGGGCCAGTTCCCGGGCGCGCCGCAGATCGTCAATGTAATAAGAATTGCCGCCGTCGATCAGGATGTCGTCCGGTTCGAGATGCTGGACGAGGTCCGTGATGGTCTTATCGACCACGCCGGCGGGCACCATCAGCCATATGGCGCGCGGCTTATTGAGCCGTTTCACCAAATCGGCTAGCGATGAACTTCCAACAGCGTTCTCCTTCACCAGTCCTTCGACCGCTTTCGGCGACATGTCGAAGACCACGCAATCGTGCCCGGCACGCAAAAGCCGGCGCACCATGTTTGCGCCCATCCGTCCAAGACCTACCATTCCCAGCTGCATAATTCCCTCCCAGTCTATGATCACCTTTTGGAGTCGCCATTTCGGCTTGGAGGTTCGCAAAATTGGTGGATTTACGTACGTTCTTGGGTGGGATGGACCCCAGGTCCGCATGGGAAGCCCTCGTCCCGCTCTCCTGTCGCAGAATCAGGTGCTGCTATCGCGAAAAGGGTCGGCTGCGGACGTGGGCGTCCGCCCCACTACTTATGCGGATGTTATGCAGATGCCCGGAAGTGCGAAAACTAAGTGGGGCACTCTTGCCTGCAACGCCGAGACTCCGAGCTCCTGAGGTCCCGCACTCCGCTCCCTCTGGTCGCGGCTCAGTATCGGCACGTTACGTTTCCGAGCCGTGACCAAAGGGAGCGGAATGCGATGCAAAACTGGCTCAGTCAATTTCCTCCCCACCAGGGCGGATCCCCGCTGAAGCCTGCACCACGTCAATCAGACCTTATACGGCCACGGCGCGCGGGCGAACAGCGCTCCGTCGATCCCGATGGTCTGTCCGCTGATAAAGGACGCGCCCTCGCTGGCCAGGAACAGCACGGTCGGCGCGATGTCGGCGAAAACTCCCACCCGCGCCATAGGCGTCAGTTTCGACCACGTGCCGGCATAGTCCGGATCCTCCTCCCGGGTCCGCTCCGACTCGATCGCGCCGGGCGCCAGGCAGTTCACGCGGATTCCATAGGCCCCTAATTCCACCGCCGAGACTTTAGTGAACATCTCGATGGCCCCCTTGCTTGCGGTGTAGGCTACCAGGCGCGGAAACGCCAGCTTGTTACACCCCGACCCCAGATTTACAATCGCGCCCCCGCCATGGTCTTTCATATATAGGCCGGCCTGCTGGGTGCACAGAAAGCAGCCCTTTAAGTTGGTGTCGACCACGAGGTCCCACTCTTCTTCCGTCACTTCCAGCAAGGGTTTAAAGGTTTGCACCCCGGCATTATTCACCAGCAGGTCGAGCCGGCCGAAGCGCTCCACCACCTTCCGGAACATTTCCGCCACCTGCGGGGCCGACCGGATGTCCGCCTCGATTGCCATGGTGTCCACCCCGAGGGCGCTCAGTTCGGCGAGCGTTCCGTCCGCCAAAGGGATCGGGTCCTTATAGTGATTTATCGCCACGCGCCACCCGTGGCGAGCCAATTCGAGGGCAATTTCCTTGCCGATGCCACGGCTGGCTCCGGTGACCAGGGCCGCTCTATTTTCGCCTTCCTGAGTACGTTTCACCCCAAAAGTTTACACCCAAGCGTGTGCACATTCCGCGCGCCTCACTATGTAAAAAAGCCACGATGTCGCGCGGAGCGTCCCGAAACTAGAGAAAATACGAGGGCCGATTTTGGTCACGGAAGTGCACAGCATTGAAAAGCCTGGTTAATCGAATGAAAAACGTATTAATTGTCGACGACAACGTGGGATTCCTATTCTGGTTGGGCGAAGTCCTGGCTGGCGCGAACCACCAACCCTGGCCTGCCACCAGTACTGCGGACGCCAGTAAGATGCTGAGGAGCAAGCGCTTCGCCCAGTTGGATCTGCTCGTGGTGAACCCCTCTTTGCGCGGCGCGGCGCCGCTTATCGCGCGCCTGCGTAGAACCAGGCCGGCCCTCAAAGTATTGGCTGTCGACCCGCTCAATGACAAACAGGTGCGGGGCGTCAATGCCTGGCATGCGCGCCCGAATCGCGCAGATGTATCCGCCAGGCAAGAATGGCTGCGGGAAGTAGGACGCATCTTCAGTACGCAGAAGCGCGCAGCCTAATCGCGGGGCGGGATGTCATCCTGAGCCCGGATGGCATTCTGCTCTCTTAGTTCCCGTTATGCCGGCCGAAACTAGAATTCTGTTCTCGTTGGCTTCTGGAGCGGCGCCATGCGTTCAGCATTCTGGCTTCTGACTCCTCGGCTTCCATATCCCGCAGGGATATCAAGGTGTAAGCTTGGCTAGTTGGATTTCCTTGTCAGCCGCAATGCAATCCCCCCGCGGAATTGTGGAGTTTCCATGGTCTTCTCACCGCCAACCTGGCGGAATGCGAGGGGCTGGCCATTTCCGGTCACGATATCGATCCACTCGCCGGCATAATCGCCCGCAGGCAAATCTAACGTAACGGCGGTTGGCCCGTCGCCGTCCAGGTACATCGCGTAAGCGCCGTTCGGTGTAGCCAAGACCCTGGCATACACCCCGGCGGCATGTTTGACGGTGCGCCGGTCTGGCGCCAGATCCGCCAAAGGTAGTGCGCTCAAGAATCGAGCTAAGATCCCCAATTCGCGTCGCAGTGTAGCGCTCCCGCCGCCTGGACCGTTCGGTCCTGTGTCAGACCCGTCCTCATGCCCCACTGAGAACGAATAATCCAGGGCATCGAACGCGCTCCCGCCCGCCAGCATAAAGTTCCACGCCTGCCGGGAGTAGGTAAGGTCATCGCGTCCCATGAATCCCGTTTCGTCGTGGCCGAGGGCTTTTTCCAGACCATAATTTCCCTCTACCGCCGCGGGGTATGCGTAGTGGAAGTTCACGATGCTCACGCCGGGCGCGAGGTCGCGTACGGGAAATCCGAAATTCGCGTAATTCTGTGCGATCAGGTGCCGGTTGGCCGTGTCCTCGCTTGCGATCCACTCCGCCACGCGCGCCTGCCACGCCATAGAAAGCTCGTCCGCCACGTCTATGGAATTAGGATAGAGATCGCGCGCCGGCGGCTGGAGGTAAGGGTTCACCACCGACGCTAGCTTGCCGCGATCGGACCACGGCTCGTTTTGGATTTCGAAGAACACGTTATCGAAATCGTTAGCCTCATGGACGAGTTTGCGGACGTAGCGCTCCTGCCACTCCAGCAGGTTGCCGTTCCGCAGCGTGTGCAGCTCTTTCCAATCGATGGGGGAGGCACCGTTGACATTGTTGGCGGGGTTGAACGGGCTCACTTTCCATTGCGCCTCCTGGTATTGCGACGAGAACAAAGTCAGTTCCACCACGATGCCGCGCTTGCCGGCCTCCGCCAGAAAATCGCGATAGCGCGCAAAGTATTCGGGGTTCCACTTCTCGAGATCGAACTTGTCGCCGCTGCGCGCCCACGGCGCGATGAAATGGCCGGGCTCCGGGGCCAGATCGTTGCGCCGGATACCGAAGGATTGCCCCGGTATCTCGATGTAGCTGCCGCCAAACAGGCGCGTAAGGTTCAAGCCATCCTTGGCGAGCGTGTCCAGATATCGTCGATAATCGAACGCGCCGTTGATGACGGCGCCGTAATGTTCGCCGCTGGTAATGAGCGCCACTGCCTTGCCGCGAAATTCGAAGTAGTGAGGATTCTTGGGGTGTAGCCGGATGGGGCCGGCAGCGGACGCTGTCAACACCGCGATCGAAATAGTGAGGCCGAGGCGGCCGGATCTTTGCATCACCGCGATTGTAACCGCCCGCGCAGCCGGCCGTGATAGCATGCTTTTCGTATGCCGTTCGTCGATAATGCGAGCCTGAAGACAACCGAGCGCCTGCCCGGCTGGCACAGGCGCTACTCCCACTCCGCTACGATGACTTTCGCGCATTACGATTTTCGGCGTGTCGAGGATTTCATCCCGGGGAAGAGGTCTACGAAGTGACCGAGGGTGCAAAAGCGCTCACGGATGGCGGGGCGATCATCGTCGACAATCCAGCACGGCGCGACTTCGGTACGGAGTAAGGCCGATGGATTCGTTCTCGTCGGCGCTTTCGCAAGCGTTCGTCGCTTTCACCATCGAGTGCGATAACGAAGGCGAGCACCGCGTCCCGCATTGGACCACGATGTCCGGCAAACGCCAGGGGGTGTGGCTCACTTCCATGACGATGTGGTGGAACTGTCTGAAGTACGTGAGCGAGGAGCCGGTCAGCGCTAAGCAACTCGCCGTCCTCGCCCGCACCGCGACGAACCTGAACGGCATGCAGCGATGGGGTTACATCGCTGTCGATCCCGCGCCTCCCAAATTGATTCGCGCCACCGCCAAGGGTCTCAGGGCTCGCGAGATTTGGACGCCGGTACCGGACGAGATCGAAAAGCGCTGGGAAAATCGCTTCGGCAAAGCTGAAGTCGATCGCCTCCGCGAGGCGCTTTACGCTATCGTCAGCCAGTTCGAGCTCGATTTCCCCGATTGTCTCCCAATTCTGCACTACGGGCTGTTCAGCACGGCGCCCGATCATCCGCTCAGCGCCCCGGTCGCCCGCGATCTTCCGCTGTGTGTGCTGCTTTCGCGCGCCATGCTGGCCTTTGCCGTAGATTTCGAACGCGACTCCGATCTCTCACTGCCGATTTGTTCGGATGTCGTGCGCGTACTCGACGAAAATGGCGTGCGCTTGCGCGACATCCCCATCTTGAGCGGCGTCTCGAAGGAGTCCATCGCAATGGCGATGGGCGTTCTCCGCAAGAAGCGCCTCGTGACGGTCGACAAACTGGTGCGCCTGACCGAGGCTGGCGTGAGAGCGCAGACTGAGTACCGCGACCGCCTCGGTCTCATCGAGAAGCAGTGGGAAAAGCGCTTCGGCAAGCGGGCAGTCGACGCGCTGCGTGAAGCGCTGTCGCCGTTCACCCTGGAACTTCTTCTCACGGGCATCGAGCCGTACCCGGACGGTTGGCGCGCGTCGGTCCGCAAACCGGCCGTGCTGCCGCATTTTCCGATGGTGTTGCATCGGGGCGGGTATCCGGATGGCAGCTGATTGCATATTCAGCGCGGAGGGGTAAGCTGCTCGGGCCCCGGAGTCCCTGGAAGTACCAAACATAGTCACCACCGAGGCAGGGCGACCCGGAGAAAGCAAAGTCAAAGGCAGATCGGACCACACGGAAGTCAGGGGTTCCCTCCGCCGATGCCCTCGCCGCGACAGCCCACCCTCAGCGTCCTCAGCCCCCTCAGCGCTCTCCGGTTGTGACTTTGATTATTACTTTCTCAGCGTCTCGCCGTCTCTGCGGTGAATATTCTTTTGGTTTGCGGCTACGCACCCCGCGACAAATAGAAAAAGCGCAAAATGAAGATCGCGGTCAACACGTACACCACCCAGCTCACCTCGCGGAATTTTCCTCGCAGCACCTTCATCAAAGTGAACGCGGTGAAGCCGAACGCCAGTCCGTTGGCGATACTGAACGTCAGCGGAATGGCCATCATGGTCAGAAACGCCGGCACTGCCACTTCGGGGTCCGACCACTGCACTTCCGCCACCACCGACATCATCAGACTGCCCACCACGATGAGCGCGGGGGCCGTCGCCGCCGGCGGGATCGCGCCTACTACCGGCGCCACAAATAGCGCGATCATGAACAGCGCGCCGGTGACGATCGCCGTCACTCCAGTACGTCCGCCGGCAGCTACTCCGGCGGCGCTTTCGATGTAGCTGGTGACGGTCGACGTGCCGGCGAGCGAGCCTACCATGGTGGCCGTCGCGTCGGACAGCAGAATGCGATTCACGCGCGGAATCTGGTGCGCCTTGTCGAACAGGCCGGCCTTCTTGCCCACCGCCAATAGCGTGCCGATGTTATCGAACATGTCAATAAAGAGGAACACGAAGACGATTTCCAAAAATCCGATGCGCAAGGCCGCGGCGATATCGAGCTTGAAAGCGGTAGCGGAGAGGTCGCCCAAGCTGTAGAACTGCGGCGACCACTTGGCGACGCCCGTGAGCAATCCTACCGCGGTGGTTGCCAGGATGCCGATCAGCATGGCCGCGCGCACGCGCCACGCCAGCAGGACGGCGATCAGTAGCAGTCCGAACACCGCCAGCGCAGTGCTCTTGTCGCCGAGTCTGCCGAGCGTGACGACGGTAGCCGGGTCGGTCACCACGATCCCAGAGTTGTGGAAGCCGATGAAGGCGATGAACAGCCCTACGCCGGCGGCCACTGCCGCGTGCAGTTCGTGCGGAATGGCGGAGATGATGAGCTGGCGCACGCCCACGAGCGTGAGCACGAAGAACGCCACACCGGAAAGGAATACCGCGCCCAACGCCGCCTGCCATGGCACACCCATCCCTTTTACGACCGTATAGGTGAAGTACGCATTCAATCCCATGCCGGGCGCCAGCGCGATGGGGTAGCGTGCGAAGCCGCCCATTAGAAAGCTGCCGATGGCGGCCGAAAGGCACGTCGCCGCCGTCACCGCGGCGAGCGGCATACCGGTTTCGTGAAGGATCGAGGGGTTGACGAAGACGATGTACGCCATCGTCATGAAGGTGGTGCAGCCGGCCAGAACTTCGGTGCGCCAGTTGGCGTCGAGCCGGGCGAATTCGAAATAATGTTCCAGGCGCTGGCGCAGGGACATGGTCTTCCATTGTAGCGGCGGCGCGGAGGGCCGCATTGCGAGAAGATAGCGGCGCGGAGGGCCGCAACACGACAAGCCGAACGAATTATGCTAATAGATGCGATGTCATTCATCCATGACGATTTCCTTCTCGGCAGCAAAGCCGCGCAGCGGCTCTATCATGAGTACGCTGAGCACGAACCCATCCTCGACTACCATTGCCATCTGCCACCGCGGGAGGTAGCCGAGAACCGCCGCTTCCAAAATCTATTCGAAATCTGGCTGGAAGGCGACCATTACAAGTGGCGCGCCATGCGGGCGAACGGGATTGGCGAGGAGTACTGCACCGGCGCGCGGCCTCCCAGGGAGAAATTTCTGGCGTGGGCGCGCACCGTGCCGCAGACGCTACGCAATCCCCTTTACCATTGGACGCACCTCGAACTGAAGCGCTATTTCGGCATTGACGAGCTGCTGGATGAATCGAGCGGAGAACGCATTTGGGAGCAGGCGAACGCGCAGTTAGGCAACGACGATCTGCGCCCGCAAGGCATCATGAGAAAGTTCCAGGTGAGAGGTGTTTGCACCACCGACGATCCGGCCGACGACCTCGCGCATCACTGCAAGATGGCCAATAGCGGGATGGCCACCAAAGTCTATCCGGCCTTCCGCCCCGATCAGGCGCTGAATGTGCACCTACCGGAACGTCTCAATCCCTGGCTCGGCAGGCTCGAAGCCGTCGCCAATGTGAGCATCGCGACTCTCAAAGACCTGGTGGACGCACTCCGCCAGCGCCATGACTTCTTCCACAAAATGGGTGGGCGGTTGTCCGACCACGGTCTGAACACTCCCTTCGCCGATTTCGGCAGCGAGGATGAGGCGGCGGCGATTTTCGCGCGGGCCCTCGCCGGCAAGGCCGCCACACCGGCTGAACAGGCGCGATTCGCCAGCTATCTGATGCTGGTCTTCGGACGGCTCGACGCCGAGAAAGGATGGACGAAGCAGCTGCATATCGGTGCGCGGCGCAACAATAATACGCGGCGCTTCCGCGAACTCGGCGCCGATGTCGGTTTCGATTCCATCGGCGACTGGCAGCAGGCCGACGCGCTCGGCAATTATCTCGACCGCCTCGACCGGGAGAGCGCGCTGCCCAAGATCGTAATCTACAACTTGAATCCCGCAGATAATTACGTCGTCGCCACCATGGTGGGAAATTTCCAGGACGGCAGCGTGGCGGGGAAAATCCAATTCGGTAGCGGCTGGTGGTTTTTGGATCAGAAGGAGGCAATGGAGTGGCAGATGAACGCGCTCTCCAATTGCGGCCTGATCTCAAGATTCATCGGTATGCTGACCGATTCGCGCTCGTTCCTGTCGTATCCACGCCACGAATATTTCCGGCGGACGCTCTGCAATCTGTTCGGGGCCGATATGGAGGCGGGACTGCTTCCGCACGATTTCAATCTGGTGGGATCGACGGTCCGCGCCATCTGCTTCCAAAACGCGCGGCAATTCCTGGGTCTGGAAGGGGTGTAGTTACTTGCCTCCGGCGGAAGTGGAGCCGGAGTTGCCGTTGGCCAGGGATTGATTCATCGAAGTCCACATGCCCTGCAGGCCACCGGAACAGTACCAGAAAATTCCGAGGCAAACCAGGGCGACGAGTGCGGTGATCAGGCAGTATTCGGCGACGTCCTGTGCACTGTCTTCCTCCCATAGGAAGCGCGCGGTGGTGGATGAAACGTTCATCGTTTCGTCTAAGATTGTAGGAGTTGCCAGGATCTAGTATTACGTTATCTTTGGGTATGGAGACTTGGGGCCACTCATCAAGTTTTTCGCTATTCCGCCGATAAGACATTCAGAGCCAAATGCCTACGTCGCCTGAGGAAATCGTCTGGGATCTGCCACCGCTGATTCTCCACCCCTTTAACGAGCACACGCCGCCTGCGGCACTTTTGGATAACTCCAAGGCCGCCCTGATGTTATCGGGGCTGATACCGAGTGACGGTACGGATCCCGATGAATTGGGCCGCCGCATCCTGTCTGGCCGCTACAGTGAAATCCGCATGCTGTTTTTCCTGGGGAAGGATGTTTTCCGCTGGCTGGAGCAATGCATCGACTGGGCGACGCATAGGCCCGAACTGCGCGAGCGGGAATGGCGGGCGCAAAGCTTCGCCGCGCTGCTTACCACCGCTACGCCGGCGGAAGTGAAAGAAAAGCTGACGCGCTGGGGCGTTTCCGACTACATTTCCATTTTCCGGCGAGCGATCGGACTGAACACTATGTTCGCCAATCCGCCGGCATTCGGCGATCTGGGCGAGGAGTTTCTTCGCAACTACCACAAATACGCCGATTCCCTATATCACTGCTTCATGGAAATAGATGCATTTCCGGCGCTAGAACCCCGGCGCTTTCACTTCGCTCTTTATGCGTCCGGAGAATACTCGAAGATGCTCGAAGCGCAGTGGGAAGAAAAAGCGGACTAAGCAGCACGTGGGGCATGCTTTAGCTTGCCCGGTCGGGCGACAGCCGGGTTTCACCAGCCTGCGGCGAGTTCAGCCCGCTCGACGGCCCGGCGTACCGAAGCCAGAGACAGTTTTTGCGCGCCGTCGGACCCGGACAAGGGCGAGCTTCACTCGCCTGGCAAGCTGAAGCATGTCCCACGAAAATGCAAACTCAGGCGGCGAGTGAAGCCGGTTCGCGGCCGGAGCGCAGTTTTAAGCCGCAATCGATGCAGGTAGAATGGATGGTGATGCGATTCCCACGCCTGTTACTGACCCGACAGAATTTTCCCGACCATAGTATTCCGGACATTCCGGCCGAGATTGAACGGCAACTCGGCGGATCGGGATTTGCCGCGCGCGTAAAACCCGGCGGGCGCGTCGCCATCGGCGTCGGCAGCCGCGGCATCCACAACATCGCCACCATCGTGCGAAACGTCGTGCGGTATTGGCGGGGACAAGGGATGCAGCCGTTCATTTTCCCGGCGATGGGAAGCCACGGCGCTGCGAGCGCCGAAGGCCAGGCATCGGTGCTGGCGCATTACGGCATTACGGAAGCCGCCATGGGCTGTCCGATTGTCAGCCATCTCGACGTGGTTTCGCTCGGTAAGACTGCGGACGGTATCGAAGCCTTCATGGACAAATCGGCTTACGACTCCGACGGCGTGATGATGGTGGGCCGCGTGAAGTGGCATACCGATTTTGACGGCAAGATCGAGAGCGGCCTTTTCAAGATGCTGGCCATCGGGCTCGGCAAATTCGCGGGCGCGCAACGTTACCACGCTTATGCCTATAGGCTCGGGCTGGAGCACGTGATTCGCTCGGTGGGGCGGCAGGTATTGCGATCGGGCAAAATCCTGGGTGGCCTCGCCATCCTGGAAGACGCCAATCACAATACAGCCAAACTCGATGCCGTGCCGGTGGAAGAAATGGAGCAGCGCGAGGAGGCGAACCTGGCGCTCGTGAAGTCGTGGATGGGGCGCGTGCCCGCCGATCTCGACGTGCTGATTCTCGACGAGATTGGGAAGAACATCAGCGGCGCGGGGATGGACACGAAGGTTGTCAACCGCCACGTCAATGGCGAGTATAATCCCTGGCCAGGGTTGCCGCACTTTGAACGCCTGTTTGTGCGCGATCTGAGCGAGCTTACCTACAATAGCGGAGTCGGGCTCGGCATGGCCGATGTGGTGACGGACCGGCTGGTGAATCGCATCGACTGGAAGCCGACCTGGGTGAACTCTCTCACCGCGAATACGCCGGCGGCCATCCGCACGCCGATTCACTTCCCCACGGATCGCGAATGCCTGGAGCGTATTGCGCCGACGGTTGGCAAACTGGATCTCGACGAGGTGACGTACGGGTGGATTCGCAACACCATGGAATTGGGGCGAGTCGCACTCAGCGAGAATCTGCGGCCCGTGATAGAGCGGAATCCCGATCTGGAGATCGAAGCGACCATCGATTTTGAGTTCGCGGCAGACGGCAATTTGATCAGTCCGTTCGCCGCGGTCGCGGCCATGCACTAACTGGTCCGGCTGCGCAGGAATCACGGCCCTTGAGGAGACTGGATTAAATGTCTCAGCGCTTGTACGTGGTTGGCCTGATTCCTCCGATGTAATAGCCCGGTTCGAGGTTAGGTCTATCACCCGGGCGTTGGGAGGAGATTTCGGTCCGCGCTCCCGCCGGTGCCGAACAAGCACCATCGATGCTCCGGAATCTGTTGGTGGAGCGGTTCAAGATACCGGTTCACCGGGAACCCGGCGATGGCCTCGATACCTAGGTTGTCGGCAACGGCGGCCCGCAGCCCTCAGGGCGTTTCTCTGAGCTAGCCGTTCTCGACGCGCTCCTTTATATCGGAGTACGCCGTATCGATGAGCCTGCTTAGCGCTGCGCCGTTCGTGGCAGTTCCCGGTCTCAGCTTCACATGGCGCATGAACTTGCCGTTGCCTTGCAACAAGCGGGCTGGATCCGGCAGCGTAGCGCCGTGAAAGAACCCAACGTTTACGTGCGAAGTGAATACATTGACGTAGCCGAAGGGCGCGTCTCCCAAACATGCAACCGGACAGCCGTCATGTAAGAGCTCCCGGACTTCGTCCCCGCATTTTCGCATCTGCTCGAACCACTGAAGCGCGATGGCTCCTAATTCACCGGTATGCTCTTTCATCCAGGCATCGATGGCAGGATCCCGCTCGACAGCGCCGTTGAATCGCAGCAAGTCCGTTCTCATCGCCGCTCCAGCTCCTGCTTTCGAAAATTTATGGTTACGTGGCACCCTCATCTTCCCTTTAGCGAAATCCCTCGTCTGGAATAATCCATCTTGTCCCTGCGAGTGTCGCTCCGGGCTAACCCCGACAATCCTTTATAACCCGGACCGTCGTGAACGTATTTCCGGCCATCCGCATAAAGGTCGTCATCAAGTCCCAATCTAGCGGCTTCTGCGACGCGACCTTACCGGCCGGCAAAGCAAAAGAGGGCCGGATCGCTCCGGCCCCTTCTGTTGCCGTGACAGGACGTGGTCACTTGGGTGTCACATGGATCAGGGCGCCGGGATTGGCGTCTTCCAGCATCCACAGCGAACCATCGGGGCCTTCTTCCACATCGCGGATGCGCTTGCCCACATCCCAGCGCTCGGCAGTCTTCGCGCCGCCATGGCCATCAAAGACGATGCGGACGAGCGCCTTGGTCGCCAGGCCGCTGACGAAGCCGTTGCCGTTCCATTGCGGGAAGGTCTGGGCGCCGCGGTAGAACATCAGATTGCCCGGGGCGATCACAGGCACCCAATAAAGCACGGGCTTAGCCAGGTCGGGCCGCGTGTCGGGCTTGGGAATGGGGACGCCGTTATAGTTCTGGCCATAGGAGACGAGCGGCCAGCCATAATTCTTGCCCTTCTCGATCAGGTTTAGCTCATCGCCGCCGCGCGGGCCGTGCTCCACCTCCCACAATTCGCCGCTGGGCG
>Ga0302325_10019635_pt1 | contig 14200 bp, 10 predicted proteins | sample Palsa_T0_2_FD_201948 | JGI IMG/M metagenome (GOLD analysis project Ga0302325, IMG submission 201948) | Peat permafrost microbial communities from Stordalen Mire near Abisko, Sweden - Palsa_T0_2 | ecosystem: Environmental > Terrestrial > Soil > Palsa > Peat permafrost | place: Sweden: Abisko... | reverse complement strand
TGCAGCGTGGCCTGACCGTCGATGGGCCTGGCGGCGGTGCTGTCGTCGCACACCACCAGGGTGAGCTCCCCGTCGTCGCCGGCCTCGAAGAAGTAGTAGATGCCCTCGCGCTCCAGCAGACGGGAGACGAAGGCCAGATCGGTCTCCTGGTACTGCACGCAGTAGTCGCGCACGGGATACGTCCCGCTGAGGCGCCAGTCGACCTTCAGCATCGAGGCCGCGTCGGTGAGCACCGCGGTGACCGCGTCCTTCACGTCGACGCCCTGCAGGATGAGGCAACGGTGGTTGCCGGCGAGGAGGCTCAGCGGAGTGACCAGGACGAAGGAGTACTGGTAGGTGCGCCCGGGGTCGCCGAGGGCGCTCGAGCCCAGCACGGTGACCGATTCGACGACGCCCACGAACTTGCGCCCTGGTTCTCCGTCGTATCCGAAATAGAGCTCCGCCGTCTGGGCAATGAGATCTTCGGTATCGAAGTAGGCCGGGAGGAGGACCTCGACCTCCACCAAGGCCGGGCGGCTCAGCTGGTGGACCTCGCGGAAGGAGAGGACCTTGCTGGCCTGTACGCCGCTGATGGCGAATGCCGTCTGGAAGCTGCGCGCCACGGACATGATGGTCTCTTCTTCGGGTCAGTTGTCGAGGACGAGCGCGCCCTCGTCGATGACTTCGCCGTCGACCTTGATGCTGGCGCCGGCCAGGGTGACCATCTGCGGCATCACCGAGAGGACCGAGGCGCCCATGACCAGCGTCACCATGGTCTCGCCCTCGATCACGATGTTGGTGGCCTTGAGGATCTGCGCCCCGGTCGCCACCTCGGTGAAGCTGCCGCCCGCGGTCTCGGCCAGGTCGGCGTCGGTCTTGCGGTAGACGAGGCCGGCCACCTTCTGGCTCATCGATCCGGTCACGTCCACCGAGCGGCCGGCCGGGGTGTAGATGACCTTGGCCAGGGTGGCCGTCTCCGAGCGATTCCCGCCCACGAGGGTGGAGCGCCCGCCGGCGGTCATCTCCACCAGCGCCGCGCCGACGGTGTGCTTGTGATCGGCCAGGCCGTGCTCGTTGGCGGCGCCCACCACCAGATCGATCATCATCCCTCCCACGTGAAGCGCGCTGTCGCCGCCCACTTCGCGCTTGTGGTCGCCGCCGACCTTCATCGACCGGGCCGCGCCGATGGCCAGGGTGTGATTGCCGGTCACCTGGTCGACCATGAAGGTCTGCACGTGGACGTCCTGGTTGCCGCCGACGTTCACGGTCTGGGTGGAGCCGACGTTGGCGCTGAAGCTGTTGGTGATGCTGAGAGAGTGGTTGGAGCCGACCGATCGCGTCAGGTTGGCGGCGATGAACTCGGTGGTGTTGTTGCCGACGTCGACGGACATGTCCTTCGACGCGTTCATGAACATCTCTTCGCTCCCCTTGTCGTCGCTCATGCGAATCTCGTTGGAGCTGCCGCCGCCCGGCGTGGTCGCGGTCTGGATCGAGCTCTTGCCCTTGTGGTCGGGGAGCTTGTAAGGAGGCGGCGTGGCCACGTTGTACATGCGCGCCATCACGAACGGACGATCGACGTCCCCTTCCAGGTAGCGGATGGCGACCTCCCATTTCATGCGCGGGAGGAGCATCGAGCCGCCGGTCGCCAGCTGGCTGGTGCGCATCCAGCAGCTGGACTTGTCGTCGTTCGTGCCCAGGCGGTCCCAGTGGAACTGCGCCTTCACGTGCCCGTCCTTCTGCGTGTAGATCTCCTGGCCGGGAGGGCCGGTGGTGATGGCGGTCTGCGCCCCGGAGACGAAGTGCTCGCGGACCCGGCGCGGCGGCCGGAAAGGGACCGTCGCCGTGGGGATGGCGCGGAAGCGGCACTCCCCCGTGTACTCGCCCCCGGTCACCACGCGCTCCTCGGTGAAGACCCGCTCGTCCTCCCCGTGGTGATCGACGCCGACCACCAGGTACTCCTGGTTGAGCGGGAGGTAGGGGTGATCCTCGATGGAGAAGCGCGCGCCCGGCACCAGCGAGAGCACCGTGGTCTGTCCGGTCACCAGGTCGCGATCGGCGCGCAGCGAATCGAGCAGCACCTGCGCGAAGCGGTCGCCCACCTGGGGATCGGTGAAGCGGCCCGGCCACACGTAGACCTCGGCCTCGGCCTTGTCGGTCTTGGCCGTGGATTCGAGCTTGAGCTTGGGCTTGTCCGGATCGTAGTCGCGCAAGCACGTCTTGTCGGAGCGCACCTGCTGCACGCGCGCCACTTCGAAGACGAAGGCCTGCACGCCCGCTTCGGCCTCCCCCAGCGTCGATCGGTAGGAGAGCGAGGCGGGACCGTCGATGGGACCGAAGCCCTTGGGATCGTCGCCGAAGACCACGGTGTCGGCCTGGTCGTCGTGCTGGATGGAGAAGTAGATCCCCTCCTCGGACAGAAGGCGCAAGACGAAGGCGAGGTCGGTCTCGCGGTACTGCACCGTGTAATCGCGGACGGCGTAGGTGCCGGTGGTCTTCCACTCGGTCTTGTCCACGCCCGCCCCGTCGAGCACCTTCTTGACGATGTCGACGGCGCTCATCTGCTGGAAGATGCGGCAGTCCGCGCGGCGTGACATGCGCCAGGCCTTCGGCTCGATGCGGAGCTCGACCAGCTCCTCGGTCCCCCGCGCACGCACCACGCTTCCCACGAAGGTGCGCTTCTCCGTGCCATCGCGGTTCTTCAGGGTGAAGACCGCGGGCTGGTCGACCAGCGTGGCCGGGTCGGGCGGATCCTGCGCGTCCCTCTCCAGCGAGCACTCCAGCGAGCTCACCTCCGAGAGCTGCTCGTGGAGGGCATAGCGCAGGACGCGGTAGGTCGTGCCCGAGACCACGATGCTGCCCTCGATGCCGGAGCGGAGCGTCATGGTGGGTCCTTCAACCGGGTCCGATCTTCATGGTGCCGCCCACCTTGACGATCATCGGCGCCTCGATGGACACCTTGCTCCCGGTGACCACCACCGGACCCCCGCCGAGCTTGAGGGAGCTGCCGCCCCCGGTGAGCGTGCCCGTCGCCCCCAGCAGCGTCACCATCTTGCCCTTGATGCTGATGTCGCCGCCGACCTTCCACTGGTGGAGCGCGCCGATGAGGCGCATGACGCTGGAGTCGCAGGCCGCCTGGTAGCTCCCCTTGATGAGATGCACCTCCGCCGCGGCGGCGATCTGGTTCTTCGACCCGGCGACCGTCTCGCCCACGCTGCCCTTGGCCAGGATGATCTTCACCGCGCCGGCGGTCTCGTCCAGATTGCCCACGATGTTGTCGCTGATGGAGCCGACCGACGCGGTGAGCTGCACGGCGGAGACGTCGCGCGAGAGATTGCCGGTGATGGTGTGCTCGATGCCGTTTTGCATGGTGAAGGACCGGGCGCTGACCGAGTACGATCGCGCCGCGGCCACGTGCTCGATGAGGTTCGAGTCGGCGTTGGTGGTGTCGGCGCCGCCCACCACGACCACCTGGTTACCGCCGATCTTCTCGGAGAGCACCGCGCCGATGTCCACCGCCTGGTTGCCGCCCACGGTCAGGAGCTCGGTCGTGCCGATGGAGCTCGCCATGTTGACCTTGACGGTGTGCGTCTCATCGACGGCGATGGTCTCCGTCTTGTTGTTGCCGATGGTGCTGTTGAGGTCCTTCTGCGCGGACATCCCGTGACCCTGGCTGCCGCCGGAGTCGCTCATCTTCATCTCGTTCTGTCCGGCGCCGCCGGGGGAGGAGAGGCTCTTGACGGAGCCCGAGGCCATGGCCCCGGGGAGGGGGTACGGCGGCGTGCTGGTGCCGTTGTAGAGGCGGCCGATGGCGAAGGGGCGATCCGGGTCGCCGTCGAGAAAGGCCACCGACAGCTCCCACCCCAGCCGCGGATGCACCATCGTCCCGCCCATCATGGCCTGGTCGGTGCGCAGCCAGCAGGATGCGTTCTCGTCGAGCTGCCCGACGCGGTCCCAGAAGAAGTGAACCTTGATGCGGCCGTAGTTGTCGACGTGGATGGACTGGTCGGAGTCCGTGCTCGGCCCCGTCACCACCACCGTCTGGACGCCGCGAATGCGCGGCTTTCGCGCCACGCGGGGCGGCGCGTAGGGGGAGCCCTGGGGGATCGCCGTGAACTCGTTCTGGCAGGCGTGCCCCAGCCCCTCGCGATCGAGGCCGGTCTGCCCGCGCGTCTTCAGGCTGATGAGGACGAACTCGCCGGCCAGGCATCCCTCGGCCACGGCGTTGACCGTGAAGGGCGCGCCGACCCGCAACCCGAGGGCCTCGCTCGCGCCGCGGCACAGGTCGACGCTGGCGCGAAGCTCGCGCATGCGGGCGGTGGCGCGACGGTTGCCGTCGGCGGACTTGGTGAAGCCGCCCGGGTATTCGTAGTAGAACATGGGCCAGCCGTCGGCCTTGGTCTGGGTGCCCTCGGGCTTCAGCTGCGGTTTCTCGAAGTCGTAATCGCGAAGGACGACGTTGGTGGTGTGGAGCGATCGCGTACGGCTGAAGCGATGCAGCGGCTCGGCGGCCCCCAGGAGCCCCTGTCCCATCGCGAACTCCACGGCGGGGGCGTCCATCAGCACGAAGGCCTTCTCGGTGTCGGCGATGATCAGCGTGTGGCCGGCCGGAGCGTGCTGGAAGAAGTAGAAGATTCCTTCGTCCTCGAGGAGGCGGGATACGAAATTCAGCGTCGACTCGCGGTACTGAACGATGAACTCGCGCTTCGGATAGGTGGCGGTGAGCTGCCACTGGACCTGCCCGTCGAACCCGGCCTCGCTGAAGATGATCTGGATGACGTCGATGATCGATTTGTCCTGGAAGATGCGGCAGTCCTCGCGGTAGGCGAGCGCGGCGAGGGCGGGCACCATGTGCACGCGGAAGTAAAACCGCGGCGACGCGCCGTGGAAGCGGAGCTCGACGAACTCGGCTCGATCCACGACACCATGGAAGGGTCGCGTCTGCCCCTCGCCGTCGATGACCGTCAAGAGGACGGCCTGCTTGATGCAGGAATCGACCTCGAAGCCTGCGTCGGTCGTGTAGAAGTCGACGTCGATCTCGAAAGGGCGAGAAACGACTTCCAGGGCCTGATAGGCCACGACCTCGGCGTCGGCCGGCACCGGGCCGCCTTCCAGGCGGAACTGGACGTTGGTCGCGACGGAGCTCACGAGACCCGGCACGATAGCAACTCGACCCCCCGCCAACCAGGGTCCGGCCTGTCCCCCATTTGAATCACAAGACGACTTTCGAGGCGGTCCGGCCGGCCAGTCAGTGGATAATCCTCCCGCCACCATCCCACCCATGCACCCATGGCGCGCCCCCGTCTCGACAACCGCACCGACTTCATCGTCTTCCCCCATGTCCTCATCGACCGGGACGGCGAGAAGCTCGTGGCCATGGTGAAGGCGACCTTCGAGTCCGCGAGCGCGCAGGGCGGAGCGCTCGAGCTGGCGCCGCGCAAGCGACGGCGGGGTCTGCGCACCAAGGACTTTCCCTGGGACGACAAGAAGCCGACACCGACCGCCTACCCGGCCGACGTCTGCATCCGCAAGCCGGCCACCGACGTCGTCTTCGTCACCCGCGCGCACGCGCCCGGGGGCGTCGCCGTGCCCAGCTTCGACGCCTACGCTCAGGTGGGGCCGCTGCGCAAAGCCATCACCGTTCACGGCTTGCGGGTCTGGGAGGTGGGCGGCAACGGCCTCCCGCCGGGCCGCCCCATCGCCGAGCTCGAGGTGCGCTACGACTACGCGTGGGGCGGCTTCGACGCCAGCGATCCCAAGAAGCCCGTCGAGGAGGCGCGCAACCCCCAGGGCATGGGATGCGTGCGCGATCCCGGCGCGCTGGGCGACCGTCCCGCGCCGTACATCGAGGACCCCGCGGCGCCCATCCGCAGCTGGCGGACGCGCCCTCCTCCGGCCGGCCTGGGGCCCATCGGGCGACACTGGCAGCCGCGGCGAGCCTACGCGGGCACCTACGACGCGGCGTGGAAGGAGAAGCACGCCCCGCTCTTGCCGGCGGACTTCGACGATCGCTATCACCAGTGCGCGTCGCCCGGCCTTCTGGCCGACCCTCCGCTGCGCGGCGGCGAGGAGGTGAAGCTACTGAACCTCGTGCGCGGCGGCGGGCCGACGCTCTTCGACTTGCCGCGCGTCGCCGTGGAGATCGAGTTTCGGCCGAAGGACGCCGAGCCGCAGTCCTTTCGCCCGCACCTCGACACGGTGCTGATCGATCTCATGAGCTTCCTTCCGGGACAGGCCATCGCCGTGGAGATGGTGTGGCGCGCCAGCATCCGTGCGCCGCGCTACGTGGATCAGGCAGAGGTCGTGGTGCGCGAGGTGAAGGCGTGAACACCCTGGCGGTGGTGGTGGCGGTGGGGGCGCGCACCTCGGTGGGATTGACGGCGCGGCACACCGCGTTCCTGCTCCGCTGCGGGGTGGCGGGCTTCCACGAGACGCCGCTCCTCGACACCCACGACGAGCCAGTGACCCTCGGCAGCGTGCCCACCCTCGATCCGCTGCTGGTGGGCGCCGACCGCGTCCTACTCCTGGCCCAGGCGGCCCTCGACGAAGCGCTGGACGTCCTGGGAGAGCGCCTCGTCGGGCTGCGGGTGCGCATCGTCCTCGGGCTCGACGCCATCCTCGGGCGCAAGGTCGGCCTGACGCCGGCGCCCGCGGACCTGCTGGCCGCGGCGATCCGCGAGCACACCCTGAAGCGGGGCCCCGCCGCCGTACTCGTCGAGGGCGTCCCCCGCGGGGAGGCCGCGCCGGGGCTGCGTCTGGCCGCGGCATGCGAGGAGCTGGCTCGAGGCGAGGCCGACCTGGTGCTGCTGGGCGGAGCGCATTCGGACTACGATCCGGAAATCATCCAGGGCCTCTCCTCGCTCGGGCGGCTCTTCGGCACGGGCAACATGCACGGCGTCATCCCGGGCGAATCGGCGGCCTTCGTCGTGCTGACGACGCCCGGCTTCGCGCGAAAGCACCAGCTTGCTCCGCGCGCGTGGCTGCATGCGGTGGGCACCGGCTTCGAGAAGGCGGCGCCGGACAACGACGAGCCGGCGGCCGAGGCGCGAGGGATCACGCTGGCGGTGGAGACCGCCGCGGCCGGGCTGCAGGCCGACGAGCTGCGAGCCGGATGGATGCTCACCGATGTGACGGCGGAGATGCACCGCCAGATGGAGTGGCAGTCCGTGTTCATCCGCGCGCAGCGCTTCCTCTGTCCGCCGCAGTGGGTGGATTCGCACGCCCACAAGCTCGGGCGCATGGGGGCCGCCGCGCTGCCGCTCCACGTGGCCATCGCCTCGACGGCGTGGCGCCATGGCTTCGCTCCGCATCCCCTCGCCCTCTCCACGGTGGGCAGCGACTCCGGCGAGCGCGTGGCCACGCTGTGGTCGGACCCCGACGGTCGAGAGACGCCGCCGGGATTTCTGGGCTAGGAGACTGTCGGTCATAGCGAGGGCTAGCGGCGGCCCGGCAAGTTCCAGCTCCCGGGGTTGCCGGAGGCGTTGCGCGCCAGCGGCTCCCAGGCGAGGACCGAGTCTTCCTGCACGGGGACGAAGTCGTTGGTGTCGAAGCGGACGTACGCGCCCGTCCGGGCCACGAGCTCCCAGTGCAGCAGGCGGCGCTCGCCGGGCGTGCAGGGCCAGCGATCCAGCTCGAGCCAGGAGAGGGTCGGGGTGTAGGGATGGCCGCGACGGAGACGCGCCTTGGCGTCGAACCCGTCGCCTCGCTCTTTCCACCAGGCCGCCCAGCGCTGCGGGTCGGTCGACGGCCGCTGCAGCGTGTCGGTCGAAGGCTCGGCGGGGAGGTCGCGCGGATCGCTCACCACGCGCGCGAGCGGGGCCGGCGGGTCCCCGAGATCCGGCTCCGGCACGTCGGACACCATGATCTCCTCGGCCTCGACCACGGCGTCCTCGTAGAGCCCCGCGTGGGTCATGCGGTCCAGGGCGTACGCCGCGGCCAGGACCACCGGTTCGTCTCTGTGCAGCAAGAGCGCCATCAACGCCGGGAGCGCCGCCTTCGAGCCGGCCCACCCCACGGCGGCGACCGAGGCGCGCGTCGGTGCCGCGACGGCGTTCTGGACGAGGAGCTCGGCCTCCGCTGGACCGGCCACCACGCCGAGGAGCGCCACCGCCGCCGCCGCCTCCCCCGGTTCTCCGCCCAGCGCAGCGCGCAGCGAGGGGACGGCGCGAACGTCCGCGCTGAGCACCATGGCCAGACGCGCAGCGGCACGGAGCCGTCCCACCGATCCGTCGAGGGCGCCGTCGATGGCAGCGCGAACCCCGGGGTGCCTCGAGAGGGCCAGCCAGGGAAGGGCCGCCGCCGCCACGTCCGGCTCGTCGCTGGCAGCGCGCGCGAGCTCCTCGGGCGTCGCCATCCCCCGGTGAGCCAGCACGTCGATGGCGAGCGCCCGCCGGGCGGAGTCGGGATCGGCCAGGAAGGTGCGCAAGGAGAGGGGGAGGTACGGGTGCGGCACCAGCTTGAGGGCGGCGCCGAGCTGCGCGGAGTGCTGCGGATCGTCCAGCTCGAAGGCGGCGAACACGCGCTCGGCCATGGCCAGGGTGTCGCGCCCGGTCACGCACCCCAGGATCATCGCGGTGGCGAAGACCCGGGAGGGATCCTTGAGCGGCGAGTCGAACACCAGCGCCTCGAGGGTCTCCAGCGCGGGCGGTCCCAGCGCCACGATGGCGTCGATGGAGGCCAGCATCCGCCGCTCGAGAACGCGCGAGGTGCGCCAGGGGTCGCCCAGGAGAGGCGCCCGATGCACGCCGATCATGGTCACCTCCTCGAAGCACCCGCGCACGCGCTCCTGGAGAAAGCGCCCTGCGGACAGCGCCGGCCTTACGTCGAGGGCGAATCCGGGAGGAGGCTCGGGCCGGGGAGCGGGCGGCGGCTTGACGGCCTTCGTGCGCGCCGGCTTGGGCGCCAGCGCCATCTCCTTCATTTGCCGGGTGACGCGCTCGAGCTCCTCGAAGGTCTTGGGTCGCTCGAAGCGCGGTGGAAGGACCTCGACCTCCAGCGGCTTGGGAGCCGGCACCCGGAGGTGCGGCGTCAGCGAAGGACGATGGAGCGCGTGGAGGGCCGGTCGCTCGAAGGAGGCGCGCAGCTCGGGCGGCGGAGGGAGGGGCCGCGGGACGAGCGAAGCCACGCGCTCACCGGCGCGCACCAGGGCGCCGCGCACTTCGCGCAGGTAATCGAGGGCAAAGCCCACCGCGGCATCGCCGTTCGCGGCGGGGGAGAGGAGCTCCGCCGCTTCGTCGAGCGCGGCCAGGGCGTCGCGCGCCGCATCGTAGCGCGGCCGGCGCTCCTCGAAGGCGTCGAAGATCCCCGCGAAGACGCGCTCCAGCGCGCGCGCCGGCGGCCGCAGGTCGACCGGTCCACTCTGGGCTCCGCTCTCCAGCAAGTGGGCCGCGCGGCCGAGCCGGTCGTGCGCGCGCTCCAGATCGAGCATCCACGGGGGCGGCCAGGGCATGGTGTCGCCCCCGTCGTCGCCGTGCGGGTGCCTCTGCTCGGAGGTCATCATGTGGGCTAGGCTCGAAGCGGATGGTGGCGCCCCACGAGGCCGAGATCAACCTCGACGCGTACGCCCGGCTCACCGTGGCCCTCGCCCGGGCGGGGTCGAAGCGCGACGCGGTGCTGGCCGCGCACGGCCTCGACGAGGCCCGCTGGCAGGACATCGACGGTCTGTGGCAGGCGCGCCTTTCGGACGCCATGGACGCGAGCACCGACGAAGCGCCCATTGCGCCCTTCCTCGAGCAGTTCTCGCACGCCATGCAGCGCGCGCAGAGCGACGACTCCCAGGTCATCACCCTGGAGCGTTTCGCCGAGGCCACGCGCGCGGTTCGCCGGGGCGAAGCGGTGGCCCAGACCCTCGAGCGCCTCGGCCTGACGCCCGACCAGTACCTACACGCCAACCACTACTGGATGCAGCGAATGGCCCACGACGAGGAGCTCGCGGAGACCTTCCGGCGCGCCGTCGGCTGAGGCAAGATTGCCATGGGGCGATGGCGCAAGCGATGAGTCTCGAGCGATTCGCGGAGCTCACCGTGCGCATGACGTCCGGCGAGAAGCGCAGCGACGTGCTGGAGTCGGCGCACATCGACCTCGAGACCTGGGAGACGTCGCAGGAGTACTGGCTCGGCAAGATGGCCACCGAAGCGGCTCGCGACCGTTACTCGCTCGCCCAGAGATACGGGGTGCTCTACAAGGCCGCGCAGATGCGGCTGTCCGGCGCCACCAAGTCGACGAGAAAGCGCGCGCGCGGCCCCCAGCCACAGGGGGTCGTGCTGGCGATTCCGGCGGTGCCGGTCAGCGCCCTCCCTCTCCCGCCGTCCGCGCCGTCCGGCTACTACGCCACCCGGCTGACGCTCGAGCAGCTCGCGGCCATGCGCGCCGAGATTGCCAACGCGCCCGACGCCGAGCAGCCCGACGTCATGCAGCGCTTCGGTCTCGACCCGGTCACCTGGGAGGAGGAGGAGACGCACTGGCAGCGGCGACTGGCGGGCGATCAGGAGCTCTTCAAGCGCTACCTCCGGCAGTTCCAGTATTGCCGGTCGCTGCTCCAGCGGAGCTGAGGCTCGTTCGAGCCGCCACGTTCTCTCCCAGGGAGGAGACAGGGTGGCAGCGGCTGTCGGTGGGTGTGGTCCGGTGCCCGGAGGGATGGCCCCCCGCTGCTTGCCATCCCTTCCCTGTTGGCGAAAAGATAGGCTACGAGGCCGAGATCATGCGTTCGCGTCCCCTCTCTTCGTTGCGGCAGGCTCTCCGTTCTCTGGCTCCCGTCCTCTTCGCCGGGGCTCTCTTCGCTGCGTGCGGGACGAGCAGCGGCGGCGGAGGAGCCCCCTCCCCATCCGACGCGGGCGCGACGCCCGACGGGACGGGAGCTGCGGGGTCCGGCTCGGGCTCCGGCGGCAGTTCGGGCTCCGGCTCCGGCGGGAGCTCGGGCTCCGGCGGCAGTTCGGGCTCCGGCGGCAGTTCGGGCTCCGGCGGCAGTTCGGGCTCGGGCTCCGGCGGGGGCTCCGGCGGGGGCTCGGGCTCCGGCGGGGGCGACTCTTCGACGACCAGCTGCATCGGGTCGTCGGTTCTGGCCGCACTCGGCAAGACCCGCCTCATCATCGGCGTCAGCGGGTCCGCCGCCGCTGCGGCCGCGGCCCCGTTCGACCTCCGCTACATCTATCTCTCCGGTGGCCTCTTCGACAGCCCCGCGCCGTGCACTTCGTGCGGCGCGTCCTGCGTGGCATCCGGGCAAGCGTGCACCAGCGGCTGCGCGTGGTGGGGCTGCTACGACACCCCGCCAGGCACGTACGCGTCGGACTTCGAGACCTCCTGCACCGGCGCATCGCCGGCGCAGATTCCCATGTTCACGTATTACGAGATCTTGCAGACCGCCGACGCCACCTTCTCGGGCTTCCAGGAGGGCCCGGCGGAGGCCACCCAGGCCGCCACCAGCGTCGCGCTGATGACACGCTATTACGCGGACTGGCGCTTTCTCCTTCAACGGATCGGCCAGAGCAAGGCCCTCCTGCACATCGAGCCGGACTTCTGGGGATACGCCCGCCAGGCGGGCTCGCCGACCACCCTGGCGGCGGCGGTGGCCAGCGCCAATGCCACCGACTGCGCATCCCTGCCCAATACCATCGCCGGCATGGGACAATGCATGATCGCCATGACCCGCAAATATGCCCCGAACGCCCTGGTGGGCCTCAGCGCATCGGCCTGGAACGTCGCCTCCAACACCAGCAGCACGGTCGACGTGACCGTCGACGCCAAGAGCGCCGCCGCCTTTCTCGCGGCGTGCGGCCAATCCACCGCAGATTTCGTGGTGGTGGAGACCAGTGACCGCGACGCCGGCTACTACCAGGTCGTCGAGAGCGTGGACAACTGGTGGAATCCCGCCAACGCCACCCTCCCCGACTTCCAGCAGGACCTCACCTGGATCAAGGCGCTGACCGAGGCCCTGGGAACCCCCGCGCTCTACTGGCAGACGCCCCTCGGCAACGCGGCGCAGAACAACACGGCGAATCACTACCAGGACAATCGCGTGGATTACTTCTTCGGCGGGAGCGCCGCGCAGCCCGAGAGCGCCGCGCCGGTGACCGTTCCCGCGCACTGGAGCGACCTCGCCGCGGCGCACGTCATCGGAGTGGCCTTCGGCGCCGGAGCCGGCGACCAGACCATGCCGGACGGCGACGGCGGCAACCTGGCCGCCAAGACGAAGGCTTACGTCGCCTCGGGTGGCCAGACCTTGTGCCCGTGAGGGGTCAGCGTGCCGGCGTCGCCGCTCGCCGCGACGCCCGCCGTCTCGACACGAGGTAGGCGACGGGCCCGAGCAAGGCGATGCCCAGGCCGAAGACCAGCGCGTTCATCCCGGCCATCTCCTCGTGGAGGTTCTTCATCAGGGCGAAACCGAGCAGCAGCACCGGGCCCACGCCGACGGCGACGGTGGCGGCGATCCCTCCCGGGATGCGAAAAGGACGCGGCAAGTCCGGCTCGCGCACGCGGAGCACGACGAGGGCCACCAGCTCCAGCACGAGACTCGTTCCGTAGAGGAGGATGTCGAGCGAGACCAGACGCGCGAACGACAGACCGAGGGAGAGCGTCCAGAGCACCGAGCAGGCCAGCACGGCCACCCACGGCGCGCCGTCCGGCAGTCGTCGCGTGAAGACGTGCGGCAAGTACCCGTCCGCCGCGAGAACCACCGGCAGGCGCGAGTAGGACAGGCAGAGCGCGTTGTACATGCCGAAGGCGCTGACCAGGCCGCCCAGGACCACCGCCACGGCGAGCGGCGCACCCCCGAACGCGCGCGCCACGTCGACCCACGCTCCCGTGTCCCACGCCGAGGGATCGACGCCCGCCACGCGCATCGCGGCAAAGGGCACCACGTAGGTGAGCGCGACCAGCGCCACCGCGAGAAGGACGGCGCGCGGATAGGTCCGCTGCGGATGCTCCACCTCGGCGGCGACGGTCGAGGCGCTGTCCCACCCCATGTAGTTCCACATCGCCACCAGCACGCCGCCAGCGAGATCGGGGGCCTCTCGAGCGCCCGGCGCCGGCGCCGCCGGAGCCGTCGGCGCGTGGACGAAGAAGGCCAGCGCGGTGAGGACGACGAACGGCGCGAGCAAAAGGGCGGTCATCCGCGCCGAGCCGTCGCCGACGGCGCGCGCCCCGGCGAGGTTGTAGGCCGCGCCTGCGGCGACCACGAGGACGCCGATGGTCAGCGGCGACGCGACCAGGGCGGGCGAGAGCCGTCGCAGATAGAGCACGAAGAGCGTCGGGTAGATCCCCATGTCGAAGACGCTCGCCGCCAGCGATAGCCACGCTTCCTGGTATCCCCAGAAAGGCCCCAGCGCGCGGCGCACCCACGCGTAGTATCCCCCCTCCTCTGGCAACGCCGCGGCCAGCTCGCCGACCATCAGCGCCGTCGGCAAGCTCCAGACCACGGGCGTCGCCACCAGGACGACCATCCCCCATCCGAAGCCCACGGTGTGCGCCAGTTCTTCGAGGCCATACGGCCCCCCGGAGACCATGAAATAGAGGGCTCCGACCAGCGGCAGCAGCGTCATCCGGGTGCGCCGCATGCGTGACGCGTATCATGCCCGAAGACCTGCCGGACCTGCTCGGTGACCCCCTGGCCTCCCCACGCTCGGAGACTGTCGGCCAAAGCCCCGACAGACTCCGTCGTGACGATTCAGGACGCGGACGGCATTCGCCGCCGCTAGGCTCCCCCTCGTGAAAAAGATGGACCTCGAGAAAGCGCCGATCCGCTCCGGCAGCAACTACCCGGAGCCCTACGACGTGCCTTGCCGTGCGCGCAAACGCTGGCGCCTGGGTATGGCCGCCGACCTCACCGGCTTTGGAGTCAACCTCTGTCGGCTTCCGCCCGGGACCTGGTCCAGCCAGCGCCACTGGCACAGCGACGACGACGAGTTCGTCTACGTCCTGGAGGGCGAAGTGGTCCTCGTCACCAACACCGGCGAAGAGATCCTGCGGGCGGGGGACTGCGCCGGCTTCAAGGCCGGCGACGGCGATGGTCATCACCTGCAGAACCGGTCGGACCGGGACGCGGTCGTCCTCGAGGTCGGCACCAACACCCCGGGCGGCGAGGTGGACTACCCGGACATCGACCTTCGCTCCGTCGCCTCGGAGTACGTGCACAAGGATGGACGCCCCTACGGGACCGGCCCGCGGCGCACCTGAGCGGCCACCGGAGGGCGCTAGCCGACCTTCGGGAGGCTGTGCCGTGTGATTCACA
>Ga0302325_10019634_pt1 | contig 14201 bp, 13 predicted proteins | sample Palsa_T0_2_FD_201948 | JGI IMG/M metagenome (GOLD analysis project Ga0302325, IMG submission 201948) | Peat permafrost microbial communities from Stordalen Mire near Abisko, Sweden - Palsa_T0_2 | ecosystem: Environmental > Terrestrial > Soil > Palsa > Peat permafrost | place: Sweden: Abisko... | reverse complement strand
TGGACCGACACCGTCACGCTGGCGGCCGGCGCCAACAGCATCGTGGCCAAGGACATCGACCTCGCCGGCAACACCGGCAGCAGCACGGCGGTGGTGTTGACGCTCGTGGGTGACCCGTCGGCGACGACCTCGACCGTAACGGTGAACCCGGCATCGGTGACGGCGAATGGCGTGGCGACCGCAACGGTGACGGTGACGGTAGAGGATGCCAATGGCAACCTTATTCCGAATGCTGCTGTAACGTTGGCGAGCACCGGCACCGGCGATGTGTTTGGAGCGACCAACGGGTTTACTAATGCACAGGGGGTGTTCACTACCACGCTGTCATCGACCACGGTACAAGCAAGCGACACGATCACGGCGAGCGAAGGCGCGGTTCACGAGACCACGTCGGTGAGCTTCGTCGCGGCCTCTCCGGCGGGGGTATTGCTCGACCTTATCAATGCTCCTGAACAGTCCAATACCCCCTACGCCCTTTCGTTTACTGCGACAAGTACGACGACGACGATCTATATTGAGGGTTATCAAGTCCCAGCTTACGAGCAAAGTACTGATAATGGCCTGTTCCTCAACAATGCCGGTCCTAACTTACTTGGCGGCACTTGGACCTTCACTCCTGCCCCCTCGGGGAGCTTAGCGAACACTTACAGCGACGGAACATCGGTTCTCGCGCTAAATTTCGGCGGAGTTACAGTAGGTAGTTACGATGTTTATTCGCAGACGGTAGCCACGACGATTGGCAGCGTATACACGCTCGATCTTCAGTACTCAAACGATTCGGACAATCAACCGAGTGGGTTCCTTGTAGAGGCTACGGGCGTCACTGATCCGGCAGGTGTAGCCGGATCCGCTATTAACTTGGGACTTGCGCAGCTTGCCGGCCTTGGCAGCGAGTCCATTACTGTCTCAGGAGCCCCGGCTAATTGGACCATGGTGGACGCTGCTCACAATGCGGATGGCTCCTGGACGGCTTTAACGGACGATTTCTCGACGCTGACGATTACGCCGGACGTTAATTTTGTCGGTTCGACCGTTCTACATGTCACCGAAACGTGGACGAACCCAGACGGCAGCCTGGGCTCAACGGTCGTGGCGGACAACGTCGAAGCCTTCGCGCCGGGCTCACCAATTTTTGCCGTCGCTGGCGACGATCACCTAACCGGCACGGGCAGCGCAGATCTCTTTGTCTTCGCTCAGCCGATTGGCAATGATATCATCTACAATTTCAACGCCACGTCTGATAAAATCGATCTAGTTGGTTTCGATAACATTGCAAGCTTTGCCGACATCCAGAACAATATAGCGGACGATGCTAACGGAAACGCGGTCATTACAATCGGCTCCAACGAAACGATAACAGTGGACGGGGTTCACGCGGCATCGATCACGGCTAGCGACTTTGAGTTCAATCAAGAGCCGATTACGGCAAACTCAGGGGCGATGCAGATCGGCGACGGTTCGCTTCTCCCCTTGAGCGGTACGATCAATAACACCGGTACGATCGAATTAAGTTCGACCGGCGACGAAACCGATCTGCAGATCATTGACCACGGTGTTACGCTTGAAGGCGCCGGACAGGTCGTCTTATCGGATAGTGCGGGTAATACAATTGTCGGCACAAGCCCCGATGTGACGCTGACGAACGTCGACAACACGATCTCGGGCGCAGGTCAAATCGGAGCCGGTCAGCTTACGCTGGTCAACGAGGGTACCATCGACGCAACTGGCATGAACTCTCTTACCATCGATACCGGCGCGAATGCCGTTACCAACTCGGGAACGCTCGAGGCCAGTGGCGCTGGCGGCCTCATCGTTCAAAGCAACATTGTCAATGATGGATTTCTGTGGGCTAACGGTGGCAGTGTCACGCTCGAGGGCAATGTCACCGGTAGCGGATCAGCCCTCATCAGCGGTTCTGGCTCCCTTGAATTTGCGGCTTCTTCTTCCGAAAATGTCGCTTTTGCTGCAGGGTCTAGCGGGACACTCGTGCTCGACCAATCATTTGATTTCTCAGGCGTCGTGTCGGGCTTGACGGCAAGCAATCATCTGGATCTTCTCGACATCAGCTTCGCCAAAGGGGCCACGCTAAATTACACGACCAGTGCGGACGGCAGCGGCGGAACTTTGAGTGTCACTGATGGCACGCACACAACCAACATTGCTTTGCAAGGCGACTTCAATCCGGCAGGATTTCAGGCGCAGGCTGACCACGGAACGGGGACGCTGATCAGCTACCATCTGCTGGTTTGATTGTGGATGAGCCTATGCTTCCAATTGAGAAATTCGGCAAGCGACTTTCGAAGGAGCATCGACCATTGTCTGCCGTTGCAGAAGGAAACGCCGCTAACGACAAGTCGATTGAGGCGCTTTGCGTCCTCCGCCACGATTCAAGGCCCGCGCTACTGATATTGAAGTAGGGCGCTAGAAAACACTTTTGAAACGTGGCATCATTTGGCGTGTAATTGCGTGGTGGTGAATGATGAGTGGGATCGATCCGCTAGTCACCCATGGTGGTTTGAACCGGACGAGTAACGCGTCCTCACCGCTGAGTGGAATTGCGGGCTTGCCGTCAGCGGCTGAGATCTGGTCGTCCCAAGCAACGCCCGAAACGCCCGAGGCGGTGCTGCCCGGGTCTGGATCGCCATTCTTCTGGACCGGCCTGCCGGAAACGGCGGCCGCCGAGCCTTTAGTGTTGGAAGGCGGCGGTTGGCCGCCCCGCCGACTGTCTCTGGCGCTGCAAGGCGGCGGCTCATTCGGCGCTTTTACCTGGGGAGTTTTGGAGCGACTTTTAGAAGAAAATTCTATTGAGCTTGATACCATCAGCGGCGCCAGCGCCGGCGCGGTCAACGGTGTTTTGTTAGCATCTGGATTCGCCGAGGGTGGCCGTGAGGGCGCGAGATCGCGCCTGGCGCGATTTTGGAAGCGAGTTACAACCGAAGGCTCGTATCGTTCGCTGATGTTGATTGGCGGATTTTCGCCGCTCGGAACTTCAGTGGTGTTCGGCCCGGCGCTGTCGCCGGGGCAATTTGATCCGTTCGATCTTGATCCTCTTCGCGAGGCGATAAAAACAGAAGTCGATTTTTCCCATTTAAGCGATCTGAGCTGCCCGAAGCTTTTGATCGCGACAACACGTGTTCGCGATGGTCAACTGCACATTTTCCGCAATCAAGACATCACCGTCGACGTGGTTTTAGCATCGACATGTCCGCCTTTTATCCATCGCGCCGTCGAAATTGTAGGCGAATCCTATTGGGACGGCAGCTATGTTGCCAATCCACCGTTATTGCAGCTAGTGAGGGAGTCCGCGGCAAGCGATGTACTGGTCGTTCAGATCACGCCAACCCATGATGCTCAGGTGCCTTTGACCATGGCGGCGATCGACCGTCGTCTTGATCAGATCATCGCGAATGTCCCGCTCAATACCGAAACTGCCGCGCTCGATTTCGCGCGTCAACTCGGAGCGACGTCTCGGCTGCGTTCGCTCCGGGTTTTCCGGATCGCCGCGGAAGACGAAATCGAGGGGCTGGCCCAACGCAGCAACGTCGATCTTGGCCGTGCCTTTATCAAACTGCTGCATGACAGCGGCCGCCGGGCCGCCGACCGCTGGCTCGCGCGGGATCCGGACGAAGCATCGCCGATCCAACCAAAGCAAGTCGATCGACAAGCCGAATGGAAGGTCTCTTCGCTGCTCGCGTTAGAAGCGCATTGACCGGCTGAGATCTAAAAATCCCTTCAATTACCGGTGGCGAGCATTTCTCGGAGCGTCAACAGGCCGCGAATTATCTTTGATGGCCGAGCCTAGTTTGCCGAGTAAGTCGATCAGATCGTCGTCTTGGTCTGTCGCGGAGGCCGCCGCTTCATTCTCTTTGGCAATGCGTCCCAGTTTCATTGCATAACCGATAGCGCTGACTTGGCCGTGGCGCCGACTTCCTACAGCTTCCAGTGTTGGCTGAGTTGCTGTGAAATGCGGCCCGAGCTCAATCTGCGAGATGCTCTGTTCGGGCTGCTTTGCTTCGGCCGGGGCTGGGACTACCTCGCTTACGATCCGGTCGCGTTTTGGCGGGGACCTTTGAACACCGCTATAGGGGATCAGATCCGGGGCAGAGGCTTTTGCTGCAAGTTGAGCGGCGCCCATTTGATTAAAATCCCGCCGGGCAGATGCCACGATTTTCGTCAAGATCAAGGGGAGATAATCCTTATCATTGAATACGAGATAGGCCTTGGCCAATTCGTCAACGTATTTTTCCCCGTAAGGACTTAAAACCGCCACGACGCGCGCAAGATCAGGATCATCGCTGCAGAGGGCTTCCCATGCTATCTCCTGGGAGGAGTCTCGGGGCCGATTATCGTTCGCCTCGGACGATGAGTATCTCAAAGGCGGCAGCGATGGCGGGACCTGCGGCAACCGGGCTTGAAGTTCTTGATCCTGTCCGCGGCGTTCAGAGACGACGACCTCCTTCGATTTGATTGCTCGTTTCTCCTTTTCTTCGGCGATGAGCATGCAAATCAGACCGAAAGCCATAGCGATGAAGCCGATCGCCGCCCAGGCAATCGAGACGCACAGCATAAAGCCAACTATCAGTAACGCCGCACCCAAACGCATTGCGAGATCCAAATCCTCCCTGCAACTTAGGCAAAGTATGCCCAATGGCGTCAAGACCGCAAGAAAAACCGTCGAGCCATACGGTCATCGCGAAGGCTGAGACGAGCTCCTCCTTTATATCCGCGAGTTTAAATCGCGATATATGAAAAATCGGTTTTCATTTAAATGAGCGGCGAATTGATACGCGGTGACAAACATGCGCGAAAGCAAGCGACCTCGCCTCGCTTCAAGACATCTGCGCCGACGAACGCGCTCACCCCGTCGCTTCGCCGTCTGACGTCGAACCAAATTTGATGATTAGGCATTCAAGTAAACGCACCGGACAGTGTAGCAAGTTGCGTCGCAGTCATTCCTCGCGAAGTCTCTCGCAGGCCGCTTGGTGCTTCTTGTATAATTCCAACCATCGCGCCTGATTGGGCGGAAATGACCCTTCGTCAATTTCCCAAGCCAACATACGACCATGTTCGTCGACCGGCGGTTCTGCGTCTAACCGTTCGAACTCTTTGGTTTCGGAAAATGTCAGTCCGATCAGAACTTGTTGCCCGAAAACATCCCGGCGATACAAATAGCGCCAGCTTAGCGAGGAAATAGCCATGCTGAAAATCTTCTGCCAAAGCAGAAACTCTAAACATTGAACGCGAAATATGCCAGGCGAAACGTAATTTAATATGAAATAGCAACCCTAATGAATCTTCGGTCGAGGCTCGGCTGCCTGCTGATTGAGCTCACGGCGCTGACGTAGAGGCAGATCCTGTCGCTTTTTTTCAAAACAAACCGGTTAGGATGCAGCGCGCTTTGGGGGTCGCTGGGTGTTCTCCTGAATTCAGACCCGATGCGGGAGCGGGACCGATATTATGTTGAGACAACTCGGGCTACGCGATAGCAGTCCACCCGTAGATTCACGAAGGCAGAATCGATGAAAGTTCGCGCGCTGTTTGCAAATTTGTCGCGCTCAGATGGGGTGCGCTCTGACCGTCCAAATCCAGATCGCGAAGGTGCTCGCCTAACCGGGTCGCCAATGCCACGATGGTTACCATGGGATTGCCGTGGCCCCCAATCGAGAATACGGAAGCGCCTGCCATAAACAGATTCTCGACGCCAAAAACTTTGCAATTCTTATCCACGACGCCATCTTGGGGGCGAGCTGCCATGCGAGTAGCACCGATGAAATGCAGGTTCGATCGCAAATCCTCTTCGATTAGAGGCGCTTCTGAAATCAACCATCCGCTTTTTTGAAGAACACCGAGGTTGGACGCCCGCAACTCGTCGTCCAGAAAATCGGCGAAGCGCTTGGCGGTGTGACGTTCCAATTCACCTAAGCGCCAATCGACCATGCATTTGCGCATACCAACCGCATCAACATCCGAACTCAAGGTGATGCGACTTTCGGGCCTCGGCACCTGCTCAAGGTCGATAATCGCTCGGACAATTGGATTTTTATGCAAAACCTCTCGACCCAGGATCCAACGACGAATAACGTTCGCGCCGATGGTGCGAACACCTAAGCTCACTGTGAGGATATTTTTCAGGAACTGGCGATCGAAAATGCGTTGATTGATTGATTGTCGGACACGGCTTGCGGTTTTCCAAATGCTAAAATCATCGGCCTCATAATAAAGGCCTAAGCTCGCGTTGAGTAACCGATGTTTTCGCTGCGATTGCTCAGAAAGCGCAAGGCCAATTTCATATTGCACAGGAACGTATTTGGGGCGCAAAAAATCGTTGAATGTCTTCTGCAAAACCAAGGCTTGCGCAGTGGAAGCTTGGATCGTGCCGATGACTCCCCGGGGGTGTTGTGCAAAACATCGCCCAATCTGATCGTGCGCATTGGCACTTCTCAACAACGCTTGGGGCAAATTCAATAAGATGCGCGCATTTTCAATGCCGCTGCAGGCAATAATAAATGCCTTAGCTGCCACGCGCGCCTTGCGCCCATCAAGTGTGCAGAATTCGGCACTCCGTATACTGTTTTCTCCCTCTCCTGGGCGTAGTTGCGCTAGGTTGGCGTGGACAAGCACGTCCAGGTTTTTTGCTGCTTGCAGTTCAGGAAGATAAGCTGATCCAAATTTAAATGATGCTCTATAACCAAAGGTCAGTCGATTCCACAGCGAAGGGTGACGATCCGGAGGCGCGACGCGCCAGACAAAGGGAACAAGATTTCCTGATTTCAGTGTGGGTAATTCTACTTTCAGTATGCTTTGTACATCAGACAGCTCCTTCCACTCCTCATTGAAATTGCAGGTGCGAACAGCCTTCTCATAGTATGGCGCAAGTTCATCGTACGAAATAGGCCAGCCTGATCTCGGTATCCATTCGCGATGTTCGAAATCCATGCGATCGAGTAGCGCACATCGCCCACCCCACATAACGGATGAACCGCCAAGTATGCGGTACCGGCCGAATGTTAGTTCGAGGGGATGACCGATACTGTAGCCATCGTAAAGCGAAAGAGCTTGCCGATCTTCTTTAATCCCGCCAGATTCAACCAGAAGAATCTTTTTATCGCTGTCGATCAATTCTCTTGCGATAGTTATTCCTGCCGGACCGGCTCCCACAATACATATATCGACAGAAAGCTCGGTGTCATCAATAGGGCAATTCTTAAGGTCTATCAACATGGACGATTACAATCTCGCTGGCGCAATGATGTAAAAATTATAAGCGACATATCGTGAAATTTTCCGGCCAATTGAAAATCAGGTGTGCAGTACAGGCTCTCGCGGCGCTCCGGCCGACTTGTGAGGCAGATCCGTTTTGCGGCGGGGATATTCAGCAAGCACTTTTTTGATTTGATCGGCGGTACGAATAGCCAGCGATAGGATTGTCAAAGTTGGATTGACGTGGCTGCTGGTGGGAAAAACAGAGCTGCCAACAACGTAAAGTCCTTCAACGCCGTGGACCTGACAATTACGATCGACGACTCCCAATGTGGGATCGTCTGACATACGCGTCGTGCCTATCATGTGGGCCATATCGACGAGTGGTGCATCATGAGGGCGGTTTTCGGTAATCCAGTCGTCCATGACCGGAATTGGCATGCCGGCTTTGGGTAGTTCTTCCAGAAGCAGTTGCCCGATACGCACGACATTTTTGCGGTCGACCTCTGATATTTTCCAAGCTGCCTTTGCAATAGGTATGCCGAGCAGATCGCGTTGTTCCGACAAAACGATGCGACTCTCCGGATTTGGTTCTTGTTCCGTCATGACATGAATCGCTAAGCGATCTAGTTTATGGAACACGCCTTTGCTCTGGAACTGGCGCACGACGAAATTGGGATTGAGCGCCATGAAAAATTCGACAATGAATTTTTGTAAAGTTCCAGGGAAGAGCTTGCTGTAAAAGATCTTCAAGCCAATGCCCTTGGCCAGCAAGCCGATACTGGTCACCAACGACCGAAGGTCTGATAAATAGCTTTCACTCTTCAAGCCGACGAGGCGCTTTATGGCTTCGATGGGATCATCAAAGGCAATTTCCGGTAACACGTAGACCGCGGAGTTCAGGAGTTGTTCGCGGGCCTGGAGGTCAGGGCTCAGCGACAAACCGTGCAAATACATCACCATCGCGCCGTTATGCGGAATGGTATAGAATCCCAAATAGTCAGCTGCTTTTACGTCTTCTTTCTTGAAATAGCCGAGGCGGGTGCCAGGATGGTCCATCAGATAACGGCCAACCACATCGTGCTCGTTGCCCAACCCCGCCTTGTGTTGTCGGTTGGAGACCAGCAGCAGGCGAGCATTCTCGATTCCGCCTGCGGCCAACACACAGAGCTTGCCCGTCACATATGAACGGGCGCCGTCGATGGTGCTCACCTCGAGGCCGCGAAAAACCGATCCTTCGACGTCGGTATCGATGTGGACCACGGTGGCGTTAGTCAACGTTCGAATGTTGGGAGCGTTTTCGACTTTGAGTTCTTCGGCTAAATTAATAATCTCGGTAGGCTTGAGTCGCGAGCGGGCAAATTGCCAAAAAAAAGAATGGAATTTGCTTTTATCCAAAGGTGGTCGTTTTATTTTTGGCCCGAGTAGCGTCCACAACTCTTCGTCATACAAATTAGGGCCCAGGTTCAAGACATGCGCCGCTCGCCTAACATATGGGTCTAGATCCTCTCTGTTGATTGGCCAACCCGAGTGCGGCACCCAGTCGCGTTTGGCGAAGTCGATTTCACTGAAGGTCGCGGACTTTCCGCCCCAGTAGGGGCAACCGCCGAGCATACGACATCGAATGCCGTACGGTTGCGTTTCGGAATCGAAGGTTCGCATGTTGTTGCCATGATAGGCCGCGCGAAAGGCAACGGTAGCTGCGCCTTTTGGCTCATCAAGGCTTTCGACCCTATTTAGCTCCATATGGGCGACGTTTTCGATCTCGAGCCCGCTTTCGAGTATAAGGACCCTGGTCGACGAATTTAGAAATTCACCTGCCAAGGTTAGTCCGGCTTTGCCGCCTCCGATAATGATCACGTCAGCGTCAAACTGTGTTGCGGCCGGATAGGTGTCCAAAGTTTCGATCAGCATCGTGGTTAAGACTTTCTACGAAGTCGAAATTGAAGATAAAAGTTAAGGTTTTCAAAGATATTTCAATTGTTAATTTCAATCACTTTGTCTCATCATCGACTTTGATCAAGATCAAATGAGGCGCTGCGGCAGCTGTTGCGCCCCCCGGGGCGGGTCGTCAATGGTCCCCGCGTCCTGCGGTCATGACCGCCAAGCGCAGCTATTCAAGCTATTTTTTGGGGTTTGCATGATCCGAAGCTGGAAGCGCTTGCCTCAAGGTGCGATTTCCATGCCGTGATCTGGTTGGGATGGACGTCGAAATTCTGCGCCAGCTGGGCGATCGTGCGGTCGCCCTTGACCGCGGCTAGAGCCACCTTCGCCTTGAAGCCCGGTGAGTGGTTCAGGCGGAAGCGTCTGCTCATGGTTTCTCCTGTTCACGGCGATTATCGCCGTTGTCAGGCAGAAATTCCACTTATAAGCCGGCTCTGGGTTCAAATTCCATAGCGGGTTAGCGCGACTGCAAAGTCAAACGACGCGGGCTTTGCCCATGCCCGCTCCCCAATTTCAAGGCATGACGGCGGATAAGGTATTTGGCGATAAGGTTCCAACGGCGCACCAACCGCCAAGCCTCCGTTGAGGTAACCGCGTCCTTGGCCACCCTATATTTGGTATAGGCCCAGGCAAACGCGGGAATGGACATCAGCTTGTTGCGGCTAACGGTGAACAGTCGCTCTACCAGCACAAGCTTCAAAATTTCGCCAACGCCGAGAGTGATCAAGCCCGTTGCGATGTGTCCTGTTCCAACCAAATACGCGGCTATCGGTTTGACTGGTTCAAGAATAATCAAAGGCAAAGCGAACAATGCAAGCGTAGGATAGGGTGACAACGAGACAATCCAAGCGCGAAGGTTGTCTGTTATCCAATGCTCTGAAATCCAACTAGCCAGGGGTTTCGCAACGGTCAAAAACAGTGCGTCCACCAGAAAATAGATGGCGGCCAACAAGAAGACGATGGGTTTTAAGATGCGGTTCACAGGGATCCTCCGGGGAACCAAAGCGTGAACCGTTTATAAGTTTCCTTTATTAACGAGCATAAATTTCAACGGGGCTGGAACCAGTTAGGAAATGGAAATCGTGCCTGAACGTAAATTTGGGGTGAATGCGCGGGCTCAAAAGCCCAAGGTCCGGCGTTCAAAAACGCGCATCCGAAGCCGGGAAGGAAGCGAAGCTATGACTTATGCTGAAAGCGATATGGAAAGGCTTTGGGATACGATTATGGGATTTCTCACTGAAGATCTCAATGTCTTTGGCTTTGGGGTTCAATACTGGATGCTGATCACCGCCTTAATTGTTTTGTTTGCCGCGATCCTGAACGAGATGCGACGGTAAAGAGAGCACGAGATGAGCTGCTGGCGGGAGGGTGGCGTCCGGTCAAACCTACTTATTGCGACTATTTACGCTATAGTTGTGCTACCGTCTCCCAGCGAGAAGCTTCCGCTTCAAGCATGGAGAGGCCAAAATGCGCACCATCGTCTTCGCTGCTTTCGGAACGGTTGTTCTTTGCACTTCCAGCTTCGCGCAATCATGGGAACAAATATCATCAACCACCTTTAATAATCTCACCTGCCCCCAAATCGCAGAACAAGGCCGTTCCATCTCGAAGAAGGGATTTGTGCTTGCAGGCTTGCAGGCCGGTACGGGCGGAAGTGAGGGATCTCAGACCAAATCAGCGGTCATCATTGTTTGGCCACCGGCGAAGAACGGCGAGGGACTGGCGCAAGCCGATAAGGAAATGAATGCTTTGGAGCAAGCAAGCGTCGGTGGTCAGTGTAGTATCCAGTTTCAACGTTCGCCCAAGAGCTAGCGCAAGATTGGTTTGCGGTCGGTCCTTACTCGCTAAGCCAAGTTAAGACGGGAAAGGGGGTAAAGAGCTGCACTAACACAAGGGCGACCAGTATCAAAGCTGCATATAGCGCGACTCCACGCAATATCCGATAGAGGAGGGGCGGATAGGGTGGTTTATTATCAGCTGGCCAGGCATATGCTTCTTCCCATTCTCGCTGAGAAATGTGTCCTGGTCTAATTCTCTCAAGCGGCACCCACGCACGGTAAGCCTCGATGCCACGTTCACGCGCTACGGCATTTCTCAAATACAGGAAGTTACTCCGTCCAACAAAGTCTACCGCTGCGCGGATCGTCAGGCGTATGAGGAACAGAATCAACAAGCCAACGAGATAGACATAAGCTATCATAAAGCCGGAAACGAGCCATGCCTTGGTGAAGGATTTTATGCTAAAAATTGTCGAAAACAATTGCACCGTGGAGTCGACGAGCTTGTCGAGACCGTTAAATAATCTGCCAAGCATCGAGCCATCAGCGGCGTTCTGCAACCAGAGAATTATTGCAATCACTACAGCGAATTGAAATAGGGGAAATCTCACTACGCTTCGGATCGGAGCCGAAATCAGCTTTATCATCCGATGGGTGCTCCCAACATTGGTTCAGCATATGGGTGATTGCCGTGCTCCGCCGGCTTATTTCTCCTCGGCGAGGAGTATTGTCAAAAACGCGGTGCATGATGGCCGGGTTGGTCCAGGTTACGCCGGTGGAGCCTGACGGTGCGAAGAGTGATCATAGCTGTGGTTGGCGTGACCGTCTTGGGCGTACCGCTGTATTTCTCAGGCCTTATGGATGCTTTTATCTCGCGCATCGAAGGGCATCCGGGGTTACCATCGTGCAAGTCGTCACGTGGCCGCGCCGATGCCAAGAAAACCATAGCAAAAAGTACGTTCATTGAGACATCTGGTCTCGCCGTCGTGGCCATAACCGATGCGAAGGCGATATCGGCCAATGCCCAAAAGGTCGATTGTGCGGCGATGGTGATTTTGAGCAGCGCGCAAAAGGGCACCATAAATTACAGTTTCAAAAATGATCCATCCCTTGGGGATGGTCAATATTATGTCGAAGCGTCGCTCGATTTTCTTAGTTTCAAGCCTTACCCGTAACGCTGAAAGTATTGCGTGCCCACCGTGACATTCACGATTTTAATTTGCATGCTCGCTGACTGGAATAACCATTTTGAAGTCGGGATTCCGAAAGTAGCACGAAATCGACTCGCAGCTAGGTCTTTTGCGGCCCGAGGGATCCCCGGACGTCGCCACAGGTTAGCACAGCGTACCTTCTCTTGGTTTCATTTTGCTGCGGCGCATCATCGCTTCTCTTTCAGAAATGTTTCAAAGAGAGATCGAACAGCTTGCGGGAATTCAAAGAATCAAGGCTAGTGAGTTTATAGTGAACAAGACTCATTTTGCTACTCAAGCAAATTCGCGGGGGAGTTCAATGATTGTTGAAGCAGCGACTCAAGCACGGTCCGCCCATGTGATTGTTGTGGGCAATGAAAAAGGCGGATCCGGTAAATCTACCGTCGCCATGCATATTGCGATCGCACTTATCAAGTCAGGCCAACGCGTTGTCACTATCGATCTCGATACGAGGCAAAAGAGCTTCACCCATTATATCGAAAACCGGCGTGCGTGGGCCAAGCGTGTGGCTCGCGATCTTGAAATTCCCGACCACATTTGTATTGGGAGAGTCAGTTATCCGACAGCGGAAGATGAGGCCGCGGGATGCAAAGCCCTCGCCGATGCTGTTGAGACATTTAAGTGTTCATCTAGCTTTGTTGTAATCGACACCCCAGGGCATGACGGTTATCTGACGCGGCACGCTCATTCGCTGGCAGATACTTTGATTACACCACTTAATGACAGCTTTGTTGACTTCGACGTGCTCGGAACAGTTGACCCTGAGACTTTTGGCGTCTCCGGCACCAGTCACTATTCACAGATGGTGGAGGAGGCGCGTGGTCGTCGCTACCTTCTCGATCATGTTACCCCCGATTGGGTCGTTTTGCGGAATCGACTCTCGATGCTTGGATCGCGCAATAGGCGCCTCGTAGGCGAAGGCCTGCAAGCGCTTTCACTTATGTATAATTTTCGCTGCATAGATGGGTTAGCCGAGCGGGTGATTTTCCGTGAGTTTTTTCCGCGTGGATTGACAGCCGTCGATGATCTTGACGAAATCACGCTTGGGACGCGTCCAACGATGTCGCACGTTAGCGCACGCCGGGAAATGCAAATGCTCCTCAGCGCGATGAGGTTCGGAAGTGCAATAAGCGACGAGATGCTTGGCCAGAAGCGCGACGCGGCTTGAAACGCGTTGTTCGTAAGACCACCGCAAGCGTCGATCTGGATCTTTAAGCTGCGCAAGACTTGTTAAAATTTTTGCGGTTTGACTATGCCCATACTTCGCTATTTTACGTTCGTCGGCGGAGTGCTCCTTACACTTTTGTTCGTTGCTTCATCCTATTTTCCCGAAGCGAGTGCAGTCAGATTCGCCGACGTAGCCAAGCCGGCCGTTCGAGTCGCTACGGATCGGGTGGGCCCACCGCGTGTGGACTTCGATACCCGTATGCGAGCCGAAATCGTTCCCTCATCCGTTGCGGAAAATCTACAGCGGGAGCAGACGAGCGTCGCTGAAGCCCAACCAAGTACACCGCCTTCTGCGCCAGGAGTGTCGATCAAGATCGAGCGGAAGAAAACAAGAGTTGCAAAGCGCCTCGACCGAGGAAGAATGGCTGCTGGTTCGCAAAGATTTCAGCCGTTTCATTTTACCTGGTAACCGGTTGGAGTTTTGGTGTCGGCCTGACTACATGCTGTTCACGTCCTAGCGAGGGAATAGCGTGCTGAAAATCTACTAATGGAAGCGGTCACTGGAAGCATTGAACGCCGATATATACAAAGGCAAATGCGGATTAACCCGAAATCGCAACCTTCATGAATAAGCCAGGCTGGGCTACCTGCCGATCGAGCTCACGGGCCCAGATAAATTTTCGCTAGCGAGCCCTTTGTCGCCCGCCAATGTCCGCTACAAGACTTACCGGACGCTGCCGCGTTCCATCTTCCCGATCCGGTTTTGTCGAATAGTCTTACTGAGTCAGAAAGTCGCATTTTGCGAGGTTGGAATCATTGATAAATTTGGGAGATTCGTTTTTCGGCATGAGGAGCTGAGATGGATCATCCAATATCTACTGACAGTGCATCGCGATTTGAA
>Ga0302325_10019633_pt1 | contig 14202 bp, 8 predicted proteins | sample Palsa_T0_2_FD_201948 | JGI IMG/M metagenome (GOLD analysis project Ga0302325, IMG submission 201948) | Peat permafrost microbial communities from Stordalen Mire near Abisko, Sweden - Palsa_T0_2 | ecosystem: Environmental > Terrestrial > Soil > Palsa > Peat permafrost | place: Sweden: Abisko... | reverse complement strand
CTCGCGGCTCAAGTCGAACAAGTGTATAAGGAGGCGGCTGCAAAGTTCCAGGATGGCTCCTGGCAAAGTAAGTTGGCGCGCTGGTATCTGCGCTCCCGCCGGAATCAGGATTTCGCCAATCTCACGCAGGAAGTGGTAAAGATCTTCAGCGGCACTGAGCTGGAGAAATACTTTCGCGAGATCGTAAGTCCGGCATCGCTCGACGCCGCGCTCTATCGCCAGGTCAACTTATATGCGCATGAGCGATTCCCCGATAACCTGACGTTCGTCAAGAATCTGCTGGCAGTGTATGTGCGTCCGGAGACTGCCGACAATGCCGCGCACGCCCTACTGCTGCGCAGTTACTGGTTTTACGATGCGCAATTGCGCGGCTGGTTCTTCGAAGGAATGGCGCGCGCCGGCACGCTCGGCCGCGACCTGGCGGCGTTGCGCACCGCAGACGCCAAGTCGAACCCGGCGGCAGCGCAATTTGTAGCCGAAGGGGAAGCGTGGCGATGCCATTTCGAAGCGGCCGAATCGCCCCTGCGAGCCTTGGCGGCCGAATTCCCGGGCGACCGATCGGTGGTGCTCCGTGCCGCCACCGTGGAGCGCTCGCTCGGGAAAACCGAGACCGCCGTGGCGCTGGATCGCAATCTCTCGCAAGCCGACCCGCGGAGCACCGATGCCATGGCGCGCATTGGCGATACTCTCGCCGATCGTGACTTACTCACTCGCGCCACCCCTTATTGGAATCGCATCCCCACGGTGGAGCCCGGCAAGCCCGAGGGTTATCTCGAAGCCGCTACCATCTTCTGGGATTACTATCGCTATGACGATGCGCTGCGGCTAATCGCGCAAGCGCGTGTGCGATTCAAGAATCCGGCGCTGTATGCTTACGAGGCTGGCGCGATCTATGAGGGCAAACGTGATTTTCCCGCGGCGATCCGGCAGTACATCCTCGGCGCCAAAGGTGACAATTCGCCGGCGGAGCAGAGATTGCTCGCCTTAGCGGCGAATCGCAAATACCGTTCCGTAGTGGATCTGGCCGCTGCGAAGGCGCCGCTCGGTCTGCGCGTCGCGGTGCTCCAGGCGGAGAAGCGCACCGCCGATCTGCAGACGCTTTTGAAGGCCGCGGCGCCCACGGAAACTTCCTCCGCCACGCTGGGATTTATAGAGCAGACCGCGGCGCGAGCGGGATTCCCAGCCATACAGGAGGCCGCCGCCGCGCGCCAGGTAGCCATTAGCCACGATCCCGTGGAGCAGATTCGGCTACGGCTCGCCCTCATGCGTTTACAGGAATCCCACGATGACACGGCCGCCGCGCGTCAGACGGTGGAGGCAGTGGTCCGCGACAATCCGGCCAGCCTGGGAGTGGTTCGCGCCGCCACCGATTTCTACTGGCGCAATAAGCTGCAAGCGCAGGCGATCGCCACGCTCACCGCGGCCGCCGCGCGATCGAACGCCACCTATCGGGCTCCCTTCACCCTCGAAGCGGCGCGCAAATCCACTGAATCGGGCCAATACGCGCAAGCCCGCCAGTTACTACAGCCATTGATCACCGCCGAGCCTTTCAATGCGCAATACCTCGCCGGCATGGCCGATACCTACGCCGCGGCCTCCGACGATGCCGGCCTGCGCGATTTCTATGTAGCGTCGATTGAGGCCATGAAGCAGGCGCCGCTGCCGACAGACGAGCGAGTTACTCGTATCGCCGGCTTACGCCGCGGATTGATTCCGGCGCTCACTCGTCTGAGTAAGTTCACCGATGCTGTAGACCAATATATCGAGTTAGTCAACCGCTATCCGGAGGACCAGGGCCTGATCCACGATGCCGCCACTTACTCGGCCCGTCACAACCTTGCGCCGCGTTTGACGGCTTACTACGCGAAGGCCGCCACCGATTCCCCCAAAGATTATCGCTGGCCCATGGTCACCGGCCATCTGCAGACCACTTTCGAGAATTTCGATGCCGCTATCGCCGGCTACTCCGCCGCCATCAAAGTGAGACCCGATCGCACCGATCTGTATGTCGCCCGCGGCGCTCTGGAAGAGCGTCTCATGCGCTTTTCCGATGCCGAGAAGACCTACAGCTCGCTCTACGAACTCAGTTTCCGCGATGCCTCATGGCTCGACAAGGTCGCCGAACTGCAAGCCCGTCAGGGCAGACCGGATGCTGCTGTAGCCACCCTCCGGAAAGCTTACCTGGAGGGCCGCCCTGATCGTGCCGACTTACTGCTTGCGGTCGCCGCCAAGCTGGATGCCTGGGATATGGTCCCTCAGGCGGAAGATTTCGCTCGCCGCGCCGCGAACGAATTAGAGAAGCAGGATACGCGAACTTATGCCCGCGTAATGACCCGCGCGCGCCGCTATCAGGACGTGTTGGATAAGCTATCCGATGATCCCGCCGCTCTGGGAAGTATGGCGCAAGCCGTCGCCCGCTACTACACTCCCGAGGAGAAATCCGCCTTCGCCGCCGCTTTAGAGAAGCGCATGGCTGTTCTCGGATCGGCCACGCAATGGAATATCGTGGCGCACCAGGCCGAACTCTTCGATTTGGAGGCGCGGATCTTAGCCCGCGAAGCGAATCCACGCGGGCCCAACGCGGGACAAGTCTATGGCCTCATCCAATTACAGCAGAGCCGCATGCGTTTCGACGAGTTAGGCCACCAATTGGAAACTCTCGCGGCAGAATTTCCGCAAAGTCCCGCACGCGTCGAGGTGCTGACCCAGGCAGCCGAAGCGTACACGTCCGCCGATGACTCCGCCGGGCTGGAGCGGGTCTTCGGCCAGATTCCCGAGACCCGCCGCTATCTGCAAATCGTGTCGCGCGGCGATCCTGCAGAGTTGCTCCGCTGGGCCGGACAGCGTGACGACGCGGCAGACCTCGCCGTGGCCAGCGGCGATTCCAGCGTAGCGCTACGCGCCATCACCGCCCGCGGCCAATCGCTGCCGCCGGTCTGGACCCGCGCTTATACCGCGCTGACCAGCCTGTACTACTGGAACACGGCACCGGATGCGACGGCCATTTTCGGCCAGATGCTGGGCACTGGAACGATTGGCGAGCGGCTTGGCAAGCCCGTCAATCACGAGCAGCAATTGGCCGGCTCGGTCTGGTTTTACTATGCCGCCCGCTTCGGCAATTATCTCTCGCTGAAATCGCGCCTCGAAGCCGAAGATTATCTGGCCGCCGAATTGGAAGAGTATCCGGGACGCTCCGGCGCCTACTCCGACCTTGCCGATTGGTACGTCGAACGCGGCGACGCGGCACGTGCCTTCACCGAATACAGCCACGCCCTGGAACTGGACCCCACGCGCGGCGAGGTGCACGATCGAATTGCGCTCCTCTTCTGGGATCAGGGCAAGCGTGACGAGGCGATCGCGCAGTGGAAGCTCGCGATTTCCAGTTTCGAGGCGCAGCAGGGGCGGCCCAACCTGGCCGAGAGTTTCTGGCCGCAAGCTAGCGCCGCGCTCCGGCACATCGGAGAACACAACGTGGCGTCCAATCTGCAGCCGGAGGTGGATTCGCTACTGCGGCACTACGCGGAGCGTCACAGCATGTATCGCCTCGACGCGCTGCTGACGCCGGTTGCCAAATACCACCTGGTCGACTTCGCCACTCAGCCGATGGATGTGCTGCAGCCGTTCGCCAGCCCGCCCGCGAGGAATGCGGTATCGCCACAGGACCAGATCGTGGTGCTGCGCCGGCTGCTCTATTTGAACCAGCAACTACCGCCTGCCGAACGCAACGAGTGGGGCGTGGATTTCTGGCGTCAAAACCTGACCGCGTTGTTGCTCGACGCCGGCGACCTGGCGGGTGCGCGTGCCGTCGTGGCATCGGTCCCCGCCCGTGTCCGTGTAGATGCCTGGCGCGGCGACCCTTATCTGGAACTCGAGTTGCGTATCGCTGCCAAGGCCGGCGAACTTACGGCGATCCTCGACGGCTACCGCAGGAATCCCCAGGACGCTCCGCGATTCGACAGCCTCCTGGGTGTGGCCGGACGATTCAGCGTTCGCCACGAAGATGGCCCCGCCGATCAGATTCTGGAATTCGCCTATTCGCGCGAATTGGAAAATGGCCAGTTCGACGCGTCCAATTTTCTAGGCCTCGCGCAGATCCGTTTGAAGGCTGGCGACACTGCTGCCGCCATGCAGTTGCTGCGGCGCATGCAGTTGGTCTCTGTCGAGCCGTTCGTCAACCTGCTGCCGGCTGCCGACCTGCTGGAGAAATACGGCCACAAATCCGAAGCCGCAAGCTACATTGAGGATCGAGTTCGCGCCGTGCCCTGGGACGCCGAGGCCAGGTTGCGGCTGGGCCGCGATCTGAGCGCGATTGTGACCAGCGCCAACGTGCCTTATCGAATTCGCGTGGAAGCGGCGAAGCGGGGAGCTAATGGCGGCGAGAGCGAACTGGCCCTGCTGGCCCGGGGCCGGATTACTGCCGCGGAGGCCAATCGCCCGTTTTACTTCGAAGCCCGCCTCGCCGCCGCCGCGAATACTGCCGATGCGGCAGCGCGAATGGCGATCCTGCTCGATGCCGTGGCCATACATCCCGACCGGCACGAGCCCCTGCTGCCGCTCTTTCAGGCCGCTTATCGCGCCGGACGTTTCGATCTGGCCATCGAAGCCGCTCGCCGCAGTCCGCTACCCACCACGCCGGCCGACGCGCGCGAACTGGCCGCGGCCTACGAGCGAGCCGGAGATTTTATCTTCGCGCGCCAAGTGCTGGAGCAAGTCGTTGAGGAGCAGACATCCGCTCCCGTTCGCGAACAATTGAAGCAGGAGATTGCCGCTATCGACCGGCGCGCCGTATTGCAGCAGGAAAACGAAGCGCGCCGCCCTCACGTGAGCGCAACGATGGAACAGAGCCGCGTGGTGCGGCCGAGGATGGAAAAATGAGAAAGCGAGTCACTATCGCCACATTGGCCGCGGCTGCGCTGCTTGCTGCGGTGTTCTACGCCGCGCCGTTTCAAGCCACACCCGCGCCGCTCGCCGGACTCTTCCCGGCGGGCCCGCTGCTCTATCTCGAAGCCAAGAACTTTGCCGCCGAGTTGCGCGCCTGGAACGCATCCGAAGAGCAGCGGCGGTGGCTCGCCAGTGCGAGCTATGACGAGTTCCAACGCTCCGCGCTGTGCCTCAGGCTGCAAGGCGCCTGGAACGAATTCTCCGGCGCCGCCGCGTTCGTGCCCGATTCGGCCCTGGTGCAATCCATCGCCGGTAGCGCATCCGCCCTCGCGATCTACGATATCGGCGATCTCCAGTTTCTCTACGTGACTCGCCTGCCGGGCGCGCGCGCCATGCAGAGCGCGCTATGGGAGTCTCGCGCGAAATACGAAACGCGCCATGCCGGCGGCGTCGATTTCTTCGTCCGCGTGGACTCCGGCCGCACCGTGGCATTCGCCTCCACGGACGATTATCTGATCCTGGGGACGCGCGAGGAACTCGTTGCCGGAACCCTTCGCTTGCTGGCGGGCGAACCTCTCGCCCCAGTCCGGCAGGATGCATGGTACGCCGACACGACTGCTGCCGCCGGCGCCCCCGGAGATCTGCGCCTGGCGATGAATCTGGAAGCCCTGTTGAAGACCCCGCAATTCCGCTCGCACTGGATCCAGCGCAACGCCTCGGAGATTCGCAACTATCGCGCCGGCATCGCCGACCTCGTCCGCAACTCCAGCGAGATCCGCGAAGAACGCGTCTTTTTGCGCACGAATCCCAGGGCGGCTCTCACTGGCAGTGCGGAGTCCTTACTGCAACTCGCGCCCGTGAGTGCCGCGTTCACTCACGCCTGGTCCCGCCCGTCCGCCGAGCAGGTGGCCGCGCTGATCGAACAAAAGATTCTGGCGCCGAAGCTTTTGCCGCCCATGTCCAACGACTTCGCTCCCCAGATATATACCCCCGCCGCCGCCGGCGACGAATCCGATCTGGAGACGCGCATCGACGAGCCGCCGCTGGCAGCGCAATCGACTCTCAAGCTGGACGATTTGCGCCGCCTGCTCTCCGCCACCCCTCTCGCCGGCATGTTGCAGGCACAATCGGGCCAACTCCTGGCGGACGGCGTTTTGGTCGCGACCCCCACGGTCTTGGCAGTCGAAGCCGAGCGTCCTTGGGATAGCGCAGCTGTCCGTAGTGCCTTCACCGCCGCCGCAGACAGTTTGTGGACTACCCAGGCTGGCGCCGGCAGCGGTTGGGTGGCGCACCAACGTGGCCCTCGGACGTGGTACTCCCTGGACGGACTGGCGTCGTTGCAACTGGCCATAGACGGAAATCTGCTGCTGATCGCGAACTCCGAAGATGCGCTCACTGGAGTCTTGGATCGTGTAGGTCCCCGCACTGAAGCATCCACCTTAGCATCCGCGGCAATCTTCCGCCACGCGGCCGCCGCCGAAGACTATCGCAGACTGATGACCATGTTCGATCACGGTCAAGCGGCCCAGCGCCCCGCCTTCTTTTCCAGGACTCTGTGGAGCTTGAGTGACGTATTTCATTCCGTCAGGGAAGTGGAAGTGCGTACGCGCGACTTTGGCGGCGCCGTGAGTGAGACAGTGATATATCGCCGGTAAAAAGACCGACTCACCACAGAGACACAGAGTTTCAAGAAAAGTCAAAGGCAGAATCAGAACTCAGAGAGTCTTCTGAGTTAATCCGTCAAGCAGTTGTTCCGGAATAAGCTAGCAGCTCCGCCGCGCTGTGCTAACTTGAAAATTCATGCCTATCGATAGCCGCGAGGACGTGTCGCTGTGGACGCCCGATTCCTGGCGCCAACGTCCCGCCCTGCAGCAACCCAAGTATCCCGACCCGGCCGCGCTAGATCGCGTGCTGTCCGAATTACGCCTGTTGCCGCCGCTCGTCACCAGTTGGGAAATCGTGCTGCTGCGCCAGCAACTGGCCGAGGCCGCCGCTGGCAAACGCTTCGTCCTGCAAGCCGGCGACTGCGCCGAACGCTTCGCCACCTGCACGCCCAACCGCATCACCAACATGCTCAAAGTGCTGCTGCAGATGAGCCTGGTGCTGGTGGTCGGCGCGCAGAAGCCGGTCATCCGCATTGGCCGTTTTGCGGGACAATACGCCAAGCCGCGCTCCACCAACGAAGAGACCCGCGATGGTGTGTCGCTGCCGAGTTTCCGCGGCGACAACATCAACCGGCCGGAGTTTTCCGTGGAAGCGCGTACCCCCGACCCGCAGCTACTCTTGCGCGGCCACGAACGCGCGGCCATGACGCTCAACTTCGTGCGCGCGCTGGTCAAAGGCGGGTTCGCCGACCTGCATTACCCCGAATATTTCGACCTCGACTGGGTGCAGCACTCGCCCCTGGCCGACGAATACCATCGCGTGGAGCAGACCATCGCCGATGCGCTGCGCTTCATGGAAAACGTGCTGGGCGTGCGTGCCGGAGAAACCGACCGCATCGATTTCTTCACCGCTCACGAAGCCCTGCACCTGGGCTACGAATCGGCGCAAACCCGCCGCGTGCCGCGCCGTCCCGGGTATTTCAACCTCACCACGCACTTCCCCTGGGTGGGGCTACGCACTAACGATCCCGACGGTGCGCACGTGGAGTTTTTGCGCGGCATCGAAAATCCCATCGGCATCAAGGTCGGGCATGAGGCGAAGCGGGAGCAGGTGGCGCAGTGGATGGAGATCCTCGACCCGCGCCGCGAACCCGGCCGGCTGACCCTGATCCATCGCTTCGGCGCCAAACGCATCGCCGACGCGCTCCCCAAACTCATCGAGTGGGTGCGCGCCGAAGGGGGGCAAGCAGTGTGGATCTGCGACCCCATGCACGGCAACACGCACACCACTGCCCGCGGCGTAAAAACGCGCAACTTCGAAGATATTCATCGCGAAGTAGAGCAGGCATTCGAGATTCACACCGCGATGGCCCAAACGCTCGGCGGCGTCCACATCGAAGTTACCGGTGAGAACGTTACCGAATGTGTCGGCGGTTCTTCCGGCCCCAGCGAATCCGATCTTTCCCGCGCATACGAATCGGAAGTAGACCCGCGTCTGAATTACGAGCAGGCGCTCGAACTGGCCTTTCTAATCACGCGCAAGATGAAAAAGGCAAATGGGCCACCGATTAACACCGATGAACACAGATAAGACTTTATGTGTTTTATCGGTGTTCATCGGTGGCTGGATCATTTTCAAAGTATTTTCCCCCGGCCGATTACTACACTTACTCCTGCCTGAGCGCCGCCAGCGGGTCAAGACTGACAGCGCGGCGAGCGGGTATGTAACTCGCGGCCAATGTCGCTAACAACATCAGTGCGGTAACTCCGAGGTAAGTGAGCGGGTCGGTAGTCTTGATTTCGAACAGCATGCTTCGCAGCACCGTCGTCGCCGCCACGGCTCCAGTCAGTCCAATGGCGACACCTAAGCCGGTGAGCGCCAAAGCCTGCCGCAAAATCAGCCGCACGACATCCCGCGAACCGGCGCCCAGCGCCATGCGCAATCCAATTTCACCGGCACGCTGCCCCACAACGTACGCCATGATACCGTAAACTCCCACCATCGCCAACAGAACCGCTACCGCCGCGAAGGCGGTCAATAGCAGCGTGCGGAAGCGCGGCGCGGCCACACCTTCCGCCAGCTTTTCCTCCATCGTGGAGAACTCCACCGGCATATCTGGCGACAGCGACTGCACCAACCGGCGCACCGTTTCGGACAAGGCCAGCGGATCTCCCACGGTATGGGCGATGAGGCGCATTTCCGTTTTGGGATGCTGCTGATAGGGCATATAAAGCTCCGGCCAAGCTTCTGCCGCCGGGCCAAATTGATGGATATCCGCCACTACCCCGACGATGGTCATCGGTTTGGGAGAATCGAAGCCGCAATAAACCGTATGGCCCAAGGGGTCCTGGCCGGGGAACGAACGGCGCACAAGGCTTTCATTTACGATCACCGTGAAGGGCGCGTCGAAGCTGTCCGAATTGTCGAAATCGCGCCCCGCGCGCAACGGTATTCCCAAGGTCCGGAAAGCTCCGCCGGAAACCACCGAAAACACCGCTTGCGGCGCGCCGGCGCTCCCTCCCGTGGGCTTATGGTCAATGTGGTACGACCCATTGGAAGCCCATCCGCCCGGGGGCGTGCGCACCAGGCTGGCGGAGGATACACCGGGAAGCGACTCCACTTTGGCGAGCACGTCCCGGTAAAGCTCGGAGGCTCGCAGCTGGCCTTCCAGGTTGGAAGCGGGAACGCTCGCCGCCATCACCAGCATGTGGTCGGCGCGGAAGCCCAAAGGCACACTCAGCAGAGCTTGAAAACTGCGCAGCAGCAGGCCGGCGCCGCACAACAGCACGGCCGAGAGGGCGATTTCCGCCACCACCAGGACGGAGCGGATCCGCTTCGTGCCGCTGCCCGCGCCTGTGCGAGTGGCGTTTTGCTTCAACGCATCGTTGAGATCCACACGCGAAGCCTGCACCGCCGGCGCCAGGCCGAAAATCAAGCTGGCGAGCATACTGACGGCGAAGGTGAACGCCAACACCCGTGAGTCCAGATTGGCCTCCGCCAGGCGCGGAACATTGGCGGGCGCCAGCGCCACCAGGGCGGAGATGCACCACACCGCCACCAGGACGCCGGCGGCCCCGGAAATCGCGGCGAGCACCGCGCTCTCGGTAATCAGTTGCCGCACGATGCGGCCGCGGCTGGCGCCAATAGCTGCGCGGATCGCCATTTCGCGGCTGCGCGCCGAGCCCCTGGCCAGCAGTAGATTCGCCATATTGGCGCAGGCAATCAGCAGAATCAGCGCCACGGCTCCCAACAGTAGATAGAGCGTGAGCCGGATGTTGCCCACCATGCGCTCCTGCATCGGCGTCACGGCCACGCTTTCATTGCGGTTGCTCTCCGGATATTCCCGCTCCAGGCGCGCGCCGATGCTGGCCATCTCCGCCCGCGCCTGCTCCAGACTCACCCAAGGTTGCAGGCGGCCCACTGCCACGTAGTTATGCGCCGATCGGGAAGCCGTTTCGGGAAAGAGCGAGTTGGCGGGAAGCCAGATGGCTGTCTTATCGGGAAAATCGAAACCGGGAGCCATTACTCCCACCACCGCGAATGACTTCTCGCCGATTCGCACAGACCGGCCAGCCATATCGCCAGTGCCGCCAAAATGCTTTTGCCAGTATGGGAAACCGATCACCACACTCGCCCCGGAGGTCCACTCATCGGGCGAGAGGCCGCGCCCTCTCACGGGCCGCACCGAGAAGACATCGAAAAACTCCGGCGTTACTTCCGCAATGTGGGTGACCTCGGCGATGGCGCCTCCGACCACCGGGCTGGTGTCGTCGTCATAATAGGCCATGGCGGCGAAAGAGGTGCTCTGGTCGTGCCAATCGTGAAAGTCCGGCGCGGAAACGTTGCCCTCCGTGGCGTGCGACTTCCACAACGAACCGAGCGTGACAATCCGGCCGGCATCGCGATACGCCAGCGGCCGCAAGAGCACCGCGTTGACTACGCTAAAGACCGCCGTGTTAGCGCCAATCCCCAGGGCCATCACCAGCACGGCCAGAATTGTGAAACCCGGGTCTTTGCGTAGGGATCGCAGCGCGTACTTGATGTCCATCCCGATTCGAGTGGCATCCTGAGGGCCACTCTAACTGGCGCAGGATCAGCGCGGGCACGTCCGTAACGCGTCCGCTAGCGGACAAATCGTTCGAAAGCGAACAACCGGCACGGGTGCGATAATCGGCCCATGGCAACCCTTGGATTCATCGAGTACGCCGATGCCGGCCCCGAAGTGCGCGCGGTCTACGACGACATCATGGCGGTGCGTCAGACCGATTGGATCAATAATTTCTGGAAGGCGCTGGCCCACGATCCGGCCACTCTGCGCCGCACCTGGGAGAGCATCAAACAGATTATGGCGCCGGGCGCGCTCGACCCGCTCACCAAGGAGATGATCTATGTCGCGGTGAGCGCCTCCAACCAGTGTCCCTACTGCATCGCCTCGCACACCGCCGCGGCGCGCAAAGCCGGCATGAACGACGCCATGTTTGCCGAGTTGATGGCGGTGGTCGGCATGGCCAATGAGAGCAATCGGCTGGCCAGCGGTTACCAAGTGGAGATCGACGAGCGCTTCCGCGCTACAGCTCCAGCCGCAGGAAAATAGCGCCCTCGGTGGGGTGGCCGGTATAGGGCGCGATGAATTCAAAGCCGGTCCGCCGGTACATAGCGAGCGCATCCGCCATCGCGGGCATGGTGTCACAGAGCAGTTCCCGGTAGCCTGCCGCGCGGGCCTCGGCGATCGCCCAGTCGAGCAGTTGGCGTCCCCAGCCACAGCCACGGAATGCCACACGCACATACAGGCGCTTCATCTCGCCTCGCGATCGGTCCAAGCGCCGCAGAGCCACGCAGCCTACCGGTTGCCCCTCGGAAAGCGCCAGCGCCAGACGGCCCGCAGGTGACGCATATTCGCCTGGCAGCGCGGCCAATTCGGCGTCGAAATTCTGAAAGCAGGGCGTGAAGCCGCAGGATTCCCAATACTCCGCGAGTAGCTCGCGAATCTGCGCCACCTGTTCCGCCGCCAGGGCCTCGACGATCGGCATAGTCTAATCGCGGCGCGTCAGCCGGTCTTTGTACAGGGCGAAGACACGCGGGAAATTGAGCTCCGTCGCGACCGTGACGGGTGTCGCGTCGGGCGCCACCCCGCGGCCCAAGGGGATGGTGGCTCCATAGAAGCGGTCCCAGGCGGACTGCACATCCAGATACTGCATCTCCCACTTCGTAACGAATCCGGGGTCTATCAGGTAAGCCGCCGCCAGCGAATCCCACATGTACGCCGTGCCGTCCGGATGCTTCAGAAACCCGGGATAGCGGTTTCCCAGGTCTTCGCGATACAGATCGGTGAGCGGTGTGTGGATGGCCGCGATCTGGTCGAACTCGGCTTTACGGATGGGCGCAGTGTTGCAAATATCCAGGGGAAACATCATCTTCTTGGGAATGCGCGAGCGCAGTACCATGCGCGCGGCTTCGGGGTCGAACCAGAAGTTGAATTCGGCCCAGGGAGAAGCGTTTCCCGGAGCCTTCAGGCTGCCACCCATGAACACAATCTGCTTGATTTTGGCATCGATCCCCGGCTTCAGCCGCAGCGCCAGCGCAATATCGGTCATCGGCCCGATGGCCAGAATGGTAACCTCGCCCGGCCGGCGCTCGATTTCGGAAATGAGGAACTGCACCGCCGCATCGCGCCGCGCTTTACGTCCCGTGAGCCGGGCCCCGACCGCGGGAATCACAGCGTCGGGATTCTGCGCGAAGGCTCCGATGTATTGCAGCTTACCCCACCGGCGTTCCTCTTCGCGGGCCATGGCGACGCTGTTCTCCAGCGGCAGTTCGGCCCCGGCGTAGACCGGCACTTCCGGCCGTTTGAGCAGGTCGAGAATATGGAGCATGTACTCGGCGCCCTGCGGGGCCCACACATTACCCGGCACGATGGTGATGCCCGGCACGACCACTTGCGCGGGACTGCGCAACAGCATCGCCACGGCGGCGCCATCGTCACCGAAGAGGCCGGAATCGGTGTCGATGATCACGATTTCGCGCTCCGCCGCCCCCATTGAGGCCGTCAGCAGGAGCGCCGATAGCAAACGCCACATGAAACTTCACTATAGCCCGAGTACACGTTTCGGCGATGCGCTTGGTTAGAACCGTGGCCCGAAGGTATAGCTCAGGCTGAACAACGGCGTGAACTGCTCGAAGATTCCGCGGGCGGTATTATGCGGCGCGGGGACAGTCTGCTGCCGCGGGAAGGTGGTCAAATAATCGCGAAACTCCACGCGCAGCAACATGTGCGGCCGCGGGGTGTATTTCAACCCTCCACCGGCGCTGAAGACTACCTTCCAGACGTCGTTGGTGGTGAGACTGGCGATTTGCGGAATCGGTTGGGGGAAGGGCTCGGGACCGGCGATGACGTATTCCTTGCCCCCCGCGCCGCCTTCCAGAAACGGCCGCCATGGATGCTTGCGGGTCTTGAAATGAAACAATAAGTTGGCCGTTAGCGCATCGGAATTTCCCTGAATGTCGGCACGGACACCGGGCGCCTGGAGAAACGGATGGCCGTCGTGGTAGAGGTATTGGAACTCGCCCGAGACGTAAGGAGAGAATTCATCGCCGAGAACTATGCCAGCCGCGAAGCGGTCGCGAATCCCGGCCTCGGCAGTCCCCACAGACGAAAAGATGGTGCCGGCGCGGTAGATGCCGTACCCGATATCGGCGCCCATTTCATATTGCTGCGCCAATGCGGTGGAAGCGAACAAAATTGCGATGACGTGCCTCACAGGCCCAGTTCCAGACTCTGCCCAAAGGATAGCGAAATTCGGCGGGCGAATTCCTCTTGCCGGCCGCAACTTTTTGTAGTAGATTAACAAGCAGAATTAGTAGGAGGACGATGGCGACGCTGAAATTCACGCCTCTGGAATTGCGCATCATGCAAGTCTTGTGGGAGCGCGGCCGGATCTCCATTCGTGAAATCCAGGAAGGCTTTCCCGAGGACGACCGGCCCGCCTACACCACCGTCCAGACTACGGTCTATCGCCTGGAAGCCAAAAAGGCGGTGCGCCGCGTGCGCAAGATTTCCAACGCCCATATCTTCGAAGCGGCGGTCACCAGCGAGGCCACGCAGCGCAAGTTTCTGGACGACCTGTTACGCCTTTTTGGCGGCCGTTCGCAACCCGTGATCGCGCAACTCATCGAATCCGGCAAGCTGACTCTGGAAGATGTGCGCGCGGCAGAGAAGATCATTCTGGATGCCGGGAGAGGGGAAGAAAAGTGACCAGCCTGCTCCGTCATTTGGTGGAATCGACACTGTTTGCAGCGGCCGTATGGCTGGTCACCCTGACCCTGCGGCGCAACCGGGCGCGCCTGCGCCACGCACTGTGGATGGCCGCATCGATGAAGTTTCTCCTCCCGTTTATGCTGTTTGTCACTCTCGGCAGCCACCTCGTGCCGTCCCGGCAGGCGCCGGTTCCACCGCCGCAACTACGATTGGCGATCGCCGATTCCGCGCCGCCTGCGCCATTTTCAGCCGTGGCAGCGCCGGTGGTCCGCGACTGGCGCCCGCCGGTTTTCCAGTTCCTCTGGCTGGGCGGCAGCGCGGCGATTCTGATTCGCTGGTATGTGCGCTGGCGCGCCGCCATGATCAAGCTACGGACATCGTCAACTTGGCGTGGACCTGCCTTGCCTGTGCCGGCGTTCTCCTCCGCGGCGCTTGTCGAGCCCGGAGTATTCGGAGTCTTC
>Ga0302325_10019632_pt1 | contig 14202 bp, 10 predicted proteins | sample Palsa_T0_2_FD_201948 | JGI IMG/M metagenome (GOLD analysis project Ga0302325, IMG submission 201948) | Peat permafrost microbial communities from Stordalen Mire near Abisko, Sweden - Palsa_T0_2 | ecosystem: Environmental > Terrestrial > Soil > Palsa > Peat permafrost | place: Sweden: Abisko... | reverse complement strand
TACGAACCACTATTCTGGTCCACTGGCGAGAGCCCGTCAAGCATGAAGCTCGAATATCGGCGGCGGCTAGCCGGCCAGCTCTTCCATCTGCTTTTCGTCGATCACGGCCACGCCCAACTCCCGGGCCTTGTCGAGTTTGGAGCCTGCGTCCGAGCCCGCGACCACGTAGTCGGTTTTCTTGCTGACCGAGCCGGTTACTTTTCCGCCGGCATCTTCGATCATCTTCTTAGCTTCATCGCGGGTGAAACGCGGCAGCGTTCCGGTCAGCACAAATGTCTTGCCGGCGAGCCTGGTTCCGCGCTGCTTTTTTTCGCCGCTGAGCGTCAACTTGGCTTCGCGCAGACGGTCTACCAGCTTGCGATTCGCGGGAATGCTAAAAAATTCGGCGATGCTTTCCGCGATGCGCGGGCCAACTTCGTCGACATTCTGCAATTCTTCCACGGTGGCCTGCTCCAGAGCTTCCATCGAACCGAAATGTTCAGCCAGAAACTGCGCCGTGCGCTCGCCGACGAAACGGATACCGAGGCCGTAAATAACCCGCTCGAGCGGCAGCTTTTTCGACCCTTCGATTTCGTCGAGAATGTTTTGCGCGGACTTTTCTCCCATGCGCTCGAGACTGAGGAGATCAGCTTTGGTCAGCTTGTAAATGTCGGCAACGTTCTTGACCAGGCCGCGTTCGGTGAGTTGCGCGACCAGCGCATCGCCCATGCCGTCAATATTCATCACGCCGCGGGAGGCGAAGTGGAGAATAGTCCCCAGCAGCTTCGCGGGACAGTTGGCGTTGACGCATCGGTAGTCGACCTCGCCCTCAGTGCGCATCACTCTTGTGCCGCAGACAGGGCACTTTTCTGGCACATCGATATCGCCCCTACCGCGGGGATGATCTTTGTCCACCTCCACCACTTTGGGGATTACGTCGCCGCCACGTTCGACTCGCACCCAATCGCCAATCTTTACCCCCAACCGTTGGATTTCGTCCATGTTGTGCAACGTCGCGTTGCGAACCGTCGTGCCGCCTATAGAAACCGGAACCAACTCGGCTACCGGAGTAAGTTTGCCAGTACGGCCAACCTGCCAGCGCACGTTCTCCAGCTGGGTGATCCCCCCGCGCGCGGCGTATTTGTAGGCGATAGCCCAGCGCGGAGCTTTGCCGGTGAAGCCGAGTTCGTCCTGCAGCGCGGTGCGATCCACTTTGACGACGATGCCGTCGATCTCGTAGGGCAGAGAGTCGCGCTTGGCTTCCCACTGCTGGATGAACTCCCAAACTTCATCCATCGACGAAACGAGCCTGCGGTTTTGGTTCACTTTGAATCCGGCATTGTCGAGCGCTCCGAGCGTTTTCCAATGACGATCGAAATAAGTGCGGCCGTTTCGCAACAGCATGTAAGGGAAATAGTCGAGACGCCGTTGCGCTGTGATGTTGGAATCAAGTTGTCGCACGGTACCGGCCGTGAAATTGCGAGGATTCGCAAATGTTGGTAGGCCATCCCGTTCGCGTTCTTCGTTGATCTGCTTGAACGATGCGGTCGGCATGAGCAATTCGCCGCGCACTTCGAAGTCCGCGGGAATCCCTGCCTTCCTCAACTTCTCAGCAGGAATTAGCAGAGGAATCGAGCGCACGGTGCGCACGTTCAGAGTCACGTCCTCGCCTACCGACCCGTCGCCACGAGTTATGCCTCGGACCAGCTTGCCGTCCTCATAGATCAGCGCCAGTGACATGCCGTCGAGCTTCAGCTCGCAGACGTAGTCCACGTCACTGCGGCCGCTGAGTTCATGCACGCGGCGTTCCCAGTCCCGCAACTCCTCCTCGTTGTAGGTATTGTCGAGTGAGAGCATCGGCGAAGAGTGCGCGACCTTGACGAATCCCTCGCGGGGCTTGCCGCCCACGCGCTGGGTGGGAGAATCCGGTGTGATCAACTCCGGATGCTCGCCCTCCAGGTCTTTGAGTTGTTGCATCAGCTTGTCGAATTCGGCATCGCTGATCTCGGGCTGGTCGAGCACGTAATAGAGGGATTCGTGATGGCGGATCTTGTCGCGGAGGGATTCGATCTTCTTCCCGAGGTCTTTGGCGGCAGCAGGCATCGCAGAAGATTATAGGCGGAAGAAAACAGGTAGGGACAGCCGCTCTGCCCTGAGCGAATGGGCGGCTGTCCCTACGCAAGCATCGTCACACCAGGTCATCGAGCTTCAACACGTGCGCCCCACCCTTCCACGAGGCTTCAAACTCCTTCTGAATAAAGCCCGCGTCGTACTCGCGCTTCTGCTGCAGCAGGGCCTGGCGCAATCCCCACAACGAGCGCGGATTCCGCGGGTTATGGTCGAGATCGGCGCGGAAAACTTTCTCCGCCCCTGCCGCGTCGCCAGCCATCAGCAGCGCGCCCCCCAGAGACTCGCGGACAGGATAGAACCAGTCGGGCGGCTCGCCGTATTTGAGCGTGTCCTGGATCGCAACCGCTTCGCGCAGCATGGCGATCGCGCCCGCACTGTCTTTCTTGGCCATCGCGATCTTCGCGCCCAGAACATCCTTCGCGATTTCGAGAATGTCCTTGGCCTTGTTGTTGATCGGCATCTGGAAGACGACGTCGGGAGGCGTGGCCTCCTCAGCGTCGGAAACAATTTTGTACTCCGCGTCTGCCTCCGTCACTTTTCCCGTGCCGGCCAGTGCCAGCCCCCGCGCGAAATGCCAGAACACCGTAGCCGTCTTCATGGCGGCATCGGGCTCGGGCATTTTCAGAATCTCATTCCAATGATGGAAGCGTATCTCCACCGCTACCGGAATCGTCATGAAACCTTCGAGCGGCGGCATGTCTTTTATGTGCGGGCCCACGTTCTGGGTGAGCAGATCGGCATTCTTTCTCGACTCCAGGTAATTGCCATTCATCGCCGAACACATGGCGATGAAATGCAGGTTGTGGCTGTAGTACATCATCGGATAGATGCCCTGCACGCCCGTCGCCTTGATGTAGGCGCGGTCCACTTCGGCGGCCTTTTCATTCGTCTTCACCGCCGCGTCGTAGTCTCCAGTGCGGATGTAGACGTGCGCGGGCATATGCACGATGTGTCCGGCCCCGGGAGCAAGCGCGGCAAGTCTGTTGGCTCCGGCAAGGGCGCGCTCGGGACTACTCGAGGCTTCTACCGCATGAATGTAGTAGTGAATCGCTCCCAGATGGTTCGGATCGCGCTTGATCACCGACTCGAGAGTTGACACTATCTCTTCGGTCCCCGCCTCAGGCGTGCCATCCGTATGCCACAAACCCCAGGGATGCAGGTTCATGCCTGCCTCCGCGAAGAGCGTGGCGGCATCCAGATCGTCGGGAAATTCGCTCACCACCTGGCGCATGGCGTCGCGATAGTTCTCTGCAGCCTTCCTCAGATCGCTGTCCGGGTCTGCCGGATAACGCTTCGCCAGCGCCCGGATATACGCCTGCTCGCTGGGCGAGGCCGAGGCAGAAAGATCGACAGCTTTCTGCACCGCCTCGTGCGCCCGCTTGTAGCGATCCGGATCAGCGGAATCGTTGTAGTTCGGTCCCACCGCTTCGGCGACTCCCCAGTACGCCATCGCCAGCGTGGGATCGAGTTCCGCGGCATGCTGAAAGGAACGCGCCGCTTCGTCGTGATTGAAGCAGTAGATAAAGCGCAGTCCCTGGTCAAAGAACTGCTGCGCCTCCGGATTGTGCGTGGAAACAGGGTGATGGAGATCGCCCAGCCCGGTCACGAGCGTCACCGGACGGGTTTTGGCGTGGGGCGCGGCGTGGGAAGTGTGGTCCTGCGCTGCCACGGCCAAGCAGAAAAATACTGCGCACATAACGGTAGCCAGAATTTTCATCTGGTGATCCTCCTGAATGTCGTCTTGGTGCAAGTCGCCCGCAGCGCTGGGGGAAAAAGACACTGTGGAAAAGACGCCCCTTGCAAGTTGGCGACAGCTTATGCCAAATTGGGGGTTGTTGCCAAGAAGTTGAGCCGCGGCGCTAACGAATCATGCCAGATGCTCCATTAGCAACGAATGCACCTTCCCGCGGCAAGGTGTTCGCCGCCGAACTCCCGGTCGCTCTGCTGAACGCATTCAACACCAACAACCGCATCAACCAATATCTGATCGACCACATTCCTCCCGCGGCCTGGAAGGGAAAGACCGCCAATGGCAAAGGCCGCACCATCCCCGCGATCATCGCCCACATGCACAATGTGCGTGTGATGTGGCTGAAGGTTTCTGCCAAAGGCAGCAAGATTCCCGCGCAACTCGATCGCTCCAAGGTGACGCCCGCTCAGGCGTTGCATGCCCTGGAGCGCAGCCGTCACGCTCTGAGCGTGGTGATGATTGCAGCTTTGCAAAACGACGGACGCGTCCGCGGCTTTCGCCCCGACGTGGCGGGTTTCGCCGCCTACCTCATCGCGCACGACGCCCACCACCGCGGTCAAATCGCCATGCTGGCACGCCAGTTCGGGCATCCCCTGCCCCAGAAAGCGATGGTCGGCATGTGGGAATGGGGTAGACGGTAATCCGATCCTGAACTGACCTCCGGTACAATCCAGCTTCGCGGGACTCACGATGCGCAAGGCGGCCTTACTCTACAACCCCGAATCCGGCGGCCGCCGCCCGCGACCGCAGGCGGACCTGGAATCCGTTCTGCAACTTTTGCGCACAGCTGGCGTCGAAGCCAAGCTCGTGCTCTCACAATCCCGCGAAGATGCCGGCGAACATACTCGTCAAGCCATTGCTTCAGGTTGCGACACGATCTTCGCTTCTGGAGGCGACGGCACCATCCACAACATTATCCAGTCGCTGGCGATGTCCCCGGTAGCGCTGGCGATATTGCCGATGGGCACCGCCAACGTGCTGGCCCATGATCTGAATCTTCCTTTCGATGTCATCGCTGCCGCGAAAGCCGCTCTCCGCGCGTCTCCGCGCCGTGTGGCTCTGGGACGCATCCAATATTTGGATTTCGACGGCAAGCCGGGCACGCGCTTTTTCATTGCGGTGGCGGGCATCGGCGTGGACGCTCACCTCTTCTACAAGCTGCACGCGGGCAGGAAGCGGCGGTTAGGGATGACCGCCTACTACGCCAAAGCCTGGAGGCTCTGGCTCACTTACCGCATGCGGCACTTCTGGGTGGAATACCTCGTGGCTGGCACTGACGAACGCCGCAGCGCCCGGGTAACGGAGTTGATGGCAGTCCGCATCCGCAATTTTGGCGGCGTTCTGCACGAATTTGCCCCAGGCGCGTCCCTGGATCGCGATGACCTGCGCCTGATCGTATGCCGCACCGCGAGCCGCGCTGCGTATCTCGCCTACGTGACGCGCGGCCTGCTGCGCCAGAAGTGGTCTATCCCGGGTATCGACCTTGTGTACAGCAACAAAGTCTCGTGCCAATATCTTCCCGACCCCGCCAACGCTGCACCCCACCAGAAAATCTACGCCGAAGCCGACGGCGAATTGCTAGGCACCCTGCCAGTAGAAATGACAATCGTACCTAACGCCCTAACCCTGCTAGCGTAATGCGCGTGTGATAAATCATGTAGCGACAGCCGCCTCGGCTGTCCGGCAAAGCGAAGCGAGCTGCGAACCGTCCGAGAAGCGAGCCGCGACACGCCACACTTCCAGCCAGTTTCCCGAGCCCCCATGCGCACCCACCCTCCCCCATGTCACAATATCCCGAGAACGCTTGGAACCCGTCACCCACTTCCTGACCGGCGCGTGCATGGGTCGCGCCGGGTTGAATCGCAACACAGCCCTGGCCACGCTGACGCTCACGCTCGCCGCCGAAGCTCCCGACCTGGACATTCTCAGCCGTTTCGGCGGCCCCGCATTCGGCTTCGCCCATCATCGCGGCTTCACTCACTCTTTTCTCGGCGCTCCCATCGATGCCGTAGCTGTGGTTGCCTTCGTCTACCTGATCTGGCGGCTGCGCGGTCGCAAGCTGAACAATCCGAACCTGCCGCCGCGCTGGGGAGTCCTCTACCTCTACGCGTGCCTCGCGGGACTCAGCCACATCCTGCTCGATTTCACCAACAATTACGGCGTGCGTCCCTTCTGGCCGTTTTACGAAAAATGGTACTCGTGGGACATCGTCTTCATCGTTGAGCCCGTGATGCTGGCCTTGCTGTTCCTGGGGCTGATCGTGCCGGAGCTCTTCTCCTTGATAGATCGCGAAGTCGGCGTGCGGCAGCACCGGCCGAGAGGCCGCGTCGCCGCGACTCTGGCCCTGGCAGGAGTAGTGCTGATGTGGGGAGTGCGCGATTACGAACATCGCCGCGCGCTCAATGCGCTCTCCGCCCGGTCCTACGAAAATGCTGACCCGCTGCGGGTTTCCGCCTATCCCGCGATGACCGATCCGTTTCACTGGTATGGCGTGGTGGAAACTTCAAGCTTCTTCGCGCTCGCCCCGGTGAACTCGCTGGAACCCGAGGTCGATCCCGAAGGCCGCCTCGAGATCCGCTACAAGCCAGAGGAAACCCCGGTCACATTGGCGGCCAAAAATTCCTATCTGGGTCGCGTCTACCTGTCCTGGGCGCAATACCCTATCACGGAAACCGAAGCGCTGCCCGACGACGGCTACATCGTCTATTTTCAGGATCTGCGATATGGCCAGATGCCAAGCGTCTTCACTCGCGGAGTCCGTCCGCGTCGCGGCCCACTGGGCGCCGTCGTGCGCCTGGACAAGAATCTAAAAGTTGTCGGCGATGTCTACGGCTCCGGAAAAAATGAAGTCACCGTCCCGGAACCAGGCCAGAAGAAGAAGTGACCCGCAACCTTGTCATTCTGAGCGAAGCGAAGAACCTATGCAACACGGCGCCACCACTGGCGATTGAGGGAGTTCCGACACTCCTTTACTTTGCATTCGTGGCCACTCAGGGCATATGCAACGCACCTGCTAAACAGTTTTCGCCAGCGCCCCGCTAATCCGCTTCCAGGTCACATCCAGCATCTCCGGCAGAATGCGAGTCTCTCCCACCACGGAGAGAAAATTCGCATCCGCCACCCAGCGCGGCAGCACATGCATATGAATGTGCCCTGCGATCCCAGCTCCCGCGGCCTTGCCGATGTTCATTCCCAGGTTAATTCCGTCCGGATGGTAGAGATCGCGCAGCACGGACTCCATGCGCTGGCTAAGACCCATCATTTCGTGAGCCGCTTCCGTCGGCAGCTTCTGCAACTCGTCCAGATGGGCATAAGGGACCACCATCACATGCCCCGGCGTGTAGGGATACGCATTCAAAATGACGAAACATCGCTCGCCGCGATAAACGATCCCCGCCTTGGCGTCGTCTCCGCTCTTAACCGCGTCGCAGAAAACGCACTCCGAAATCTTTCCGGCCGAAGAAACGTAGGCGTACCGCCACGGCGTCCAGAGATAATCCATAGCGGCAGGTTAGCAGATGCAAACCGCCGCGGGGAACTCGCGCACTTGCCTGAAAAGCTCTTCGTGATACTTCGTGCCCTTAGTGGTTCATCGTTTTCTCTTCCTCCACCTCGAAAAGACCCACCGCTGCCGAGCCTGCGCGCCGCAAGCCTTTTCAGACATTTTTCCGCATTACCAGACCCTCCTGCCTCCAGCCCGAGATTTGCGTTTGACACTGTATGTAAGCCGTTGCTATAGTCGAGGTGTTCCCTTTGGACGCGGGTTTCTGTAAAACGTCCGACAGCTGGTTTTGTCAGCTCACTCGCCAGGGTGAGCCCACTACAACCAAACGACGCACTCCAGCAGTCCGTCAGGCAGGCCCCGCATCCCGTTCATCAGAGAGGCATGACCTTGCTCGACGAGACTACCGCCCCCAACTCCGATTCCAACACCGCCCTTGCGACTGAACCCGAGCCCACCGCGATTGCGGCTCGTCCACACGCCAGCGAAAGCGCCGCTGCCGCCGAATCATCGGATGAGCCCGGCTTTGCCGCGCACGACGCTACCGCGCAGGACACAACCGCTCAGGAAATAGCCGAGCACGAGGCATCCCAGGAAGACAAGCCTTCCGGCGAAGACTTCGCCTCCGCGCTCGAGACTTTTACCACCGAAGCCGAAGAAGCCGCAGCCGGCGCCGACCGCGTCATCAAAGGCACCGTACTCAAGCTCACCAGCACGCATGTGGTGGTCGACATTGGCGCCAAGTCTGAAGGCATGTTGCCGCTCGCCGAAGTGCTCGACCACGAAGGCAAGCCCAAGGTAAAGCCCGGCGACGAAATCGACGTGATGCGCGACAAGGGCCAGACCGAGGAAGGCTACATCAACCTTTCTCATCAGAAGGCGCAGCGCATTCACGCCTGGGACGAAATTGAGAAGGCCTACCACGACAAGAAGCCGATCAAAGCAGTCGTGATCGAACGTATCAAAGGCGGCCTCACCGTCGACATTCTCGGCGCCCGCGCCTTCCTGCCCGGTTCGCAGGTGGATGTCCGCCCCGTCCGCAACCTCGACGGCATGAAGGGCCAGACCATCGAAGTCGCCATCATCAAGCTCAACAAGAAGCGCGGCAACATCGTGGCGTCACGCAAGGAACTCCTCGAGGGCGAGCAACTCGAAAAGCGCTCAAAAACGCTGGAGCACCTCGAAGAAGGCGGAGTGCTCACCGGCGTAGTAAAAAATCTCACCGAATACGGCGCATTCGTCGACCTCGGCGGCCTCGACGGCCTGCTCCACATCACCGACATGTCCTGGGGACGCCTCACTCACCCCCGCGACCTGGTCAACGTCGGCGATCAGATTCAAGTAAAGGTTCTCAAGTACGACAAAGAAAAACAGCGCGTCTCCCTCGGCTTCAAGCAACTCACTCCCGATCCCTGGCTCGACGCCGAGCATCGTTACCCCGTGGGCGCTCATGTTAGCGGCCGCGTCATTAGCGTCACCGACTACGGCGCGTTCGTCGAACTCGAGCAAGGTATCGAAGGCCTCGTCCACGTCAGCGAAATGACCTGGTCCAAGCGCATGAAGCATCCCTCGAAGCTGGTCAACGTAGGCGATCAGGTCGATTGCGTCGTGCTGAACGTTAATCCCACCGAGCGCCGCATTTCTCTCGGCATGCGCCAACTGGCCGCCAATCCCTGGGATTCGCTGCACGAAAAATTTCCCGTCGGCATGACGGTGGAAGGCCGCGTACGCAACCTCACCGACTTCGGCGCATTCCTCGAAATTGAAGATGGCATCGACGGTTTAGTCCACGTCAGCAACCTGAGCTGGACGAAGCGCGTAAAGCACCCGTCAGAAGTTCTCAAAAAAGGCGACCGCGTAAAAGCCATCGTGCTTGCCATCGAGCCCGACAAGCGCCGTCTCTCTCTCGGAGTCAAGCAACTGCAGCCCGACATCTGGGAATCGTTCTTCGAGACTCACCACATCGGCGACGTCGTCCACGGCAAAGTGCTGCGCGTAGCTGCATTCGGCGCATTCGTCGAAATCGCCGAAGGCGTCGAGGGCCTGTGCCACAAATCCGAAGCGGTCGATGGAAACGGCCAGCCCATGACCCTCGAGCCCGGCTTCGAACACGATTTCAAAATCATCAAGATGAGTCCCGAAGAAAAGAAAGTCGGACTCAGCATCCGCGCCGTCGGCGAAGAAGCCTCGCGCATGGAAGTGGAAGCCTACAAGCAGCCCGTCTCCAGCACCAGTTCCACCATCGGCGAACTGATCAACTGGAAGCGCGCCAGCAACGAAAGCAACTAAGCTCACTCCATCACCAACGCACTGTCATCCTGAGCGAAGTGGCAGGTTCGCGCACAGCGAGCCTGCTACGCAGTCGAAGGATCCCTATAAGCTTCTCTGCTCCACGTTCTCCGCGCGGTTTACCCTGTGTCCCCCCGTGGTTGAAGAATTGAATACACCACCCCGGTTTGGCCCGCCCCCACACCCTGTTCTAGAATCATTCGTCCCCTCGAACTCATCTTTAATACCGAGGTCTATTCCTTTGCCCGAAACTCTCTACGACATCGCCATCATCGGCAGCGGCCCTGCCGGCTACACCGCCGCCATCCGCGCCGGCCAATGGGGCCTGAAAACTGCGCTAATCGAAAAAGACGGATTCCTCGGCGGCACGTGCCTCCATGTCGGTTGCATTCCGACCAAAGCGTTACTCTTCAACGCCGAACTCTGGGACCACCTGAAAGACGCCAAAGAATTCGGCATCGAAGGCGTGGACGCCCGCAAGCTGAACTGGGCCGCTATTCAAGATAGAAAAAGTAAGATCGTCGCCAAGCACGCCAAAGGCCTCGAGTTCCTGATGAAGAAAAATAAAGTTGATACGGTTAAGGGTTATGGAAAACTTACCGGCTCCGCGCAAAACGGCGTGTTCACCGTCGAGATCGTCAACGACAACAAAGCTACCCACCTGAAAGCGAAGAACGTAATCTTGGCCACCGGCTCCGAAGCCCGCATGCTTTCAGGCCTTGAAGCCAACGATCGCATTCTAACGAACATCGAAATCCTCAGCCTGAAAGACCTTCCGAAATCCTTGGTCATCGTCGGCGCAGGAGCAGTGGGAGTAGAGTTCGCCTCAATCTACCGCTCGTTCGACTGCGAAGTGACCATCATCGAAATGCTGCCGCGCCTGGTTCCCGTCGAAGACGAAGAAATATCCAAAGAACTCGCCCGCGTCTACCGCAAGCGCGGCATCAATTTCCACACCGGCGCCAAAGTCGACAAAGTAGAAAAAACAAAAGCGGGAGTCGCTGTCACCATCACCGTCGACGGCAAGCAGCAAAAGATCGAAGCCGAAAAAATCCTGATCGCCGTCGGCCGCAAGCCCCGCACCGAAAACATCGGACTCGAACGTACCAAAATCAAGCCCGACCGCGGCTTCATCAAAACTGATTCCTGGATGCAGACCAGCGACCCCGGCATCTACGCCGTCGGCGACATTGTGCTCGGCAGTCCGCAACTGGCGCACGTCGGCGCCATGGAAGCCATCGTCGCAGTCGCGAAAATCGCCGGCAAGCCCGGCAAGCCAATCAACCCCGAACACATCCCCGGCGCAACGTATTGCCATCCCGAAATCGGCAGCGTCGGCCTAACCGAGACCCGCGCCCGTGAAGCCGGATATAACGTAAAGATCGGCAAGTTCCCCTTCACCGCCAACTCGCGCGCCTCGATCGTCGGCCAGCACGAAGGCTTCATCAAAATCGTCAGCGACGCCGACTACGGTGAAATCCTCGGCGTCCACATCATCGGCCCCCAAGCCACCGAATTAATCGCCGAAGCAGTGGTCGCCATGGAACTCGAAGCCACAGTAGAAGATCTAATGTGGACCATCCACGCCCACCCCACGCTAGCCGAAGCCATGCTGGACGCCGCAAACAGCGTCTACGGAATCCCAATCAACGCATGAAACTGATAGCCGCGGATCATAAGATGAACGTGAATAAAACAAAAAGTCTTGTCATCCTGAGCAAAGCGAAGGACCTGTGTAATTCCACGGCGCGCCCGGCCCCGTCGCCGTTGGAAAGATTTGGGTTAATCCGCGAGAATCCGCGCAAATCCGCGGCGAAAAGCCTTTGATCTCCGTCCTCCAACTCGGCACCATCGACTATGCCACTGGCCAGCGCCTTCAGCAGCAGCTAGTCGCCCTGCGTAAAGAAAACAAAATCGGCGACGTCCTCCTCCTGTTAGAACACAAGCCGGTAATCACGTTAGGCCGCAACGCCAAAGCCGCCAACGTAATCGCCTCCCCCGAACTCCTCGCCCAGCGCGGCGTCGAACTCTTCGAATGCGACCGCGGCGGCGACGTCACCTTCCACGGCCCCGGCCAGCTAGTCGGCTACCCAATTTTCGACCTCCGAGCGCACGCGGACTCCAATTCTCTGTCATCCCGAGCGGAAGAGAACGATCCGCTTGCGGATCGTTCTCTGCAGTCGAGGGACCTTGCGTTACCCGCGCGCAAGCATCTCGGCGCAGTAGATTTCGTCCGCCGCCTCGAAGAAGTCCTGATCCGCACCTGCGCCGATTTCACGATCGAAACCAAACGCATCCCCGGCCTGACCGGCGTCTGGACGAACCCCACCCCTTTGTCATCCCGAGCGGAACAGAACGATTCGAAGAATCGTTCTCTGGAGTCGAGGGACCTTGGGTTTGCGGGCGCCACCTCGAACCCAGCCCCCGAAGCCAAAATCGCCGCCATCGGCATCCACATCTCCCGCTCCGTCACCTCCCACGGCTTCGCCCTAAACGTAAACCCCGATCTCACCTTCTTCGACCTGATCATCCCCTGCGGCATCACCACAAACCCAGTCACCTCCATGCAAAAAGAACTCGGCAAAGCCCTCGACATGACCGCCGTCGCCGAATCCATCTCCCGCAACTTCAGCAAAGTATTCTCCACCCAAGTCCTCTGGATCGAAACCCTCGACGCGCTGCTGGGTCAATCGGTCGGGGTCCCGATGAAGCACCCAGACGAGCTACGCGCGTTGCATCAGGAAGATGCATTCTGGAGCTGATTTCCTTGGAAGCTTCCCCATACCGAGAAGCGGTCGAAGAGTATGGCTTCGCCGTCATTCCAGAAGCATTCAAGGAGGCCCGGCTCACTCAGTTAACGGAAGATCTTACGCGGTCGACCTTGCGTCGCAGCCGCGCCGGGGTGCGGCACGTTATGAGAAATGCTGCGGTCGCTTCGCTAGCATCCGAGCCAAAACTATTTGAAATCGCGCGCAGCATTTTAGGCGCAGGAGTCTATCCGTTCCGAGCAACAATGTTTGAAAAAACAACGGATGCTAACTGGCTTGTGGTCTGGCATCAAGACACAGCGCTCCCACTGCGGCGTCGAGAGGAGACACCGGGTTGGGGACCGTGGTCCGTTAAAGAAGGCGTGATTTACGCTCATGCCCCGGCAAGCGCTCTTTCTCAAGTGCTTGCCTTACGTGTTCATCTAGACGACTCCACGTCGCGGAACGGGCCGTTGCGTGTGTTGCCGGCAACTCACATGCTAGGCGTGCTTAGCGACGACGCAATCCATCAATTAGCGCAAGACATTGTCCCGGTAGAATGTTGCGTCCCGCGAGGCGGCATCGTGGCCATGAAGCCATTGGTCGTTCACTCTTCGTCCAAGTCGCAGTCGGAATGTGCGAGGCGAGTTCTGCACATTGAATATGCAGCCAGCACAGCCATTGCCGGAGGCCTTGAGCTAGCTGTAGCTTGAGCGTTCGGATCTAAGCGCTGTTCGAAAGCAAATGCGCCTCGGTCGGAACGCCGCACTAGCTCTTTCCTTTCACTCTGCGATAGCATTGAAAATCGCGCTCGCACTCGGTCTTCACCATGGCAACAAAAAAAAAGAACTCAAAGCATCACCCCAACGGCAACCGCCCACGCAATGGATCACGTCCCTCCACGTCCCGTGGAGGGACGAACGCCCTCGTCCGTCCAGTCGAGCGCAGCTCGACCGGCTCTCCTAGCCAGCATCTCCGCAGCTACAGCATCCCCGATCTCCGCCTCGAGCACCCCAACCTCTCCGTCCGCCAAGTCGTAGTTAAGGAAAACGAGAAGCACAAAGACGCCCCCGACCACGTCCGCTACGAAGTCACCGGCAATCTCGACGCCCCCGTCCCGCCCATCCGCGACTCGAAATATCTGAGCAAGCAACAAGCCATCGAGATCTACCGCTTCATGCTGCTCAACCGCAAAATGGAGGTCGCGCTCGAAAATCTCTACAAGCAAGGCAAAGTCGTCGGCGGAGTCTATTTCGGGCTCGGTCAGGAAGCCTGCTCCTGCGCCTCCGCCTACGCGCTCGACAAAGACGACTGGTTCGCGCCCATGATCCGCAACCAGGGCTCGCTTCTGGTCCGCGGATTCGCCGCCCGCGACACCATGATGCAATACATGGCCAAAGCCGATTCGCCCACCCGCGGCCGCGATGGCACCAGCCACTTCGGCGACATCGAAAAACGCAACATGGTCTCGCCCATCTCCATGCTCGGCGATTTAATTCCCGTGCTCTCCGGCGTCGCGCTGGGCGCGCGCCTGCAAGGCCGCAACGTCGCCGTCATGACCTACATCGGCGACGGAGGCCAATCCACCGGCGTCACCTACGAAGGCATCAACTTCGCCGCCGTGCAAAATCTCGGTTTAGTACTCTTCATCGAAAGCAATCTCTGGGCCTACTCCACGCCGTCAGAAATGCAATACCGCTGCCAGGACCTCGCCGAACGCGCGATCGGATACGGCATCCCCGGCATCATCGTCGACGGCACCGACGCCTGCCAGGTCTACGACGCCGCCCGCGAAGCCGTCGAGC
>Ga0302325_10019630_pt1 | contig 14202 bp, 12 predicted proteins | sample Palsa_T0_2_FD_201948 | JGI IMG/M metagenome (GOLD analysis project Ga0302325, IMG submission 201948) | Peat permafrost microbial communities from Stordalen Mire near Abisko, Sweden - Palsa_T0_2 | ecosystem: Environmental > Terrestrial > Soil > Palsa > Peat permafrost | place: Sweden: Abisko... | reverse complement strand
CTCGGTCCGCTCTATGTCATTGCCCTGCACCTGCACCTGCTCGACAGCATCTGGCTGCTGATCATCCTCTATACCGCGATGAACCTTCCGCTCGCGGTCTGGATGATCCGTTCCTTCATGCTTGAGGTGCCCAGCGAACTGCTCGAGGCGGCGCGGCTGGACGGCGCCGGGCGCATCCGGGAGATCACCGGCGTGATCCTGCCCATCATCTCGCCCGGGCTGGTATCGACCGCGCTCATCTGCGTGATCTTCGCGTGGAACGAGCTCTTCCTCGCGCTTAACCTTACGGTCACCAACGCCGCGACCATGCCGATGTACCTGATAAGTTCCGTCCCCCAGGAAGGGCTGTACATCGCGCACCTGTCGGCAGCAGCAACGATTGCCTCGGTTCCGGTGATCCTGGTGGGCTGGATAGCCCAGCGCTCGCTGGTCCGCGGCCTCTCCATGGGAGCAATCAAGTGAACGGCCGCGCATCCGGCGCCGTACTGGGCGGAGGTCCCCGATGGCTCAGGTGAAATACGTATCGGCGAGCCGCGTGTACGCGAAGGACACGCCACCCGCGGTCGACGCTCTGGACCTGGATATCAGGGACGGCGAGTTCATGGTCCTGGTCGGGCCGTCCGGCTCTGGCAAGACCACCGCGCTGCGCATGCTCGCCGGTCTTGAGCCCCTCGACGGCGGGTCCGTCGAGATCGGCGACCGGGACGTCACCTTCGTTCCCCCCAAGGACCGGGACATCGCGATGGTGTTCCAGAACTACGCCCTGTACCCGCAGAAGACGGTCGCGGAAAACATGGGCTTCGCGCTCAAGATGCAGCGCGTTCCCCGCGAGGAACGGGACCGCCGGGTGCGGGAAGCGGCCCGCCTGCTGGACCTCGACGACCAGCTGCTCGAGCGCAAGCCCAAGCAGCTTTCCGGCGGGCAGCGGCAGCGCGTGGCGATGGGACGGGCCATCGTGCGAGAGCCCAAGGTCTTCCTGATGGACGAGCCGCTGTCCAACCTGGACGCGAAGCTGCGCGTGCAGACCCGCAGCCAGATCGCCGAACTGCAACGCCGTCTCGGGATCACCACGGTCTACGTGACCCACGACCAGGTGGAGGCGATGACCATGGGTCACCGGGTGGCGGTGCTGAGCGGGGGGCGGCTGCAGCAATGCGCCACGCCGCGCGAGCTTTACGACAACCCGGTGAATCAGTTCGTCGCGGGGTTCATCGGCTCACCCGCGATGAACCTGCGGACCGTCCCGGTGACGGACGGCGCCGCCCGGCTGGCGAACACGCTGCTCCCGCTGCCGGCCGCGATCCGCACGGCCGCCAGCGAGGCGGGCCTCAGCGAACTCGTCATCGGAATAAGGCCAGAACACCTGCACCTGGCGGAAGGCTCCCCGGAGCTGGCGGGATCAGCACATCCGCACGTAGCGGACGGTTCCGCGGAGCTGACCGGTGAGGTGATCCTGGTAGAGGAACTTGGTGCCGACGCCCTGTTGCACGTGCGCCTGCCGGAGGGCGGGAACCCGGTGGTGGCGCGCAGCGAGGGACGCAAACCGCCAGCTCCCGGACGAACGGTGACATTTAACGTCCAGCGGGACGACATCCTCGCGTTCCACCCGGCAACGGGCGCCCGCCTTGCCGGCTAATCGAGGGCACCGGCGTCTGTCACGCCGGGACCCTGGCCAGCAGCGAGCCCCGGCGGAGAGCCTCGTCCCGCCGCTGCGACAGTTGGAGGATCCATGCGCGCCATCGTGCTCGACCGACCCGGTAGCATCCGGCTGGCCGAGGTGCCAGATCCGGTACCAGGGGCCGGCCAGATCATCGTCAGGGTCGACTGCTGCGGGATCTGCGGCACCGACATGCACATTCTGGCGGGTGAGTTCCCGCCGACTCCCTACCCGATCACGCCCGGCCACGAGTTCGCCGGAGAGGTCGTGGCCGTCGGCCACGACGTCGCGCCCGACCTGCCGGAAGGTACCCGGGTCGCGGTAGACCCGTCGCTGTACTGCGGCTGGTGCCGGCAGTGCCGGGCCGGGCGGGACAACCTGTGCGAGAACTGGGCGGCGATCGGTGACACGGTCAGCGGGGCGTTCGCCGAATTCGTCGCGGTGCCCGCGGTCAACGCCTACCGGCTGCCGGACCACCTCGACGCGCAGCACGGAGCGATGGCCGAGCCGCTGGCCTGCGCGGTGCACGGCCTGCGACGACTCGGCCCTGTGCTCGGCGACTCCGTCGTGGTGACCGGGGCCGGCACGATGGGCCTGCTGCTGCTGGAGTTGCTGCTGCAAGCCGGGGCCGGTCCCGTCGCCGTCGTGGACAAGGTCGCCGGGAGGCTCGACGTGGCCCGCAAGCTAGGCGCCGACCGGGCGGTCACCGACGCCGACGAGCTCGACGGAACACGGTTCGCCGTCGCGGTCGACGCGACCGGGGTGCCGGGCGTGATCGAGACCGCGATCGGGTTGCTCGAGCGCGGCGGGCGGATGCTGGTCTTCGGCGTGTCGCCGGCCCAGGCCGCGATCAGCGTCTCACCGTTCCGGGTCTACAACGACGAGCTCACGATCGTCGGGTCGATGGCTATCCTGCGCAGCTTCGAGCAGGCCGTGGACCTGCTCGCCCGCGGGGCGGTGGACCCCAGCGCGCTGCTCTCAGAGCCGCTGCCGCTCGAGCAGTTCGGCGAGGCAGTGAACCGGGTACGCCGCGGCCAGGGGATCAAGTGGCACATCCGACCGTCATGACGGGGGCATGCTGGGCCGTGACCGGTCGTGCGCGGACCGGTCGCTCGCCCGCCCGCGGATGATCGCTGTCATCGGAGAGGCGCTGATCGACCTTGTGGTCGATCACGACGGCCGGGTGGCCGCGCAGCCGGGTGGCGGACCGTTCAACACGGCCAGGACCATAGGCCGGCTGGGCCTGGCACCCGCCTTCCTCGGCCGCCTGTCGCAGGACAGCTTCGGCACTCTGCTGCGGACCAGCCTCGATCGGGACGGCGTGACGCTGGCAGTGCCGCAGCTGGCCGATGCGCCAACCACGCTCGCCGCCGTCGACGTCGAAGCGGGCGGAGCCGCCCGCTACCGCTTCTACCTGGCTGGCACCTCCTCCGGCGCGCTGGACTATCCGGCGCTCTCGGCCGCGGTCCCTGACGGCGTGACCGCCCTGCACGCTGGCAGCCTGGCCCTGGTGATGGAACCCATCGCCACCAGCATCGAGCGCCTGGTCGCCAGCGACCTGCCGCCCGGCACGCTGGTGATGATCGATCCCAACTGCCGTCCCGACGTGATCACTGACCAGGAGGCCTACCGGGCCCGGCTGCTGCGCATCCTGCGCCGGGCCGATGTGGTCAAGGTCAGCACGGAAGACCTCGGCTACCTCTACCCGGGCGCGCCGGCGCGCACGGCGGCCGCCGCCTTGCTCGGCCAGGGGCCTGTGCTCGTGCTCGTCACCGACGGTCCGCGCGCGGCCTGGGCGCTGCTGCCGGGGCAGGAGGTGCGTGTCGATGTCCCGGCGGTGCAGGTCGTGGACACCATCGGCGCCGGGGATGCGTTCGGAGGGGCGTTCCTTGCCTGGTGGTCAGGCAAGCAGCTGACCCGGGCCGACCTTCACCGGCCCGGCCCGGTCCGCGAGGCGCTCGAAGCGTCCGTCGAGGTCGCGTCGTTGACCTGCACGCGCGTCGGGGCCGAGCCGCCATGGTTGCAGGACCTGCGCGGACGACCGGGGTGGCGCTCCAGTCCTGGTACCAAGCGAAGGCAGCCGCTGCAGTGACGACGGCGTGCCCATGCAGCCCGTGTTGCCCAGATCGTCGGGTGCCCCATCTACGGCGACCTGGGTCGAGTTCGAGGTTCCAAGCCCGGCGACCTGGGTCGAGTTCGAGGTTCCAAGCCCGGCGACGTGGAGCGGTCCGGGTCGTTGGGCATGCCGGGTCACTTGCCCGCATCCGGTCGTGTCACCATGGGTGGGCCAAGCAGGCCAGGGATGCCGGTGGAGGAGCGACGAGCAGCCGCGACAGCCATGACGGTCTCGGCGCCGTGCCGCCGGCCGCCGGCACCGAGCCAGACGCCCGGTTCACTCTCGCCAATGAGCGCACCTTCCTGGCCTGGAGCCGGACCGCGCTCGCCCTGGTGGTAGCCGGGCTGGGGATCGTGCAGCTGCTGCCGCCGTTTCCCGGCGTGCCGTGGGGGCGTCATGCGCTCGGCGTTCCGCTGATCGCCCTCGGCGCAACCGTGTCCGTGACCGCGTACCGGGAATGGGGGCGGAACCAGGCGGCCTTGCGCCGCGGCGAACCGCTGCCGCGGTCGGTCCTGCCGCGGGTGCTGGCGGCTACGATCGCGGGCGTCGCCGTCTTGGCTGCGGCTGTCCTGCTGGTCTCGGCCGTCCGGTAGGGATGCCGTGCCGCTGTCTGACGATCCCGAGGACCTCGATCCCGGGCTGGCAAGGGAACGCACCAGGCTGGCCTGGGCGCGGACCGCCATCGCCTTCGCCGCTGTCGGCGCGGCGATGCTCAGGGCAGATCCGGTCGCCGGGCTGATCGTGCTAGCCTTCACCCCGCTGATCTGGGTGGTCAGCCGCTTCGCTAGCGACCAGGCGCGGCCAGGGCTGCGCTCGCGGCAGCTGCTGCTGGTCACGGTGACCATCACTGCGGTGTCGGTGCTGGCGGTTGCCGCGGCATTCATCGGCCATGGCCCGGCCAGCCTTCATCAGCTGCTGTCACCGCACGGCTAGCGCGCCGGCAGGTGGCGCCGGGGCTGCTCGCGGTCACGCTCGTCGCTGCGTTGACTTGGCCGGATTGATGATGGTAAGCCAGTGGACCGTGGGTGTGAGGGCCTCGCCGCTGGAGGCGGGTGCTCGGCTCGATCGCGCTTGACTTGACATCAAGTGCCGGAGGAAGGTCGTCGTCATGGCGAGCGGTAGGGCCGACCGTAGAGTTCACCGCGTCGGGCACCGGAAGGATGGGCGCTCGAACGTATGCCGCTGGGGTCTGCCGCGGATGCTTTCCTTGCTCGGATTGCTGGCCATGTCGGCGGCGGGGGTGTCGTCGGCGTCGGCGGCGTCGGCGGCGTCGGAGTCCGCGGGGCCGCCGCGAATGGGACGGATCGAAGCCGCCCCGCACGTCCCGGTTGGTGCCCGGGCGGTCGGGGCGGTGCCGGCGTCGGCTCTGGTCTCCGGCGCGGTCGTGCTGCAGCCTCGTGACAACTCCGCGCTTGTGCACTTCATCGGGGAAGTGACGGACAAAAACTCGCCCTTGTTCCATCAGTACCTGCCGGCCGGGGCCTTTGCGAGCCGGTTCGGTCCGGCGCGGTCGGCGATCAGCGCGGTGGGCTCGCAGCTGAAGGCCGACGGCTTGCACGTCAGCGGGGTGTCGGGCGATGGCCTGCTTGTCGGCTTCAGCGGGACCGCCAGGCAGGTCGAGAGCACTTTTCACACCGGGCTGGAGCGCTACCGGCTGCGCGACGGCTCGCTGGGCCGGGCGACGACATCCGCCATCTCGATGCCGTCCGCGATCGCGAGCTCGGTCGCCGCTGTCGTCGGCCTGGACGACCTGGTGCAGGTCCGGCCGGTCGGGACCGTGCGCCCGCCCGCCTCGGTCAGGGGCAAGGTCCGCCCGGCCAGCACAGCGAGCTTCCGGCATCCGGCCGGCTCGCCGAAGGCGTGCACGGCCGCCACCTCGGCGGCCCGTGCGTATGGCGGCCTGACAGACGATCAGATCGCCCGCGCGTACGGCGCGTTCGGCCTCTACGGCAGCGGCGATCTCGGCGCCGGCCAGCACATCGCCCTCTACGAGCTCGAGCCCTTCCTGCGTTCGGACGTCAAGACGTTCGATACGTGCTACTTCGGCGCGTCCGCCGCGGCGAGCATGCTCAAGCGGCTGCACGTGGTCCCGGTCGACGGGGGTCAGCCCACCGGGCCGGGCAGCGGCGAGGCGAACCTCGACGTCGAGGACATCTCGGCGATCGCGCCGGACGCGACCATCGACGTCTACGAAGGGCCCAGCCCTGGGACCGACGGCGTCGACTACGACCCGGTCGACAACTACGCGGCGATCATCGACGCTGACCAGGACCAGATCGTGAGCACGAGCTGGGGGCTGTGCGAGCAGGCCATCCAGCTCGGCCAGCCAGGGCTGCAGCAAGCCGAGAACCTGCTGTTCGAACAGGCCGCCGCGCAGGGGCAGTCGGTGTTCGGCGCAGCTGGCGACAACGGATCGGACGACTGCAACACCTTCGAGACGTCGACGCCGGCCTCGGGCCAGGACCCGGTATCGGTTGATGACCCTGCGAGCCAGCCCTACGTCGTTTCGGTCGGCGGCACGACGATCGACGACGCGGCCAGCCAGCCGCCGCTGGAGCACGTCTGGAATGACGGCGCCGATGGCGGCGGCGGCGGGGGCGGAATCTCGCAGTCGTGGACGATGCCTGCCTGGCAGCGGGAGGCGACCGTGCCGGGGATCGCGCTGCCAGGAAGCGCTGACTACACCAATGCCGACAGCGTCGAGAAGAGCTTCGGCTATCCGCCGAACTTCTGCCAGTCAGCCGTAGCGGGTGCGGGCTCTTCCACGCCGTGCCGGCTGGTGCCTGACGTTTCGGCGCAGGCGGACGAGTTCACCGGCGCGATCACGGTCTATCAGGCGGCGTTCGGCGGCTGGGGCACGATCGGCGGCACGTCCTCGTCGACTCCGATCTGGGCGGCGCTGCTGGCGTTGGTCAACGCCTCACCGACGTGCGCCTCCCATGCGGCCACACGCAGCGGGGTGGGATTCGTGAGCCCGCTGCTGTACTCGGTGGCGTCGAACCCGGCCGACGACACGGCAGCGTTCAACGACGTCACGAGCGGTAACAACGACATTTACGGCCTGCACGACGGCCTGGTGTTCCCGGCCACGGCCGGTTACGACCTGGCGTCGGGCCTGGGGTCGCCGCAGCTGACCGGCCAGGGCGGCAAGGCCGGGCTTGCGTACTACCTCTGCAGCCTGGCCGGCCAGGCGAGCCGGCCGGCCGTCTCAGGGATCAGCCCGGCTTCCGGCAGCGTCGCCGGCGGCGAGCGGATCGCGATCACCGGCACGGAATTTGAGTCGGGCGGGTCGCCCGACGTCGCGGCGATCGAGATCGGCGCTGCGCAGATCCCGCCGAGCCGGTTCCAGGTGCACAGCGCGACCTCAATGTCGGCGACCTTGCCACCCGCGCTCGATGCGCGCCCGCCGAGCTCGCCTTCGCCTCAGGACGGAGCCGGGCCGGCCGACGTGATCGTGACGCTCAAGGACGGCCAGTCGAGCGCCCCCGGGCCGGAACCGACCTTCGAGTACACCGATACCCGCGCCGCGAGCTCCGTCCCCAGCATCACCGGCGTGGTCCCTTACGGCGGGTCCGAGGACGCACCTCAGGCGGTGACGATCCTGGGGTCGGGCTTCACCGGAGCGACCTCGGTCAGCTTCGGCGGAGTCGCCGCGGCGCGCTTCACGGTGAACAGCCGGTACCGGATCACCGCGACCCCGCCGGCCTACTCCCCGCGGACCGCATGCTCGCCGCTGCCCCAGACCGGGGTGTTTGCCGGCGAGAACGCGACGAACGACATCTGCCAGGTCCAGGTCCGGGTCGCGAACGCCCACGGCAGCAGCGCGACCGGACCGATCCTCCCGCCGGCCGAAGGACCTGTCGTCGTCAACTCGCTGGGCGTGCTGGTGGCTCCGCCTGGCTGTCACTGCGAGACGGAACAGGCGCCGACCGAGTTCGACTACGTCCCGGCGCCGTCGATCAGCTCTGTCTCGACCTCGGCCGGGGCCGCGAGCCTGGCGAGCGAGAACGGCGGCACGGTGATAACCGTCCGCGGAGCAGGCTTCGACCCGCTGACGATCGACTGGGCCGATTTCGGCCCGCCCGGCCTGGGGTCTTCGATCGACACGGACTACGTGTTCCTGACCGGGACCGAGATGCAGATCGTCGCGCCAGGCCGCCAGGCGCTGACGGTCGGCCCATCGAGCGTCTCCTTCAGCGTCAAGACGCCGGCTGGCCGGTCCGCATCGCGCACCGTCCGCTACGCCGGCGTCCCGAAGGTCACCGGGGTCGTGAACGCGATCAACAGCAGAGAACTGGACGGCACGTACGGCGCCCCGGACACCGGCGGCACCCCGATCACGGTGAGTGGTCAGGGATTTGCCGGCCAGCTGATCGCCCCGATCGAGTTCACCGACACCAAGACGCCATACTCGCTCGGTACCCAGTACACCTTCACCGTCAACGGCGACACCAGCCTGAGCACCCAGACCGTTGCGCAGAACCCGGCGATCGTCGACGTCCGGCTGTGCACGGTCACCGCCTGCAGCCGGAACCGGCCGGCTGACCTGCTGTACCTCTATCCGCCTGGCAACCCGCGGGTCACCTCGGTGGTGCCGAACTCCGGGCCGGCCGCGGGCGGGACGAAAGTGACCATCGGCGGCGAGAACCTCGGCTGCCCGCTGGAGGTGTTCTTCGGAAACGTCAAAGCCGAGTCGTTCACGCCGGTGCAAGCACTGCTCGACTGCGGGTCGACCACCACATTGCACGCCACCTCGCCTCCCGGAAAGGGCGGCACCAAGGTACCCGTGACCGTTGGCACGATCGAGAGCTACTTCACCGGCTCCGGACGCGGCACCACGACCGGCAGCTTCACTTACAAGTAAAGGCGCGCAGGCAAGTAAGGCGCGCAGGCCACCAGTGCAGCTAGGGATCGCTCGCTAGCAGCCGGCGGCCGGCAGGTTGTCGCGCGCCCACGCGGCGATCTGTTCGAGCGCGGGCATCAGGGCCCGGCCTCGTTCGGTGAGCTGATAAGAGACGGCGAGCGGCGGTCCTTCGCTGACGGTGCGGTCCATAAGGCCGCCCGCGGTGAGATCGGCGAGCCGGCCAGAGAGCACGGAGTCGCTGATCCCGCCGATCGCGCGCGACAGGTCGCGAAATCCGGCAGGGCCGTCGCTCAGCTGGCCGAGGATCATGGCGTTCCAGCGCTTGCCGAGGAAGCTGAACGCGCGTGCGAGCGTCGCGGCCTTCGGAGCGCATTCGTCCGCGGCCTCGGCCCGCACCGCGGCTCGTGCCTGCGCGGCTTCCGTCGTCTGCGCTCCGCTTGCTGTCACGCCGGCGCTTCTCCCGGAATAGTCGCTACTACATTAGTAGTTGATATGCAGAGTCTAGCCGCCATCATCCCGGTCGCAAGGCAAGTGGCCGCTATAGCAAGGAGTCACCGTGACCGACTATGGGCATGATCTTCTCTTCGGCACGTTCATCACCCCGCAGAGTCAGCGCCCGCAGGACGCCGTGGCGCTTGCCCAGCTCACCGAGCAGTCCAGCCTGGACCTCGCCACCTTCCAGGACCACCCTTACCAGCCCCAGTTTCTTGACACCTGGACGCTGCTGTCCTGGGTGGCCGCGCGCACAGAGCGGGTCCGGGTCTCGGCGAACGTGCTGAACCTGCCGCTGCGACCGCCGGCCGTCCTGGCCCGGGCCGCCGCCAGCCTTGACCTGCTCTCCGGCGGCCGGTTCGAGCTCGGCCTGGGCGCGGGCGCGTTCTGGGACGCGATCGAGGCGATGGGCGGCCCGCGGCACACGCCGGCCGAGGCGGTCACCGCGCTCAGCGAGGCGATCGACATCATCCGGGCCATCTGGGACGGATCCGCGCGCGGCGGGGTGTTCCTCGACGGTGCGCAGTACCACGTTCGCGGCGCCAAGCGCGGCCCCGAGCCGGCCCATGACATCCCGATCTGGCTCGGTGCCTACAAGCCGCGGATGCTGCGGCTGATCGGCGCGAAGGCCGACGGGTGGCTGCCCACCATGTCGTACCTGAAGGACGGCGACCTCGAACGCGGGAACCGCCTCGTCGACGAGGCGGCGGCCGCCGCCGGCCGCGACCCGCGCGAGGTCCGGCGGCTGCTCAACGTCTCCGGTGCTTTCGCACCCGGGAACCGGGGGTTCCTGCAGGGCACGCCGGGGCAGTGGGTCGATGAGCTGCTGCCGCTCGCCGTGGAGCAGGGCATCGCCGCGTTCATCCTGGCCGGCGACGACCCTCGTGCGATCGAGGTGTTCGGTGCCGAGGTCGCCCCCGCCCTGCGGGAGGCGGTGGCGCGCGAGCGGCAGGCGGCGGCCAGCACGCCGTGGGAGGTGGTGCGCGGCCCAAAAGCCCTGGCGCTCCGGCGTGACGGCGTCGGCTATGACGACCTGCCGCCCGCGCTGCGGGCGAAGGCGGTCGAGCCGGGCGACCGGGAGTACGCGAAGGTCCGGTCAACCTACCTGCGCACGGGCTCACCCGGGCTGGTGATCCGGCCGGGCAGTGCCGCGGAGGTAGCCGAGGCACTCGCGTTCGCGCGGGCCCAGCGCGGGCCGCTCGCCGTCCGCAGCGGCGGGCACGGCATCAGCGGCCGCTCCACCAACGACGGCGGCATCGTCATCGACGTCAGCAGGCTGAACCGGGTCGAGGTCCTCGACCCGGCAGCCGGGCGAGTCCGCGTCGGCCCCGGCGCCCGCTGGGGGCATCTCGCCGAGAAGCTCCTTCCGTACGGCCTGGCGATCAGTTCCGGTGACTACGGCGGCGTCGGCGTCGGCGGCCTGGCGACTGCTGGCGGCATCGGCCTCATCGGACGTAAGTACGGGCTGACCATCGACCACGTGGCCGCGGCCGAGATTGTCCTCGCCGACGGCACCGTCGTCCGGGCGGACGCCGGCGAGCACCCGGACCTGTTCTGGGCGCTCCGCGGCGCTGGCGGCAACTTCGGCATCGTCACCGCGCTGGAACTCGACGCCTACCCGGTGCGGGACGTGGTCTTCTCGGTCATGGTCTTCGACGCAGGCAACACCGCCGCCCTGATGCGGGACTGGGGCGAGGTGGTCGAGGCGGCGCCACGCGAGCTGACCAGCTTCCTGTACCTGTTCGCCCAGCGCGGGGCGGCGCCAGTCGCCCGGCTGCTCAGCGTGTACGCGGGCGACGACACCGATGCGGCCGTCGCCGCCCTGGAGCCGCTGCTGAGGATCGGCCCGCTGCTCGACCAGCAGGCCCAGCTCGTCCCGTACGCGGCGACCGTCCCGGCCTACGACAGCCCGCACGATGGCGGCCAGCGCAATCCCTTGGTCAGCAACGGCCTTGCGGTCCGTCTCACCGCCGAGATCGGCGATCTCGTCGCCGAAGGGCTGCGCAGCCACGTCGCACCCTGGGTGTCCATCCGCGCGGTCGGCGGCGCCGTCAACGACGTGGACCCGGCGGCCACCGCCTACGCGCACCGCCACCAGAACGTCAACATCAGCTCGGTGGGCTCGTCGGAGGGAAAGTTCCGGCGGCATTGGGACGAGCTTCGCCCCCACCTGGACGGCCTGTACTCCAGCTTCGAGACCGACGACCGCCCGGAACGGCTGTCCGACGCTTTCCCCGGCGCGACGCTCGCCAGGCTGCGCCGGCTCAAGGCAACGTACGACCCCGCCAGCGTCTTCAACGCGAACTTCCCGATCCCGCCCGACTCCGACGTCCTCCAGGCCTGGGGTGGAGTGATGCAGGTGGCAAGATCATCAACGGTCGGCTAGAGCAATGCGCTGCCCACTTTTGTGGCCGTCCGGGCGCGGCTACTACGTTGACTAATATGTTCAGCTGTGGTGGCACGACGACCACCCCGACTTCCGCTGGTTCTGATCCCGACCGCAGTAGCCGGCCGCCACGGCCATGACACTGGTCAGCCCTTCACCCACCTGCAGCCTGCTCGCATCGTTGGTGGTGCCGTCGCCAAGCTCGCCGCAGTCGTTGTCGCCCAGCACTCTGCGGTCGTTAGGTCAATGGTTGCGGAGAGAGATCTCGTCAGACTCGGCGATGCTGCCGGCCTCGACGGCCCGCAGTCCTTCGCCCAGACGCTCGCGAGCCTGCCGCAAGAGCTTGAGCGAGTTGGTAAAGGTGCTCTGGGCAGCCGAACGCTCCGGATCAGCCCCGTGCTCCTCAACGAGGTGCGCCTGAAGGGCGGCGGCGACTTCGTCGACGGCCTTCAGCGCGTGATAGATGGCCCGGTCCCGTGCTGTGTCGTCAACCATGCTGTCCAGTATCTCGCACAGCCTGCTTCGGCGCCCCGCGAGAGCCGCCCAACCATGTCCGGATCCCGGAGACCCGACGTTATCTCACTTTGTGATGGTGTAGCTGTAGGGGAAGGCAGCCACATCGCTTCCTTCCGGGTAGTTTCCGGGCAGCTCGTTGTAGGTCACGAAGCCGGAAACGAGCGAGGAGTCGGCGATGTAGATGGTTCCGGTGACCCTGCTTCCTGGGCTGTCCCGCGGCGTAATGGTCACCGGGATCGCGACGCTCTGGCCGGGGTCGACCACGTAGGGCGTGAAAGCGGTTGCGGCGTTGGTGCTGCCGAGCCACAGGTCCCCGGTCAGCGAGCTGACCGCCGGGTCGAACGCTGCGGTCGTCGCCCTCATCGACACGGTGGCCGTCACCTTGGTGGCCGGAGTCTTGCCGAACGGACCGACGAGGAACGGCGTGACGGTCCAGTCGCAGGCACGCTCGCAGCCCTGGCTCAGGCTGACCCGCGCCGACGTGCCGGTAGCCAGGCCCCGACGATCAACACTGACCTGCTGGCCTTCGTGCAGTCCTGACCCACCCGGCGGCTCTCTGGCTGCGTCGGCGCCGGGGCCTCGCCCTGGTCAGGACTGGGTGATGGTCTGGGCCGGCGACACCAGCCAGGCGGCGATGAGGGCGACGGCGTCGCCGCTGTTCAGCACTCCGGCGCAGCCGGTCACGTTGTACACGTGCAGGTTGGACAGCGCGCTCTCGGTCTTCAGCTTCCGCAGGCTGTTGTGGTAGTGGAATTCGGTTTCGCCGTCATTCCCCGTGGCGCTGCTGCCATCCACGGTCGCGCTGCAGTGGGCTCCCGACAGGGTGGCGTGAATCCCGCTGAGCGTCCCGATCGTCAGGCCGCTGGTGATAGCCGGGTTGTACGACGTGCCGGTCAGCTCCCAGGGGAGATTGCCGGCCGTCATCTTCAGGTTAAGGCGCATGGGCCCGGTGCAGGTGGCGAAGGAGACAGCGGTGATCGCGGCGATGTCCGTGCCCGACAGCCCGGTACCAGCCGCGAAGCTGGCGGTGCCCTTGCTCTTCGTGCAGGTCAGTGAGTTCCCGGTCGTGGTGTCTTGCAGCGTGACCACCCCGGACTTCGTCAGCGTGACAGCACCGCCGGGCGAGACGCTCCAGGTGGGCTGTGCGGTGGCCGCCAGCGACGAGGTGGCGCCGAGGCCGATCGTCAGTGCCGCCGTCGCGGTGGCCAGCAGGAGGGCGCCAAAGGGCTTACGCATGTTGCTCGATCCTTCCCTCTCGGTGGTCCATGATGCACAGGACGCGGGAGCGCTGCAGCAGAGCGTATCTGATCAGCACAGAGCGTATATAAAGAACACAAAGAAGAACATAACGTGCTTCTGGGCGACCGTCGCCGGGCGCGCTCTCGTCACCGCCGGCCGCGCGCCCGCTGCCGCGGTGCTGTCCGCTTGACCGCGCAAGCCTGGGTCATGGTGCCAGCCTGAAGGGCGGGTACCGATCCGTGACCAGGGTGAACGCGTAGGCGACGACGCGGTTGTTCCAGCGGAAAACTCCTTCGACGAAGCTGAATATGCCGCGCGGGTAGCGGCCGGTGAACAAGATGGCGAACCAGGTCACGATCACTGCGAGGAACGCCGCGATGTCCAGGAAGAACAGCACGACGTAGTGCGGGATGGCCAGCAGCCATTTGACCAGCGGCAGCCACCGGTTAAGGTCGGCGGCCGCGTCCGGATAGGCGTAGTCCAGCTCGACCCACTGGTGGTCGTCAGTGGACGGGTAGCTGTCATTCATCAGGGCCAGGTAGGTTCCGACCCGGTTGCCGAACCGCTGCAGCTCGAGATTCCAGTCGAACCACCACCGGGGATACTTCTGCCTGAACAAGATCATCAGCAGCGGGCCGAGGAACAGCAGTCCTCCCGTGGCCACGCCCCCGTGGACCATGGTGCCCTCGTGGATCATGTTGGAGTGGCGTCCCGTCGACTGCCCGGTTCCGCCAGAAAGGGTACCGAGCACGATCAGGATCGGGATGATCATGAAGATACGGAAGAACGACGTCAGCCGGCTAAGCGGCCTGTCGGGGTACTCGACGGCAAAGTGAACCGGATACTCAGCTGGATACGGACCCTGATCCGCGGTCATGTTGCTCTCCTTCCGGCCAGTTCCGGTACGTCAAGCCGGGCAGCCCGCGCCCGGG
>Ga0302325_10019628_pt1 | contig 14203 bp, 13 predicted proteins | sample Palsa_T0_2_FD_201948 | JGI IMG/M metagenome (GOLD analysis project Ga0302325, IMG submission 201948) | Peat permafrost microbial communities from Stordalen Mire near Abisko, Sweden - Palsa_T0_2 | ecosystem: Environmental > Terrestrial > Soil > Palsa > Peat permafrost | place: Sweden: Abisko... | reverse complement strand
ACGCGGTCCGCTAGCGCGGAAAGGTCGCGTCCGGTCAGCGCCTCGATCCGCCCGATGCGGTACCGCACGGTGTTGACGTGCACGTACATCCGCGTCGCGCAGGCGGACCACGAGCCGTCGCAGGCCAAGAACGATCGAAGGGTGGGCAGCAGCTCGGCGTTGTGCCGCGCGTCGTACTCGGTGAGCGGGCCGAGCAGCCGTTCCCTGAAGGACCGCAGCACCGGGGTGGGCACGCTGGCGAGCAGCAGCTCGTGCGAGCCGACCTCGCCGCTTGTCGCGACGCACACGCCGACCGTCGACTTGCCTGTTCCCCCGGCCGCTCGCAGCTCCGCCGCACGGCGAACGCCCGACGCCTCCCGCACCGCCCCCGCGAGGGCGGCCGCGCCGTCGGCCGGGCCGCCGATCCCGGCGGTCAGCGCGAGGCCCGCCGCCTTGAGCACCTGGCCCGCCTCGCGCAGCCACGCGGCGAGTCCGGCGGCGTCTGTCCCTGAGATGACGGCGAGAACCTCATCGCCCGCGACCGCGACCGCCGAACGCCCGGTGGCGCCCGTGTACCCGCTCATCAGGTCTTCCGTCAGGTCGCGGTCGGCTGCCTTGTCGCCGGCCCGAAGCGCGACCGCGAGGTAGCCTGGCTCGAGTCCGGCAGCGTGCAGCAGAGCCTTGGTCTCCGCGGCGACCGCGTCGTCACCGCCCGCGGCGAGGCGCCCGATGAGCGCCTCCGCGAGACCGCGCTCCCCGCTGCTCCTTGCCGCCGTCCTCGCCCGCACATGCACCGCGTCGGCGGCCAGGGCGGCGGCGACCCGCTCCTGCTCCGGCGTCCACTCGTCCTGCTGGCCCGCGCAGGCGAGGAACCAGCCGGCCACCGCCGCGCCACCGGTCGAACCCGACCCGGCGACCGGGAGCAGAGCGAACCGCCCGCTGACCGTTTCTGCGGCACCGTAAGACCCGGCGGCCACAGCCGCGGCGATCAGGCCGCGCGCGGCCAGCTGGTATTCGGCAGCGAGCCGAAGCGCGGCGCTCCGCGGCAGCTCGCCGCCTCCGGCGACGACCCGCCCGGTCCCGGTGATCAGCCAGCAGCGCAGCCCGGTCGCCGCGGCGACGTCCGCGAACGCCGCGTCAAGCCCCGCCTCCGCTCCGGTCGACGGCAGCACGCGCCCTCGCACCGCGATATCAGGTATTTCTCCGACCCGCACGCACACCTCCAGTAGGCAACCGCGCTACCGTAACGCGCGCGTGTTTATCGGAAGCTACAAAACGATTCGCCCCGCGTTACGTCATCGCCGCCCCGCGCTTCCGCCGGACGCGCGCGCATGCTTGGCTATTCCTCGTCCGGCCGCCGTGACCAGGGAGGTTCTCATTGACGCTGGCCTCATTCAACGCCGCGCCCGCCGACGAGGCGATGACGGAAATGCTCGCCTGCTGCGCGTCCACGCGGTTCGCCCGCGCGCTGACCGACGGCCGACCCTATCCGTCGCTCATCGCCGCTCAAACGGCCGTCGATTTGGTCTTTGAGTCACTGAACTGGGACGACGTGCTTGAGGCGATGGCGGGGCACCCGCCGATCGGCGGGTGCGTCAGCGGGCGGTCCGCGACGGAGCAGTCCGGCGTCGGCGACGCGTCCCGCGCGGCGCTCATCGCCGGGAACGCGGAGTACGAGGACCGTTTCGGTCACGTCTTCCTCATCTGCGCCACCGGGCTCAGCGGTGATCAGATGCTGTCGGCGCTGCGAGAAAGACTCAAAAACACCGAGGATGCGGAACGGACCGAGGCCTGTGCCGAGCTCCGCAAGATTACCCGCCTCCGCGTCGGCAAGGCCCTGGCCGAATGACCGTCTCCACCCACATACTCGACGCGGTCGCCGGGCACCCGGCAGCGGGCGTCTCTGTCACCCTGTCCGCGGCGGATCCCGCAGGCTCCTGGCTACCGGTCGAGTCCGCCGCGACCGACGCCGATGGCCGCCACCGGTTCGCCGCCTCGACGCCGCCCGGCGTCTACCGGCTGGTCTTCGCCACCGCCGGTTATTTCGCCGCCCGCGACATCGCGGCGTTCTACCCCGAGGTCACCATCACCTTCACCGTTTCCGAAGGCGAGCGGGGGCACTACCACGTCCCGCTGCTGCTATCCCCCTATGCGTACTCCACCTACCGAGGCAGTTAGCGGCCTTGATCAGCGGGCGCGCTTGACACGGGCCTCGTCCCAGACCGGCTCCGGCGTCTCCCGGACCACGCCGTCCGAGCCGAAGATCAGGAATCGGTCGAAGGACCGCGCGAACCACCGGTCATGGGTCACGGCGACGACGGTGCCCTCGTACGCCTCGAGGCCCTCTTGCAGGGCTTCGGCCGATTCCAGGTCGAGGTTGTCGGTCGGCTCGTCAAGCAGCAGCGCGGTCGCGCCCTCAAGCTCAAGCAGCAGGATCTGGAACCGGGCCTGCTGCCCGCCGGACAGCTTGCCGAAGGGCTGATCACCCTGGCGGTCGAGCTCGTATCTGCGCAGCGCGCTCATCGCGGCACCGCGGTTCCTTGCGTGATCCTCCCAAAGGATGTCGACGAGCGTTCGTCGTTGTAGCTCCGGATGCGCATGGGTCTGGGCGAAGTAACCGGGGAGGACCCGCGCGCCTAGCTTCCAGGTCCCGGCGTGCGCCACCGACTGCCCCGCGAGCAGCCGAAGGAAGTGCGACTTCCCCGACCCGTTCGAGCCGAGCACGGCCACCCGCTCACCGTAGAAGACCTCGAGGTCGAACGGCCGCATGAGGCCGGTCAGCTCGAGGCCGGCGCAGGTGATGGCCCGCGTGCCGGTGCGTCCGCCGCGCAGCCGCATCTTGATGACCTGCTTGCGTGGCGGCTCGGGCGGCGGACCCGCGTCCTCGAACTTCCGCAGCCGGGTCTGCGCGGCGGCGTAGCGGGAGGCCATGTCCGGGCTGCGCTCGGCGTACTGCTGCATGTCGCGCACGAGTTTCTTCAGCTGGGCGTGCTTCTCGTCCCAGCGGCGCCGCAGTTCCTCGAACCGCTCGAACCGCTGCGCCCGTGCCTGGTGGTACGTGGCGAAACCGCCGCCGTGCACCCAGACGTCGGACCCGCCGGGAGCCGGCTCGACGCTGACGATCCTGGACGCGGCCCGGTCGAGCAGTTCCCTGTCGTGCGAGACGAACAGCACGGTCTTGGGCGTGTCCTTTAGCTGGCCCTCGAGCCAGCGCTTGCCTGGCACGTCCAGGTAGTTGTCGGGCTCGTCGAGCAGCAGTACCTCGTCGGGGCCGCGCAGCAGCGCTTCAAGTACCAGCCGCTTCTGCTCGCCACCCGAGAGCGTTTTCACGTCCCGGAACTGGGCCTTCTCATACGGCAGGCCAAGGGCGGCCATCGTGCACATGTCCCAGAGCGTCTCGGCCTGGTAACCGCCGGCGTCACCCCAGTCGCTCAGCGCCTGCGCGTACGCCATCTGGGCTTTCTCGTCGTCGCGCTCCATGATGGCCGTCTCGGCCTCGTCGATGGCGCGCGCCGCGTCCCTGATGACAGGCCTGGCGACGGACGCGAGCAGGTCACGGACCGTTCTGTCGTCCCGTACCGAGCCCACGAACTGCGGCATGACACCGAGGCCGCCGCTCGTCGTGACCGTGCCCTCATGGGGCTGCAGCTCACCGGAGATGAGCCGCGACAGCGTGGTCTTGCCCGCGCCGTTCGGGCCGACAAGTGCCGCCACGACGCCCTGCCCGACCCGGAAGCTCGCGTCGCTGAGCAGCATCCGACCGTCGGGCAGGTAGTAGTCGACATGCGCCACTTCAATATGACCCATGCCCGTCATCATGGCAGATCCACGCAATGGAATATGCCCGGCCGCCGCCTCTTGCTGTTATCTTATCTTGCTGTTATCTCGATGATGAGGCTAGGCAGGCCACCGCGGTTTCACCCGGCTGCGGGCCAGCGAGGGCCGTGTTAGCCTGCTCCCCGTGGCCAGCACCCGACTGATCAGGCATATCAGGGCACCCCGCGGGCGTGTCTACGCGGCGCTGCTTGACGCGGAAGCGGTCGGGCGGTGGATGGTTCCCGACTCGATGACCAGCCGCGTTCATTCGTTTGACGCCCGGCCTGGCGGTGAGTTCCGGGTTTCGCTCACTTATGGGCCCCGCCATGATGACGCGCCGACGGGCACCGGGAAGACGAGCGGCAAGACCGACACCTACCGTGGCCGGTTCGTCAGCCTGGTACCCGATACCAAGGTCGTGCAGGTCCTGGAGTTCGAGACCGATGACCCGGCAATGCGCGGCGAGATGACCATCACCATCACGCTCGCCGACGCCTACGACGGCGGCACCAGCCTGACCGGAGAGCACCGGAACCTGCCGCCAGGCGTTGCGGAGGAAGACAACGAGCTCGGCTGGAGCATGTCCCTCGAGAAGCTTGCCAAGCTGGTCGAAGACGGCGCCGCCCCGGTGGCGGACGTGCCGTTGGCCGAGGCCTTTACCTATCCGGGTGTGGTGAGCGCGTACCGGCACAGGCCGCCGTACCCGGATTCGGTCTTTGACGTGCTGACCGGGCTCATCACGGACACGCCGCGGACGGTGCTCGACCTCGGCGCCGGTGAGGGAGCGCTGGCCCGGCCGCTTGCCGGGCTTGTTGACCGGGTGGACGCGCTTGATGTCTCTGTGGCCATGATCTCGGCAGGCCGGCTGCGGCCGGGCGGCGACGCGCCGAATCTCCACTGGATCGTCGGCGGCGCGGAGAGCGCGCCCCTTGGCGGCCCGTACGCGCTGGTGACCGCAGGCGCGAGCATGCACTGGATGCGCTGGCGTGAGACGTTCGAGCGGCTGGCCGCCGTCATGACCGGAGCCGCCTTCCTGGCGATCGTTGGCCATGGTCACGAGGATCAGCCGTGGACGATCGAACTCGATAAGGTCATCGCCCGCCACTCGCGAAGCCCGGCCTACGATCCCAGCTTCCGGCTGGTCGACGCGCTCTCCGAGACCGGCCTGTTCCAGGTGGTAGGCCACGCCGCCACGCCGCCTGAGCCGTTCCGCCAGCGCACCGCGGACTACGTTGAGTACCTGCACTCGACGTCGAGCCTCGCCAGGGAGTGGATGCCGCCCGAGGAGGCCGCCGCCTTCGACCGCGCGATCACCGAGATGGTCGCCCCCTACGAAACAGACGGCTGGCTCGACCTGACGGTCCTCGCCGAGGTCACCTGGGGCCGTGTCGTGGTTACGGCGTGACCGCCTGTTCAGCGCTCATCGCGCGGTGATCGTGATCCTTGGGCTGTCGGCGGGCTTGAGCCAGTCCAGGATCTTGAGTAGCTCCGCTTTCGGCAGTGAGACGCAGCCGGCGGTCGGCCCGCCCGTGCCGACGTGCAGGAAGATCGCGCTGCCGAGGCCGGGGACCCGGGCGGTGTTATAGGCGATCACGGCGCCGTAGTCGTAGGCGGGCACGTTGTGCATCGGCTCCGGGTTGGCGCCGCCTGCCGCCTTGGAGTCGACCCACTCGTTGTACCGGGGGCTCGCCTTGTCGTCGTCCCAGTAGTCGTAGGTGTAGGCATGCCGGAACGGGAACGCGAAGTGCGGGTCAGGCTCGGGGTCCACGCCGAAGAAGAAGCCGAAGCCGTAGGTGCCGGACGGAGTCGTGCCGTCGCCCTCGCGTTTCTTGCCGGGTCGCGCCACGCCGTTGTAGCCCACCCGGGCGGTCCACGGGCCGAAGACCTCAACCCGCTTCCCGCCCGTCACCCGGTAGGCGCGGAGCGTGGCGGAGGTCGTTCCGTAGGAGGCGGCCGTCACCGTGATCAACTGGCTCGGATCAGTGGAAGTGGCGGCCGACCCGGGGGAACCGGCGACATCGGCGCGAGCCGATCCGGCGAGCAACAGGGCGGCAACGGCCGCAGCCGTTGTCGCGATTAGTGGCACGGCGAACCGGCCACGCGTGACATCAGGCTTAAACATAGGCCAACAGGCTAACAGGAGCATCACCGACGTATCGGGCTAACAGCCGCGTCGGCGCACCCCGGCCGGCGATTCAGTCGGCTGGTACCGCCGGGCCGGCGCCGAGGTAGCGGAGGACCGCCAGGACACGGCGGTGGCCCGTGTCGCCTGGGTGCAGGCCGAGCTTGGCGAAGATCGAGTTGATGTGCTTGGACACGGCGCTGTCCGTGATCACCAGGGCGGTGGCGATCTCCATGTTGGATCGGCCCTCGGCCATGAGCGCGAGCACGTCGCGTTCCCGCTGCGTGAGCGCTTGCAGGGGGTCGGCGCCGCGGCGGAGCAGGAGCTGTGCCACGACCTCAGGGTCGAGCGCGGTGCCGCCCGCCGCGACCCGGCGGAGCGCGTCGAGGAAGTCCGCCACGTCGGCTACCCGGTCCTTCAGCAGGTAGCCGACGCTGCTGGTGTTCGCGGACAGCAGGTCGGCGGCGTACCGCTCCTCCACGTACTGCGAAAGGACAAGGATCGCGATGTCCGGCCACCGGCTTCTGATGGCAAGCGCCGCCCTGATGCCCTCGTCGGTGTGCGTCGGTGGCATCCGGACGTCGGCGATCACCAGGTCGGGGTGTTCCCGCTCGACGGCGGCGACCAGCGAGATCGCCTCCGCGGCGGTGGCGACGACCTCGAAACCGGCGCTCTCAAGCAGCTTGACCAGGCCGGCCAGCAGCAGCACCGAGTCCTCGCCGAGCACCACGCGGAGCCGCGGGCCGCCGCCCGTCCCCCACGCGGTCGTGGTCGCTTCACCTGTCACGGACTCCACGGTACGGCCTCCCCCGCTGCGGACGTTCCGCGCGCATAGTTGCTCGGCTTGGTCACTCGGCTTGGTCACTCGGCTTGGTCACTCGGCTTGCAGGGCCGTGGCGGGACGAGCGCGCGCGGCCCAGGTGGCCGGCAGCAGCGCCCCGGCGACCGCGATGGCCAGCGCCGCCAGGGAGAGCAGCGCGAGCCGGGCCACGCCGAACACCTGAGTGAAGCTGGCCGGGACGCCGGTGTGCGCGGTGGCCGCCATGGCGTGCAGGGTGGCGGTGTTCAGCGCCACGGCCGCGGGCGCGGCGATCGCGGCCGCCACGATGGCGGGGACGGCGACCCAGCAGACGACCATGGTGATCACCTGTCCCGGACGCATGCCGAGCGCCTTGTAGATCCCTAGGTCGTGCACCCGGTCCCTGGTGGTCATCAGGACTGGTTCGGACCCGCACCGGGGCCCTGCTGCCCGACCTGGACCGGGACCGTGACGGACAGGGACTGGCTGGCTGCCGCCCGGCTCAGCGAGGAGTTCAGCCCGACGGCAAAGATGACGGCGGTCGCACCGAACGCGACCGCGGCCAGGGTCACAAGCGTGCGGGCCGGCCTGCTGAACGGCGCGCTGACCCCGAGGCCGATGGGGCGCGGCAGCCGCAGCCAGGCGGCAAGCCGATGCGCGGCGTACTCGCGGCCAGAACCGGGCGCTCGTCCGGCGGCGATCGCATCGATGGCGGATAGCCGTCCGGCGCGCAGCGCGGGGCCGAAGGCGGCGAGCATGGTCAGCGTGAGCATCCCGGCCGGCGCGCCGAGCAGGGCCCACCAGGGTGCCTGCTGACTGCCGACGCCGTAGGCACCCGCGGACTGGTGCAGCACCACGCCGCTGAGAAAGTACCCCGCCACCGCCCCGATCAGGCACCCGGCAAGGGAAGGCAAGCCAACCCGGCTGACGTAGACGGCCACCACCTGGGCGGGGGTGAGTCCGAGTGACTTGAGCACGCCGATGCGCTGATACTGCGCGACGACCGCGCCGCTGACCACGTTGCCGACGATCAAGATCGCCATCGCCAGGCCGATCAGCGCGAACGCGATGATGAACGGCTCCATGATCGCCGCGTTGCTGCTCTTGGCCGCCTGCGCGGCGAGCCAGGTACCCGCGCCGGCAACCGCGCCGGCGGGAAGCGCGCGGGTAATCGCCGCCACGTCGGCCCGGATTTGCGGGTAGCCGCCCGCGGCGGCGAACCTGTATAGCATTTGCGCGGCCGGCGGGGCGCCGGGCACGCGAAGCTTCGCGATCTCGCCGGGGCTGACCCAGCCGTCGGCGGTGCCGGTGATCGAGTTGGCCTGACCCACCACGGTCAGGGTCGGCTTGCCCGGCGCGCTGGTCATGCGGATGGTTTCCCCGACGATCGGACCGTTGCCGTCTGGGACGTTGTTAAGCACGACCTGACCGGGACCGTCGACCCAGTGTCCCGCGGTCAGCACCACGTCATCGACCGTTCCCCCCGGTGATGCACGGCCACAAGCGTCAGCTGCCCGTAGGGCTGGCCCTGGGACTCCGACGCGCCGGTGACCTCGGCGAACGGCCCGGCCGCGGCGGTGACACCGGACACGTGGCGGGTGGCGGCCAGTTCGGCGGCGCTGGCGCGGGCCGCGGTGACGGTGACGTCGGCGCCGCGAGTCCCGCGCCCGCTCATGCGGTGATCCCCGCTCGCTTCCCTGGACGCCTGAAGGCGCTGCCTTCCCTCGTCGCTCGTGCCTCGCTCCTCGGTCCGGGCGGCACCGCGTCCCTCGATCGCGCTCACGCTGACGCCCTTGCGGCCGCATGCGGGGCCTGGGCCCCGACGACCTGGCCGTCCACGATCGTGATCGTGCGTGCCTCGTACCGTGCGGCGAGCGCGGGATCGTGGGTGACGAGGACGAGCGTCTGGCCGGCCGCGTTCAGCTCGCTAAGCAGGCGCCCGATCTCCTGGCCCGTCGTTGTGTCGAGCGCTCCGGTCGGTTCGTCGGCGAGCAGCAGTTCGGGGGAGTTGACCAGGGCCCTGGCGATCGCGACCCGCTGGCGCTGCCCGCCGGACAGCCGCGCCGGGTACGCGTCGCGGTGCCCGGCGAGGCCGAGCCGCTCGATCAGCTCGGTGGCCCGGGCCCGGGCACGCCGCCGTGCGGCCCCGGCGAGCTGGGCGGGCAGCAGCACGTTATCCACCACGGTCAGGTCGTCGAGGAGGTTGAAGAACTGGAAGATGATCCCGATGTGCCGTGCGCGGAACCGCGCGAGCGCGCTCTCGCCCAGGGTGTCGATGCGCTGCCCGGCCACGGTGACGGTTCCCGTGGTCGGCCTGTCGAGCCCGGCGATCAGGTTGAGCAGCGTGGACTTTCCCGACCCGGAGGGCCCCATGATGGCGGCAACCTCACCGTCCGCCACGCCCATGGTGACGTCGGCGAGCGCCGGCCGCACGCCCGCCTGGTAGGCCTTCGTCACGCCGTCAAGCTCGATCACGCCATCGGGCTCGCTCGCACTGTCATCCCCGACCGCACTGCCACGCTCGGCCGCGCCGTCATCCCCGACCGCACTGCCACGCTCGGCCGCGCCGTGATGCCGGCTCACCTTGTCGCGCGCGGGCATGACGCCCGGCGCGTTCTGCTGTCGTCTCATCGAACGTCCTCTTGATCTCGGAGCGTGCCCGTCCTATGTCGCCGTTTCATGTCGCCGACGGGCTCGCCGCTACGGCGAGGGCGCGGGACATCAGCTGCCGGCACGCAGGTAACGATGACAGCCGCGCCCGAGCGCGCACAGTAGCCATAGACTCCGAATAAGAGGTGAAGCTGGCTGCACCATGGAAGGTGAACCCGGCAGGATGGGCCTACGGGGCCGGCGCGAATAGCGTGGATGACATGGCGATCGACGTCGACAGACAGCATTACCCGCCGCCCGGTGGGCAGCGGAAGGCAAGGCGGCGCCCACGCGTGCCGTGGTCATCACAGGCCCGGGGTCAGGCTCTCTATCTGGCTGGCGGCATCCCGGCGCTGCTTGTCACGTGGATCGTCCCGTTCTCCGTCATGCGGGCGGTCGACCGGTGGGACTGGCCGACCCCGCAGGGCGGCTGGATCTACCTGTGGGTGCTGCTTGCGATCCTGCTGCTCTTCGGGCCCGCGCTCACCCGAATTCACCGCCACCGGCTGCGGGTCCTCGCCTGGGTGGAGATACCGCCGCAGCCGATTGGCCCGTTCCGGCAGCTAGCCAGGGACCGACGGCTGTCCCCCGGTCAGCGCATGGCCTCGCTGACCGAACTCGTCCCTGCCGCCATCACCGGGGCGGTCCGTTCGCGGGCCATGTGGCGACAGGCCTGCTATCACGTCCTTGCCGCTCCCGCGCTCGCCGCGGCCGCGATCATCGCGGTCGGTACCTGGCTGGCCAGCGTGGTGTACATGCTCACCTACGCCTACGCGTGGGGGCTGAATCCTGGCAGCATGCTTTACCGCGCCACCTATGCGCCGCTGTCCAGCCGGCTGCCACCGGTTGTCGGCCTTTTCCAGCCGGGCATTCTCCTGACCCTCGCCGGTGTCGCGGGGCTGTTCGCCGCGCCCTGGCTGACCGCCGGCGTGGTCGCGCTCGACGTGCGGGTGACCAGTGCGCTCCTTGGCCCGAGCCGCACCGAGAAGCTAGAGCACCGCGTCGACCAGCTGACCAAGACCCGGGCCGGCGTGGTGGACGCCGCCGATGCCGAGCGCCGCCGCCTCGAGCGCGACCTGCACGACGGCACGCAGCAGCGCCTGGGCTCCCTCGCCATGAACCTGGGCATGGCGCGGGTCCAGGCGACCACCGCCGAGGGCGCCAAGCAGGCCATCGCGGAAGCCCACGAGGAGGCCAAGGCGGCGCTCTCCGAGCTCAGGGACCTGATCCGTGGCCTGCATCCGGCGGTACTCGAGGACCGGGGCCTTGACGCGGCGCTGTCCGGCGTCGCCGCCCGGATGCCGATCCCGGTCAGGCTCAGCGTTGACCTGCCGCGCCGTCCGTCACCCGTGATCGAAGCGGTCGCCTACTTCGTGGTCTCCGAGGGCCTCGCCAACATAACCAAGCACGCCCAGGCCAGCCAGGCGGAGGTGGTCGTGACCAGGGCCGGCGACCGGCTGCACGTCATCGTCAGCGACGACGGCGTGGGCGGCGCCGACGCGGCCCGCGGCACCGGCCTCGCCGGGCTCGCCAGGCGGGCCGCCTCCGTCGACGGGAACTTCGAGATCATCAGCCCGCCCGGCGGGCCGACCCTGCTAACAGTGGACCTGCCATGCGCTCGCTAACCGCCCCAGGGGGCCGGTCGGCCTCCACCGCCCACGACGCCGGCTCCGATACCGCCTCAGGTAACGCCTCCGGCCCCGGACCGGGCCGCCGGGTCTGGGGACTGGCCGGCCTGATCACCATGATCGGCCTGGCTATCCCCGGCGCCTGGCTCATCGTCCATGCCGGGATTCCCGGGAATGGTCCGAACGGCCAGGCGCCGCTGACCACTCCGACCGGGACGGTAACCGTCACCCAGCCGGTCACCAGCCTGAGCGTCGAGAGCTATGGAGCGCCGATCCAGGTCACGGCCAGGCCCGTCCATCGCGTCACGGTCACCGAGGCGGTCAGCTATGACCCAGGGGCCGGCGCCGCGCCCGAGGTGACGGCGGCGGTGTCCCATGGTCGGCTCACTCTCGCCGCCCCGGCCTGCGCGACGTCCGACTGCAGCGTCGGCTTCACCGTGATCGTGCCGTCAGGCGTGGCCGTCACGGCCGAGAGTGACAACGGGCCGGTGACCGTTTCTGGAACAGCGGACACGGACCTTGACTCAGGCGGCGGCCAGGTAACCGCCACGCGCATTGACGGTCTCCTCACCGTCACCTCAGAAAACGGCAACGTCGTGGTGAACGGCCAAGCCGGGCAGCCGGGCGGCGGTGCCGCCGGCGGCTCGCGGCCGGGCAGCGGCGCCATCCTCAATAAGGTCATGGTCATGACCGGCGGCGGCAACGCGCGACTGACGTTCACCTCGGCACCGGCCAACGTGAACGTCAGCACGAGCAACGGCTCCGCGACCCTGGCCATGCCCGGCGGTCCGTACAACGTGACCGCGGACAGCGGCGGTGGCCCACCACCGTACGTGGGAGTCCCCATCAGCGCCTCGGCACGCCGCTCGATCACCGTCAGCACACAAGGCGGAGCACTCAGCATCGAGCGCAATTAGGACTCAGGAGAGGATAAGCGACGACAGCACGAAGCCGACCCGGTCTGACCGATCGGGTCGGCTCCCTGTTACCTGATGAAGATCATGGTTACCTGATGAAGATCATGCCCTTGGGGTTGAGCGGGGCACCGGCAAGCGGCACCCGCGTGAGCGCGCCCGTCCGCAGGTTATCCGTGGCCAGGTAGTTCGCCGGGAAGCCGGGTCCTGGGCAGGTGGCCGGTGCGCTGTTCTCGTCGCACGGGGTCACCGCCGAGTACATGGTGCCCACGGCGAAGCGGCCGGACACCGTGTCGACCGTGTCCGCGGTGGCGTCGGTCGTATACAGGGCACCGAACGGGGAGGTCGCCCAGGCGGAGTCATCGACCGACCGCGTCAGGTGCAGGACCGACAGGCCCACGTGCCAGAAGTCCGTTGGGCGGTCGAAGATCAGCTCCCTGTCGCCCTGGGAGTCAAGCATGAAGTCGCCGCCGAACCTCGGTGACACCCACGGGACGACCTCATTGGAATCGGGGTCGGTCAGCGCGAGGTGGACGAGCTTGCCGGCGTCGGGGCCGTTGACCTCCCTGGCGAGCCACTCGTCGTAGAACAGCGGACGCACGGTGGCGATCTTGGTCTTCGTGTTCAGCGTCGTCACGTAGACGGCCGGGTACGAGGCCTTCGGCGCGGGCGCCCCGGTCGTGCCGGGTGCCGACGCGCTGATCAGGATGTGGCCCTGGTAAATCGAGATGGCATCGGTGCCGCCCTTGTGCGGCAGCGGCTCGTTGAACCTGTAGTGCGTGAGGCGATCGGTGGCGACCGTGATCGTGAAGATGCTGGAGTTCGCGTCCTCGTTGATGGTCGCGATGACCTTCCCGATGAGCGGGTCCGCGGTGAGGCCATCGCAGTGGCCTGGCACGTCCCACTGCCTGACTTCCCTGCCGGAGAGCGTGAACTCCACGAGCGTGCTATCCAGGTTGCCGTCGGGGCTGGCCTCGCCCTGCGGGCCAACGGCGTTCTGGAAGGTGACGTAGACGTCGCGCCCGATCGTCGTGATGTCGTCGGGGTCGGTCAGGACCTCCGAATGGAGGGCACCCTTCCCATCAGGCCGGAACAGGTGGTGCAGCTTCTTGCCGAACGCGATCTGCCGCACGGTGAGCTTGTGGGCGTTTGTGCTCGCGGAGACGGGATGCGCGGTCACCGCGCCGGCGGGCAGGGCGAGCGCTCCCGTGGCGGCCAGCGCGCCCGCCGATACGACCACGGCGGCCAGCATCGTTGCCTTACGCGTGCTAAAAGGGATTTTCACAACTGAACTTCTACGCCCGTGTAGTGACGCGAGCCGCAGCATGGCTCGACTGGCAGGTGAACTGTCCATGTCTACCTGACGACCAGAATCTATGGGTCTGGTTAACACCGTTTAGCCTGGTCATGGGGCCAGGGTAAGGGTGCCGGCGATCAGGTCGGCGGCGCGCTCGGCAATCGCGATGACCGGTGCCTGGGTGTTGCAGGTGGGGATGACCGGGATTACCGAGGCGTCGGCGATCCGCAGGCCCTCGGTGCCGATGACGTTCAGCCCGGGGTCGACGACGGCCGCGGGACCGGTGCCCATCGCGGCGGTACCGCATGGGTGGAAGAACGAGGCGCAGTTCTCCCGCACGAAGGCCTCCCTGCCCGCGCGGTCAAGGCGACCGGGTGGCATCAGCGGCTTGTCGATCAGATCGGCGTAGGCCGCCGTCGCCGCGAGGTCCATGATCATGTCGACCGACTCCGCGAGGGCGTCCACGTCGGCCTGCTCGGTGAGCAGCCCGGACACGATCTCGACCCCGCCGCGCCCGGTGGCCGCGTCGGCCGAGTGGACCCGCAGGTAGCCAACGGACACCGAGCCCATCAGGCCGGGCGAGATGGCGAAGACCTCCCCGCCGCCAAGACCGTAGCGGGCGGCGCCGTCGGGGTACGCGTGCTTGCCCTGGACGACAAACGCGTGCAGGTCGGGCCTGGCCGCCCTGGAGCTGCGCCAGTTCATGACGGCGCCGCCGCCGTTGTCCCGTGCCAGGCCAAGTCGGCAGCTGGCACGGAAGTTCATGCCCATGACAAGCGGGTGGTCCTGCAGGTTCCTGCCCACGCCGGGCAGCGCGGCCCTGACAGGCAGGCCGAGGCGGCCGAGCGCGGCGGGGTCGCCGATACCGGATCTGATAAGCAGCTCAGGCGTGCCGAACGCGCCGAGCGCGAGCACCACCTGGACCCTGGCCCTGGTCCGCCTGACCATGCCGCGCACCGTGTGGAAGACCGAATCGCACCGAGAGGATGCGGCGCCCGC
>Ga0302325_10019627_pt1 | contig 14203 bp, 11 predicted proteins | sample Palsa_T0_2_FD_201948 | JGI IMG/M metagenome (GOLD analysis project Ga0302325, IMG submission 201948) | Peat permafrost microbial communities from Stordalen Mire near Abisko, Sweden - Palsa_T0_2 | ecosystem: Environmental > Terrestrial > Soil > Palsa > Peat permafrost | place: Sweden: Abisko... | reverse complement strand
CTCCACGCATGAACCAATTCGAAGGCGCGGTGCTCCTGCTCTGGGTCACTGAGGGCGTCGAGGTTGTTCTGGGGCTCGCGCTCGATCACCCTCCCGTCGGGGAACACCACCATGGAGCTGCGATAGGGTGCGTCGAAACCGACGACCACATAGCCGTGGCTCGCCAGGTCTTCGGCGAGGCTTGTATAACCTGTCACCAGGCCCGAATGGCCAGCCCGCATGAGTACCACCGGATAAGAGGGCTGCTGAGGGGATACCTCGGCGTCGCGCATGCTATGGGTGCGTACGCGCGACAAATCCCGGGTCAGGAACTGCGTCAACAGCTTGCCCCGCACGTGCTCGACCGCCGACCGCCAAGAGGGCGGTAAGTAGTCGCTGGTCGCGCGGGACGGTTGGGTTGAGGTTGCGGGATACCAGATCCAGACGAGAAGCTCGCGCTTGGCGCCTGGGTCCGGCGCCACCGGATCTGCGTGCGTGGCGTCTATCCAGTCGTAGGTCACGCGGCCAACGGCGTACGGGCCGGTAGGCTGGGGAAGCTTTGTCTCCGGGAAGTGATCCAGCCACATGAATGCCAGCAAGACTGGGATCGCAAAAATAGCCAGCAGGGCCAGGATGCGTATTATCTTGCGCATGGATTGAGGAATCTCAAAGCATCGATTCACCCACTGTATGCTATGCAGTTCCTATAATTGGTAACGATGTCGTTTATATTGCCGCCACCACTACTTCGTTTTTCTGGCCTGGATTGGATTCGAAGGTGCACCCTAGCCTTCAGCGTTCTTTCGCTGGCGAGCCTCTGCTCGTATACCATGCAGGCGGGTAGCAGTCAGTCCACCAAACCGGTGCGCTCGGTTCCTATTTGCTCCGGCGTATCTCTATCGGCGAATTATCTGGCCGTGGTTGGTTCGGATCAGGGCCCGGGCTTTCGTTTTGTCCTGGTCAACCGGACGGGCCGGGAGATTAAGCTTGCCCAGCCCGTGCCTTCGAGCTCGCATTGGTATGCGCGCGCTCACGGGCGCTGGATGTGGAGGGCATCGAATGGAGCTGGTGGGAGCCTGCTGGACGCAGGCAACGAGCATGGCCGAGTGGTGGTGTATGCTGCTGCGCCGGGGAATGAGACCAAGCTTTTGACAGTGCCGCCGCACCAAACCAGCGAATGGATCGAGAGCCAGAAGGAGAACCACGTCCTCGAGTACAAGCCGGGTTGTGCGCTGTGCTCTTATCCCGGGGAGCGCGAGTACCAGGTGGTTTTTGCCTATGCATATCTTGCAGATGCCAGCCAGCCTGCGGGGCTTCTCTCTTGTGGTTTGCGATCCGCTCCCGTGCCCATGCCGCCGAAATTTTGAGCCTTTGGTTGCGTATTTACTTCTCTTTCCGGGTGGACGATAAGTGTGGGTTGAGTTCCTCAGCAACCAAGCGCCGGAGTGCGGGTTCCTATAAATGAAGTAGATACGCAGGAGATACACCCATGAAAAACCAACTATGCCGTTTAGCGATCAGTGGTCTTTTGGCCACTGGACTCACCCTTTGCTCTGCCGCCGCTTTTGCGCAGCAGGATAACGCCGCACCCGATGCTTCTGCCCCGCAACAGGGGAGTGGCCACGGGCATCAACCCAGGACTCCAGATGAACAGGTCGCACGCATGACCAAGCGCTACAACCTGTCCTCGGACCAGCAGGCTCAAATCAAGCCTATCCTCGCCAACCAGCAGCAGCAGATGCAGGCGCTGCGTCAGGACAGCACTTTGTCCCGGCAAGACAAGATGGCCAAGGTAAAGAGCATCCGCGACGACTCGAGCGCTAAAATCCAGGCGTTCTTGAACGACGGTCAGAAGCAGAAATTCGCTCAAGACCAACAGCGGAGGCAGGAACGCATGCAGGAGCACGGAGCAGCTCCGGCCGGTGGACCCGCTGCGTAGTAACAATCCAACTGTACCGGCGAGTTCCAGCCCTGGAACTTGCCGGTGATCAGCCACACTTACCCCAACAGATCGAGAACTGGCTTCCACTCCTTACTTAGGGATTGGGCCACTGCCTTGTAGGTAAGTTGTCCGGCGTAGGTATTTACCCCTTCCGCCATTCCTGGGTCGGCCTTGATTGCGGCTGCGGCGCCGTGCTGCGCCAGGCGGAGCACGTAGGGGAATGTAGCGTTGGTGAGGGCCAGGGTAGAGGTATTTGGAACAGCCGCAGGCATATTTGTGACACAGTAGTGGACCACTCCATCGACCAGGAAAGAGGGGTCGCTATGGGTGGTGGGTTTGGCAGTCTCGATGCAGCCTCCCTGGTCGATGGCGACGTCGACGATGACGGCTCCTTTTTTCATTCTGGAGACCATTTGCCGGGTCACGATCTTGGGAGCTGAGGCTCCGGGAATGAGTACCCCGCCGATGACCAGGTCGGCGCCTTGCACGGCGCGAGCGACGTTATAGGAGTTTGAGGCCAGGGTGTAGACGCGGCCGTTGAAGATATCGTCGAGTTCGCGCAGGCGGTTGAGATTCAAGTCAACGATAGTTACGTTTGCGCCCATGCCGAGCGCGATCTTGGCGGCGTTGGTACCGACGATGCCGCCGCCCAGGATGCAGACGGTTGCCGGGGGAACTCCGGGCACCCCACCCAGCAGGACTCCGCGGCCGCCTTTTTCTTTTTCCAGGTAACTTGCGCCTACTTGCACCGACATTCTTCCCGCGACTTCGGACATGGGGGTGAGCAGGGGGAGAGTACCAGCGCGGTCGCGGATGGTTTCGTAGGCGATGCCGGTTACTTTCGTGGCCAGCAGCCGGTCGGTCAACGCGGGCAGGGGAGCGAGGTGCAGGTAGGTGAACAACACCAGGCCTTCGCGAAAGAATTGATATTCGTTTTCGACCGGCTCTTTGACCTTGACGATCATGTCGGCGTGTCGCCAGACGTTGTGGGCCGAGCCAACGATCTCGGCCCCCGCGGACTGGTACTCGTCGTCGGAAAAGGCGGAGAGATCACCGGCATGGGTTTCCACCAGGACGGTGTGGCTGGCATCGACCAGCGCCTTCACACCGGCAGGGGTGATGCCCACCCGGGATTCATGGTCTTTTACTTCCTTGGGAACACCGATGATCATCTAGAATTTGCCTCGCAAGGGAATGCTAGCAAATGCTGGTGGAGGGCGTTTGTCGGGCGAAGGAGACAGCAGGTCCCTCCACTTCGCTCCCCCGGATTTCCTGTTGAGGTTGGTGGCGTTGGCGAACTGCATGCGGCTTTCCTTACTGAAAGCCGCACACGTGGCCGTTTGTGATTGCCGCGTAGCAGGAAATCCGGGTTCGCTCCGGTCGGGATGACAATTCTGTTTCTAGGCGAAATTTTCGACTCCTAAACAGAATTGTCATCCCGACCGGAGCGTAGCGAAGTGGAGGGACCTGCTTTGCTAGTCCATTCCTCAGAAAGGTCGACCCACGCCGGATTCTCCTGCTGGATTAGTGCGATTTTCTTTTCACGGCGCCATCGCTTGATCTGCTTTTCTCGGGCAATAGCATTGTTGACGTAATGGAAGCGCTCGCACCAAACCAAGCGCGTGCATTTGTAGTCTGCGGTAAACCCTTTAATGCTGCCTTCACGATGTTGTTCTATCCGTCGCCCAAGGTTATTTGTAACTCCGCAATAGAGCACGTGGCTGCGGCTCGCGACCATGTAGACATAGTAGCTGTGCTCTTTGCTCATCGATGAGCGATTGTACCGCCTAAAAGAGAACAGCAGGTCCCTCCACTACGCTACGCTACGGTCGGGATGACAATTCTGGGGTAATCGCAGAAAGTCTGCAGCGATGTTAGTGCAACTAAGCCGCAACAACTGCAGAGAGGGAGCTGCTTTTCCTTGCCTCTCAGTCACTCCCCCGTATCGATCTGGGCCCGCTGCAGGCGGTCGGAATAATCCACGTAGACCGCTTTCCAGGAGGTGTAAAAATCAAGCGCGCCAGTGCCGCCTTCGCGATGCCCGTTGCCGGTTTGCTTCACGCCGCCGAAGGGTAGATGCACCTCAGCCCCGATCGTCGGCGCATTGATGTAGGTGATGCCGGCTTCCAGGTCACGTACCGCCTTCAAAGCCAGGTTTACGTTGCGAGAATAGAGCGCAGTGGAAAGACCATATTGGATTCCATTGGCGATTTCGATCGCCTGATCGAAGCTGTCACACTCAATCAAGCTCACTACCGGGCCAAAGACCTCCTCACGGGCAATGCGCATCTCCGCTGCGACACCCCCGAAAACAGTGGGGGCAAAGAAATGTCCTTTGCTCAACCCATCACCAGCCAGACGCTGCCCGCCAGTCAAAAGCCCGGCGCCCTCCTGCTGCGCAATCGCAGTGTATCGCTCCGAAGTCTCTACCTGCTGCTGGTTGATCTGCGGTCCCATCTCCACCTGGGCATCCAACCCGTCGCCTACCTTAAGCGCTCGCGCGCGCTCTACCAGCCTGCGGGTAAACTCGCCGGCAATGCTCTTTTGGACGATGATGCGACTGGTCGCCGTGCAACGTTGGCCGGTGGTGCCAAAAGCGCCCCAGACCGCTCCATCCAAGGCCAGATCGAGGTTGGCATCTTCGAGCACAATCATGGCGTTCTTACCGCCCATCTCCAGCGAGCACGGCTTGAATAAGCCAGCGGCCGTCTGGCCGACCATCCGGCCCACCTCGCTCGAGCCAGTGAAGGAGATGGCGTTTACTTCGGGATGCGCCACCAAAGGCGCACCCGCATCCGGACCGAAGCCGGTCACGATGTTGACTACGCCATCCGGCAGTCCTGCTTCCAGCAACAATTGCACCAGGTTGATGGTCGACAGAGGAGTATCTTCCGCCGGCTTGATCACGCAGGTATTGCCGCAAACCAGGGCAGGGAAGAGCTTCCATGAGGGAATCGCCATGGGGAAGTTCCAGGGCGCAATCATGCCACAGACCCCTACCGGCATACGCACCGACATGGCGAACTTGTCCGGCAACTCCGAGGGCGTGGTTTGGCCGAAAAGCCTGCGTCCCTCACCCGCCATGTAGAAGGCGGTGTCGGCCGCCTCTTGCACGTCGCCGCGTGTTTCGCTGAGGACTTTGCCCATCTCCCGCGTCATATCCCGGGCCAGGCTCTCCTTGTGCCGCAACAACAGCTCACCGGTGCGATAGAGAATCTCTCCCCGCTTGGGAGCAGGAACCAAGCGCCAGTGGCGATAGGCCGCGCGGGCCGCACGCACCGCCCGGTCTACATCTGTCTCGCTCGAGGCCTGAAACTCGCCCACCACATCGTCGATATTGGCGGGATTGCGATTGAGAAATGTCTTGCCGCTCTGTGCGGTCAGCCACTGACCGCCAATCAGGTTCTTATAGATCTTCGTAGCCATAATTGATTATGGCGCACCGAGTCCAAAACGGGGCTTATGCCCTAAAAGTGGTGGTAAAGACTCAAAAGAGTAGCGGTGCAACAAAGCAAGCGTGGCCGTACAATGAAATCCGGTCGTCAGGAAAAGTCCGGCATTCATGTCATCAAACGGTTTCCATTCGCGTTCTTCGCGGACGCACGGTGTGCGTTCGCTGTTCAGCGTTTTTTCGAGCGATCTGGCAATCGATTTAGGCACCGCGAACACGCTGGTGTACGCGCGCGGCAAAGGCATCGTCGTCAATGAGCCCTCCATCGTCGCCATTAACAAGAACACGGGCGAGGTCGAGGCGGTTGGCAAAGAAGCCAAGGAGATGCTCGGCCGCACTCCCGGCAATATTGTCGCCATCAAGCCGATGAAAGACGGCGTCATCGCCGATTTCAAAATCACGGAAAAGATGTTGAACTACTTCATTCAGAAGGCGCACAACCGCAAGATGCTGGTGCACCCGCGGATCGTGATCGGCGTGCCTTCCGAGATCACGCAAGTGGAGAAGCGGGCGGTCGAGGACTCGGCCTATCGGGCCAAGGCGAGCGAGGTTTTCCTGGTAGAGCAGGCGATGGTGGCCGCCATTGGCGCAGGCCTGCCGATCACCGAGCCCAGCGGCAACATGGTGGTGGATATCGGAGGCGGCACGACGGATATCGCCGTCATTTCGCTCTCCGGCATCGTCTATTCCCGTTCCGTCCGCATGGCCGGCAACCAGATGGATGAAGCGATCATGAATTACCTCAAGCGCAAGTACAACTTGCTCATTGGGGAGCGGACGGCGGAGCAGATCAAGATCGACATCGGATCGGCCTATCCTCTGGACAAGCCGCTGACCATGGAGATCAAGGGACGCAACCTTATTGAAGGCGTGCCAAAGACCATTACTATTGATGACAGCGAGATCCGTGAAGCCCTTACGGAATGCATTTCGACCATTCTCAATGCCATTCGCGTAGCCCTGGAGCGCACCCCGCCAGAGCTCAGCGCCGACATCAGTGACCGTGGCATTGTGCTCACGGGGGGCGGTGCGCTGATCAAGAATCTCGACAAGCGTATTCGCGAAGAAACCGGTCTGCCGGTCTCGATTGCGGATGATCCCCTGGCCAGCGTGGTGCTGGGCACCGGCAAAATGCTGAGTGACTTCCGTTTGCTGCGCAAAATCAAGATCGACTGAAGCATTTTACTTCTGGTGTATACAGAGTGACGAACCCCGGCGCGGCTTTTCCTCAAGAAAAGCCGCTCATCGCTACACTCACCAGTGCGGAGTAGAAGTAAGAATGCTTCCCAGGCCAGCGAATCGATCTATAAAAGAAGTGGAAGCAGCGATGGATTTGCTTTGAGCCGCTATAAAAACATCCTGTTTCTGGTGGCGGTTCTGGTGGCCCAGATCATTGGGTTAGCCGTGCAGGTCCGCCGGCCCAACCCGAACGGCGGGGATGCCCCGGCCGTGCGGTTGATACGCTATTGGGCGATTAGCCTCGTGTCGCCTCCGGAAAAGGTTCTGCATGGCAGCGGGAGCGGCCTGCGCGGGATGTGGTCGAACTATCTCGATTTGCGCCACGTCCGGCAGCAGAATCAAGAGCTGACGGAGCAGGTCCGGCGCCTCCAGCTGGAGCAGGCTTCGCTGCTCGAAGATGCTCGCCAGGGACAACGGTTGCAGGCCCTGCTGGCCTTCAAAGAGCACTACATCTACAGTACGGTGCCGGCCCAGGTCATCGGAACCGCGGGCACGGACCAGTCACGCATCCTGTATATCGATAAGGGCGCCAAAGACGGCCTTAAGCCGGACATGGCAGTCATCACCCCCGACGGCATTGTGGGCAAGTTGAAGGACGTCTTTGCCCACACCGCGCAGGTACTGATGATCTCCGATCAGACCAGCGGAGCGGGAGTGCTGCTGGAAACGACACGGTTGCGCGGGGTTCTGCGGGGCAATGCGCTGGGCCAGCCGCAGATTATCAACCTGCTTCCCGATGAACGGGTGAAACCGGGAGAACGCGTGATTACCAGCGGCGGGGACCAGATCTATCCCCGCGGGCTGCCGGTGGGGGTCGTCGACCAGGTGATTCCCGATACGTCCAACCCGCCTTATATAGACATTCTCCTCAAGCCCGCAGCCAATTTAGGGCACCTGGAAGAGCTGCTGGTGATTACCGAGGCCGGCGATCAGATGCCGGCGAAGGCGAAGCAGGATCTGGCGCAGAGTGCTGCGGAAGGGGCCATCGCCGCGAGCCAACAGCGAGCATCGGACATCCTGGCCGAGCGCTTGCCGGGATTGGATAATCCGGGTGCGCTTGCGGATGCGCCCCCTGCTCCGGATCACGGGTCGGTTAATCCGGACACGGTTCCCGTCAAGCTTCATCCCCCGCCTGCTTTGCACGCGGATCATTACAGCCCGAACACGACGCCGCAGGCTAGTACTTTGACTCCGGGGCAGTTAGTGGTCGATCCGAAATATGCCCCGGGAGCGACGCCGCCGGCGGCTTCTGTGGTGCCGAAGCCTGCCGCCAAAGCTGCTGCCAAACCGGACATCGACGCAAACGGCGATGCGGCGGGGCAGAAGGCGGATCAGGCCGCTACCACCAAGCCTCATCATTCTTCAAGCAGCGCTACGGGAACGGGCAACGCGGCTTCTGGCGATGCGGCGACGTCCGGGACAACGCATCCAGCGGCGGCCAAGCCAAAGGTGCCTAAGCCGCCAACCGATCAACCGGCTCCAGCGGCCCCTGCGGCTGAACCCAGCGCAGAGCCTCCGGCAAATTCAGGAAATGGGAGTCCTCCCCAATAAGCCGAAAAGCTGTGGTCGGGCTTCGCCCAGTCGTTTTCGGCCCACGTACGCTGGGGGAACGTGGGGCACCCGTCGAGGTGGAGAGAGTGGCTCGGATGTCTAGATTGGTTTGGGTGTAGGAGAAGACTTCATGGCAATGTCGGCATCACTGGCGCGGCGTGAACTGGATGTTCAGCGCTATCCCTTGCTTGTGGTGGTGCTGGTCCCGTTGGCGGCTATTTTCTTGCAGGTCCTGATCCCGCGTTTCGTCCCCAAATTCGACATCCTCGACCTTCCCTTGCTGGTCACCATCTATTTCTCTGTAGGCTGGCGCAATCCAATTGCCGGCACTGTGACCGGAGCGGTGATCGGGCTGGTTCAGGATGCGCTGACCAGCCGCCCCCTGGGAATCAACGGGATCTCGCAATGCGTGGTGGGATTCTTTGCCGCCTCTTTAGGGGTCAAGATCGACGTGGAGAATCCGGGCACTCGGCTGCTGATCAACTTTGCCTTCACCTTGTTGAATATCGGGATCTATTTGTTCATCATGCATCGCATGCTGGCGTTCAATGTCAATACGAACTGGCTGCATGAGGTAATCAAGGCAGTGATCAATTCGATTGTAGGGGTGTTTTTCTTCGATATTCTGGATCGGATAAGGCCAAGGGAGTAACGCGTTGTTTCCCACGGCAAGCCGGGGCGGGCGGGGCAGGCGAGGGGAAAGTGTCCCTCAGCGGCTAAAGCCGAGTGCTTTCAAGGTATTTACGTACGGCCTGAAGGCCGTACCCTTCAGAAGCGAGAGTTTTTCCGTAGTGGGGAAATAATGCAGCAAATCGAGACCGGGAGCGTCACAGTAACTGTAAGCGGGCATAGAGATGGACGATTACTCATCGGTTAACAGGGAAGAGAGACTGCCGGCGTTCAAGCTGACGCTCGTGCAATACGCGATCGTGGCCATTCTGATGGTGCTGCTCTCCGGCCTGTGGCGCTTGCAGGTGATTGGTGCGCAAAACTACCGCACCCTGGCCGAGCAGAACCGTATTCGCAAAGTGCCGATCCTGGCCCCGCGAGGCAAGCTCTTCGACCGGGAGGGCCGGCTTCTGGTGGACAACTACCCCTCGGTCTCCTGCTTCTTGATTCGCGAGCCGGGGCGAGACTTGCGCGCGGATTTCCCCCTGATTTCCCGTGGGCTCCACATGACGCCGGATCAGCTGGAGGGCGTGCTAAAACACTACGCGCTCGCGCCCAAGTATGAGCCGATCCCGCTTAAGCAGGACATCACGCCGGACGAGGTGGAGTTTATCGAGGCTCACCGCGATGAGCTGCCTGAACTGGAGACCATCGACGAACAGCGCCGGCTCTATCCGCGCAACGGCTTTGCCGCCAACCTGATCGGCTATGTGGGCGAGGTAAGCGACGACATGCTGAACGACCCTCGCTATGCCTATTACGAGCCGGGCGATGTGGTCGGCAAATCGGGCGTGGAGCAGTCCTACGATCAACTGCTGCGCGGTCAGGACGGCTCACAGGACATCATTGTGGATAGCCACGGCAGGGAAGTGGGCATATTGGGCAGGGAACCGGCGGTACCGGGACAGGGCCTGAAACTGACCATCGATCTGGATATCCAGAAGGCGGCCGAGGCAGCCTTCGGCGATCGCAACGGAGCGATTGTCGCCATCGATCCCCATACCGGCGCTGTGCTGGCGCTGGTTTCACGGCCAGCCTTCGATCCCAACGATTTCTCGGTTCGGGTCTCACGGGATGAATGGAACAAACTCATAACCGATCCGCGCCATCCGCTTCTGGACAAGGCGATCCAGGCACAACTGGCGCCGGGTTCCACGTTCAAGATCATCATGTCCCTGGCTGGTCTGGAGAATGGAATCGCGCAGAACATGACGGTGAACTGCACCGGTGGTGGTACTTTCTATGGCCGCTACTTTGCCTGCGATCACCATCACGGCCTGGTCGATATTCTCCACGCCATCCCCAAGTCCTGCGACACGTTTTACTACACGCTGGCGGAGCGTTTGGGTATCGAGAAGATTGCCTTTTGGGCGCACAAAGTAGGGATCGGGCAGAAGACCGGCATCGATCTGCCGGGCGAAGTCAGCGGCACTATGCCTTCCGAAGAATGGAAGCTGAAGACCTTCCACGAGAAGTGGTATGCGGGGGAAGTGATCTCCGTGGGCATTGGCCAGGGAGCCGTTGCTATTTCGCCGATCCAGTTAGTCCGGGCAATCGCTGGGATCGCCTCCGGGGGCGTGTTCAAGCGGCCCCACGTCGTGGAGGCGGACCAGTTGCCGGCGGAATATCGCCAAGCTATGTATGACTCGTATCCAGGTAGCGGAGACGTCAGCTTTCCTATCGATCCGGCTATATGGGAGACGATCACCGATGGGATGGCTGGGGCGCTTGATGCGAGTATGGGCGGTACGGCGTTCGCAGCGCATCTGGACAACATCGACTTTGCGGGTAAGACAGGCACGGCGCAGGTGGTCAATCACAGCGCCGGAGCGCTGGTCGTATCCAAGGATGTGGCCACGCGCGCCAACTCCTGGTTTGTGGGTATGTCGCCGCGCAGAAACCCCGACATTGCGGTTGTGGTCTTGACTGAGCACGGTGGGTGGGGTTCGGCGTCCGCGCCGGTGGCAGCAAAGATTGTTGAAGCATTCGTAGATAAGCAGCGCCGTCTGGACAACAACCTTCAGGAAGCCAAGGTGCCTGCGAAAGTAGAAGTGGGCGCGGTGTGGTCGGAGCGGCCAGAGCAGGCGCCCGCGAAGGTTACCACCGCATCCGCAAAGGATGCTGCCCCGGCTCTGCACGGCGGCCACTTCACAGTGCCGCTTTCGCCGACAGCTACCGGGCGCCAGGTGGCTGCGGTTCAGCGCTAAGAACGACACGGAGAATCATGCGGCGATTTATCTCATTTCGCGATTTCGACTGGTTGCTCCTGGGCCTGGTGCTACTGCTTTCGGTTGTCAGCATCCTGGAGATCTATAGCGCCACTTTGCATACCAAGTTTGTCGGGTTTGAAACCAAGCAGATCTTCTGGCTGATCGGTGGCCTGGCGGCGATGTTTCTCTTCTCCCTGATCAATTACCACCGTCTGCTGGAGGCGGTCCACTGGGTCTATGGCTTCTGCCTGATCTCCCTGGTAGGGGTGCTTATCTTTGGAACCAAGGTTATGGGTGGGCGGCGCTGGATTAAGCTTCCTGGCGGGGTTCACTTTCAGCCGTCGGAATGGGTCAAGGTCGTGCTGATTGTCGCCATGGCGCGATACTTTGCGGGCCTCGCCGGCAGGGACCTGAGCTGGAGTGACATCTTCAAGGCTTTCCTGATGGTAGGGTTGCCGATGCTGCTGGTGCTCAAGCAACCCGACCTGGGAACATCGCTCACCTACGTACCGGTGCTCATTATCGGGCTCTTCCTGGGCGGCCTGGAGTGGAAGAAGGCGGTCATCCTGGTGGTCGCCGGCCTGGTCCTGGTGGTTCCGGTCTGGGCCAAGGTCCTCAAACCTTACCAGAAGCAGCGGCTTACCAGCTTCCTGAATCCCGATACCGATCCCAAGGGCAGCGGGTACCAAGTGAAACAGTCGCTGATCGCCGTAGGCGACGGAGGTGTCTGGGGACGGGGAGCCACCAAAGGTACCCAAACCCAGGGAGATTTCCTCCCCATTCCCTATACGGACTTTATCTTTGCCGCGTTCTGCGAGGAGCACGGCTTCGTCGGCGCCGTGTTTGTACTCCTGATATACTTCCTCATATTGACGCGTTTGATTCAAAATGCTCAGACAGCCGCGGATGTATCCGGTACGTTCCTGATCATGGGCGTAGTCGCTGTACTCATCTTTCAGATTGCAGTTAACGTCGGAATGGTCATCGGGCTAATGCCGGTCACGGGAATTCCTCTACCGTTAATGAGTTACGGGGGATCCTCGGTACTGTTCACTTTCCTGGCTCTGGGTATGGCGATGAACGTGCGGATGAGCCGTTTTGTGAATTAGAGCAGGATTCCCGGCCTGTAGTCGGGCCGCATCACAAGCGGCGTCAGTAACTTTAAGTTTTTAGGCACTTTAAATACGCCGGCCAGGTGAATCACCGGGCCGGGCAGGATTAGGAATGAGCACGCAGAGAAGGGTAACGGCCCCGCCTGAAAACAAGGCTGAAGTGGTCACCGACTCTTTGCGTTCAGACAGCCTTGGAAGGCCAGCCAGCACAGAGACCGATCCCGGTCGTTACCGTGTTGTGCCGGTATCCCCCCACAAAGAATTTCGCTGGATTCCACCCCATGGATCACGCGCCTTTGCCCAAGGCTTTCCCGCTGACCTAATCTTTCCCGGTTTCCCGGGAGTGGAATAGCAGCTTCCCCTCCGATCTGCCGCGCCGGCCGTCCGCCAGGTGAGACCTGCGGACAGGAGAGGCAGCATGTCAAAAGAAATTTGTATTTCCAGTACGCCGCATGAGACGCGTCTGGCCATCCTCGAAGACGATCAACTTACAGAGGTCTATTACGAGCGCGAGAACGAGTACACGCTCGCCGGCTCCATTTACAAGGGCCGCGTGACCCGTGTGCTTCCGGGGATGCAGTCGGCATTTGTCGACCTGGGCCTGGAGCGCGACGCTTTTCTCTACGTCACCGACTTCATGGAGGAACAGGAAGACTCCTCCGACTTCGAGCGCATCCCGGCGAACGGCCGGCAGGAAGAAGGACAGGCTCGAGAGCCGCAGGCCAACCGCGAACCGCGCCCGCCGCGTGCCGCCTCCTCAGAAGAAGAGCCTCGGCGCAACGGCGCTCCGGCAAGTACGGGAGGGACGGGATCCGGCCAGGGGCCCACAGGCGAGTTTGAGGATGGAACCCGGCGCTGGCGAGGCCGCCGCGGCCGCCGCAAGGGATTTCGTCCACCGCAAGGCGGCCAGCAGGCAGCCCAGGAGCAGACGCCTCCAGGCCGCAGTGAACAATTGCCCCCCGCCGAGCCAGCCGTGCCGGTGGAAACCGGCTCGCGGCCCCCGGTGGCGTTCTCTCTTCCTGGTGAATCGCTTTCGAAGTACGGCGGGCAGAGCGTAGCGCCTACGAAGACGCCCACAACGCCGGTCGACAGCCGTGCACCGCAGCAGCGGGCCGGCGTCATCCTGGCCAAGCCCTCTACGCTGATCGAGACCCCACTGGCATGGGATGGTGCCGGTCCGCTCCCAGGGGAATCCATTTCCCGTTATCGTGGTGCGGTTGAGGAAGTCCCAGCCCATGCTCACGACTACTCATTTGCCTCCGCCAGTCCGCAGGAAGAGCCGGAGGAGACGGCCTATAACCAGGACATAGCCTCCTCAATCGAGAATCTGGAGCCGCACGTAATTGTGGCCGGAGGAGAGCCCTCTCCCGCGCTCCATGAAGCGGAAGCGCAGGAAACGGTATCGGCTCCTGAAGCTGCGGCGGCTGCGCCCGAAGTGATTGGCGAAACACAAGCAGAAGTGCAAAGCAGGCTGGCCGACGAGCCGTTGGCAGCGGCGGCAGAGTTTGAGCCGCAGGAGGCTTCTGCTTCCTATCGGATCGATCCTTCCGCGCCCAGCGAATTTCGTTTTGCCTCCTCATCCTCCAGCTTGGCCGAGGAGGAGGTGGCTCCTGAGGAGGAAGCCTTCCAGCACATAGAAGATACGCGCCCGGAGACCAATGGCTATGAGGCGGGAGTGTTCGCGGCGCCCAGCGCGGGTTTGGCCGAACCGGAAACAGACTTCGAGGAAGAAGAAGAGGACCTGGATCCTTCGGCTCCCGAAACCGGCCTGGTAGAGGAGGAAGAGGTTGCGGAGGAAGAAGAGTACGACTTTACGCCTCTTTATGTCGAGACCGAAGACCACGACCTGCAGGAACTGGAAGAAGAGACACTCGACCAGGAGGTTGCAGCAGGGGGTGAGATCGGCGACTTGGTGCGCGATGCTCATCTCGAGCAGCGCATTGATGGCGATGCTTCCAGCCTCACCATAGAGGACGAGGCCGAAGATGAGATGGAGGCCGCTGAGGGCGTCGAAGAAACAGAATCCGAAGAAGGGCAGGTAGCTGCAGTG
>Ga0302325_10019626_pt1 | contig 14203 bp, 10 predicted proteins | sample Palsa_T0_2_FD_201948 | JGI IMG/M metagenome (GOLD analysis project Ga0302325, IMG submission 201948) | Peat permafrost microbial communities from Stordalen Mire near Abisko, Sweden - Palsa_T0_2 | ecosystem: Environmental > Terrestrial > Soil > Palsa > Peat permafrost | place: Sweden: Abisko... | reverse complement strand
GTATTGCGCGCACAAACTGCAGGTGCCATTCGGTGAGATCGCGGAAAAGTCGCCGTTCCGAAAAGCCGTGGTCGGGACCGTATCGACAAAGTTGTACTGTGTGCCTTCCAGGTACTGCTCATAGGCGAAGAAGAAAAAGGTCTTGTTCTTGCCATTATAAAGTTTGGGGATAATGACCGGGCCGCCCAAAGTGCCGCCAAAATCGTTGCGGCGGTTTCGGGGCCGTTCCTTGCCTCCAACTCCGTTACTGCTAAAAGGATCGCCGGCGTTCAGGTCTTCGTTAACGAAATAGTCGAAGCCGGTGCCGTGATATTGATTAGTTCCGGATTTCATGGTCATGTTGATGACCACGCTGCCGGCCTGTCCGAACTCAGGGGCGTAATTGCTGGTCTGGTACGCAATTTCCTGAACGGCGTCCGCGTTCGGCTGCGCGATCTGAGTATAGTCGTAAGTCCCGAAAATGCGAGAGGTCGCATCCTGGCCCTCAATGCGCATCGTCTCGGTCAGAGAGGCGACGAAGGGATTGCCCGGTATCGACCCGCCCAATCCGTTGATGGTGAACAGTCCGCTGGTGGCGAAATCGCTCACACCCGGGAGGGTCAGAAGCGTGTTGTAGGGGTTGCGGTAGCCCGAGGTGCCGGAGTTAACCGTTCCGATGCCTAAAAGGGGAGATTGTCCATTTGATTCAGGGTGACGTTGTGCGCTACGTCACCAGTATCCGCTTGAAGCAGCGAGCCTTGGGAGTCGACAGTGATCGATTCCGTTGTTGCGCCTACCTGCAAAGGGATGTCTTCCCTGAGCGTTTGCGCCGCCGCAATGGTGAGATTAGTGTGGGTGTAAGTCTTGAACCCTGACACCGTCGCAGCCACTTCGTAGGTGCCGACCGGCAAATTCGGGATCGTGTAATTGCCAGAGGCGGTGGATGCCCCGGAATAAATCACTCCCGTTTCGGTATTCCTTGCTTGCACGTTCGCTCCGGCGACCGCAAGCGCGGTGGGGTCGGTAACCGTCCCGGTGATAGTTCCGGTACCCCCTTGGCCGAAAACCAGGGGCGCAAGGGGCAGCAGACATAAAATTAGTAGGGAAGCAGCAGCTACAGACACTGAGCGCATTTGAGCGCATACACACGTCTCCTCAGACATTGAATTAAGTGAAACTCGACCTTGTAAGTGAAACTGAACGTCGCGTGGCAGTAAATTGCCACCTGTATTTATCAGATCCTAGCTTTTCATCGCAGTGAGTGCGGGCAGGACTTTCTCATTTGTCTGCACCTACATCCTGCAAGCACGGTCTCCTTGTACAGCAGAAGACTGTGCACGATGCGAGAATATTCCATCAGTAGTGATAATTTCTGCTGCCCCGGGGAGGATCGCCGCGGAATTGTCGAGTCGGCGCTAATACACGACCATTGCTCCTTGTGCGGCTCCGGCCTGATTTGGTAGCGTGAAACCAGGCATGCGTTTTGGCTGCAGTCGCGTGTTGGTCTTGGTTGCAGTGGCGGCGCTTTTCGGAAGCATTCAGTGCTACGCCACTTGCTTGATTGCTGCTTGCGGCCAGACGCCATCAACCGGTTGCCATCACCATAAGTCCTCTCATAAGGACCGGGTTGACTGCACTCGCCAGTACTCCGAATTCACCACCCCTGAATCTGGCATCTCGGCGGCGAGTGTTCCGAAGGCAGCTACAACCCTGCGGGTGCTGACAGCTCGTTCGACCGTGGCCTTCATGGAGCTGGTGCTTTTGTTGGAGCCTCATCCGGGCGCTCCTCCTCGTAGACACTCCTCCCCCGCGATTTCCGTCCTCCGGATTTAGCGACCCTCCCTTTAGACATCGTTTAGCTCGTTCTGCGTTTTGCGAAGGGCGAGGTCGTGTTCCCTTGACTCGTAACCACGATTCAACAAAGCGAAAGGAGAGAGCCGTATGAATGCCCGAAGAGGTTTCTTCAGAAGTGTTCTTGGATTGGGAGCCAGCGCTGTAGCATTGTCGCGAGCGGCAAGAGCAGAGCCTGATCCGAAGGTTTCAGTCCGGGTTCTGACACCAGATATTGCAGACCTGCCGTTCACCATGGACAGCGGTGTGAAAGTCTTTCATCTGATTGCGGAGCCGGTGAAACAGATGATCGTCCCTGGCAGAACCATAGATCTTTGGGGCTTCAACGGTAGCGCTCCGGGACCGACGATCCAGGCGAATGAGGGCGATCGCGTCCGATTCGTTTTCGAGAACCGCTTGCCCGAGCCCACAGGCATACATTGGCACGGCCTCGAACTCCCGATTGAGATGGACGGCGTCCCGGGCGTCGGACAGAAGCCGGTGAGGCCGGGTGAACGCTTCGTTTACGAGTTTCTGCTCCATCAGAACGGAACATTCTTTTACCACTCGCACATGGCAATGCAGGAAATGGTGGGCATGCTTGGCGGTTTCGTTATCCACCCGAAGACGCCCTACGCGCCGCGAGTCGATAAAGACTTCCTGATCTCACTTCAAGAATATGCGGTGCTTCCGAATAGCACGATCCCTAACAGCATGAACATGGAATTCAACTGGCTCACATTCAATGGAAAAGCCGGCCCGGCGTCGACGCCGCTCATTATTCTCCACGGTGAACGCGTCCGCATCCGGATCATCAACCTCGGAATGGACCACCATCCGATTCATCTGCATGGATTCACATTTTGGGAAACCGGTCGAGAGGGAGCGCGGCAACCCGAGGCGATCTGGCCGCGCGGGAACACAGTGCTGGTAGGTGTGGCTCAGGCTCGGGACGTCGAGTTCGTGGCGGATCGCGTAGGCGATTGGATGTTCCACTGCCATCTTCCCCACCACATGATGAACCAGATGTCCTCCAACGTCGGTCCCATGACGCGAGGCGGCCGGGGCATCCAGACTGGCGCAAGCATGGAGGAAGCCATGGGCATGTTGCGCAACGGCCATGCCACGTCGGACGACAAAGCTCCCAGCCTGGGCCGGGGGCTCGGCGTCGGATCCACAACCGACATGGCGCGTTCCAATGGTCCGCTCTCTCAGATAGATGCCGACAAGGCGATGGCTGCCATGCCTGGAATGGATCATTCGAAAATGCCTGGAATGAACATGCCGGAATTGTCGAAAAACGCAGATCAAGTGCCGCTCTTTCCTCAAGACGCCTATATGGAAGGCTCCATGATGGCAATGGACAAGGAGGTCGATAAGCCTGAGACATCCGGACTGCCGCCCGGGTGGAGCGGATTTGTCGGGGGCATGATGACGCTCGTTCGAGTTCTACCGCCCGACCAGTACGAAAAGATTATGGACCTCAAGGCACGGCAGCGAGCGCAGCCGTCCCAGAAGAAACCGGCAAATGAAACGCGTGGGCATGATGATAACTAACTTTAATCGGCCTCCGTTGGTTCGGCTTGTCGCGCTGGCTATAACGATATTCACGGTAGTCTCCGTGGACGCAAACGCACAACAGGTTACTAAGGAGGAATATGTGCTTCGAGGCAAGGTCGAGCAGGTGGACACTACGGCAAAGCGGCTCACCGTCCACAGCGAACCGATCCAAGGTTGGATGGGCGAGATGACGATGGGGTACTCCGTCGATAACGAAGCCCTGCTCAATCGCGTGGAAGTTGGGGATCGGATCACCGCGAAACTCTACGAGGGCGATTCAACGCTGCACGACGTCCAGTTGGTCCCGCGTGGAAGTATCGCAGCGGCGCCGGGCGCAGCTGATAAAGCAGGCATCCGATTGGAGGATCTGGAGCAGATCGCGTTAGCAAGTAACCCGACCGTGGCACAAGTTCAGGCTAATCTTCGCGCGGCGATGGGTTTTGCCAAGCAGGCGGGCCTGTATCCGAATCCAACCGTTGGTTACTACGGCGATGAGATCCGGGGAGGTTACATAGGCGGTGGTAAACAGGGTGGTTTCATCAGCCAGACGATCGTGCTGGGAGGAAAACTTGGAGCGGCGCGGCGCGTTGCCGAACTCGAAACGAACGAAATTCAGACCACCGCGCAAATTCAGCGCCTGCGCATCCAAAACAACGTCCGCGCGCTGTTCTACCAGGTTCTCGCCGCGCAAAGATTGGTAGAAGTGCGGCAGAATCTGGCCAAACTCGCGGCGGATGCGACAAAAACATCCTTTCAACTGGGCAACGTGGGTCAAGCAGACAGTCCGGACATTCTTCAGGCCGAAGTGGAACAACAGCAGGCCATGGTCAGCGTCAGGATTGCTCAGCACAACATCGAAGTGTCCTGGAGGATGCTGGCGGCCGTGGTGGGAAGGCCCGATCTGCCGGTTGCCACCTTGGAAGGTGACCTTGAGACGATTCCTGATCTCAACTACGAAGAATCGATCGCTACGACGCTGCGAAAGAGTCCGGAACTGAAGCTGGCAGAGCAAGCAGTCGAACGCGCGGAAGCATCTTTGGTTCAAGAGAAGAAGGCGCCGATTCCCGATCTGCAAGTAACGGGAGTATTGGTCCAGAGCTTCGAGCCGCTGGACACAACCGGAAGGCCGACCGGCGTGCAAGCCGGAGCGCAAATCGGAATTCAACTGCCGTTCTTCAATCGCAATCAGGGCAACATCGCTGCCGCCAGAGGCGAAATTGAGAGTGCGAAGCAGGAACTCGCTCGTTTGAGACTACAACTAATGCGCGAAGTGGCAAGCATGTTTCGAGACTACGATTCCGCGCGAGCGACAGCTCAGCAATATAAAACAGAGATGCTGCCCCGCGCGGAACAAGCTTATAGGCTGTATCAAGCGAACTACCAAAAGATGGCGGCAGCCTATCCGCAGGTGCTGATTTCCCAGCGGACACTCTTTCAGCTGGAAGCCGATTACATTCAGGCGCTCGAAAATGCGTGGCAGAGTTCTCTAGCGATTCGCGGCTTTGGATTGATGGATGGTCTTTCCGAACCCATTGGTACCTTCATGACGGGGTTTCCCCAACCCGGCAAGGGCACCTCAGAGCCGCATGCGACGCCGGCCCAATAGCAAATTTCGCGAGTAGTGAACTGTCGGAGTTTTGATGTAGTTCTATACATTAGCCGCGATACTGCCCCGAAGCACCAGGTGGTCGCTTCGCGTTTTATGCGCTGCCCGGCCGATTTTTATCGGCGCACCGGAAAAGGGCGGCGAATCGGCGACGCGCCCACCGCTTGGCGGATGGGTGATTACCGAGTCGAAGTATGCAAATTGTGCGATCAGATTCGTGCTCGCAGCGGACCAGACCATCTGCGGATTTGCTGCGGCAAGTTTCACTCGCAACTTCCGCGGTCTCATTTCCACCGCAGGCGTGCGGCGACGACTCGGGCTGATGATGTCCTCACTCAGTTTCGACGGCGAATGGTGTGGCGTGCGACCCCGAATCAGCCAGTCCGGCTATGCCTTCCCGAGTTTGTCGCCCACTTTGGAGTTGGCGTGACAGATCGACTATGGGAGTGTCGGACATGGTGGCGTTGCTGGAAGCATCGGAGCGGGGTTAGAAAGAGCGGCCTAGCTTTAAGGAATTTCTCTACCCCTTCAGATATCCCGTAAACGCCTCGATCGCCTTCGACACGTACCGTCTCTCCAGCCGGATGTAACCCACCTTCCTGCTGGCCTTCGGTTCAAGTTCGACCAGCCGGCAACCGTGGCTCAGGCTTCTCGCCATATCAGGCACGATGCTCACGCCGAACCCGGCGCGGATCAGTTCAAAGATCGTTAGAAACTGATCCACTTCGCACTGCGCCACGAAGCGCATCCGCGCGTGATCGCAGAGCGAGAGCGTCTCGTCCCGCAGACAGTGGCCGTCCTTGAGAATCAGTAACCGCTCCTCCGTGAACTGACGTAGATGCACTGTGTTTGCCTTTGCCAGTGCATGGTGCTCCGGCACCGCCAGATATAGCGGATCGCGGAACAGCTCTTTCATCACCAGCCCCGCGCCAGCCACCGGCAGGCTCACCACCGCCACGTCGATCACCCCGTCGATCACCTGCTCAGCCAGTTCCGCCGTCCTGCCTTCGCGCACCTGCAGATCCACTTCCGGATACCGATCCAGAAATCCTCGCAGCTTTGGCGCCAGATAGTAAGGGAGAATCGTCGGAATCGAGCCCACCCGCAGCGGGCCGCGCACGCCTGCCCGCGCTTGGTCGAACAAGTCAGGGAGCGCCGCCGCGTCTTCCACCAGCGCCTTCGCCTTGCCCAGAATCGCCTCGCCCAGCGGCGTCAGCTCGATGCGTCTGTGCAAGCGTTCGAACAGCGGTGCACCCAGTCTATGTTCGAGCCGCGCAATCTGCTCGGAAAGCGAGGGCTGCGCCATCCCCAGATCTTCGGCAGCCTTGGTGAAACTGCCCGTCCGTGCCACCGCGCAGAAATACTCCAGCTGCCGTAAATCAAAGCCTCTTGTGCGCGATGGCTGATCCATAGGTCAATCCTATGTATACGATAGTCACCGCCATATTGACCTATGTCAAGTCCGGCCCTAGACTCGCAACTATGAACCTCAAACCGTTCTATTCTCGATGGGCGATGGCTGCGGCCCCACTGATCCTTCTGTCATCCGCTGTCGCCCAGCCTCCCCAGACCGCCCAGTTCTGGTGGCCCGAAAAGCTTGATCTTTCGCCGCTCCGCCAGCACTCCGCCGAATCCAACCCTCTCGGCAACGACTTCGATTACGCGAAAGCTTTCGCCACGCTTGACCTCAAGGCGGTCAAGCAGGACATCGCCAAAGTCCTGACCACGCCGCAGGACTGGTGGCCCGCCGACTACGGCAACTACGGACCGTTCTTCATTCGCATGGCCTGGCACAGCGCCGGCACCTACCGCGTTACGGACGGCCGGGGCGGCGGTGAAGGCGGTCAGCAGCGCTTCGATCCGCTCAACAGTTGGCCCGACAACGCCAATCTCGATAAAGCCCGCCGCCTGCTCTGGCCCGTCAAACAGAAGTACGGCCTGAAAATCTCCTGGGGCGATCTGATGGTTCTCGCCGGCAATGTTTCCCTTGAACAGATGGGCTTCAAGACCTTCGGCTTTGCGGGCGGCCGCAGAGACGACTGGGAGCCGGACACGGTCTACTGGGGTCCCGAAAAGAAGTTCCTCGCCGATGAACGCTACAGCGGCGACCGCCAGCTGATGAAGCCTCTCGCCGCCGTGCAGATGGGTCTCATCTATGTGAACCCCGAGGGCCCGAACGGCAACCCCGACCCGCTTGCCGCCGCGAAGGACATCCGCGAAACCTTCGGCCGCATGGCCATGAATGACGAAGAAACGCTCGCGCTCATCGCCGGTGGCCACAGCTTCGGCAAGGCCCACGGCGCAGCCGATCCTTCAAAGTGCGCGGGTTCGGAGCCCGCCGCGGGGCCGATCGAGCAGCAGGGCCTCGGCTGGCAGAACAACTGCGGGAGCGGCAAGGGCGCGGACACAATCACGAGCGGGCTTGAGGGGGCATGGTCAGCAAGCCCGACTAAGTGGAGCATGCAGTATCTTAATAACCTTTTCACCTATGACTGGGTAAAGACCAAGAGTCCGGCCGGCGCCACGCAGTGGATCCCCGCCAACAATCAGGGTGCGAATCTCGTGCCGGACGCCTACGACCCGAATAAGCGCCACGCTCCGATCATGTTCACCACGGACCTCGCACTTAAGGAAGACCCCGCCTACCGCGCCATCGCCATGCGCTTTCGCCAAAACCCGGCCGAATTCGAACTTGCGTTCGCAAAGGCCTGGTTCAAGCTGACGCATCGCGATATGGGCCCGAGTTCGCGCTACCTGGGCTCCGAAATTCCGCAGGAACAGCTAATCTGGCAGGATCCGCTGTCAAAGGCTGACTATGCGCAGATCGATGCGAAGGACGTCGCTGCGCTGAAGGTGAAGATTCTTGGCTCCGGCCTGACGGTTCCCGAACTCGTTCGCACGGCATGGGCGTCCGCCGCGACGTTCCGCTACACCGATATGCGTGGTGGCGCAAACGGCGCGCGCATCCCTCTCGCTCCGCAGAAGGACTGGGCGGTGAATGACCCGGCGGAACTCTCGAATGTTATTGCGCGACTCGAAACGATCCAGCAGGACTTCAACCAGAAGGCCGGTACTAAGAAGGTTTCGCTGGCGGACTTGATTGTGCTCGGCGGCAGCACCGCAATTGAAGACGCCGCGAAAAAGGCGGGTGTCACGGTGAGTGTGCCGTTCACACCAGGCCGTGTCGACGCAACGCAGGCGCAGATCGACGTAGCCTCCTTTGCCATGCTCGAGCCGAAGGCCGATGCCTTCCGCAACTATTACGGTGCGGGCCTCTCCGGTTCGCCGGCGGAACTGCTTGTCGAGCGCGCCAAGCTGCTGTCCCTGTCAGTGCCGGAGATGACGGTGTTGGTGGGCGGTATGCGTGCGCTGAACGCGAATGAAGGTGGATCGGCGAACGGTGTGTTCACCAGTCGTCCCGGCACGCTCACGAATGACTTCTTCCTCAACCTGCTTGACATGGGAACGAAGTGGGAGAAGTCGACCGCGAAGGAAGGGATCTACGAAGGCAAGGACCGCAAGAGCGGCGCCGTGAAGTGGACGGCGACCCCGGTGGATCTGATCTTCGGCTCGAACTCGGAGTTGCGCGCTGTCGCTGAAGTTTACGCCGAATCCGATGGGCAGCAGCGCTTCGTGCAGGACTTCGTAAACTCCTGGGTCAAGGTGATGAACCTCGATCGCTTCGACCTCAACGTCGCAAACTAACAACGGCGCACAGTGGCCATGAAGGAACGGCGGCGCATTAGCGCCGCCTTCTTGAGTCACCAGGCAGCGTGATCCGCAGAGTTTCAGAAATTCGGTATTCATCCGTCACCCCAAGAGCGTCCACCTGGACCGCCGCCGTTTCCTCACATCCCTAATTCTCGGCGCCTCCGGCAGCGCTCCACTTCACACGGCAAGATCCGCCTGGGGCGTGAGCACGAAATCAGGGGTCGCGCCTGCGAACTTTATCTCGCTCGCGGGGCATAACCTGCCAGTGAGTTGGAAGACCGGCTTCGGGCTAAACGTTGAGCTTACGGCTGAGTAATAGCTCAGGCGCCCAAAGAGGTTGTCAAACCGCAGACTGTTCAGGTCTGCGAGTGAACCGCGATGCGGTCGCGTTTAGCTCTCCTCTTGTATGATCGACGAGTCGATCCGCTCCCCAGCTATTACATATTACTGTTAGATCGATCAGACTCCTACTACATAAAGCCGGTATAGACGAATACGCAGCTTCGTCGTCATAGTCGAAGTACGCAACTACGCGTACCGCTTCTTATCAGCACAGAGACGCTTGGTGTCGATGATCTTCTCGACCGGGCGCCGGGCGCACCTGCTTGCGGGGAAAAGGTGTAGCGATTGTCTAACCTAATCGAGTTTGTAGGCCGAATCAGTTCATTTGGGTTCCGCGTCATCGGGGACGGAATTCGCACGCCCTTCGAAGGTAGTCAAATTCTAAACCACATCATCGAAGCCGGCTACAAATCCCTGCCGCTCGTGGTGCCTGCGGGCTTCGCGCTGGGTACGGTGATGACTCTTCATACTCGAAATACCTTGATGACCTTCGGCGCCGGCGCTATGATCCCCACGGTCCAGGCTCTCGCCTTCTTTGTCGAGATCGGTCCGCTTGTCGCGGGCCTCCTGCTGGCCGGCCGAGTCGGGTCAGGGATCGGAGCGGTGCTGGCCAATATGCGGGTGACCGAACAGATCGACGCCATCGAATCCCTGTCGATCGACTCCTTCAAATTTCTTGTGGTTCCCAGAGTCCTGGCATGCGTCGTGGCGCTGCCTCTCTTGACGCTATTCATGGATTTCGCGGGTCTGCTTGGCGGCTATTTGGCAGAGTACTCGTCTTCAGGGGTTTCGTTCTCTCTTTACATCACACGTGCTTTCGCTGATCTCCAGTGGGCAAATTTCGTCGCGCCCACGCTGAAGACAGGTTTTTTCGGGTTCATTATTGGGACGATCTCATCCTATTTCGGCTACACCACAAACATGGGGGCTGCGGGCGTAGGGCGAGCGGCAACCAATAGTGTCGTCGTGTCGTCCCTGTTGGTCATCCTTGCTGACGTAATTCTCGTCAAATGCATTTTCTTCGCATTCCCGGAGAACGCTCTATGACCGGAGATGGGGGACCGGCCGTGGTGTTCGATCAGGTATTCAAAGCTTTTGGACCCAATCAGGTGCTGCGGAACGTCTCGTTTTCGGTTCCGACCGGGAACGCCCTCTGCATTCTGGGAAGGAGCGGCACTGGGAAAAGCGTGACGCTGAAACTCCTCATGGCGTTGATCAAGCCGGACCAGGGAAACATCTGGGTTGACGGCGACGATATAACGCGCCTCGAACCCGCCGGTGTTTCAAAGGTGCGCCGGAAGATGGGCTTTCTCTTCCAGGATGCCGCCCTTTTCGACTCACTGACGCTGTATGAGAATCTCGCGCTCCCTCTTCGCCGACTTACCGAGAAAACCACGCCCGAAATCGACTTTGCGGTCGACGATGTCCTTCACCATGTCGGCCTCGCAAGCGACAAGAACAAGTTTCCGTCCAGCTTGTCGGGCGGAATGCGAAAGAGGGCGGGTCTCGCGCGAGCGCTCGTGCTTGAGCCCAAGGTTCTTCTGGCGGACGAACCGAGCAGCGGCCTGGATCGGATCACCGCGTCTGAGATCGACGAGCTCCTGCTGCGTCAGAAACACGATAAAGGAATGACAGTCTTGGTGGTGACTCACGACGTCCATGGCGCACGGCGGGTCGGTGACCAATTTGCCGTGCTGCACAAGGGAAGCCTAATCGCGCATGGAACCGCTTCCGAAATCGAAAGCAGCGGAGACGAGACCGCGCGGAAACTAATTTCGGAGGACTATCCGGCATGAATCGCTTCATGATGGTCGGCGTTTTTGTTCTAGCGGGTCTTGCCCTGTTCGCCACGGGCTTATTCATGATTGGCAATCGGCACGAGGCCTTCGCTCGGCACCTGGAGCTTTATACCGAATTCGCTGACGTGTCCGGGATCGTTCCTGGCGCTAAGGTTCAGGTGGCCGGAATGGATGCAGGCGAAGTGCTTGCCATGAATGTCCCTAAGACCCCGCCTGCGAAGTTCAGGGTCAAACTTCGCGTTAATCAGAAGTTCAGCGGGCTCGTGCGAGCCGATTCTGTGGTCACCGTCGGGACGGAAGGGGTCGTGGGCAATCGATTCCTCGAGATCAGTGCCGGGTCTTCGCGTGCGCCTGCGGTCGCAACGGGGGGTACCTTGAAGGGTATCGAACCGACGGACTTCTCCGCCCTTTTGGAACTGGCGAAGGGCACAATTGTCAACGTAGATAAAACCGTGAGCAATGCCAACAGTTTGGTGACTAACGCTAACGGTTTAATCACGTCAGTCGCCGGCAATCTCAACGCTACGCTGGACAAAACCAAATTGATAATGTCGAATGCCAACGATGTCGTAACAGGTCTCAAGGAGGGGCGCGGACCTGCCGGAATGCTGCTGCGCGACGAAGCGCTCGCGGACCAGGTCAGGCAGGCCGTCGCAAACGCCAAGAACGCGACCAGCGAGCTGAATCGGGCGGCGGCACAGGCGAACACGTTGATGTCCGACATTCAGTCCAAAGGCCTTCCCGGCCAAGTTGACGACACGGTTAAAGAGGCTAAGAAAAGCGTGGCAAATCTTGATGCGGCATCGGCGCAGGTTCGGAACGCAATTGCGGACCTCACTGGACCCGACGAAGGAGGGATTACAGCCGCGGCGACGATTCGGGAATCGTTGTCGAACGTTAATGTCGCAGCCTCCAATATGGCGGATGGCACCGAAGCCCTCAAACACAACTTCCTCCTTCGCGGTTTCTTCCGCAGTCGGGGCTATTACAACTTGGCCAACATGTCTCCCGATCTGTATCGCAAGGATCGCTTTTTTGCCGAACAGAGCACCGATCGCGCCTGGCTCCCGGCAGATCAGTTATTCCACAGGAACTCGGATGGCGAGGAAGCACTCACCTCGCAAGGAAGATCCGCTCTCAATGCGGAACTGGCGCGGTACGGTGAACGGATTCTTACCAGTCCGGTCATCGTGGAAGGCTATTCGAACGGCGATGAAGTCAACGATCGTCTAGCCGCATCACTTCATCGGGCGATTCTGGTTCGCAATTATCTGCAGGGCCGTTTTCAGCTTGATACCAGCAGAGTAGGAACGGTGGCCCTGGAAAATCGTCCGCCAGACGGCTCATCCCACACAAGCTGGGACGGCGTCGTGATTGTCCTGCTGAAAGCGAAGCGTTGATTTTGTCTGACAACGTTCACAATCTAGGGTTTAAACATCGAACTTTGCGGCGAGTCTGACAAGGCCAGCAAAAGAGTCGGCCTCCATCTTTTGCATGATGTGTGCTCGATGGATTTGAACAGTGTACTCGGTGATCCCCAGCTCAAATCCGACTTGCTTATTCAACAAACCACGAATCAACAGCGACAATACCTGTCGCTCTCGGGGCGTCAACGTCTTATATCGAGTGGCGAAGCTCTCGTATTCAACCGCCTTCCGGCGACTCTCGCGGGATTGCTCGAATGCCCTTTCGACCGACTTAAGCAGAGCGGCATCATCCAGCGGCTTTGTTAAGAAATCGATCGCGCCTTCCCTCATTGCACGCACCGCCATTGGAATGTCGCCCAGGCCAGTGATGAAGATGATCGGCAGAAGGCAGCTCTCGCATCTGAGCGCCGACTGCAATTCGAGGCCAGACATGCCAGGCATTCGAATGTCGGCAATAAGACAGGACGCTTCTCGTCCGGCTGTGGAATGGAGGAATTCCTCTGCCGACTTGAAGCAGAGGGCGGGCAGCCTTTCCGATTCGACCAGGTCCAGCAGCGCCTCGCGGATCGCTTCGTCGTCGTCGAGAATCGCCACAAAGCTAGAGTGCTGTTCTAGTTCCATCTATGCAACGTACCGCTCTCAACATGCCGGCGCAATACCGCCTGCGTCGAATAAACTACCACTTTGGTCGTACCCAAATAGGCCCCAAGGGCATGGATTCAGTGGCTATCTGGACGAGAGGTCTAGCTTGTCGGCCATACGGACTAGTTCGATCAGTGAGTCGGCTTGCATCTTCTCCATGAGGTGGCCTCGGTGGATTTTCACTGTCGCTTCGCTGGCTCCGATCTTCGCGGCGATGTGCTTGTTGAGCATACCAGAGATCACTAGAGCCATCACCTCCCGCTCACGCGCGGTTAACGCGCGATAGCGCTCTTGCAACTCACTGATGTCCGCCAACTGTTCGCGTGCGGCTCGGTCTCGTTGAAGCGCCTGCTGAATTGCATCCAATAGATCCTGATCTCGAAACGGCTTGGTCAAAAACTCGACGGCTCCTGATTTCAGGGCCCTGACGGACATTGGAATGTCCCCATGCGCGGTGATAAAGATTATGGGAATACGCACGCCCAGTTCTGCCAGTTTTTGCTGAAACTCCAGTCCACTCATCTGCGGTAGCCTGACATCAAGAACCAAGCAGCTAGGATCGGCGGTGCGTGGTTTTTCGAGAAACTCCTCGCCGGTTGCGAAAGCCTCGGCACGAAGGCCGACCGACTCGACGAGATCCTGAATCGCCTGGCGCATTCCTCCGTCATCATCAATGACGAAGACGGTAGACACAGCAGCAGCTTTCATTCATGAGCCTCAGCTGCGCCAGGGAGAGTGAAATGAAAAGTCGCGCCCGACTCCTGATTCGCAGTGAACCACACTTTTCCCCCGTATGACTCCACAATCGAACGCGTGATGGTCAGCCCCATGCCGGTCCCCTGTGGCTTCGTCGTATGGAAAGGATCGAAAATGCGGTCAGCGCCGTCCGCCTGCAATCCGACACCGGTGTCCCTGATGGAAACGATCAAGTGGCCTTCGGGATTCACACCGGAGCTCATCGTCAATATCCCGCCGCAGTCTTTCATCGCTTCGATCCCATTCAACATCAGGTTCATAAGGATCTGTTGCAGTTGCACCCGGTCCGCCAGAATATCGGGACTATCCGACTTCAGTTCGGTCTGGATTGTTACGGAATACCGGGCGGCTTCCGTCTGTAGCAGCACACACATTTCCTCGATGGTGGCCTTTACATCGACCATTTGGCGTTCACCAGGGGTGCCTGTTCTGTAGAATGCCCGCAGACTGTTGATAATTTCGGCCGCTCGGTTACCCTCTCGATCAATGCGCGCGGCCGCTGCGCGAGCCCTCTCCAAATCGGGAGGATCGTGTGCCAACCATCGCAAAAG
>Ga0302325_10019625_pt1 | contig 14204 bp, 15 predicted proteins | sample Palsa_T0_2_FD_201948 | JGI IMG/M metagenome (GOLD analysis project Ga0302325, IMG submission 201948) | Peat permafrost microbial communities from Stordalen Mire near Abisko, Sweden - Palsa_T0_2 | ecosystem: Environmental > Terrestrial > Soil > Palsa > Peat permafrost | place: Sweden: Abisko... | reverse complement strand
CCCTACATCTGCCCCCCCTGATCCTATCCTACTTCTCCCGCGTCTTATTTTGTGTGTATGCAGACTTCTTACAAGTAGGCGACGCACAACCCTCTCTGCTGGAACCATCCACCCCGCCCGCCGCGCCAACGACACAAACCCTCTCCGTCCCCGAAAAACTATCCATAATCCTCCCTGCAGCGCCGCTCTACCACCAAGTCTCCTCGGGCCTGTCGTCCCTGCGCGACACGCCCTTTCCGTCTGAATCCCTGTCCGCAGAGATCGCTGTCAAGGTCCCCGATGTGACTGCCGCGCAGCTGCGGTTACTCGGGCTGGAGGAGCAGGTCAGGGAATTGAGGATGCGCAGTGTGTGGCTTTTGGAGCAGTGGTTTGATGTTGTCGAGGGACTGAATGGATGTGTTGGGGAGTGGGATTCGCGGTTGAGGGGTGTTGAGAGGGACGTACGGAGGAGGGAACATGTGCGCGAGGACGAGGAGACGTATTGAGCTGAGAAGGGCAGGGATTGGAAGGGGAAGGGGGGATATCGAGGGGGGCATGGATAGCATGGGCATTTTTATGGCAGCAAAAGGACATACAAGTAATTGGTAGGTGGAGTTAACTTTCTCAAAAGCTCAGTATACTTGGTCCTAGTACGAACGCGAGCATGTCAAAATATCGCACTCATCGACCGTATCCGCTACGAAGTCTTTATTCGACTCTATCAACATAACTCAAGTGGGGTGGACGCGGTGATATCAATAGAGGCTTCTTTGTCATTCTTCGATCCTTGCATCTGTGAGAAGGTTGCCTCAGCCTCTTTAACCAGCGTTGAGTTGTGTTGGTGTAGTTGGATACAGACTTCGTAGCCGACTCGGTCGGTGATTGCGACATTTTTGACATTGATGCCTTGGGGGAGAATATAGCGCGCGGTACAGGGGGGGGTGAATGTTGCTTCTGGGATGATGTGTGGCAAGTCCTCTCCTGCAAAAGCGCTTCCTACCTCTTCCTTTCCTCAGAGTCCTTATTCCAGCTCAATTCCCAACGAATTTGCGCCTGCGCTGAATCGAATGCCTCTCGCAGACAGCACCGCGAATTTAGCTTTGAAATGAGACTTGACATGAAAAGATGATGGTGCCGTTCGTGTGGATCGGACATAAAGGAATTGAGATAGGAAAGTTGACAGTGTTAGCGGACTGACATTGTGTTGGGGTAGATATCAGACAATATGGCATGTGAACGTAAATAGGATATATGTGGACCCTTCCTATAAGGCGTTTGGGGAGCAGTGGAAGAGAGCATGACAGAGCGCAGGCATGCACGGGTGACATTAATGTGCGTGGACACGGGGTCGGAAGAACGGGTCGGTTTTATTGATGCCTATTCTTTGGATCAGGATACCTTTGGGGCCTCGCTGAGAACCGGTATCTCCGGCTAAGGATTGATTCTTGATTATTAGACTTGTTGTGGAATCTGCAACCCCACGGTCGGATGGTGACAAAGGATGACTGCTCATTTTAAGTTTGCACCTCAACGAGTCGCATAGCTAAAACGAAGGATACAGCACTATTATATCAATTGACACCGACTGTACCAGCTACATGAGTATATCTGAAGACTATACTACCACATGCAACATCACAAGTGGTCGTCACATAACTGCAGGGGACAACGCACCCAAGCAAGCACCCCATTACGCCGTCCGTTCATGTGGCAAGGCTGCTGTCTGCAGCATCCATCTGCGACGATCTGCTGTGTCTTGATTGATCCGAATTAAGGTTAAGGCTGTGATCTGCAATCTGGGTGGACGTCCCCTTTGCGACGATCAAGCAAAGTGAAGATCTCTCCAGATTTCGCAGATTGCGGAGGATTCCGGGATCCCGGCAAGGCGGGAGGCTTGCGCTGGATGTGTTGATTAAAGGGGTGTCTGAATTGGGTGATGGTGGCTTGCGACTTAGGAATGACGCAGCTGCAATCCCACGCTGGAATTGGTTGGCGCAGTGCGGACCGTCCCAGCACAGACAACCAGCGCAAGAATGTCTGCGTGTGGATTATGTCAGAAAAGAAGGCCTGTTTTAGTTCGGACTGATGGAGTTTGTGTGTGCGCCCCGTTTGTGAGTGTGGCCAGTGTGAAAATTAATGGATGGGTGATCGCCGTGACCCATACCAAATCCCCCCCAAGAGATCATCACCACACAATAACTCTGCGCCCTCCCATCCGCCAGCTCGAGGCTCTGCTGTGTCCGTATCCCAGCACCTGCCATCCCGCCAGTCCGTCTGCTCGGTCAATCACTTGCCTCGCAATTGTCTCGCGCGGTCTGAGCTGCAGAACCGTTGTCTGGGTGTGAAACCAGCACAGGCTCCCGGCCTCGAAGTGGATTTTTGCAGCAGAGACGATCCCTCCGCCGATCGTCCACACCCTGCACAACAACCCATCCTCCACGCAAAGTGTCCATCGGCACTCTGACGCGCACCACTGCGACTCCTCGCAATCAACCTCAAATCGTCCATCCGGCGATCCTGTCCCGTTCCTGTCCCCTCGGTGCCACCGTCTCCCGTGCAGGCCACTGCCAACCTATGCAAATGACCGACACGCCCGACTTCAGTTCCTTCACCTGGACAAACTCACAACAGCCATCGCAATCCGAACCTGCAGATCCTTCATCTTACTCCCAACATCCCTCCTACAACACCCAACAGAGCCATCGTGGGGAATCCTATCCCTCGCGGGACTCGCCACTTAACGGCACCGCAGGCTCGTCCACAGCCGCCAGAGAGTCCTCGGACTATGCCTCCTTCTCGTTTGGACAGACATCTGCTTCGCAGACCGGATCTCAGAGTGGCTACTACAATATGAACGGCAGTGCGGATGCTTCACAGGCGGCCTATGGAGCCTCCGATACAGGGGGTTACACGCCGATCGACCCAGCTTTGACCGCCCCACCACCAAGGGTAGCCCTTTCCTTTGCACAGGGACAGTCATCCCAGCAATCATCGGGGCAGCCATCTTATTTATCTCAACATATCCCTCCATCTAATTTCAATCCTGCCAGACGCTACTCTACCCCCGCTCTATCCTCCTCCACCGCACCGTACCATGTCCCACATCGGCAATCCATGTACCCGCCCTCTCAATACAACCCACGTTCATCAGATTCATCCTCATTCGCCCAACCTCCGCCTCGCTCTCCCGCCTTCTCCTCGCCTATGCGCTCGACACAGTTCCCACCGGGATACAGTGCATTAGATCGTCGCATGTCCATGCCGACAAATTCATTATGGCAATTAGCCCACCAAAGCGCTGCTGCACAACCCCAATCATCTCCCGTCCCACCACACACCGAGCCGCGGCCCCGTCAACATTCCATGGTAGACTGGCGTATGAGCGTCAACTCACCCGCCAGCCGTCCTAACACCCATCCCAACAATCTACTTGCCGATCTCGATGCTTCCGCGGGAATGCTCTCCCTCCGTCAAGCGAACTGGAATCCATCTCAGTCCGAACACGGCGGTCTGGATTTCAATTCTGAGCTTGAGGAGCGACGGGGGAGTTACGAGTCTGGATTGATAGGCGGTGCAATGGGATATGATACCGGACGACGTGGGAGTGTTGATTCTAACGCCACTCAGCCGGGAAGCGTTCTTGGAGAAGGGATGAAGAAACATACTTGTCCGATATGTCACAAAAAGTTCACAAGACCAAGTTCATTGCAAACGCACATGTACAGTCATACTGGCGAGAAACGTACCCCCTTGAAAATCCCCTTCTAATCCCTAGCATTTAAATGCGAGTACGAAGGCTGTGGCCGCAGTTTCTCGGTCGTCTCCAATCTCCGTCGCCACAAGAAGATACACTCCAACAGCAATGGTAAATGACATTCAGCCTATCAAGACTGGATGATGGAGGAATAGGCAATCGTGTGGTTAAAGGGTTAAACCAGGGCACTACCCCCGGGGTTTCAGGGATCGTTGGGATCGGGTGTGTATATATTTTCGTCTCTCTTCCGTTTCGCAGGGACATTGGCTGTGGTTTTCACGTTGAGTTTTACAGGTGGATAAGTTTTCAAGACCTCGCTTCCTTTCTAGTGTGGGAGAATGCTCGTTATTTCTCGCGTTCTTTTTCTTTTCGTTTATAACTTTGTAGTGTATTGTTTGTATCAAGTCAGTTCGTTTGATAGATATTACTTGATTGTGTGGGTGATCTGCAGGTACTATTTTGAAGATCTCGAGGGTGATCATCATGATCGTCCCGCCGGAAAAGTTCCATGCGCTATAGCTCTGTCAAAGGAATTCCTATCACATGTATCTTCTCCATGCTTCGCAAAGAATCAGAAGATCGAAGTTGCTTTCCTGTTCTGATAAAGATAGCCATCTCTTCGGCATATCATATTTGAGTTGCTTTGCAGAGAGTGTCTCGCCACCAGATTCCGGCCCGGTCTCTTGTAAGCAGCCTCCCGTGAATTTTGAAGGGGGACCTGCAGAATAGTGGAGACGACGAGGTTCCCTGTACTTGTTTCAGAAAGTCTGAGTTGAATCTGTCAATCCGGGACTGCGATCATGGATTCAAAATACATACGAAAGGAAAGCTTAACGAGACGGAGGGAGAATAGTAGAATCGTCTTACGTTTGCAAGCAAATGGAAATGCAATTCCTGTGAACGAGAGGAGTAAGTGTTCGAGCTGTGAACGGAATTCCATCGCATCGCTGTGTGGAACAACCGCTTAGTTCCCTCAATTTCTGAGATGAGGTGCAAGTCTCCGGAGACTTTGTCTAGGATATAAGTGAAGCACACGGAACACGAACGTCGTAGATACTCCGGGTTAAGAATCCACAAGAGTGAATCATGTATTCTCGTCTGTCTCTCGGACACACACTTTGGAAGAAGTGGCAGTTTCCCAGGTACATAACTAAATTTAAACCGGCGGCAACGATCCGAAACCGGCGCTCAGATGTCGATCCAATGAGATTCACGTGATGATGTCATCTCACCATATATGACAATTGTGCGGATGGGGACACTCAACAAGCGACAATCCCAGCAGCCAGCCAATTCCGCGTGTGGCTCTCCGCAAACGACACGCCTCGTCTTTGTTTTGGCTGCGGGACAACAGGATCCAGGGAGGAATCTTGTCTGCCGTCCCTCCTCCACGCTGCAGAAACAAGCAGCAATGCAGCCGTCGCCGTTGCCGCCTCAACAGCTTCCGTCCTCCCACACCTCCTCCACCTCCTTGTCACACAGAGCACAGCAGCACCGCAAGACGTCCGCAGACAAGCCCGGGCTCGTGAAGCGTAATAGCTCCACGTCTTCGCTTCTCAGGAGTACGTCCAGCAAAAACAATGTCTCTGCCGCTGCGGCAAGGACTGCAAAACATTCTCATCCCCATGTGGCTCATACCAGTGCAAGCAAACATCATCGCACCACGAGCTTCGGGCATCGCGTGCCAAGTTATGGCAAGGGACTCAACAAACTCACTGCTTTGACAGCGGCACATCCAGATGATGCGTCAAAGGAGCACTTCTCCATTCATGCGCTTGTAGATCGGGCTCAGGGGGCGGCGAGTATGCAGAGGAGTTTGAGCGAAGGAAATGGTATGTTCCTGTTCCCTGAGTTGTCATCTGATTGTAGCTTTGGCGAAAAAGGATCGAAGACAGTCTGGCGGTAGTGTGCATTCATCGCGACCACGGGTACGGCGACCTAATTCCAGTTCATCGGCGGCCAAACAGAACAAACAACACGTCACGTTTTCAACGAACCATAGCTCGGATGAAGAGGACGATGACGAGCTTAATGTACATCATAAATCCAACGAAATCGTAACTTCACCTCTTCCAGAGCCGGCCCTCCTTCATCCAGCGACTCAGCAACCACACCAACAGATTCCACCTGCGCCACCATCCATCACGCATCGTCCCGGCCCCCAAAAATCAGCCTTAAAAGAAGGTCTTTCTTCCTCTGCTCCAAAGTTTTTGCAAAAGAATCTCAGTCAAATGACTCTTGTTCCACCAAAAGTCTCCATCACAAACGCCGTATCCAAGGATCTGACAAAACCCGCCACTTCACTAGAACATGTTTACTCTGATAATACAGAGACACCCTCCTCCGAACCACAAGCCCCTCCCTCATCCAATCCTACTTCCCATTTCCTCACATCCACACCCCCAGGTCGGACCCCGCGAACGCCAGATCTGGACATGACTGGAATCTTGCCGCGAGATCAATCTTCCAACTCCCTTATTCCGACCGACCAACTCATACCATTGACCTCAACCTCCGGAAAACTCACCCGCACACAACAGAAACTTCTCTTACAGAGGGCATCAACTCAATCCACTCAGGGTCTCAGCCATCTGACTGCCTCATACTCGTCTCCTTCCCTGGCTCAGGTGCAACATATGGAGTCTGCACCCGATTACTTCTCGCCCATGCCTACAAACCCCACCTTTTTCCCTCCCGGTCAAACAAGCATAACCTACGACGTCAAGGTGCAACGAGAGTTCGAACGCATCTCTCGCGAACTTGTCAACGCAAAACGGTTCGGCGATCCCACGGGCGAGGCGATCGCTCGTCTTCGCGACCGCATCAACCCCCAAAAACAGGGACTCGCCAAGAAACAGTCTGCCTTCGGGCTGAGCATGGCATGGAAACGGCCCCCTGACAAATACGAGGACAGAGCACGGGTCGATGAGGAAGGCATGTTTGGGGAGAGGAGGAGCAAATTCAAAGAGATCATGCGGCGGCTGTGGTTCGATGAGATTGATGTGTCTGATCTGGAGGGAAGGGATGATGATGCTGAAGATGGAGAGGAGCAACTTACGTTACAGGGTTCGCGGAGACGGGGGACTGCACGGTCATAATAATTTGTATAGAAAAGTGGGATACTGGGCGGGAATGCATGGAAAATAGACACAGAAGCGGACACACAAGTTTAGCAATTTTACTTATCGTTTTCATTCTGGTTAAAACTTCGTCTCGTTCACTGACTAGAAATCGATTTATCCAACTATTATGAAAATTCTTACCAGACTTCCTAGGCGACGAAGTTCCCGATTCCTTAACTTAACGACATCTTACAACCCTCGCAATACACAAATTGACCAGAATTTGAGTCGTTCGGATTTAGATCCTTGCATTTGAGGAAAAGTTACCTCCGATTCCTTTGCAAGCATTGGGTTGTGTTGATGTAATTGTATGAATATTTCGTAGTGGATACGGTCTGTAAGCGATACGTTCTTGACATTTATTCCTTGGGGGAGGATATAGTGCGCAGTGCAGGGGGGGATCAGTGTAGCCCCTGGAATTACGTGGGGTAAATCCTCGCCAGCGATGCGAATTTGGTGGGTTGGGCTGACTGGGTAGATGTGTTTCCAGAGTATCGCGGGGGGAGGTGGGCGTGTAACAGGCACCCGAGGTGCCCTCGCTGGCTCTTCGCGTGGGAGAGAGATCTCCAAAGTGATGGGTTCCGTGTCAACTACGAAGATCCGTACTCTTGATTTGATCTGATTCTAAAATTAAACTTCGATGGAGACAACAAAAATCAACGGAGCGTTTTATCTATAAGATCCCCGATAACGGTTTCTTGTCCAAGTTAATGAAATATCGGATCTATGAAAAGCGAATGTATGATCCCATTGCGTTGGGCTCTCACATTGGCGCATTGGAAGCATGAATTCATAGTGCAAGCAGTTTCAGGGGCAAATTAATTTAAGTAAACTTCCCGCTCACAATGTATTTTTAGCTCTTCAGCACCTTGGTAAGCCGTTGCCTGCCACCAGGCACATCATCCGCCACACGTTCCCTGTTTAAGCGAACAGAGCAGCAGGCTGTCAATGGCCTCCCGGAGTAGAACACTCCTTGCCCTTGTGGTGTTTTTGTTCTGTTTGCTCGTCGGTCTGCTCGTCAGTTGGCGCTCCGAGACGTTGGACATTGGATTTTCGTCACACGCGGAAATTGCATCGGAATACGTCAAACAATTCTTCAATAAACCTCACACTCCAGCCGCCGTCTACAAGTCTAAATACATCGCCCCTGGCGCGGTACGAATATACATCGGCATTGTATCCCTCCGCTTCGCAAGCAAAACTTAGTGTAGGTGACCGCGTGGTGGAAGTTCGGAGAGCGCATGCTCCTGAGAGAAACCTATCAACACTTCAACATCTCCAGCAATGACACTGTTTCCATACGATTCGTCCTCGGTTTCCCGCCCAAGGAGGACCTGGGGATGTTACACTTTTTGCGGTGGGAACAAGAACGCTTTGAGGACCTTCAGATGCTCGACATGGACGAAAACATGAATAACGGCAAATCATACGAATATTTTGCGGATTTAGCACGCAGTTTCCCAACTGACGATCCACTCGAAAGACCATGGGATTATGCCATGAAGGCAGATGACGATACGTTACTCAATTTACCTCTGTTGCTGGAGCGATTGAGGCCTTTACCTCGGAATGACTTGTATATGGTTTTACCCCTTGCGAAATGGCATTGATTTCAGGGACGAGGAACCGGAACATGGCATATGGGTGCAGGGTACACATTGTCGTGGGATTTAGTTCATTGGCTGAGGGACAACCGAATGGAGGAATACATGCACTGGAATGAGGATCAAGCTATTGGCGCGATGTTGCAGGCAGGTCAGAAAGGGAAGAATTTCGTGGATCTTGGGAATCAGGTAATGGATGAACCATCAAACAAAGAGAGTGGATGGTACCGAGAATACGGCGACGATGTGATTCTTGTACATCGGCTGAAGAATTGGCATTTGTTTGGCGCGGCGATAGATTTCTTCTTGGGAAGCCATCGGGAAAAGAGTGGCTGAAAAGTTGCAATTCAGGGATAGATAGATACATAATAGTTCTTGGTATGTCTTTTGGAGAAGGGTAATATGGTTAGACTTGCTGAGCAGGCGCTCAACTGGGTAGAGTTCGTATGATATTAAGGGTCCACATCATCGTTCGTTGGATAAGACCTGGCCTTTCTTTCATCTCTGTGACCAGTTTGGGATTGACGTGAGGTACACAAAAATAAGGTTTCCTAATTGAGGCGCCAAGACGGCACGGTAATTTCCAGCGCGCAGATCCAATCTCGCCACCTTTGCCCCTTATCTTGATGTAACAAAGGCTGCATCTCAAACGATCCACGAAACAGCCTGCGCGCCTCTTCAGTTAAGAACGAGACCTCGGCAACACTAGCAAGCGTTGCAGTCCTTAACATGTGGTCGACGAGGTTAACTGAAAAGGCTGCCGCCGCCCCCTGCTCATTTATCAGTTTTGCATCCGTGCGCGTGTCGGAATCCGATCCATGCCTCCAAACAACAGGCCTGCGTTAGACTTAAACTTGGATTTGTTATGCAGAGGCTGTAATTTAAGAAAATACTAATTTAAAGTGCGCAGACCATTGCGGGAAGTCATATCTTGTTTGCCGTGATAGCAGACGCAATCTGGCTTCACACCATCGGCTTCCTTCCACCAAACATCCGAGGTCCAGCCTTGTCAACCGTGCACAAAAGCGTTTAGCCACCTTTCACTATTACACAACAGTTGGATTGCTTTCACAGAGGCACCAACGATATGCCTATGCACTGAGCCATGGGAAACACGTTCTCAACTCAAACACAACTTACTGCGACTCCCGCGTCCTCGCTATTCAACTACTCTGAACCAAAAAGACCGCGAAGGAACGCCTCAAGACGACTGAGCGCGTATCCACGTCGCTCAATCTTTCCGCCTGATGAGAATGAACCGGATGATTTCACCGATAGCCGTCACGATGGTGTCCTGGTCGGCTGGACGCGGACGGAGCAAGGCTTTGTGATTCCGCAAATACGGTCATTGCCTACCTCGATTCCTCTCGATGATACGATATTCAATTCTCCGCGGCCGTTACCGTGGCTGGAACAGGAGAAACGCTCCAGAAGTCCGGTTCCAAGTGCGCGTTCCATACCGCGGATGAGGCAGTTCAGTGTTGAATCGATGAGGAGTATAAGACGGGAGTTACGAGTCGTCAATGATTCCCGGCCAGGGAGTGCCATGTCGATGGAGGAAGGAAGAAGAGAGCTACACGTGGTCAATCCTTCGAGACCGGCCAGCGCGGGATCAGTATACGAAGGGAGAAGACACAGCCGCTGGGCCAGAATGGAGGATCATGGATACGACTCGGACTCGGACTCAGAACCCGATAGCTGGCAGGAACGTCCGGATGTTGAGGAGCAGTTTCACTATGTACAAGAGCAGAAGAGCTTGCAACGACATGATTCGACCCACGATTCTGGGTACTCGACAATGGCTGCGGATGCTCTGAGCGACAGTACTGTGTCATTCGAGCCATACGGATGGGAAGAAGCCGCCGGATATGCGTCTCCAAGCGAAGCGGAGCCCTCTTACTATTCACCCACAATCACTACTTTCAAACCCTCCCTTCACTCGCCTCCTCTGTCACCCACCCTCTCTACGAATATGCCCCAAGAAGTTATACAATATTTAAACGACGAACGACAAGAGTCGGCATACATCTCCCAGATCCTAAAAAAGCATCCCTTCGACGAATGGGAAGAATGGCGAACCACAGTTACAAATCTCCTCATGATCCCTGAAGAAGAAGAACCTCAAATACCGTCAACCCCTATCACGCGTCCCATAACACCTCCCCCTCCTCCCATACCATCGGAAACGCCGCGCTCTCCTTCACGGCGGAAGAGTATATTCAACTTTGCAAAAGTAATATCACCAAAGAATGTTCTTAACAAACGGAAAAGTGTATTATGGTAGAATCTTTTCACGGACAATTTCAAATGCATGTAGAAACTTTTAATAGTGGGATAATTAGACGCTCATTTGCGCGGGGGTTTCACATTGGGCATGTAGCGATATGGACATTTTCTTGTATTCAACTCCTGCTTACACTTTATATACCGCCTAGACGACCGATGATCATTGCATCTACCAACTCGCCCTTTTTCAAGGAGTGGATTCCGGTGTCTTTGGCACTGGGTAAGGCTAAAAGGCCGTTCGCACCCCGTAGACTGCCGACTCTGGAACTTCGTTGACCTCCGGTACTCACAGCCGTTAGGCCACCTTCTTTCGTAACCGAGATGTACACGCGATGATATTCCGGACGAGGATCTAGTTTGACGTCTTGTGCGAGACTGACTTTTGCAATTGGTAGCGTGGGATTCTCTAAGCCGGACGCTTTGCGCAGAGCAGGGAGGACAAAAAGATGGAAAGTGACAAGTGCCGAAGCTGGATTACCTGGCAATGCGAAAATCTGTTTTGTACCATTTGGCGTCGGGATCGTAGCGAAGGTCGTTGGCTTGCCGGGCTTCATTGCTATCCTTCCGAATTGGATCGTTCCATTCAATGTGCGCTCAATAGTGGGTTTCAGGAGATCCAATTCTCCCATAGAAACCCCCCCTGTTGTAATAATTACATCGACATTCTCCAAAGCCTTTTTGAGTAGTGTTTCCAGAGATCCAGGGCTAAATCAGCATAAAACGAAGAGAGTCTACGTATCGCTTGCAATACCTAGATCAATGGTATGGTATCCCCAAGCCTTGAGAGCAGCCATTAAACTCGGTCGATTGCTATCTCTCACTTCTCCCAACTGCAGCTCTCGTTCTTCCTCATGTCGTACAAGTTCGTTTCCAGTACTCAATACACCAACCACCGGCTTCGCGTATACTTTTACAGTTGCAAGTCCAACAGAAGCCAAGATTCCAACTTCGCCCCCGGCAAAAGTGATCTCGTCGCCTTTATGTAATATGACGTGTCCTTTCTCTACATCGCTTCCAATTTCCCGCACATTTTCGCCGGCGGGGATTGAACTGAGGATGTTGACAGTTTCTTCTTCGCCGTCGGCGGTTTCTGTCATAACCAGTGTATCTTCGACCATAATTACTGCATCTGCGTTGGGTGGCAGTGGAGCCCCTGTAGTGATTCGTGCGATTTGCCCCTTTTCAAGTGGTTTTGGGGAATTAGCCGAGGCATGCGACACTTGAGAAACTGGATATGTCCCTTTGCCATCGGCAGCTACCATTAGCGCGGGAAGAGGAGGCGAGTACATATGACTGCATATCCATCGACTATGGATGCTCGGAAGGCGGGGACTGACTCTGGTGCCGAGACATCTTCGGCGAGGATATAGCCAACTAAATCTGCATCGACTGGCTTTGAGGTAACAGAAAGGACTGGAGTATTGTTGAGGATTTTCTGAGTTGCTTCAGAAACAGAGAGCATTGGATATGGTGACGACCTGTGCCGCTGAGTGACTGGGCTTAGTAAATTCTCGTGGAAAGTTACCTTTTCCACCCAACTGATTTGACAATAAGACCCTTTCTTCGGCTGTTGTGCGAGGTTTAACTCCATGCCCATGTGCGTGGCCATGATGATGATGTCCGTGTGAATGATCATGTTTGGAAGCGTAATTTGCATGAATCCTCTCCTTATCATCCATGACAGGAGCGCCACTGTCTGCAACATTCCTTTCCGCATGCATTGCCCGACTGTCCCCTCCACAGACCAAATCGCAGGCATGAGGCAACAGCTGTACCACCGCCTCAACATTCTCCTTGGCCGCCTTCGGACTACCCGGCACAGCAATAATTATACTTCCCCTCCTGGTTCCCGCAACCGGTCTTGCCATCGCCGCATACGGAGTTACACTGAATGATTTCGCTAGCATCACATGGACAATCCCTGGCGCCTCTTTCTCCAGCAATGGTAAAATTGCCTGCTATCAGCGCATGGCCTTATTGCGGAGGTGACTTCAGGGGTGATATCCCGGATAGCAAAACCTGTGCCCCCAGAAGTTATTATGAGGTTGACTCCTTCATCTGACCAGGATATCACTTGTGACTGAATAGCCGACGTTTCATCTGGCACGATTGCTACTGAGTAAATTGCCCATGTATCGGAGGATGCGGAGAAGAGCTCTTTAAGGATTGGCCCCGAACGGTCAGTGCTTGGGTCTTTGGATGCTGTGTCGCTCACTGAGCGAGAGTTAGCGCATTCCTTTGAAGGCGAAGGATACCTACGAGGATGCCGACGGTCAACGGCCGAGTTTGTTTGACTGGAGGACAAGGCATTTCAGCTTGACGTTATCGAAAACGATCGGCATCGTCATTTTCCGGCAATTTGAGATAAAGCCGGCCACTGTGCGAAAATATGTCTAAAGCCGGACTTTCTCCCCTGAGGATCGGCGGCAACACCACCAAGTTCAGGGGTATCTTCCGTTGTTCTCCTTTCAACAAAGCTCGCCACAGGAAGCACCGTCGCAAGGCTTGAATCACTACTTGAATTCGTCATCAAAGCTTAAAAAACACTATCGAAACGTCATAAGGTGGGGGTTCCAACTCCGCTTTATTACTCCCGAATAATGGTGATTATATCGAAAGATTGCATTTAATTGGGGTGCTGAGCGTGCTAGCTCGTGCTAGAACTTTCTGACGGGGAGATATCGGAACTGTCTTGGCAAGACGGCTATGAATAAGCTTTTGATTACACGCGTTTCCAAGGCAAAGTCTGATTCGGAAATAGCCGTCTTACAGTTCCGATAAAATGTGGGGCTGTGCAAGTTAGACAGCACAGCCTCGTAACACGAGGCGCAATAGGTACGCTTTAACACCTGCTCCGGGCTTCCGCTGTCAGGTATCTCGATTTGCTGCACGTCCTCCAACCTTGATGCGCTGCTATTGCGGTGCCTTGATAATGCCAAGAATACTCGAGGTCTTTGAGAGAATGATATTTCAAATCGAAAGCAAAGATCATGGAGTTGGGAATTGGTATTCGAGCTAAAAATAGATACGTTGCGAAGATAGCGCATTAAATAATTGTGTCCAACTTTGCGACCTTGTTCACGCCATTTGATAGCGATGAGACCTGTTCCGATTATTACATTCCGTTCATTGCCAGCAATCTGATTTGTAAACAATACCCTTACTCCCCAAAGCCATAGAAACTCCCCAAAGAACATTAAACTACACATCTACATATCAATGCAACACCAACCAGCTTTACTTTTTCCAAGTAAGCTGGCCCTTGTAATCATTATTCTCCCATACCCCATCGAATGTCTTGCCACTTGCATATTCGACCATCCGTCCGACGCCGTTCATCTTGCCCTCGCGGTACGTGCCAGAGTAATCGTGTCGCATGGGGGCGCGGATTTCTTGCCAGCCGTCCTGCTTGTCGTACTTGAATCCGCCTTCCATTGTACCGAGCGGTGTGACGAGGTT
>Ga0302325_10019623_pt1 | contig 14205 bp, 22 predicted proteins | sample Palsa_T0_2_FD_201948 | JGI IMG/M metagenome (GOLD analysis project Ga0302325, IMG submission 201948) | Peat permafrost microbial communities from Stordalen Mire near Abisko, Sweden - Palsa_T0_2 | ecosystem: Environmental > Terrestrial > Soil > Palsa > Peat permafrost | place: Sweden: Abisko... | reverse complement strand
TCTTGCGGATGCGCACGTGTCAGCGCTGGAGCGTTTGGCGGCCGGGGCAGATTCCATCGCGGTAAATCTTGGGACTGGGACTGGCTATTCGGTGAAAGAGGTGCTCGATAAGATCGAGCAGGTTACGGGATGTAAAGTTCCCGCGCGCGTCGCTCCGCGGCGGGCGGGAGATCCTCCGGCGCTGGTGGCTGATCCCAGATTGGCTGAGCAGATTTTGCGCTGGAAGGCAACGCGTTCGCTGGCTGAAATCGTGACGACGGCGTGGAGATGGATGCAGCGGCAGAGCGCGGAAAAGCGGGGGTAATGCCCTAGGCGGCGGAACTTGAGGTGTCTTGCAAACTGCCCGGCGCGGGGAATCCACCGATCGGGAGGTAGGGCGCGTCCACCAGAACGGATCCTGGCACGAGGATCATGAATAGAAGCGTCGCGTGCAAGAATTCGCGGCATGAGATCGTTGTCCAAGAAACCCCGGCGGCCAGGACTGCCGGCACTGCCTTGCTGTAAAATAAACGACGACGGAAGAGAAACAAGACGCAGACTGCAGAGTCTTCCAAAGTGGATTCCCGGGTTACCGGGCTAAGTTTTCAAGTTTAAGCCTTCCGGGCTGGGCTTTCTGAAAACATCCCATCCACAACATCCGCGCTTACATCCCTAATAACGCTTGGCACTGCGTGCCAGGCCACTGCATATCGCTGCGGAAACGAAACTGATCGAGAGCCAGCCGCAAAGGATCTTCATCCACGTTGCGTACGAAATCGAGGTTCACTGTATCGCCGGCCGTCGGCACCTCGGTCCACTTCGCTTCGAACAATTCCAGACGTCCGCCGATGTCAACCACAAAGTCCACTTCCCGACGTGCGGTCACGCCAAAAGAACAGACTCCCCATGCGTCCGGCGCGGCGCTCGCGCTCTCGCAATTGGGCAAAGATGAACGTTTCCCAGACGGCGCCTGCCCCCGGCGTTTGACCCAGAGCTTCTTCGGAGCGGATGTTCAGCAGCGCACAAAGCGGGCCGGTATCCGCCAGGTAGAGTTTGGGACTCTTGACGATGGACTTGGTGCGATTCGAGAACCATGGTTCGAGCTATACGATCTGGCCAGAAGCCTCCAGAATGGACAACCAAATGGTTCGCGGTGGAGGGAGCGACGCCTACATCTCGCGCCAGATCAGCCTTGTTCAGCAAGTTTGCGGAACGGAGGGCACAAGCGCGCAGAAAGCGCTCGAAATCCCGCAGGCTGCCCACGTTGGCCAGCGACCGCACGTCGCGTTCCAGATAGGTGGCGAGATAAGAGTCGGCAGCGCCGCACGGATCTCCGCCAAGGACAGTGTTTCCGACTCTGCAATGTCGGCCCGGCCGGGGTGGGTTTCCGGAGCTGAAGGCGTGGCTCAATATCACGTGGTATCCACATATGCTAAATATCCGACAGGAACGTATATTTTTGCAAGCTTTCAAGATTGACAGCTATGAAAGACCAACATTTTGCGAAGAGTCTCTCGTTCTTTCTCCGATGCGCCATATCTCTAGGCAACCGGCATCCATTGTTGACAGCCAATTATGCAAAACGCGAAGCCTTGGTTCTTCGGCCGAAACGTGGCGAGCCTTCCGGCCGGCGGGACCTAGCACCGCGTCGCGCCTAAGGTGTCGCTCTTCCACTCTTCGGACGACACGTTCGGGGACCTCCCCCGGCACTTTCGCTTGTCGGGACCGTTTTGCAATTTCCATTTTCTAAGAACGGAACTCCCGCCGGGGGCGAATGCCGAACGAACGTTATAGTCAAGGCAGAATCTTGGAAGCATTCTTGGCCTGCTTCATTGTTAGCAATGCTGCCAGCGCTCGATAGAAGCGACGGTCGAAAGCCGTTTCTGCCCGCGAAAATCGATCAGCCGTGCTGTCAGCGGGCAAAACAGCGGCTGCGAATCGAGTTTCGCCTTGCCCCTTCTCGATCCGCTCAAACAGTTGCTTCCTGACCTTAAGCTCGCGTGCGATGATTTCGATCGTGGAAACCAGCACAACCCTGGCCCCCGCCTCATCCCATTCATAAGCTTCCGTCTTGCCTCCGCTTTGTTCGCCTTTGCCTTTGTCCGGCTCAACCTCTTTGGTCTGTCCGGTAACACCCCGTTGTCCGGCGCGCGCACGTGCAGCCGCTTTCGTCGCCGCTGCCTTGTTGATCCGGTTCACCCCTATGCAGTACTTGACGAAATCATTCGTAAACCCAACGCTCGCGCGCAGAGCTGCCATGGACGCATCTGATATCTGGCACATCGATTCCGCTTCGCTCTTGACCGCATTCACCGTCTCGATCAAGAACTCGAGCCCTAGAGATGTCGACGCCAGCTGGGTTCTGGCATTGTCCAATTCCGTAACCGTTTCGCTTGGATCCGTTGAAGGTGTGCTATGTGCCGCAGCTTGATACGTCTCCAAGAAAAGACGGAATCGGATTTTCAGGGGTTCAATGTCATCAGAACGCAGATACGTATTGTGGATGTTGAGAGTTTCGAGGCGGTTCTTAAGCTCTGCGGCTTCGGAACGACGTACCCTTTGCCGGCGCCACCAGTTCACCACGAGGTCGGCGGTCAGCATTTCCTCCAGAGCGCCGTTGGGCTGAACTGAATCCGACACTGCTGCCTTGAGCGATTCGAAATCCTCAACTCGCTCTCCAGCGGCAGAGACAACAACGTCTCTTGAGAAAAACGCGTTCTTCAGCGCGTTCAGCCGGGATTTCATTTTCCCGTCCGCGGATGTCGGCCCGGGGGACTTGGCGCCATTGATACGGCTTGCAACGGTTTGTTTCTTCGAATTCTTGCGCACGGGAGCACCTCCATCAGTTCCGGTTCGCAGCGATCAACGCGCGCAGACCGCCTGAGCGTGCCCGTTGTGCAACTGCTGACGACCGCTTTAAGTTGGATTGGCTGAAAGTTGGTGACTGGACTCAGCGACGAAACTCGCCCGCGGGAGTCATGGATATCCGCGCGGTCGGAGCAGCGTCAGTAACGCTATTACTTGGTTTCATATGTTATCTCCTGCACTTGTAAGATCCCGGCAGTGGAGTTGCTCCTCTAGTCAGCCCCGTTCGAAACCCGAGACGCAGGGTGACCCGCCGGGTCGCGCCATACAACTATCCATACAACTTATTTCTCAGGATTTGTTACTGGTTCTCCAGACTTCCTACTAACTGTCCAGACTGCGAAGAACGTTCAGGTCCATACTCATTATTCGAGGCCATACAACAGCTCAGGTACTGGCGTACCCAAGAGAATCGGCGCATGTTTTCGCACCGATCTAACCGCTAGTTTACAACGTTATGCCAGGCTGTCAAGCATTGCAAATAGCGTTAAATCAAAGGCTTGGCGACTCTGTTTTTCGCGGACCGAGCCCAGTCATACAGCAATTGGCGCAGGCCTTCGCCCAGGTCATCGGTCTCTCACTCTGATCTTCAATGCTTTGCGACCAAAGCACTGCATCAGCTTAGGCCTCTCTTTAACTTACGAGAGGTTCCTTTTCACCTTGCGATCCCCTTGAAAATCCATATTTTCACAAGTGCGGCCGCCGGATATGAAACTTTCCAAGTTGATTTCGGCTCAGTTGGGAGGAAACTCAGCAGATCAGGCTTTGTCTCGAAGGTCCTTCTGCTGGGCTTTTTCTTTGGCTTTGGCCCACCTCGCGAGTACGGCCTTTCGCGCAATCTCGCTTCTCTCTTCCGGAGTTAGCTTGGCCGCCCGGATCTTGCCGCCCTTCGATCCGCCGAGTTTCCCCAGGGCGACGGCGTTTGGGTTCTTTTTCCTAGGCATTGATGATCTAGAACCTAATCTTCCTACTGCTTGAAATCAATCACAAAAGTTCTTGACATATACTTAAGCGCCTATGTATAAATAATTGGTACTTAGGTGCCTAAGTATAGAAACGTACGAGGAAGCATCATGCCGAGAAAGACCGCTGTCCAGGCGAGCATCCGGAGGGCTCGAAGGATTTGGAAGAATCTCTCTTGGGAAGCTGTCATCCGGCTCAGGGAGATAGCAACCCAACACGATTTCTCAGTGGGTGCCGGTGACGTTATCTACCTAAACAACGGTTGGTACGTCACTCATACAGGCTTGTTGGGCTTAGCGCGTCGTAGTCGATGCGCCGGCATTCATGTTCGGCCCGTGTCCGACTTTTGTGATCCCTCCTCCCAGCGTTGGGCATTCGAAGCCACGGTTTATAAATCCAGAACGTGCAAAGGCTTCGTGGGCTATGGCGATGCCGACCCTTCAAATGTCTCCTTCCTTGTTCACGGCGCCGAAATGCGTGTAGCGGAAACGCGCGCCGTCAACCGCGCCCTGCGCAAAGCCTACGGCATCGGTATCTGCTCCGTTGAGGAAATTGGGTCTTTCGCGGAACAACCGCATTCCTCCAGCGAGTCAAAGAAGCTTCCGCCTCACCCTGCCAGTGGCAACGGAAATCATGCCGGCCCGAAGGTTCGCGACCGCCTTTGCCAGATCATTCGCCAGCATGAGCTCGATCCGAATTTAGTTAAGGCATACGCCACGGATTTCTGCAGCGTTAAGGCGCTCCGCGATGCCACCCGCGAACAAGTGGAAACCTTCGTCGCGCATCTGGCCGACTGGGCCGAGAAAGACCGCAATGCCCTGCTCTGCCAGCTCAACAGCTATCTCGGCCAGAAAGAAGGTGCCGCATGAAACGCCAGATCACCGGCCTGCACGCCGCCGATCGCTGTGCCGCCGACCAGATCCCCGACGGTGTCTTCCTGGTTCGAGTGCAACGCGTCCAGTTTCGTCGCCAGGCACAAAAACCCTACTACACGCTCGTTTTGGCCATTCTTGAGCCCAGCCGGTTTTCTGGGCACGTCCTTTCGAGCCGCCTGTATTGCAGCCCGAAAGCCTTGTGGAAGCTGAACTGGTTCCTGCGCGACTTTGGCTACGATACTGAACTGCTCGGACGCGATGAGGTGGACGAAACCCAGCTCGTGGGTCTGAAGGGTGTGGTCAAAATCAGTCACATTGTTTGCAACGGCACTTCCCTGCTCCGACTCGACGGTTTTGCTCCAGCCGGCCGTTGGGAAGAACTCTCACCGGCAAATCTGGACAGTCCACAGGTGGCCTGACATGACCTACAGCTACACCCAGATCAGCCAATACCTCACCTGCCCGCGGCGCTACCGGCATCGCTACCTCGATGGCTGGAAGGAGAAGGATACCCGAGCGGCGATGCTCTTCGGTCGCGCCTTCGAACAGGCCCTGGGCGCCTATTTTCGCCGGGAAGATCCCGGGGCAGTCCTGTTCTCCGAATGGTCTGCCTGTCAGGGCCAAGGCCTGCACTATTCCAAAGGACACTCCTGGGATCGCATGCTGCGGCAGGGCATCATGCTATTGACCCGGTTCTGCCAGGACGATCGCGTCCAGGTCTGCCAGCCTCGACGGAATCTGCAGATCAAGTTTAATCGGCCGCTAACCGGAAAGAACGACTTCGTTGCCTACATCGATGCCATCGGCAAACTCGACGGAAAGCGCTGCCTGCTGGAGTGGAAGACCTCGTCTAGCCGATACCCGGAAGAGCCTGACGGGCTGTTGTCTCTGGATCCCCAACTGGTCTGCTACTCATGGATGACTGGCATCGCGGAAGTCGCTCAGGTGGTTTTCGTTCGCAAACGGCTGGTGGAGATTCAGTACCTGCGCACCACCATCACCGACGAGCAGCGCGAGGAGTTCGGCCGCTTAGTAGGGGACACGATCCAAAGAATCGAGTCTGCACAGTTCCTGCCACATAGCGGCATCCGGTTTCCCCAGAATCCCTGCAGCAGCTGCCCGTATGTGGGACTTTGTCTTGGCAAGCAGGAGATGGCTGACGCCCGCTTGGTGCGGCGTCCAGGAGCACAGAGTCTTGATTGGCTTGACGAGCTTGCATACTGAAAATCCGCCCATGCCGCCGAAGTTCAATCGCCGCCGCGCCCTGTTCGTGCTCGGCAAGATTGACGAGATTCTGGCCTGGGAGCAGCGGAAGGAGACGGAGCGCGACACCAAGTTCGTGGAATTGGGGCGCTACCTATGCGAGGTGCGGGCGGGGCAGTACTGGCGGCTGGAGGAACTGAAGTGTTTCGATGAGTTCCTGGAGAGGCGGTTTCCAGGGTCGCGTCGGAAGGCCTACTACCTGATGTCGATTCACGAACACCTGCCGCCACAGGCGAGAAAGCGGCTGAAGGACGTAGGCTGGACGAAGGGGATCGAGTTAGCCAAGCTGGCCAAGAGGGACCGGGAGCACTTCGATTGTGCAACCTGGTTGCACAAAGCCCGTCAGATGCCGAAAGAAGAATTCAAGCAGGAGGTGGAGAGGGAACTGACGGGAAAGGAGACGGAACCGTGGGAGATTATCTACTTCAAACTGTACCAGAGCCAGATTCCGGTCATTGAGCGGGCGATCGAGACCGCAGCTCTGATGCTCGGAAGCGATCGATCCCGAGGCTACTGTTTGGAAATGATCTGTGCAGACTTCCTGGCCGGGGCCAACCTGGACAGCGGAGATCCTGAGATGCTGCTGTTCTCGATGACGAGATTCTTCAAATTCCTGCCCGGAGAGCAGCAGCAGGTATTTCTTCGAGGCTTGAGCGAAAAGGCATCATGAGCTCGATTGGCTCAAAACTCACGCGCTTGCAGCTGGATCCCGATTTGTACGAACAGCTCCGCAACCAAGTGCTTCGCCGCGATGGCTGGCGGTGCCAATTGTGCGGTGCGATGGCAAACCTGGAGGTTCACCACAGAGAGTTTCGCAGCCATTCCGGCCGTGACTCCGAGGAGAACCTAATCACACTCTGCACCCCATGCCACGCCACTCTGCATCACCGCTAAGAGCATAAACGGGTTGCGTGGTCGTGTTATCCCCTGCCGGGCCGCGATGGAACTCGATTAGGTCGCGGATGTCTCATCGCTGGGATTCCTGCTCAACTGCTTGGCCGCCTGGATGTCCATTGACCAGGTGTATTGTGTATTAGTACACTACACACATGCTTAAGAGCCATCGGCACAAAGGCGTCAAGCAGTTTGCCGAAACCGGCTCGAAGGCTGGCATTCAGCCAGAAGATGCAAACCGTCTCAGAAGGATCTTGTCCGCTTTGGATGCGGGCACCTGCCCGGCCAACATGAATGCGCCCGGCTACGCCCTGCACCCACTCAAGGGCAACCTGGAGGGGCACTGGGCCGTGCGGGTGAGCGGGAACTGGCGGCTCGCGTTTGCGTTCGAGGGCGAGGACGCGATTCTCGTCGATTACCAGGATTACCACTAGGAGCTAAGCATGCTTTTCAATCCATCCCATCCCGGCGAGGTCTTGAAGGACTACCTGGGCGACATGACTGTGAAGGAGGCGGCCAAGCGCCTCGGGGTGACGCGGCCAAATCTTTCCCGGATACTCAACGGCCGCGCCGGCATTTCAGCGGTGATGAGCGTGCGGCTTGCCAAGGCGATGCCGCACACGTCTCCCGAGTTTTGGCTGAAGATGCAGCTCAATTACGATCCTTCGAAGGCTCAGAAAAGCAGGCAGCCCAAAATCAAACCGTTTCCGACACGGCCGCAAAAGGAGCTTGCCTCAGCCTAGGCGTCAACGGCTTTTCCGGGCATGCTATCTCTAGCTTGGCGGATCGAAAAGTTGCAATATGTGTGGCGGTTTTAGACGGAGGTAGAAGCGAAAACCTTCACACGCATCACCGCTGACCCCAACCAAATGGGCGGCCTTCCGTGCATCAGGGACCTGCGTATACCTGTCGCTACCGTTGTCGGCATGATTGGCGAAAAAGGACGCCGCTAAGGCCGCGACTTGGTTCCGCAATGCCGCAGATGCAGGCGACGCAACCGCACAACTGAATCTCGGCGCCTCTATACCATCGTGGAGAAGTACCGCCGCGGGATGATGCCCAAGCGGTCCTCTGGCTCACCAAGCACAGCGTCACCCTCCCGGATAGCCGGTTGCGCTTCCACCTCCGGGGTTGCGACCGCGGCAGATGGGAAAGTCTCCACGTGAACTGCGTGCTCGCAGCACTCTTGTTCCGCTCTTTTCAAGGTTTCATGAATTCAGTTTATAATTTCTTGTTTTTCGAAGGGTCTGGTGCGGAATCGCGCAAGCGCTCTGCGAGATCGGTCAAAGTTTTCATGGCCTCAATCAAGTCGGATTTGCTGCCCGGAGCACCGGAAGCCGGGGGAGTCATGCCCAGCAAACTATTTCCATCACCCAAATCGAAGTCACGAGCCACCGCCTCCACCACGCTGATCTTCACCACTTTCTGCTGGTCTACGAATGCGCTTACCAGACAGTGCTCGCAAATCAGATTCACCACTCGCGGAATTCCATTCGAATAACGATAGATCGCGTCCTGGGACTCAGGATCGAAAATTTGTTCCCCGTTCCAGCCCGCGATTCGCAACCGCTGGCTGACATAAGCTTTCGTTTCCTCCAGAGAAAGCGGATAGGTCCGAGCCCGCAACGTCAGCCGCTGCCGCAACTGCCGCAGTTGCGGTCGCTTAATTGTCCGTTCCAGCTCAGGCTGGCCTACCAGCACAATCTGCAGCAGTTTGTCCGTGAAGGTTTCCACATTTGTCATCATCCGGATTTCTTCCAGGAGATCTTCCGAGAGGTTTTGCGCCTCATCTACAATCAAGACTGCGGTTTCGCCGGCACGATAGCGCTCCAAAAGCCAGTCGTAAAACCGAATCAACACTTGGCTCTTGGACTTGGAATCGCACGGAATACCGAAGTCCGCCATCATGTATTCGAGGAATTGCGGCACATTCAGACGCGAATTGAAGATGAACGCGGTAGCCACCTGCTGCTGGTGCAACATTTCCAGCAACTTATTGATGAGCGTGGTCTTGCCCGTTCCCACTTCACCAGTGAGCAGGATGAATCCCTTGCGGCTCTGAATCCCGTACGTCAGGCAATCCAGCGCCTCTTCCGTATGCCGCGTCAAGTATAAATAGCGCGGGTCGGGACTCACGCTGAACGGATTCGCTCGTAATCCGAAAAACTTCTTGTACATGCTACCGGCTAGAGTTCGTCTCCTTCTTGGAATCGTTTGCCATCTTGCCTAGGTTCCGGCGCGCATGACCCGACCCATCCACTACTTAGCCGACGGTTCGTCTGCTGGCTTGGATGCCCTTTGACCGGAGAGGCGGCCGGTCCCGGGTGATGCGCCGAAGTACATCGGATCCAACTCAGGCTTCTTGGATTTGGCGAGCGAAGCGGTCGCATCCTGAAATCGCTGAGACGCCATCGATTTGCGAAGCTCCTTGCTGCCTTGGGCCAAGGGTACCATCTGCTTGGACACGACTTTGTAAATGTAATAACCACTGGAGTCAGCGATAACATCCGACACCTGTCCGGGCTCCATTTCAAAGACTTTTTGGTGGCTGAGCGGCAATCCGGCAGCGGCAATTTTGCCGGTGCTCACATGCGGAGATCCGGAAGAGATACCGGCTGCTTCGAAAGCTTCCTTCTGGAGCTGTTGAAAATCTTCTCCGGCAGCCGCCCAGGTCTGGATCTTTTCCGCTACCAGCATCGAAGAATCGATCGCCGCACTGGAATTCTCTCCAGGAAGTGCCTTCCGCCCTTGCCCCGTCTGCTTCGGAACGAGGATTCGCAGTAGTTCCTCCCGCTCGAACTTGATCGCGTTTCCTTTGTAGTACTTTTCGACATCCGAGTCGGAGATACTGCTGGCCTGCTCCTCGAAATAACGATTCAATCTCTGCGCCAAGAGTTGTATCGAGGCGAACCGCAATGCGTCGGCGAAGCGTGGATCCTGGTCGAGGCCCAGCTCGCGCGCTTTATTGGCAAACAGGAGCAAGTGGGGATATGACGCCGCCAGTTGGCGTTTGGCGGTCGCTCGCATTCGCGGGTTGAGCGCTTCCACCAGGGCTTCAAACTGCGCCTTCGTCACGATGGTCTTGCATGCAGAAGCTGCTGAATCAGGGTGATCGCACATTCCTTCGACCGTGATTACAGGGCTGTCCGGCGGAACGCTCGCCGCGGACGCGGGCGCCGGCTCGTCGTCATCTTCATGACGTTGATGCTCGGGCTGCTCTGACGGCGCATCCGAGCGCGGTGTAGGGCTGGTCTGGGCCAGAGCCAGGGAGGTGGATGATGCAACAATCAGAGCATAGTAATAGATTCGCATAGATTTCCGGACAAGATAATCTGATCCTAGCATACCAGTATTTCTCCCCGACGGATTTTCGCCCTCAAACGGGCGTCCCAAGCGGAAAGGAGACCAGCGTCTATCGCGCCGCTTCGAGGATCTGAGCGATCCTCTCTGCGGCTCTGCCGTCCCAAAGTTGCGGGATACCACCCTTCTTTCGTTCGCCATTCCGCACGGCTTTTACTTCACGGCAGAGGAGATCCATGTCGCGGCCGATGATGACATTCGTCCCTACCATCACCGTAAGCGGGCGTTCGTCGTGTCCCGAAGGGTCAAGCATGGCACACCTAGGAAGGTAGTTTCCTCCTGAATTCCGCCAGAGTCTGTGATGACGACCGCTGCTTTCTGCTGCAAGGCCAGGAATTGCAGGTAAGACTGCGGTTCCCAGAGCTGCAGGTTCTGGGAATTATTCAAACCTAATTCCGCGATTTGTTGCCGCGTCCTGGGGTGCACAGGAAAAATGATCGGCAGGACGGCGCTGATGGCGGTCAAGGCGTCGAGCAGACTCTTAAGGCCGGCCAGATCATCAACATTCGAGGGGCGGTGCAGAGTTACCAGTGCGTAATGGCCGGGCAATCTCGCGGGCAGCGTGGCAGCAGCCTTCGGCAGCAGGCTGGCGAGAAAGATATTCGGTGTCGGAAAACGACAAATTCTTCTCAAGCTCCTCGAGCATTTATCTGCGATGCATTTCGACATTGCGTCAGGAGATCTCGCCTTGCTGAACGACCACTGGTATGTAACCCACACAGGTCTGTTGCGGATGGCGAAGCGAAAGAGGTGCTCTGGCATTGAAGTCGAAGCAGTCGTCAACCTGTGTAATTCAGCTGCTGGCCGCTATGTTTTCAAAGCCACTGTCTACAATTCAAGAAGTTGCAGGGGCTTCGTTGGTTTCGGCGACGCCGACCCTTCCAATGTCTCTTTCCTCGTCCCCGGCGCCGAGATGCGTGTGGCGGAAACCAGAGCGGTCAACCGCGCTCTGCGCAAAGCCTACGGGATTGGCATTTGCTCGGTGGAAGAAATCGGTTCGTTCGCCGAGCCGCCGCAGGCCTCCCGAGAGTCCAAGAAGCTCCCCCCGCAGCCGTCCAATGGCAACGGCAACCACAGTGGGCCGAGGGTTCGCGACCGCCTTTGCCAACTCATCCGCCAGCATCAACTCGATCCCAACCTGGTCAAGGCCTATGCCACCGATTTCTGCGGCGTCAAGGCGCTTCGCGATGCCACCCGCGAACAGGTGGAGACTTTCGCAAAGCACCTGGCCGACTGGGCCGAGAAGGATCGCAATGGCCTGCTCTGCCAGCTCAACAGCTATCTCGGCCAGAAAGAAGGTGCCGCATCGCTGCGCGATATATATGGCTAGGTACAAGCTTTTGGTCTCTTAGTTTGGTTTGCGGAGTACCCTGTCACTCTCACCGCTGGCGTCCTGAAGATTGATGGGTTCTTCCAGCGGAACACTCTTCTGATTTCCAACTTGTCCTCTTGCAGGCCCGAATTTGCCACTTCCCTTGGTCGATCGCATACGCTCATGACGTTCTCGCTGTCGTCGTTCGTACGTCAGCTTTAGGCTCCGGTCCAGCCGGACTTCGAACTCGAAGCAAAAATCGTTGCGCCGCTCATCTGTGAGTAACAGTTTTATCGTCACAGGTAACTCATCGGGGCATTCGGGGAGAACGAAAGTCCAATCGTCCGCGACGATCACAGGCGGCGGCCTGAACCGTAGTCGGTACACCTGGATGGCAACCGCGTTGCCCGGTATAGACTCGAAGCCAGTTCAGGCACTTCGTGAATGCAACCGCCGTGTTCGACATGCGGGCCAATAGTCGTCTTGCGTCCCTTCCACAGCAAGAAATCTGGCTTATCGAACCCAGAAGAACCAGAAACGAGTTCGATCATGGCACCATCGGCGAAAGTTTCACCTGCGCTGGTAATGGAGCACTTTGTCGCTTTCGGTCCGTTCTTCGAATTGGGTTTTGTTTTTCTACTCAAAGCAATTTCCTCCCTTATTGTCCGTCGGCAGTGCACGATATGCATAGCCAGGCCACTGCTAAAATCAGGTGTTCGCTAGAACGAGAAACGCAAAATCTCGACGCCACACTGGCTCCCGCCCTCATCGTTTTGCAAATTTCGGAATAAATGGCAAGGGCCCGACGGTTTGGTCGGGCCCAGACACACCTGTTCCATGCGCCAATTCGTACCCTCTTGATTATCCGCCCAGGCATTAGCCGTGAGCGCCATTGGGGCTTGGTTCCTTGGCCATCGGCCGTTAGAAACAAATCCTGCATACATAGGGAACGCCCGACAGTTGTCGGGCGTGGATTTCCTGCACAAAACAGCTATAAAGAGAAAAGGCTCGACCCCTTGGGCCGAGCACACACCTTCTCTCTTAGCTTCTATATTACATCAGGAAAGCAAAAATACTGCTCGAAAACAAACAAAAAAACTTTCCCGTGATATTGCGTTCCGTTTTACTCCAAGGATTTTGTGCTGATCGAACGTATCCGCCGCTGCAGCAATCTCGTTTCATCTTTCTTACTTATATGCATCTAAACCAGCGAAAAGAAAGGCTTCACAAATTCGGGCGACGCTCCTGCCTTTCGCCGCGATCGTCTCAAGTTCCCTCTTCAGATCAGAGCGGACTCTGAAAGTCAGCGCGCACCTTTTTCAATTGCAGAATCTTAGCCCCGATCTTACGCAAGGGGCAGATCGCCTTATCTGTTCGGCTCTCCCGTTAATAGACAATCAACGGATTTTCCGAACTCTCGTCTAATTGCGAGCACCGCGGCTCCCGGCTCTTTTCGTCCGTTCTCTTGGAGCTGAGAGATAGCCTCTGCGGGACGCCGATCCGGCGCGAAAATCATCGGCGTCCACATCGAAACCCCTGAGCCGCAGTGAATTCTCAATCGGGTTCGATCTAATCCTACGGCGAACAAACCTCGATGCGATGCATGAGGGGATGATTCAATGGGCCTGGCTTACGGGATTTGGGACCAGTATGGTTTGTGAGTGAAATGATCGATGGCATTTACGACCGAGGGGGTGTCGGGACTCTGATGGTGTCATGGGCAACCCTTCCATAATGCGGTAAGGTAAGCGTCGCCGACCATGAGGGAAATTCGCACCAAATTCAATCAAGACAAGCGCGTTCTCGAGATCAATTCGAAAGACGCGCGGATCCATGACTGAATACGAACAGCTGAGGCAGGAAACTCGAGCCCTGCGTAGAGTTCACCACTTAGTCATTGGAATGTCTCAAGCGAACCTCCACGCGACGGTTGTAAGCGCGGCCTGTTGCGCTCGAATTAGGCTGAAGTGGAGATTCGGATCCTACCCCAGTCGCGGAAAGCCGCGGTTTGGGGACGTGAAGTTCGCTGACCAGCGCATTTCGTACTGCGATAGCGCGACGGCTGGAGAGGCCCAGGTTATGGGCCTCCCGACCAAGGCTGTCTGTGTGCCCTTCGAGAGTAACAATAGCCCTCGGATCTTTCGCGAGCTCTTCGGCAAGCTGCTGCAACCAAGGGCGATACTGCGAGTCAATCATGTCGCTGTCTTCATTGAAGAAAATGCGCCTTAGTTCTTGCCTGTTGTCCGAGTTCTTCGACGTGACACTTAGATCACTTGAAAACGTCTGGACTACCACCTCCCGGAACTTCGAACTGTGGGCTCGCGGATCGTGGAAATCTGTGACCGTGTTTGTGCGCGGTGAGCTTGGTCTAACTATTAAGGACGCAGGCGATCGGGGGGGTACTGAAGAACCTGCTGGCTGACCGTCCTGCACCACAGCTGATTGACCCGGCACCCCTGCCTTGATGGCCCCCAGATGCAACGGAAATTTCTCGACGAGCATCAACGCCAGAATCCCGGCGGATGCCGCAAAAAACAAAGCCTTCGTCGATACGATCCGGCTTTCGGAGTGTTTTTTCGCAGTCGGCGAAGAGCTGGGCATGGCCGAAGGATCCGTGACAAAACTTTGCTTTACACGGACTTTCTCTTCCTGCTCAGGAGCAAGATCTGAGGCCGATTTACGCTCGGTTGGTAC
>Ga0302325_10019621_pt1 | contig 14206 bp, 8 predicted proteins | sample Palsa_T0_2_FD_201948 | JGI IMG/M metagenome (GOLD analysis project Ga0302325, IMG submission 201948) | Peat permafrost microbial communities from Stordalen Mire near Abisko, Sweden - Palsa_T0_2 | ecosystem: Environmental > Terrestrial > Soil > Palsa > Peat permafrost | place: Sweden: Abisko... | reverse complement strand
GTACGAAGTAACCGAAATCGAGGCCCACTCGGTCTCCGCAACCCTCGGCTCTCTAACCTCGACCAGCGATTCCAAGAATAGGTATCTGGACGTGTGTCTTCGCGCCGGCAGCCCGAAGCTCGACAACTATCATCGTGCACGCGGTGAACGAGTACAGTTCACCTCCGGCGTCAATATCTCGATCGACGATAACCCGGCCTCTATCCGCCAGCGCGTCTGGCTGGAAACCGACCGCGTTTACCGCGCCGCTACAGAGCGGCTCATCAAGATCAAGACCAATCAGCAGGTCAAAGTGGCGGAGAGAGATGCCTCGGACGATTTCTCCGTCGAATCTCCCTCAACCCACACCGAACCTGTTTTTCAGGTCAAGTTCGATCAAAAACAGTGGACCGATCGCGTCCGCAAACTGTCCATGGCCTTCGCACGCCACCCCTCCCTCCTGACCTCGAACGTATACGTTGTCGGCGAAGGGGACACCCGTTACTTCGTCAGTTCGGAGGGCAGCAAGATCCAACACGGCCGCGGATTCGCCCGGGTCATCGTCGGCGCATCCGCGAAAGCGCCGGACGGAATGGACCTTTCCGATTCCGCATATTTCGACGCCGTTGAAGCCGGCGGCCTTCCCAAAGATGAAGAGATTCTCGCGGCGATTGAGAAGGTTTCGACGCATGTCGAATCGCTTCTCAAAGCTCCCATCACGGAGCCCGTCGTCGGGCCGGCCATTTTCTCGGGACGTGCATCGGGGGTCTTCTTCCATGAGATCTTCGGGCACCGCATCGAAGGCCACCGGCAGAAGGACGAAGCCGAGGGCCAGACGTTCACCAAGAGCGTCGGGGAAAAGGTCCTCCCAGATTTTCTTTCGGTCGATTTCGATGCCACCCGCAAAGAAGTAGGCGGACTCGAGTTGAACGGTTACTACAGCTACGACGATGAAGGGATTCCGGCTCGGCCGGTCCGCCTGATCGACCACGGAATCCTAAAGACTTTCCTGATGTCGCGTTCACCCATTGACGGGTTCCCGCATTCCAACGGGCATGGCCGCCGCCAACCCGGTCTGGAAGTGGTTTCGCGCCAGTCGAACCTCATCGTAGAGAGCACCAAGACAGTCACGAACGCGAAGCTGAGGGAAATGCTGATCGACGAGGTCAAGCGCCAGGGCAAACCCTATGGACTCTACTTCGAAGACATCACTGGCGGCTTCACCACGACGGGACGTTCCGGCTTGCAGGCGTTCAAGGTGATTCCGGTGATCGTTTACCGTGTCTATCCCGATGGCCGTCCGGATGAGTTGATCCGTGGCGCGGATATCGTTGGAACTCCGCTAGCCAGTTTTGCCAAGATCCTGGCGACCTCCGACAAACAGGAAGTCTTTAACGGCTACTGCGGGGCGGAATCGGGCAGCGTTCCTGTCTCGGCGGTCTCGCCCGCGATCCTGATCTCTGAGATCGAAATTCAGAAGAAAGACAAGTCCCAGGAGCGCCCGCCGCTGCTACCGCGTCCCGTGGATTTGACGGGGGGGAATCAGTGAGACTGATCATCCTCGGCACAATCTGCTGGGCAGCGTTCGGCCAGCAGGACGATGTCGTGCAGCGGGCCATGCGAGACGAGTTGAAGCGCTCCATGACGCTCAAGCTCACGAATCTGGAAGCGCCCTACTTTATCGACTACGACCTCGAGGACGTGCGCGAGTTTACGGCGTCGGCCAGCCTCGGCGGCCTGCTGACCTCCAGCGAGAGCCACTTCCGCCAGCCGCGCGTCCACGTGCGCGTGGGAGATTACAAGTTCGACAACACGGATTACGTTGGAAGCGGGTTCAACTTTGGCCCACGTTACGATCTCCGCATGCCGCTTGAAGACAGTTACCCGGTTCTGCGCCAGGACTTTTGGCTCGCGACGGATTCCGCATACAAATCGGCGCTGGAAGCGATCGCCCGTAAGCGTGCGGCTTTGAAAAACATCTCGGTCACGGACGCGCTACCCGATTTCTCTCCCGCACAGCCCTTCAAACTCATTGAACCAGTAGCCAATGGCCCCTTGCCGGACCAAGCCTGGACGGAACGAGTCCGCGCACTCTCGGGCGAGTTCGCCAAATACCCGAACCTGAAGGCGTCGAACGCCGAGTTCACCATTGCCGACGGCATTCATTACTACATGAACACCGAGGGCACCGAATTCCGGATGGAGGACAATTTCGCCTACGTGCGGTTGCGGGCGTATGCACAAGCGAGCGACGGAATGCTGATGCGCGATTCGGTATTGTTCGAGAAGAAGGATGTCAAGGGTCTGCCCAGCCAGGAGGAAATGGCCAAAGCCGCGAATGAACTCGGAAAGAGAGTGGTAGAGATGGCCGCCGCGCCGATGGGAGAAAGCTACTCGGGTCCGGTGCTTTTCGAAGGTGTTGCGGGACCGCAGCTTTTTGCAGAGGTGTTCGGCCGCAACCTCGGGCTAACCCGCAAGCCGGTCATGGAGCCTGGACAACCGGGATCGATTCCCAATAGCGAACTGGAAGGCCGAATCGGAGCCCGCGTGATGCCCGAGTTCTTGAACATTGTCGACGATCCCACGAAGAAAGAGTGGCACGGAACCCCGCTCCTGGGCGCTTACACGGCCGACGATGAGGGCACACCTGTCGCCCCGCTCCCGATCGTGGAAAGGGGCATCTTTAAGCATTACGAGCTTACGCGGCAGCCGATGCGCGGTTTCAACGGGTCGAACGGGCACGCCCGGCTGGCCGGCAGCTTCGGCGCCAAATCAGCGACACCTGGAAATCTGCTCGTTTCCGCGACCGAGACCTCGCCGGTGGCCGACCTGAAGAAGAAGCTGATCGAGATGTGCCAACAGAGGGAAAAGCCTTATGGCATCCTCGTCCGGAAGATGGATTTCCCCTCGTCGGCCAGCGTGGATGAGGCGCGGCGGATTCTCGGCGCCGGACAGGGCGGCTCGCACGTGAGCAGCCTGCCGCTATTGGTCTATCGCGTGTATCCGGACGGCCGTGAGGAACTGGTTCGCGGCCTGAAGTTCCGCGGTCTGAACGTCCGCTCCTTCAAGGACATCCTTGCCGCGGGCGACGACTCCAACGTCTTCGATTACATGGAGAATGGCGCACCCTTCGCGCTGATGGGCTACGGCAGCGAGTTTGCCGAAGTCTCCGTGGTTGCGCCCAGCATCCTGATTGACGATCTTGAAATGCTGAAGATCGAAGAGGAGCAACCTAAGCTGCCTGTAGTGCCTTCCCCCTTGTTGAGCCGCTCCGCGACACGATGAGGATTCTCAGCCGGTATGTTTTCCGGGAGGTGCTTTCGAGCTCCATCCTGGCTGTGGGTGTCGCCACTTTCATCGTCTTCCTGCAAAGCCCCGGCAAACTCCTGCTGGAGGTGCTCGTACGGACCTCCGCAACGCCGCTCGTGGTATTTGAACTATTCCTGCTGGCGCTGCCGAAAGTACTGACGCTTACCATCCCCTTCGGCATCCTCGTGGGCATCCTCGTGGGATTGGGGCGAATGGCGTCAGACGGCGAGATAACGGCCATGCGCGCAGGCGGCATCTCCAGCCGTTCCGTAACTCCTCCCGTGGTGATGTTCTGTTTGATCGCGGTAGGTTTGACGGCTACTTCTTCGCTTTGGCTGACTCCGAAATCGTTGCAAAGCGAGTACCGGATTGTGAATCGCTTGTACGCGGAGAAGCTGACCGCGGACATACAGCCGCGCGTATTCGATGAGAGCTTCCCGAAGAAGGTTCTTTACGTTGACGATGTAAGGACGGGATCGCCAACCGTTTGGGAGCACGTTTTCATGGCGGATCTCACGCCGCCGGAAGAGCGGAATTCGAGCAGCGGAAAGCCGCTCGAAGGTCCAAAAGTGACCATCGCGCAGCAGGCGATTCCGACTCCCGACATCAAGAACAACCGTATCCAACTGACCATGCGCAACGTCAACGCGCACGAAACGGCAAAAGACGGCCAAGGCTTCCACGAAGCATTTCCCACCGGCGATCAGATTCTCGAAGCCACACAAACGCAGCAAAAGCAGGCGCGCGCGTTCCTCGATATGCCGACGATGGAACTGATCCAGTTCGTCAAGACTTCCGACCGCAAGTCGGACGATGGCGCTACATCGCGCGTGGAACTACACTCGCGATTCGCGTTGCCCCTGGCTTGTCTGATGCTCGGCCTGGTCGGAATTCCTCTCGGCGTGCAGACCCGCAAAGGCGGCAAATCGGCCGGGTACGTGACAGCGATTCTGCTCGCGTTCCTCTGTTATTACCTCTCGTTCATCACACTGACGAGCATGGCCCGCAAACACTCCTTGAGCCCCGAAACGGGAACCTGGCTTCCCAACCTGGCGTTCTTCGTAGCAGGCGTAATCTTCATCGGCCGCCTGGAGATACCCGGAGACACGGATATTCTGGGCGCGATTCGGGCCGCGCTGGGGGCGGTGACTTCTCTTTTCCATCGCAAGAATGAGCCAAGAGTTGCGACCGTCGCCAGTCCCGTTAGGTGGCGTTTTCACCTCTTTCAAATCCTCGATATCTACATCTTGTCCGAGTTCACTTTTTACTTTGCTCTGTGGCTGGCCAGCTTTGTCGGCATGGCCTTGATCTATAACTTCTTTGAGTTATTAAGTGATGTAATCAAGAACCAGATTCCGCTCACAAAAGTCTTCACCTACTTGTTCTTCCTGACTCCCAAGCTGATTTACGACTTACTGCCCATTAGCGTGCTGGTAAGTGTTCTGGTTACCTTCGCAATTCTGACCAAGAACAACGAGGTGACTGCGTTCAAGGCGAGCGGCGTCAGCGTGCGTCGCCTCGGATTGCCGGTCCTGGTCATCAGCGCAATGCTGAGCGCGGCGCTTTTCGGCTTCGACTATCTATACATTCCCGAAGCCAACACCAAACAGGATGCCCTGCGGAATGAGATCAAAGGCAAGCCGGTACAAACCTACCAGCGCAAGAATCAGAAGTGGATCTACGGTAACGGCTCCCGCATCTTCTACTACCGCCTCTTCGACGATTCGCAGAATGCCATGCTCGGAGTCAGCGTCTACGAATTGAACCCGAATAACTTCGCGCTCCAAAAGGAAATCTCCGCGGCTCGCGCGCAATGGCAGCCGGAACTCAGCAAGTGGATCTTCCAGGACGGCTGGGCTCGCAGCTTACAAGGCACCAGAGAAACCAAGTTCGAGGCCTATGAGGCCACCACTTTCCCCGAGCTGAATGAAACGCCGACCTGGTTCATCCAGGAAGTGAAGCAGGATAAGCAGATGAACTATCTGGAGCTGCAGAACTACATTCACGACTTACAGCAGCGAGGGTTTGACACCGTGCCGCTGCGTGTTCAGCTCCAGAAGAAATTTGCAGTGCCGATCTTCGCCTTCATCATGGCGCTCATTTCGATTCCGTTTGCGTTCCTAGTCGGCAACCGCGGCGCGATGGCCGGAATCGGCGTCAGCATTGCGATCGCCATGACCTACCTGGGAATCGACAAGTTCTTTGAGCAGATCGGCAACGTGAATTCATTGTCGCCGGCTGTGGCCGCCTGGGCGCCCGATGCTCTGTTCGCCCTGGCGGGAACTTATCTGATGCTACGAATGCGCAGTTAGGGTTTCTTGGCGAAATCGCCGGCTTTGTAGATCGAAATCTTCGCGACATCGATGTGGCGGCGAAGCGCTTCCACGATATCCTGCGGAGTGAGCGCGGATACTTTGGCCGCAAGGTCAGCATCGTAGGCCATGGTGCGGTCCCAGAAGCGTTCGCCCGCCAGCTTGTGCATCAGCTCGTTATCTTGCGAGCGGCTTACCTGGCCGTCCTGCAGCCAGCCCGATTTCGCCGCCGCGATCTCTTCAGCGGTGAAGCCGTCTTTCAGAGCGCGAGCCATTTCTTCCTTGAAATCCGCTTCGACCTTCGCGACGTTCTGAGGAGCCGCAATCGCGTAGACCATGAACTGGCCTCCGTTGCTCTTGGTAGGAGCGGAGAACATCGACCCTACGCCGTAGCTCAATCCGTCTTTCACGCGGATGCGGGTTGCCAGGCGCGAATTAAGGAAGCCACCGCCGAGCATGTAGTTGCCGAGAACAAGAGCGGGGTAATCTTTGCTCTCGTCTGTGATGTCGATCGGCATGCCGGCGAAGAACATCGAGTTCGCCTTGTCAGGCGTCTCGATCGATTGATTGACGGCCTCGACGGCTTTGTATTCTCGGTTCAGATTGTGGAACGGTTTGGGACTCTTCCAATCGCCAAACAGCTTGCTGACAGATTGCTGAACGCTCTCGGCTTCGAAATCGCCGACAACGGAGATCTCCGCGTTCGATGCTCCGTAGAATTCCTTGTAGAACTTCCTGGCCTCGTCGAGCGTGACGGCCTTCGTATCGGCGATGCTTTCTTCGGTGGTGCGCACGTACCGCGGATCGCTCTTCGGATAAACGCTCATGTGGCGCATCAGAGAGATCTGAGCGATCGCGTTCGGCTCCGTCTTCTGTTGTTCGAGGCTGGCGAGACGCGCCTGCTTCATCTGTTCGAATTCCTTCTCGGGGAACGCGGGTTCGCGCAGGACTTCGGCTACCAGAGCAAGCACGGCGGGTAAGTTCTCACGCGTGGTTTCGATATTGACGCTGGCGCTGGTTGCCGTGCCGCCGATCTGTACCGCAGCTTTCAGCTTGTCGAACTGATCTTTGATCTGCTCGCGCGTGTGTTTGGTGGTTCCGCGCATGAGCATCGCGCCTGCCATTGTGGCAGCCATGGATTCGTCCTGCAGGCTCTTCTCATCGCCAAAATGGAGGCTCATGGTGGCGACGACCGAGTTGCCGCGCGTCTTCTTCGAGATGAACGCCATCTTGATGCCGGGCTGCAATTCGCCGCGGATAGTGCGCGCATCAATGTTCTTCGGGGAGGGATCGAAAGCTTCGCCTGTCGCGACCGCGGCATTACCCTTATAGTCCTTCAGCGTGGAGACAAGGTCCGGCGTGGCAGGGATCTCGGTGCGGTCGGGTTTGGCGGTGGGCAGGAACATGCCCGTCGTCATGTTGGAATCCTTGAGATAGAGCCTGGCGACACGCAGAACGTCCGCATCGGTTACCTTGCCGATGCGGTCGCGGTGCAGGAAGAACAGGCGCCAATCGCCCATGCCTTCCCACTCGCTGAGTTCCAGACCGATCTGTTCGGAGTTATTGAGTTCAAGATCTACTTGCTTGAGAAGCTCGGTCTTCGCGCGAGTGACTTCCTCCGCTGTCGGAGGGTTGGTGATTACAGCATGAAGCGCTTCAACCATCGCTGCGTGCGCGGCTTCCAGAGGAGACTCCTTGCGCACTTGCGCGAAGAACAGAGCCATGCCCGGTTCACGCAACTGGAAGTCGAAGCCGCTGGTGGATGCGGCCTTCTTGGTTTCGACCAGCGCTTTGTAGAGACGGCCGGAAGGCGTCGTGGTCAGAGCCTGAACCAGAACATCGAGCGGCGCGAAATCCGGATGCGAACCAGCTGGGAAGTGATACGCTTCCATGGCAACCTGTACGTCACCAGTGCGGCGGAGCGTTACCGAGCGTTCGCCATCCTGCGTGGGCTCTACGGTGTATGCAGGAGACAGCACGCGCGTGGGCTTGGGGATCGGTCCGAAGTAGCCCTGGATCATATCCAGGAGCTTCGCTTCGTCGATCTTGCCGGCAACCAGGAGCACCGCGTTATCGGGCTGATAGTTGCGCTTGTAGAAAGCCTGGAGCCGCTCGATCGGCACGTTCTCGATATCGGAACGCGAACCGATGGTGCTCTTGCCGTAGTTGTGCCATAGATACGCGGTCGACATCACGCGTTCGATCAGGATGCTGAGCGGATTGTTCTCGCCCATCTCAAATTCGTTGCGCACAACCGTCATCTCGCTATCGAGATCCTTCTTGAGGATGAAGGAGTTGACCATCCGGTCCGATTCGAGATCGAGCGCCCACTTCAGGTTCTCGTCGGTGGCGCGGAAGGTTTCGAAGTAGTTGGTGCGGTCGTATGAGGTTGAGCCGTTCGGGCGCGAACCGTGCTCGGAGAGTTCCTTGGGAATGTCCTTGTGCTTCGGACTGCCCTTGAACACCATATGTTCCAGGAGGTGAGCCATGCCCGTCTCGCCATAGTTCTCATGCTTCGAGCCGACCAGATAGGTCATGTTGACGGTGATCGTTTCCTTCGAGGGATCGGGAAACAGGAGGACCTCGAGCCCGTTGTCGAGATGGTATTCGTCGATGCCTTCTACAGACGGGCCGCGGGTGACGCCCTTGGGCAGAGACGGAGCTTGCGCAAAGAGGGCGACGGACATGAAAAAGAGGCTGACGGTCTTCATAAGGATCTTGACGGAAGGAGACCCTTATTGTATCGCGGCTAAACCGGCAAACTGGACGTCGGCTGGGAGGCGATGGAGTGCGAGTACAGGTTCATCCCGCCGGGAGCCAAATCCCGGAATGCGACTGTGGCGATACGCATGGCGAACTGTGTTTCTACATCACCGAGTACGTCGACGCGTACTAAAGTGGTGTCGCAAACGATGCACTTGGGCGAGAATAAGGGGTTGGGCGGAAGCTCCACCTGGACCTTACCCTTCGAACCGACCTTCGGCAGTTCGCCGCGCAGATCGCGGGGGTCGCACGAAATCAGCACACCGTCACGGTGCATGTTGGCGGTAACTCCCGGTACTGCGGAACCCCACTCAGCCGGAAACGTCAACTGACAGGGCAATCTCATTTCGATGCGTTCGTTCGATCGTCGATTCATTAGTGTGCTCTTATTTGCAAGTGTAATGGCAATTACACCTAACGCAATAGGGGATAGATGGATTTTTTTCGTTTAGTTCCATAACGGTATATTCAAACGATGCTTTGGGATACATACGCTAGTGAGTTTCCTGTTCGGCAATCGCTCATTTACTTAAACCATGCGGCTGTGGCGCCTTTATGTCTCCGCGCGTCCGATGCCATGCATGGGTTGATCACCGACGCAACTTCGTACGGAAGCGTCCATTACGAAACGTGGATGATGGCTTACCAACGATTGCGCATCGCTACCGCGAAACTCATTCATGCGGATAAGTCCGAGATCGCGCTGGTGAAGAATACGTCCGAGGGGATCGCCATGGTGGCGACCGGAATGAAATGGAAATCTGGGGATATTGTTGTGGCATTTCACGAGGAATTTCCCTCGAATTTCTACCCTTGGAAAAGGCTGGAGCCGGAGGGCATTGAAGTGCGCTGGCTCTCGATTTTCGATTCCCTGGACAAGATCGATGAAGCATGCCGAGGGGCGAGATTGTTGGCGATCAGTTATGTGCAGTATCTCAGCGGGCATCGGGTGGACCTGGATGCGATCGGCGAGATTTGCGAGCGGCATGGAACGATCTTCTTCGTCGACGCCATTCAAGGGATGGGAGCGTTTCCGATCGATGTGGTGAAGTCCAGGATTCATGCTTTGGCGGCGGATGGGCATAAGTGGATGTTGGGACCCGAAGGTTGCGGTGTGCTGTACATCCGGCGGGACTTCCAAGACCAGGTGGAGCCGATGGAGTTCGGCTGGACGAATCCGGCGAACTATGCGGACTACTCGTCGCGCGATATGACGTTGCGTCCGGATGCGGGCCGTTACGAGTGCGGAACGCTGAACACCGTTGGGTGTTTCGGTCTGGCGGCTTCGCTCGAGTTCCTGATGGAAGTAGGAATCGAGAAGATCGCGCCGGCCGTGCAAGAGCGGGCGGACCAGATTTACGAGGGCGTGCGGCGGCTCGGGTTTGAGACGCTGACGGAGCGTACGCCAGAGACTGGGGCCGGAATTGTGAGCTTTCGAAAACCGGGCGTAGAAAGCCATCTGGTGGTGCGGCGTTTGAAGGACGCGAAGATCTCAGTAGCGGGGCGGCAGGGCTGGGTGCGGGCAGCGCCGCACTTCTATATAAGTCCCGAAGATGTGAACCGGGTGCTGGACGTGCTACAAACGATCTAATCATGAAGCTGCGATTACTCATTCCGGTCCTCCTTTCGCTCACCGTTTCCTACGGCGCAGTTCCTACTCCGAAGAGCCATTTCGGCCACGAGATGGGGGTCGACCGAGTCCTTCTCGATTGGGACCAGGTTGTCACTTATTTCGACAAGCTGGCGAAATCGAGCGACCGGCTGCGGGTGCGCGAGATCGGCAAGACCGCGGAAGGCCGGCCGTTGATCGCGGCGACGATCGCGTCCGAAGAAACGATGAAGAATCTGGATCAGTATCTGGAGATCCAGCGGCGGCTGGCCGACCCGCGCATCACTACGCCTACGCAAGCCGAACCGATGTTTCTGAAAGGCAAGAACATCGTGCTGATGACTTGCACGATTCATGCGACGGAAGTGGCGTCGACGCACAGCGCAGTTGAGTTCGCGTACAAGATGTTGACGGACAATTCGCCGCGCTTTCAGGTGATTCGCCGCGATACGATCTTGATCCTGGTGCCGTCGTTGAATCCGGACGGCTTGGACATCGTGACGCAGTGGTACCGGAAGACGCTCGGTACGAAGTTCGAAGGCACGAGCCCTCCGGAGCTTTATCAAAAGTATGTGGGCCACGATAACAATCGCGATTGGTACATCATGTCGCAGCCGGAAACGCGCGCAGTGATTTCGCAACTGCACAACGTGTGGCATCCGCAGATTGTGTACGACGTGCATCAACAGGGCGCGAATGCTTCGCGGATTTTCATTCCGCCATGGATGGATCCGATTGAGCCGAATGTGGACGCCATTCTGGCGCAAGAGATGAACATGATGGGCACCTCGATGGCGACGGACGTGACGGCGGCGGGGAAAGTTGGCGTCGCAATCAACGCTTCGTACGATTTCTGGACGGTGTCGCGGCATTACCAGGCGTTCCATGCGGGGCTGCGGCTGTTGACCGAATCGGCTAGCGCGCGGCTGGCTTCGCCGATTACGGTTACGAAGGATGAGGTCGGCGGCCAGGGCGTGCTGGGATACGATCCGAATCAACGCAGCTGGAATTATCTGGAGCCATGGCAGGGCGGTACGTGGCATCTGCGCGACATTGTGGATTACCAGTTGATCGCGTTCGAATCCTGTCTTTACAACGCGGCAATTCATCGCGAGGAAATGCTGCGGAATTTCTATAAGGTGGGGCAGCGGGCGATTGCGCGGACCACTCCTTGGGGCTTCGTTGTGCCGGCGGGTCAGCGCGATCCGGGGGCGACGCGCAGGATGCTGGAGACGTTGTCGTTCGGGCAGGTGGAGATTGAGCGCGCGCCGAACGGCGACCATGTGATTCGGATGCAGCAGCCTTATTCCAGCTATGCGAAAGCGCTGCTGGAACGGCAGGATTATCCGGATCTGCGCATGTATCCGGGCGGCCCGCCGAAGCGGCCTTACGATGTGACGACGCATTGCTTGCCCCTGTTGATGGGCGTGAGTGTGCATACGGTGGAAGCTCCGATTAATGGGCTTGTGAAAGAGCAATATGGGTTTGAAGTTCCCGGCCCGGTTAGTTATTCGGCTTCCGATAGCGATGCATGGAAGACCGCGAACAAGATCTGGAAATCCGGACAGCCGGTTTGGCGCAACGAACAGACCGGGGACTTTTCGCCTACGGACAAAGGCGCAGGATGGAAGAAGTTGAACCAGCCGCGCGTGGCGCTTTACAAGAGCTTCACGGCGAACATGGACGAAGGATGGACGCGGTGGCTGCTGGAGAATTTCGGATTCGCTTACAAGAACGTCGGGAACAAGGAACTGCAGGCTGGGAATTTGAAGTCTCAGTTCGACGTGATTATTTTTCCGGATATGCGTCCCGGAGAGATTGAACAGGGAGCGCGCAACATGCCGGCCGAGTATACGGGCGGACTAGGTGAGAAGGGTCTGGCGGCCGTGAAGGAGTTCACGGCGGTGGGCGGAACGATTCTGTGCTTTAATCACTCGTCTGACTTTGCGATTTCCCAATTGGGAGTGAAGGCGACGAACGTGCTTGCAGGCGTGGCGAATAAGGACTTCTATTCGCCGGGATCGCTGCTGAACGTGAAACTGGATCCGAAGAGTCCGCTGACGAAGGGGCTGCCGGAAGACATTACGATCTGGAGCGAGCAGAGCCCTGCGTTTACGAGCGATCAGCCTTCGGTGGCTAACTATACCGATACGAAGGTGCTGGCTTCGGGCTGGTTGTTGGGCGATAAGTTGATCGCGGGCAAGAGCGCGCTGATCGACGCGAAGAGCGGCGAAGGCCACGTGGTGCTGTTCGGCATGCGGCCGGAGTATCGGGCGCAGAGTTATCAGACGTTCAAGCTGTTTTTCAACGCGCTGACGGCTTATCAGCAGTAGCGCGGCTGGATCGTTGTTGGTCGTCTTTGCCGGCCAAGGCGGAACGCAGGCGGAGTACGTCTTTGAGGGCTTCGAACCAGAAGGGCGCGCCGAGGCTGAGCAGCAGTGTGGATAGCGCGATGCCGGCCCATGAGGCGGGTGCGGGGGTCTGCGTGGCTTCGCCGGTTACCAGGCGTTTGATTAAAGCGACGGAATCCAGTTGAAGGGCCAGGGCTACCGCGAATGCGGCGATGAGCGAGACCTGACGAGCGCTGAGTGTAAAGCGGGCGCTGACGCGGTCGATAGTCTGGTCGAAACAGCCGTTGATCTTGGCTACTAGTTCGCTCTGGGCGGCGAACACGATAGCCATATCGCGGCGGACGTGCGCGGCGAGTTGCGGATGGCTGGCTTCCAGTTCGAGCGCAGTTTCGCGGATGGCTTTGAGGGAAGCAGCGGGGTCGGCGATGCCGTTGGCTTCGAGGGCGCGGATCAGCACGGTGCGGCTTTCTTCACGTAGAGCCTGGGAACCGTTGCCCGCGGCCACTTCCATGAGCAGGTGCGTGAATTCGTCGCGATGAACGAGGCTGCCGAGGCGGCTGTTGGAATCGTGGACGAGCGGATGGGACAGGATGGCGCTCGCGATGTCTTTTGCGATTGCGGCGGTGACCGCGGGGTCAATCTGTTTGAGGAGGTCGATCAGGCCGCTGCGCAGATGGGCGCCGCGAGTGTTGAGCAGACTGGTATAAATCTGCGTAAGTACAGTGACGGCCATGCTGGCGACGAGCATGACGACGATCAGTTCCAGAACGATGTCGAGAGACTTGAGCATTTCTGCCTTGAGAATAACCGCGGACGATGGTGTATTCAGGTTAAGGGTGACGCTAAATGCTTGAAACGATGAGATTCATCGTGAAGCGAAAGCTTGTGATCGCGTGGCTGGGGTGTAGGGTTTGGCCCTACTTTCAAAGCGGATGCGCGAAGAACGCAAAGGAGCAACGAAATGCTTAGTTGCGCTTGGGGAGGTCTTCGTAAACGATGTTTTCGTGGCCGCCCGGGGTTCCGAAAGCCTTGCGGAGGAGGGCGGAGAGGTTGGAATGATAGTCGATTTCTTCTCTTGACCAAACAAAGCCAAAATCTTCCGGGTTGAAGGGTTGCTTTTCGAGGTGAGCCTTCCTGTGGAGAGCCGCGGCTTGCTGGAACTGCCTGAGTTCCTTGGCTTTGCGGATGGATTGGAGATCCTTGAGTTCCCTGAGATCGAGGGTGACTTGTTTGTTCAAGCGGGTCTGGTAGCGGTTGAGCAGTCCTAGCTCTTTTTGTTTTTCGGTAACGGTTAGGGCTCGGGCCATCGCGGTGATTTTTTCCGGCGGATAGGCAGAAAGTGCTTCGGCGTGTGTGATGCGGCCTAACTCATAGAAAGCGGCTTCGGTGGCGGTGATCTGGTGGATGCGCCAGCGGTTGTCGATGATCTGGTATGCGCAGGCTTCTTCTTCGACACCTACGGGTTGGAGTTCGGCCAGGTGATTTTCTTTGAACTCGCGGAAGGGTTCCTCTTCTTCGGGCGGCAACAACAGCGTGTGGCCGGTGAATCCGTGTTTAGTTGCGTTCTGGGAGGACTTCTTGACGCCTTCCGGAGATCGCGGCCCCGAACTGTGCTGCGCGTTTTGTTGGTTTGCTTTTATTTGTTCATCAGTTGCCATATGGGTATTCCCGACTTAGAAGTAACATCCGAGGGGCTCAAGACAGGCCGGGTATGGCGTTGGGATTAGCTGTAAGTGGTTGTGGTGGTTGGGAAATGTGGGAGTTTTGAAATCGTGTGACCGGGTCGTAGATGGTTCTTGGACGGCTAGCTACTTTCGAATGAGTACCAAAAGACACGATTGAAAGAAATAGGAGGAACACCCTACCGTCAAAGGATCATGGAG
>Ga0302325_10019620_pt1 | contig 14206 bp, 7 predicted proteins | sample Palsa_T0_2_FD_201948 | JGI IMG/M metagenome (GOLD analysis project Ga0302325, IMG submission 201948) | Peat permafrost microbial communities from Stordalen Mire near Abisko, Sweden - Palsa_T0_2 | ecosystem: Environmental > Terrestrial > Soil > Palsa > Peat permafrost | place: Sweden: Abisko... | reverse complement strand
AATTTCAACGTCCGGTTTCACTTCCCCTCCTTTGCTGCCCAGGGAATGCCCCAGCGCATGCTGGGGGTCGCCAAAAAAGTGGCGCGCGAAACTCTCGTTGACGACCGCGACTTTTTGCGTCCCTGCCCGATCCGCATCGCTCAACTCGCGGCCCGCAACGAGCGGCATCCCCATGCCGGAGAAGTAGCCGGGACTGACGTAGGGATGCTCGACGTTCATATCCTCGTTTTCTTTTGCGGTATAGCCTGCGAGCGTAATGTTGTTAGAAAAATTGTCATTCGCCAGTTCCGAGTCGGTGGTGCCGGCAACCGAACGCACTCCCGGAAGGGCGGTGAGGGTGCGCAGCACTCGGGAGTCAACTTCGAGATCCTGGGCGCGGGGATATCCCGCAAGAGATGGATCGACGTTGAAGGTCACCAGATGATCGGTCGCGAACCCAACATCGAGCGACTTGAGATTGTGCAGGGTGCGCATGAAGAGGCCGGCACCCACCAGCAGCAAAAGGCTCAATCCGACTTGCACGCCGACCGCAATGCGGCGGAAACGCAGTGGCCCTCCCGCGGTGATCACCTGCTGCTTCAGCGCGGGCACGAGGTTGGGCCGCCAGAATTGTACGGCTGGGGCCATGCTGAAAAGCAGACTTGCCGATACTGCCAAAGTAAAATTGAAAAGCAAGATTCTCAAGTCCACCTGCGAGGAGAACGGCAACTCCATACCCGTGCCGCCCCAGATCATGTCGATCAGCACGGCTGAGACCTGGGGCACAAGGATGATGCCCAGGACTCCGCCCGTCAGTCCCAGCAACAGCCCTTCCACCAGGAGCTGCTGAACCACCCGATTCCGCTTTGCCCCCAGCGCATAGCGCACGGACATTTCGCGCGACCGGCCCGCCGCACGAACCAGAAACAAGCTGCCCACGTTGGCGCAAGCCATCAAGGCAACCAGCCCCACCATTGCCATCACAATGAGCAAAGGCGTTTCGACGTCGCTGCGCAGTGGAGAAAATCCTTTTGTACCATCGAGCAGGGAAAGGCGAGACTTCGCCACGAAGTTCTCACCAAAGCTTTCCGTTCGGTGCCCCAGCTGTTTTAGTTCGTCGGCCCGGATCGCCGTCCACAACGGATTGATGCCTGCCTCTGCCTGCTGGCGGCTGACGCCGGGTTTTAGTCTGGCCACAATGTTGAGCCAGCTTGACCACCGGTTCTCGAGGTCGTCAGCCCCCGGCATCACTTGTGCCTTCATCATCATGGGCACGAACAGGTCGGGAGTGTCGCCCATCACGACGCTGTGAAAACCAGGTTGGGCTACACCGATCACGGTGAAGGGGTGACCGTTCACCAAAATGGACTGGTTCAGAATGGTTCGGTCTTGCCCGAAGTGGCGCCGCCAGTAATTGAAGCTCAACACTGCCACCGGATTGGCGTTGGGCACGGTATCATCGGACGCGACGAACAGGCGGCCTAATGCAGGCTCGACGCCCAGCACATCGAAATAGTTGCCTGAGACCAATTCCGTCGCGACGAGCGCTGGCTGGTTGCGCCACTCGAGACCTGCCTCGGTCCAGTCCGTGGCAATGACCCCACTGAACACCGAATTGCGGTCCCGGAGGTCGCGATACATTGGATACGAGAAGTAAGTTTTCCCATCCGCACGGGAACTAAGGCGCCCGGTATTGCTCCCGGAATATCGCAGCAGTACAAGACGGTCGGGCTCCCGCACCGGCAGGCTGCGCAACAGCGCTTGATCGAGCAGCCCGAATATGGCCGTGTTCGCCCCGATTCCGAGCGCCAGGGTGAGCACGGCCACCGCCGTGAACCCCGGACTCTTGCGGAGCTGGCGCAAAGCGTAACGAAGATCTTGGGATAGTCCGTTCATCAGTTATCTATCTCCTAGTCGTAGCGCAGCGCCACCATGGGATCGACTTTGGCAGCCCGGCGTGCGGGCAAAAAACTTGCAAGCACTGCGACTGCTGCCAGAATTGCGGAAACGACGGCGAATACCAGCGGATCCGTCGGGCGGACGTCGAACAGCAGCAGCCAACGTAGTTGAAATGGCAGGCTCGAGAGAAGACGGGTTATCGCAAAGGCGCCCAGCAAACCGGTCGCGACGCCGGCCGATGTCAGAACCAAGCCTTGCCTGAGCACCAAGCCGGCAACGTCCCGGTGAGATGCTCCGAGCGCCATGCGGATACCGATCTCATGGGTTCTCTGGGTGACGGTGTAGGAAATCACACTGTAAATGCCAACCGCCGCCAGGACCAAGGCGAGCGCAGCGAAGCCCCCGAGCAACCACATGATGGTATGACCCTGGCGCACCGGGCCTCGAACAATCTCACTCATCGTGTTCACGTTCGAAACCGGTACATCTTTGTCGAGGGCTGCAACTTCGCGCCGGACTAAAGCAACGATCGCCAGCGGATCCGCGGTGGTGCGTACCAGAACATTGCGCGGCCAAAGAATCCACGGATATTGCGTATAGGGGACGTAGATTTCCGGGATGAAGGGGGCGTACTGGCCTTCGCTCCTGACGTTTCCAGCGACCCCAATCACCGAAAGCCATGACTGGTTCTTATCGTTTGCATCAGAACTCAGCTTCAGGCGTTTTCCGATAGGGTCCTCGCCCGGCCAGTACTTGCGTGCGAGCGATTCACTGACGATGGCTGTCTGTTCTGTGCTGGGCGAATCGGCATCGGTGAACGGCCGGCCTTCCCGCAGGGGAATCCGCATCGTACGGAAATAGTCGGGGGCGACGACCACGTAGTTGGCGTCTGGCACCTCCCCGGCCGGAGGATTGGGATGGTCCGCAGTCACGAAATTCCAGCCGGCCCAGCCGCTCATCGGCACACCGCGAGAAATAGTTGCAGCCTCGACGCCCGGTAGGGTTTCGATGCGGTTCAGGAGTTGCTCGAAGAATTCGACCTGGCGGAGAGGCTGTTTATAGTGAGGACCCTGGAGAGGTACTTCTAGGGTCAGCAAATGGTTAGGATCGAAACCAATATCTACAGCGCGAAGATGGATGAGGGTCTTGATCATGAGGCCGGCGCCAACCAGAAGGGCCAGAGCTAAACCGAATTCGCAAACTACGAGTCCATCCCGCAATCTGCGGCCCTTGGCGCTGTTTGTAGAGGTTCGGCCGCTCGCCTTCAGCGCCTCATGCACGTTGGGTTTGGAAGCGCCCAGTGCCGGCGCCAAGCCAAACGTGATTCCCGTGCCCAGAGCGACAACCATGGTGAAGACGAGTACGACGATGTTGATCCCGGCGTCTTCCACGCGAGGAGTCTCAGGAGGAGACAGCCGCACAAGGATTTCCGACCCCCAGGTGGCCAGTGCGAGACCCGCCAGCGCCCCGATGGTTGCGAGCACAGTGCTTTCGATCAAGAATTGGCGAATAATCTGTGCGCGGCTTGCTCCGAGCGCCATGCGGATTGCGGTTTCTTTTTCCCGTCCCGTCGCGCGGACCAGCAGCAGATTCGCCACATTGGCGCATGCGATGAGCAGAACCAGGGCCACCGCTCCGAGCAAAACAAGAAGAGCGGGACGAGTGTAGCTAACGACCTGGTCATGCAATTGAACCAGGGCGATGCTCCACCCTTTTGACTCCGGATATTGCTGTTCGATCCGGCCAGCGATTGTGTCCATTTCTGCCTGCGCCTGCGCCAGGGTTACTCCCGGTTGGAGTCGAGCGATCACGTGGTAATCGTGAAACTCCCGCCCCTCGGGTTCGAGATCGAGTCCCGAAATCCATAGCTGGGAATGGGGAGAAAAGGACGCTGAATAGTCGTCGGCGAAGTTGGCCGGCAAGATGCCCACGACTGGATAGCTCTCGCCATTGAGAGAAATGTTCTTCCCTACAAGCGTGGGGTCGCCTCCGTAGCGCTGCTGCCAGAGCCCATAACTCACAACGGCTGCCGCACGGCCTCGTTTTTCTTCTTCAGGAACGAACAGACGGCCGCGCCATGGCTGAACCCCCAGAACAGAAAGCAAGTTGGCGGTTACTCGTTGCCCAGCGATCTGCTCGGGCCTGTTGTCTCCAGTCAGATTGAAAGAGCCAGATTCAAACGCCGCCATGTCGGCGAACACATGGTTTTCTTTTTTCCAGTCGAGGAAGTTCGCGGAGGAAACGATGTTCTCAAACCAGCCGCGATGCAGATTCTGCTCCCACACCATGACCAGGCGATCCGGCTTTTCGTAGGTCAGTGGTCTGAGGAGCACGGCGTTGACCACGCTGAAGATGGCTGAGTTTGCACCGATGCCCAACGCCAAAGTCAGCACGGCCACCGCAGTGAACCCGGGACTCTTGCCGAGCTGGCGTAAAGCGTAACGAAGGTCCTCGACCAAGCCGTTCATCGCTCGTGTCCTCTCACTCGTAACGTAGCGCCACCATGGGATCGATCTTGGCGGCACGGCGTGCCGGCACCCATGCCCCCAATAGCGCCACAACTAGAAGCAGCGCTGCGGCTTCGGCCAGCGTTGCCGGGTCGTTCGCACGTATGTCGAACAGCAGAGAACCGATCCAGCGGGCAGCAACGAGCGAACCGATAATCCCAGCGGCGGCGCCGAAGCCAATCCATAGGGACGCTTGCCCCACCATCATTCGGATGACACTCATTGGGGTTGCTCCCAGAGCCATACGAATGCCGATCTCTTGCGTGCGTTGACTGACCAACAGTGAGACGACGCCGTAGATGCCGACTGCAGTCAACAGCAGCCCAACGATTGCAAACAGAGAAATCAAGGCCGCGCTGAAGCGTGGACGCTCCGCGAGTTTGGCGACACTCTGGCCCAGAGTATCCACGTCCACCGGCAACGTAGGGTCGAGCGTGTGGACGGTGTTGCGCAATTGCTCGGCTTCGGCTTGTGCCCCAATCGCGGTTCGAACCACCATGCTAATGTGCTGAGAATCGGGATATTGAAAGATAGCGTCGTCCTCTCCATGCCGGCGGACCATGTAGTACTCGGGACCGACGCGGCCCCCGAGGCCTTGATTTTGGGTGTTGCCGGCCACGCCGATTACCGTGTGTCCGACACTCGCCCTGCCTTCCCCCTGGGGAAAGTGGATGATTTTGCCCAGAGGATCTTCGCCGGGGAAAAGTCGCTGTGCTAGAGCTTCATTGAGGATGACCGCGTCCGAACCAGGCTTGCGGTCCGCATCCTCAAAGGTGCGTCCGCGCAGCAATGGAATGCCCAGAACCGAAAAATAATCCGGCGTAACCGATCTCCATCCCACGACTCCGCCGATGCCCTGCTCCGGTCCCAGAGGCGGTTGTCCCTCGGCCTGCAATGCCACAAATGGCACGGTGCGAGCTGTCGCACTCGGTGGAAGTGAGTCGCTTAAAGCCGCGGAGCCAGTCCCCGGAAGCTCTTTCAGTTTCCGTTCCAGTTCCTCAAAGAAAGCAAGGCGCTCCCGAGCCCCGAAATATCTTTGCTGCCCCAATGTGATCTGCGCCGTGACGATGTTTTCCGTGTTCATGCCCAGAGGTTCGGTTTCCAGATTGCGCAGACTGCGCACGAGTAACAGGGCGCTCGAGAGCAGCACGACGGCCATCCACACCTGGGCCACAAGGAGCAGTTGCCGCAGTCGCGCGGGTTCGACACCCGCTGTGGCCCTGACGACCAGCATCTGTCTCGTCGGCTTCTCGAGCGCAGGTACAGTTCCGAAGACGATTCCCGAAGCCAGCGACACGATGATCGCGAACAGCAGCACCCTTCCGTCTACCGTCGCGTCGGACAAGCGCGGAATTCCCGCGGGCGCAAGCACAACGAACACCCGGACGATAAACCAAGCCAGTCCTGTACCGGCCGCACCGGCCACCAGGGCGAGCAATACGCTCTCCGTGAACCTCTGCCGGAACAGACGAACCCGGCTTGCGCCGAGAGCCGAGCGGATGGCCAACTCGTGCCGCCTCCCGACGCTACGAGCCAACGCGATATTCATCGCGTTGGCACAGGCGATCAGAAGCACCGCAAGGGCCGATGCGAGCAGCAGCCACGCGGCCCGGCGAGAGTCATGGACCTGGAGGTCCCGGATGGAACGTACTTCGAGACGAAGCACCTTTCGGAACGGCGGAGGCGCCGACTCGACAAAGCCGCGGAAAAGTGGTTGCAACTCCGCCTTGGCCTGGTCAACGCTGATGCCTGGTTTCATCCGCCCGAATACCCGGACTACCGTGCCCAACTGGTTGCGTTGCACAATGGATTCGTCGAGCGCTTCCGGCACCAGAATGCTGGTGCGCGCAAGTGTGGGGAATTCGAAATCACGCGGCAATACTCCCAGGATCCGCGCCGTCTTGCCGTTCAGTGAAATCGTGCGGTCCACCACGTTGCGATCTCCGCCGAATCGGCTTTGCCAGAGTCCATAGGTCAGAAGCGCCACTGCCGGAGCGTTTGGCTGGTCCTCTTCCCGGGTAAAATTCCGGCCCAACAACGGCTGAATCCCAAACGTTGGCAGAAATGTCGACGCTACCGAGGCGCAGGTAACGCGCACGGGAGCCTCGTCGGTAAGGTCGCAATCACTGACACCGGTAGACGAAGTGAAATCAGCGAACGGGGTCTGATGGTCTCTCCACCCGAGATAGTTCGCGGCAAACAGAAACTCACCGTCGATGATCGGCGCAGTGACGCCGACGGAAACCAGTTCGCGGTCATGCGGGTAGGGCAAGCTGCGGAATAGGATGCGATCGACCAGACTGAACATCGCCGTGGTTGCACCGATCCCCAGCGCGAGAGTCAGCACGGCCACTGCGGTGAAACCAGGGCTCAGGCGCAGTCGCCGCAGAGCATAGCGAAGATCGTGAAATAGCCCGCTCATATCGGTTTCGCCCTCTTATTCATAACGCAACGCCACCATAGGATCGATCCTCGAAGCACGCCGAGCGGGAACGTAGCAGGCCAAAAGAGCCACAGCGGCGAGAAATACCGCGCTCGCGGCGAATGCGACCGGATCGCGCGGACTTACCCCAAACAGCAGGCCGGACAAGACTGGAGTCAGCAGCAACGAAGAGATGGCGCCTGCCCCAACTCCGAGCAGCAGCAGCTTCACTCCCTCGCCTACAACCAGTGACAATACATCTCCTCGGGCGGCTCCCAGGGCCATGCGAATTCCAATCTCGCGGGTTCGTTGGGAGACGCCGTAGGAAATGACCCCGTACACTCCCACGGATGCCAAAAGCAATCCCAAGCCAGCCAGAGCGCCCAGAAGAGTAGCCGAGAATCGTCGGGAAGAGATGGAATCGAAAAGCACTTGGTCCATGCTGGCGATGTTTGAAACCGCCTGTTCTGGATCGACCTCGGTCACTTGCCCCCGCACCTCCGCGGCCAGGTTCAGTGGGTCTGACTTGGTGCGCACGACTAACGTGAGGCCTCCGTTTCTGTACTGCGCATGCGGCAGATAAATCTGCATCGTGGGAGGCGCATCGAGGCCTGCCTGTTTCACGTCTTGTACGACCCCGACTACAGTTCGCCAGGGCTGCGGCTGATAATCGAATCCGGGCACCTTTACGCGTCGCCCGATTGGGTCTTGACTCGGCCACCAGCGCGCGGCCGCAGTGTTTGAGATCAAAGCGACAAGCGGTGCGTTCTCCTGATCTGCCTCCGTCAAAAGCCGCCCCCGAACCAGGCGAATCCCCACGGCAGCGAGGTAGCTGGGGGTAACGATGTAACGTTCGGGGTAAGGCGTTTCGCCCGGGCCGTGCACGAATCCTTCCGGCTCAGTGCCGGCTGTATCAAAATTCGCCCCCAGCGGCAGCACGTTCACTGCGCCTGCGCGCTCGACACCGGGAAGGGCGTTGATGCGGCCGAGCAGGTCTCGATAGAAGGCCAGCGGTTTGTCAGTTCCCGCCGGATATTTGGCGGAGGGTAGGGCGATCTCCATGGTGAGCAGGTGATCGGAGCGGAACCCGGGATCGATGCCGTACAGTTTGCTGAAGCTGCGCAGGAGTAATCCGGCACCCGCCAGCAACACGAGACTCAGCGCAATTTCAGTGGCGGCCAGCGCTTTACGGAACGTGTCATGAGACACGCTGATGTTCCGCGCGCCTTCCTTCAGCGTGTCACTGAGAGTGATTGCCGAAACCCGCACGGCGGGAAACAGCCCGAACAACAAACCTGTTACCAGGCTCAAGCTGGCGGTAAATGCGAGTACACGACCATCCAAAGATACGGCCGCGAGCTGAGGGATCACCTTCCTGCCGATGGCTACGATGACATTGGTGCTCCAGAACGCCAGCAGGATCCCGGCCGCGCCGCCACACAATGCGAGCACAACGCTCTCGGTCAGAACCTGCCGAACCAGCCGCGCCCGCTTCGCGCCCAACGCCGAGCGGATGGCAATCTCTTTCTGCCGGGCAAGGGCACGCGCCAGAAGCAAGTTGGAGACGTTGGCGCAGGCGATCAGAAGCAGAAAGCCGATGGCGCCTAACAGCACCAGCAACGCGGGACGCAGCCCAGAGGTGATATCGTCCCGCAGCTTTACGGCGCGCACTCCCGTGGTCGAATATTCATCGGGGAATTGCTTGGCCAGGCCGCGATGGACGACCTGCAAATCTGCTTGTGCCTGCTCGAGAGAAACTCCCGGCTTGAGGCGGGCAATGGCGCGCAGGTGCCGCGAGAATCGTTCCTTGTCGTCGTGTTTTTCTGCGACAGGCCGGTAAAACTGGGCGGGACCATCGACCAGTGTGACCGGTAGCATGGGGAAGCCTTTCGGCGTGACGCCTACGATGGTGTAGGGCTTGCCGCCCAAGCTAAGTTGCTTGCCAACGATCTGGGGATCACCCGCAAACCGGTCCTGCCATAAGCCATACGTCAGAAGGATGACCTGGTCCTTACCCTCGATCTGCTCCTCGGGAAGGAAATCACGGCCCAGCAATGGCTTGACACGCATCAGAGACAAATAACCATCGCTTACCTGCATCCCCGGAATACGGGCTGGAGTGTCGGCTCCGGTGAAGGTGGCGCTCCAGTTTCCAAACGCGACAACATTCTCGAAGACGTGATTCTGGGAGCGGTAATCATCGATATCGGTGAAGGACAGCTGGTCGCGGTTGTCATCGCGTCCAACGCTCCAAAGTAGCGCCAGCCGCTGCGGGTCGTGGAAGGGCAGATCGCGGAGAAGGACGCCGTTGGCCACACTGAAAATCGCCGTATTTGCCCCGATGCCCAGTGCCAGCGTTACCACAGCCACCACAGTGAAGCCCGGACTCTTGCGAAGCTGGCGTATCGCATAATGGAGGTCCTGAAGTAATCCAGTCATCGCTCTTACCTCACTCACAGCGCAACGCCACCATCGGATCCATTTTCGTCGCGCGCCTCGCCGGAATGTAACAAGCCGCGAGCGCCACTGAGGCCAGCAAAAGCGTCAGTCCCACGAATGTGACCGGATCTGTTGCCGTCACGCCGAACAGCAACGACGACACCATCCGGGTTAGTGCCAACGAACCCACGATTCCAATCGCCACGCCGATCAAGATCGTGCCCATTCCCTGCCCCAGAACGATGCGCAGCACGTCCCCCGATGTGGCGCCAAGCGCGATGCGCACGCCGAATTCGCGCGTTCGCCGGCTCACCGAATACGCCATCACGCCAAACACTCCGGCGCTCGCCAGCAGCAGCGCAGTGACTCCGAAGAATCCGATCAGCATCGCGTTGAATTTTCGTGATCCCAGCGAGGCGGAATACACTTGCTGAAAGGTCTGAAAGCTCGTTGGAATTTCCGGATTGAGGTCGTGCAAAATTCCGCTCGCGGCCGAGGTTACCGAGCGCGTGTCGGCATCGCTCAGCATCGCGACCGTCATAAACGCACGCGGGCGCTGGAATAGATTTACATAGACGGTCGGTCGCGGCGGCTGGTCGAGGCCATATTCATGCGTGTCGCCCACGATTCCTACGATCGTCAACAAGCGCATATCGCCATCCATGTTTCCAAATTCAATGGTGCGTCCGATCGGGTCCTGGTTTGGCCAGCGGTCGTGCGCAAGGGACTCGCTGATCAGCGCCACATGCGGCGCGTTCGCGCCGTCCCGCTGGTCGAACATTCTTCCGCGAATCAGCGGAATTCCTAGCACGTGGAAATATCCGTCGGTCGTGACACAAAAATCCGCATTGCCGATCTGTCCCTTTTGATTCCACAACGCAACCAGGTCGTCCATCGTTTTGGGAGCTTCCTTCTGCGTTATCGACAAAAACATTCCATCGGGCAATCCGCCAGTCATGGGCAGCGCGCTGGCAGCTCCCACCTTGCGCACGCCGGGGATCTGTTTGAGCCGGTCAATCAGGTTGGAAAAGAAAATTCCCTGGGTCAACTTTGCTCCGGGATCTTCCGACATGGGCAGATTTGGATCTTCTGTCCAGGGCAGAGAGACGTCCATTGCTATGATCTTGTCCACTCGGAATCCTGGATTCACCTCGAGGACTTTCATTAAGCTGCGTCCCAGCAAACCCGCGCCGATCACCAGCACTAACGTGATGGCAATCTGCGCCGCGACAATCGCTCGCCCCACGCGCTGGCCGCCAAGCGATCCGGCCTGCGCACGTCCGCCTTCCTCAAGGCCCTTCCTCAAGTCGCCTCGCGTCGCTCGCCCAGCCGTAAACGCGCCGAGCCCAGCGGCGACCGCAGTGGTGAGCAGGAACGCGAACAGCAGCACTGGCACGCTTACGGAAATGCTGTCGAGCCGCGGCAAATTATTCGGAGCTAGGGCCACCAATCCGGCAACACCCGACAGCGCGGCGAGCACTCCAAGAACTCCGCCGATCAGCGAGAGCAACAATGCTTCGGTCAAAAATTGGCGCACCAGGCGGCCTCGCGCTGCGCCGAGCGCGCTGCGAATCGAGAGCTCGCGCTCGCGCACCGACGCCTGCGCCAGGAGCAAGTTCGCGACGTTCGCACAGGCTACGAGCAACAAGAGTCCCACCGTGCCAAGCAGAATCAGCAGCGGCGATCGCACAGCGCCAGTAATGGATTCCTGCAGCGGAACGACTGTTCCATCCCTGAGTAAATAATCGGTCTTCTCATTCGACGCCTGGTAGATTCTTCGCGCAATTGCACTGATATCAGCTCGCGCCTGATCGACACCGACACCGGCTTTCAACCGCCCGACGCCAGAATAGTTGTGCGACGTACGGCTCAAACTCTCGCCATCTCTATCGGCAGCAATCCACACGTCCACGTCATTCGGAAAGCGAAATTCCGAAGGAAGCACGCCGATCACGGAATAGATGGCGTTGTCAATTTTCAGATGTGCTTGCGAAAGATTCTGCGGCGATCCCAGGTATTCTCTCCAGTAACCGGAGCTCACGAGCGCGACAGGTCCCGCGCCTTTCTGGTCATCACTTGCCGTGAAATCGCGGCCAATGATCGGCTCAGCGCCGAATACCGTGAGAAACTGCGGCGTTACCGCTGCCACTACGGTGCGCGTCGGCCGCGATGTTCCAGAAACCGAAAGCGGTTCGGCCGTGTATTTCGCGATGGATTGGAAGCTCTGGTTTTGATCGCGGAAGTCGCCAAAGTTCGGATCCGCAAGGGGCGAGAGCCCGCCGTTGGACCTCACTTCAGAGATCGCCATGATTCGGTCGGCGCGGGAATATGGTAGCGGACGCAGCAACACTCCGTAGACGACGCTGAAAATCGCCGTCGTCGCGCCGATCCCCAGGGTCAGCGTAATCACCGCAACCACGGTGAAGCCGGGACTCTTGCGCAATTGCCGCAGAGCGTAACGAAAATCCTGCAGCAACCCACTCATGCACTCGTCTCCTCGAGGAGCTTCTTCAATTCTTCCTCGGCCACCACCTTGCCGTCGAACAAGTGCACTTCGCGTTGCGCGTGCTTGGCGAATCGTGGATCGTGCGTCACCATGCAGATCGTCGCTCCTTCGCGATGCAGGTTCTGCAACAGTTCCATCACCGCTTCGCCGTTGCGCGAATCGAGATTTCCCGTGGGCTCATCGGCGAGCAGGATGGATGGCTTCCCGCCCAGCGCTCTCGCCACTGCGACGCGTTGCTGCTGGCCTCCCGAGAGTTGCGACGGATAATGCCGGATACGGTGCGCCATGCCGACTCGCTCCAGAGCTTCCATCACCCGAGCCTTGCGATCGGCGGCCGGCATTCTTTGACGGTAGGTCAGCGGCAGTTCGACATTCTCATACACCGTCAAATCCCCAATCAGGTTGAAACTCTGGAAGATGAAACCAATCTCCTGATTGCGGATGCGCGACCGCTCCGCGAAGTTGAGGTTCTCGACCGTCTTCCCGTTCAGCGAATAGCGTCCTGCGGTCGGCGTATCCAGCAGACCGATGATCGACAGCAGCGTGGACTTGCCGCAGCCCGACGGTCCCGACATAGCGACGTACTCTCCTTTATCGATCGTCAGATGAATGCCGGAGAGTGCGTGGGTCTCGATTTCGTCGGTGTAGAAGATTTTGGTCAAGTCCTGAATCTGAATGAGTGCCTGTCCTGTTTCGGTCATCGCTGACTCCCTCGCTTTGAATTCGTTGCTGAACTCGGCTAATCAAGCCGGATACGATCGGTGTTGTCCCAGCGGGACATGTCGGACAAGATGACAGTGTCTCCTTCATGTAGCCCTTCAATCACCTGAATCGAATTTACAGAGGCTCGTCCCACCTTTACCGGCACCCGCAAAGCGCCTTGCCCGTCCGGGCCCAGTTTGAACAAACTGATGGTGCTGTTCTCCTGCCCGAATGCTGGACGACCGACATAGAGCACGTTGTCCAATCGTTCCAAATTGATGGTTCCGTCCACACTAAGGTCAGGCCGCGCGCCCTTCGGCAGCTCCCCAGTGAGTTTGACGTCTACCGTCACGGTTCCGTTTTGCACCGCCGGATCGACGCGCATTACGGTTCCTGCAATCAGGCCGTTGTGCGTGTCGACCGACGCCGGTTCGCCAATCTGCACGTCGCGCGCTTGCGTCTCGGCAACCTTCAGTGTGGCCATCAAGTGATCGGGTTCCACCACCTTCGCCAGCATGGTTCCCGGCAGCACGTGCTGGCCGACTTGCAGCGGGAGATCCACCAGCACACCATCGATCCCCGCTCGCACTTTCAACGCATCCAGTTGCTTTTGTTTGAGCTGCGCCAAGGTCCGCATCTCATCGACTTTCGCTTGCTGTTGCGCCATCTGCGACTCGATCGCCCGTTGATTGGCGGTGAGCCGCTGCGTTTCCAGGTCGTTTCTCGTGGTAAGTTCGTCCGCCTTGTCCTTCGAAGACTTGTAGGCCAAGCCCGAGATGACTCCCAGTTCGAACAGCGCCTTGTCGGTGTTGGCCTGCCGTTGTGCCTGCGCGTCGTCGGCATGCACGGTAGCAGCGCCGGCTTTCTGGTTCATGAGATCGCTTTCGAGCTTCACCCGAAGACTCTGATATTCGGCTTCGGCTGCCTTCAGTTGAAGCTGCGCGTCCACCGCGGCTTGCTCGGTCTGGGGATTGCTCATTTCGAGCAGAATCGTGCCGGACGTCACCTGCGAGCCAGGCAGCAAACGAATAAGAACCACCGTGGCTTCTGTTTCCGCCGGAATCTGACGCACCGCTTCCTGGCTCGGCACTAGGGTCCCTAACCCCCGCACTTGGCGCAGCATCGGACCGCGTTTGACCGTGTCGGTCCATACCGTTCCGCGCTCCACCGTCGGCGCCGCAGGCTTCAGACGCGAAACTCCAATGGAGACCGCAGCGATGGCGAGGATGACCACCGCCGCGATCACCGTCTGACGGCGCCGTTTCTGAACTTTGAACTCGGGTCGAGCGATGTCCATTCAACTGTGGAAGCGCACCCGAGATGCCATCCCCCACACAAAGGGTAAGTACTTAGAAACATGGTGGATACCACCGACGTCTTTGACCGGAAGAAAAGCATTTCTATTCGAAACTGGACGTGTGTGTCCGAGAATGGACAGCACCCACGCGCAATGGTCCCCAGACGGCGCGTCGGTAGCCTGCCGGGCAACATTAGCGGAAGTCATTCAGGTCATTCTGAGTAAAATGTGGCCGGGCAGAAAAGCTCGATAGAAGAGCGAAATTTCGGGTAACAATACGAGGCTCGTCAGCGATCTTCGATAGGCTTTGCTAGACATTCAGGCCGAGCGCAGGAAGTTGTTCGACCGTGCGCAGCCACAGCAATCCCTCAAGGTTGAACCTCTTGTGCATCCGCCTTAGAAACTCAAAATCAGCCGACGTATCCTTATTATTCTTCATTATTCCTCACTATTCT
>Ga0302325_10019618_pt1 | contig 14207 bp, 10 predicted proteins | sample Palsa_T0_2_FD_201948 | JGI IMG/M metagenome (GOLD analysis project Ga0302325, IMG submission 201948) | Peat permafrost microbial communities from Stordalen Mire near Abisko, Sweden - Palsa_T0_2 | ecosystem: Environmental > Terrestrial > Soil > Palsa > Peat permafrost | place: Sweden: Abisko... | reverse complement strand
CCGGAACTCCAAAACACCGAGTTCACGCTGCTTGGAGGGCGAATGACCTATCTTGACCAAACGCCCGGTGCGCATCTTGTATACGATTTGCGGAAGCATCATATTTCCGTGCTCGTGTTTCAGGAACGGGCGTTGAAATTGACAGCCAGATGGGACGAGAATGTTCGCTCCCCGAAGAATTTGCCATTCAACATGGAAACATGGAGTCAAGGTGGGCTTCGGTATTTCGTGATCGGCGATGCGAATGCGGCGGACATTGATAGTCTTGCAAAATTGTTTAAGGCTGCGTCGTAGATTTGTGGGCCAGTAATCATCTCCGACGATGGACTGTGGACGGTCCGAAAATTTAGCAAGAAAAATGAAACGGAGCCGGCAATGACCCAGCGACTGACCGATGCACCGACGTGGCATGCGCTGCAGGCGCACTACGACAAGATCAAGGAAGTACAACTGCGGCGGCTGTTTGCCGATGATCCCGGTCGAGGCGAGCGATTGGTTGCCGAGGGCGCCGGCCTTTACCTGGACTACTCGAAGAACCGAATTACTGATGAAACTGTTCGGCTGCTGCTCCAGCTGGCTAAAGAGCGAGGTGTAGCGGATCGGCGCGACGCCATGTTTCGCGGCGAAAAGATCAACATTACGGAAAACCGGGCGGTGCTGCACGTTGCCCTGCGCGCTCCAAAAGGCACGCAGATCAAGGTGGACGGTGTAGACGTGGTTCCCGACGTGCACGCGGTGCTGGATAAGATGGCGGCGTTCTCGAATCGCGTGCGCAGCGGAGAATGGAAAGGTCACACCGGTAAAGCCATCAAGAACGTGATCAACGTTGGCATCGGCGGCTCGTATTTGGGACCCGAGATGGCATACGATGCGCTGCGTACGTTTACCGACCGTGCCATGAAGTTCCGTTTTATTGCGAACGTGGATGGTGCGGCATTCGCCGAAGCCACACACGACATCGATCCCGCGGAAACTTTATTTGTTCTGTCGTCCAAGACTTTCACTACTCTCGAAACCATGACCAACGCCGCGACCGCCCGCCGCTGGATCATGGACGCGCTGAAGAGCGATACGGCTGTCGCCAAGCACTTCGTCGCGGTGTCAACCAACGCGGAAGGCGTCGCCAAGTTTGGAATCGATACCGCCAACATGTTCGGATTTTGGGATTGGGTCGGAGGGCGCTATTCGATGGATTCCGCGATCGGACTTTCCACCATGATCGCGATCGGCCCGAAGGGGTTCGAAGATCTGCTTGGCGGATTCCACGACATGGATGAGCACTTCCGCACCGCGCCGCCGGAGAAAAATCTTCCGCTGCTCATGGGATTGCTTACAGTCTGGTACAACAATTTCTTCGGCGCGCAAACCATTGGCATCATGCCGTACTCGGACAATCTCAAGCGCTTTCCGGCTTACCTGCAACAACTGCAAATGGAAAGCAACGGCAAGCATGTGGATCTCGACCGCCAGCCCGTGAGCTACCAGACCGGGCCGATCATCTGGGGCGAACCCGGAACCGATGGGCAGCACTCGTTTTACCAGCTCATTCATCAAGGCACCAAGCTTATCCCGTGCGACCTGATCGGATTCTGCCAGCCGCTCAGCGACTTTAAGGACCACCACGATTTCCTGATGGCGAATCTATTCGCGCAGGCAGAAGCGCTGGCTTTCGGCAAGACGGCCGAAGAAGTGAAGGCCGAACGCGTGCCCGATTTTCAAATTCCGTTCCGCGTTTTCGAAGGCAACCGGCCCACCAACCTGATCCTGGTTGAAAAACTAACGCCGCGAGCCGTGGGTTCGCTGGTGGCCCTTTATGAGCACAGTGTTTTCACGCAGGGCGCAATTTGGAATATCGACTCCTTCGACCAGTGGGGAGTGGAGCTCGGCAAAGTGCTGGCGCAGCGCATCATTCCCGAATTACAGAGTTCCACAGAACCCCAACTCAAGCACGATGGCTCGACGAACGCGTTGATTGCAAGGTATCGCCGATTGCGTGGGGGCAAGTAGACAGGCAGATTACACCTTTGCTTCGGGTGGGTCGACGGCGCATCCGGGCGCCCCAACGCCTGGAAACCCCCGGCAGCTAGAGAACGCGCCCAACTTCATGGATCGGTGCATGCCGTAGAAGCGATTCCGGCGCAGTGGAATCAAAGTGCTTCGGCAGACTATTATCTAATGAAAAGTGTCCACGTACGCTTGTGAGTTCGTCTATCTCGGCCACTTAAAGGTCTTTTCGATCCGCAGCACCAGCTTATGACCCGTAGCGCGATTTTCCGCCCCAAGCTCCTGATACGCGTTGGCATAAAAAAACCAGCTTCCGCTGTTCCAAAGCATTCCGGGCCCTATCGCACCCACCTGTTCAGGCGAGTTGTGAAGCGCCACACCGTCAATCTTTCCGTTGGAAATCTGCTTGAGGTAGTAGGCGTTAGAGCCGATCCATAGGCCTTTCCAAAGTTTGTACGCAGCGGTTGCGTTGAAATGAATGGCCTGGCCGGCCTGAGTGGATTGCGCGCCAGTGCTTATTGGAGGATTATTGTTCGTCGGGTTCCAGAGATAGTGAACCCGCCAACTCGTTTCCAGCCGTTTTGCCGGAAACGCGGTGATCGCGTAATAGGGATGAACGGTGAAGGTGTTGTCCCCGATGTTAACGTTAGAAGTGCGCGAATATTTCCCCGAAGGCAGGTCGAAATCTGCCGCTACGCGCTGGTCGATTACCATGCCTAAAACTCGATGTTCGGGCCATTGCAGGATGAACGGCGCTACCGTCGTGGTGCCCAAACCTCCCGCCTTTCCCTGGGCTCCGGCATTCACATGCGCTGCTGAGAGGACAACTTCCACTCCGTACCAGCCTCCGAGAAATTGCTTGGGACTAAGCCACGCAATGTGTGTCAAACCGCTGATGCTGTTTACTGTACTCGCGTCTGGCACAGCGTTTCCGGATGAATCCGTGATTGTTCCGTCGTGTGCCGCATCCCCAATCTGCTCGACGACGAATCCCGGTCCCCCCAATGCGTCGAGAAAGCTGGTATCGCCGAGGTTGACGGCCGGCTCTGAAACGTGGCTCTGACCCAGCAAGAAAGTGGAGTGGAGGCCGATCAGCATCGCTATGCACAAGAGTTTGGACAGCCATCCGCTGACCTTGTCCGGCGGCAGGCGGCATGCGGCCACAGTTCCGGATAAGGGCATTGAGTCGCTCCACATCGGCCGTTCTTCTTCCCCTCCTAAATAGAGAGTCTCTAGGTACGCAGTGAGTTCATCCAGCTGTCGATCACTTAACTGAAATGCGGGCAGCGTTGTTCCACATCGGTCGGTGTGTCTGCCGCACAGGTCAGCGGCCGTTCAGCGAGAATGCGTAGAACTTGTTGTTGTTGCCGTCGTACCGCAGTTTGCGTTCCCGAGTGTCGTATCCACTGCCCCAGTAAACGACGCCGTCCACAATTGCCGCGCCCGACCATACGGCTCCGCCGCTGGGGAAGGTCCACTTGATCTGACCGGTCCTTGCGTCCATGGCATAGAAATTCCCGCCCGAAGAGCCAGCGTAAACCACGCCATTCGCGCTAGAGACAAAACCATCTGTGATGTACCCGGAACCCTGCGGATCGGCGGTCTGCCAGAGAATCTTTCCGGTAGCCGCGTCCAGCGCCGTCCATAAGCCGCCACTCGTAGTCTTCTCCTCTCTATCGTAAGTGGTGTAGGTGTAGTTCTTGTGGCTGCCGTTGGTGATAGCTGCGTAGATGCGTTCGCCGTCAGCGGATGTGCCCCACTCGATGCCCCCGAGCACTCCTCCCGGGCCGGCCTGCATCGCCCAAATCACCTCGCCCGTGGCGGGGTCTAGCGCATAGTACATGCCGCTCTTCTGGCCCGCGCCCAGCACATCGGTCCGTTTGCCCTTAACCGTCGTGGTGTAGAGATTCGGGTCGGCGCCGAAATCGAAGTCGGGGGAGGCGTTGGGGTCGGCCATCGTCCAGGTGTCCGCTGTCAGGGTGTGATGGGCCCACACGATCTTGCCGGTGGTCAAGCGGAGAGCCACAACGCTATCGATGTAAGCGTCGGGTGGCAGCCGCTTGCAATTCGTTTGTCCCGGGTTCACGCAGTACCCATTCGGGACTGAGTAGCTGTTGCCGGTGGTGACGTACAGCATGCCTGTTTTGTGGTCAACGACCGGTTGGCTGCTCCACACGGCGGCACCGTTGAAACCAGCGGGCACCATATAGGTCTTCCACAGGAGCTTGCCAGTGCGCGCGTCCAGCGCCTCCACGGAGCCGCGGAATGTCGGCGTAATCGTGGTGTGCTCGGTCTTGGAGGAGACTCCTGTGTAAACGATGCCGCTGTCGACCGTTGCTGATCCAGTCATGATAGCGGCTTGGTTTTCGTCAGCCTGGGTACGCCAGAGCATCGTGCCGCTACGGGCGTTGATGCCGACCTCGAACGCCGGGCCGAGGTCGGGGGTCATCAGGTTGCCGGTGCCGATAACCAGCTCGCCATTCCAGTATGCCGGGCTCGTACGCGAGGCCGAGCCAGCGGTTCCGGTGTAGTCGCTGACATCGTGCGACCAGATGGGCTTACCGGTCTTGGTGTCGATGGCCCAGAGCTTGCCACCCCAGTCCGGAAAGTAGGCGACCCCGTTGACTACGGTCGCCGTTGCCGAGACGTCACCGGCGGTGGTGAATATCCATGCGGTCTTCAGATTGCCAACGTTGTCAGCGTTGATCGTGTGCTCGGCCGCGGCGTTACGGGTGTTGTAATTGTTCTGCCCCGAGCTGCCCCAATCCGGCTGTATCGGGACGCCCGACTCGCCGCGGGCAGCACCGGCCGGCGCACGGGCGCCGAGCACCGCCTTTGTTGCAAGCGAGGAGCTTATGGCCCCGGCGCGTACGGACTCATCCGATTGCGCCCTGGCAATAGTTAGTACGCCGACACACGCAGCGAACAGCGCAGGGATTGCCAGCTTTCTGACGATTTGATCGATCACGATTTCCTCTTTTAGCTCGATTCGATAACTGAAGACGTCAAAACATCGTTAATGTGAGCGCATGCACGCGCTTTACCACCCTCCGGGTGCTGTGAATTTCGGAATTGGTGTTGAGAGTAAGACGGATACAGCAACTAGTCGCGGTTCGGAAAGCCAATTCCTGTCCAAATTTCGACGGCGTGTCGATTTGCTGACAAGTTATTGCAGGCGGCGAGGCGGCGGTATCTTCTGCATTTCACGCCCACCAGTGCTGAACTAGATCGAGCGCTGGTTCGCAGAGATCACCTGCAAGCGCATCCGGCCTGGGGACTTCCGCAACGTGCACGACCTGGTTCGCGCCATCCACGACTACGTTCGGAACTACAACCGCATCCCACATCGCTGGGTCGCCAGTGCCAGCCACTTGCCGCAGGAGCGCCGTACCCACGCGCCTGGCCCCGAGAATACGGACGGAGCGGATCGGATTACCGGATATCGACTGCCTCCTGGTAGGAGTCTGCCTCCCGAAGTTCGGCGTCGACGAGCGGCTTGACCTTTGTACCCAGCAGTTCGATGGCGTGCAGGAACTCCTTCTGCGGAAGATGTCCGACATCCATCTGGAAGAACTGCCGCATGTGCCCGAGCCTCTTTTGCAGCGCGACGATCCGCTCGGCGATCTCCTCAGGGTCACCCACGAATAGCGCTCCATCGCGGTTCGCATCGTGATCGAACTGGGCTCGGCTGGGCGGCGCAAATCCACGAATCTTTCCAATGCTCGCCATCAGTGCAGTCCAATGACGCGACCATAGATCTTTCGCCGCCTTGGCGTCGTCACCGATGAAGCCGGGGCTCGCCACCGATATCTTGATGTTGGCCTCGGGAACGCCTGCGTCACGGGCCGTGTGTCGATAGAGCTCCGCCAGCGGCGCGAAACGCTTCGGCTGGCCGCCGATGATGCCGTAGGAAATCGGTAAGCCCAGATACCCCGCTCGCATCGAAGAGTGGGGATTCCCGCCCGTGCCCAACCAGATCGGCAGGTGTCCCCGTTCTGGCCGCGGGACCACCCAGGCGTTCTCGAGAGGCGGCCGATGCTTCCCGCGCCAGGTAACGGGGTTCGACCCGTCGATCTTCAGCAAGAGGTCGAGCTTCTCGGCATACAACTCGTCGGAGTCGGCAAGGCTGTACCCGAAGAGCGGGTACGATTCGGTCGAGGAGCCACGACCGGCGGTGATCTCGGCACGGCCGTTAGACAGCGCATCCAGAGTCGCGAACTGCTGATAGACCCGCACCGGGTCGTCCGTGCTCAACACGGTGACCGCGCTCCCGAGCTTGATCCGCTTCGTAATCGACGCGGCAGACGCGAGAATCACCGCGCCCGCGGAGGCCGGCATCTCATACGTGTGGTGTTCGCCAACACCGAAGTAGTCGAGCCCCACGGCATCGGCCAGGGCGATGGCCTCGCGCAGATTGCGCATGGCGTCGGCTGTCGATCCGAGGGCGCCACTATTCGGATCCCGTTGGACATCCGCAAAGCTGTAAATACCTAGTTCCATGATCTTGTCTCCTTGCTGCGCGGAAGACCCGCACCTGCATACAGCGCTAATTCGGTGTCCAACCCTGCAGCCACAGCCCGCCTCCCCGTGCCTGCTGAGCGCCATCGCCCAAACCACGCCTCCTACTCATTCGCACCTTCCTTGCCAGGTCGCGATGCGACTCCGCTTGGAGAAGCACTTGAATACAGGCAACTTTCGAATCATCCCGAACTTCAGTTGGCAGAGAATCAAAGAGAAGTGTCTGCGGATGGACGCCGCGTCCAGCGTTCGACGCGCAGCCTTAGCAGCACGCGCACTTCGAATCGTGCTCGGCAATTTGATGGGCCCTGCAGTGTCGATATCTGGTCGGTCGTGACAGCTTGTCGACGCTAGACGGACCATTGCAAAGGGGTTGGTCTCTACTTCACATCTCGCAACCTGCACTCAGCGAAGCTTTTAAGTACGGTAATTGCTGGTCGTGATTTTGGCACCTCCCTTGCCTGTATCAAACGCAGGCGGTCCCACACCGATGGGTTAGGAACAACTGCCTTATACAAATGTTTTTCGAGGTGACTTGCGGATTTCTATCAAGGAGAGAGTTTCCATGACGAATCGATTCGATATCGCCCCTGTACTGTCGGCCGTGGTTCTGCTTTGCTGTGCAGCACTGATCTTGGCCCCAAAAGTTAACGCTGCTGGAGAAGGAAAGATTACAGGAACCGTCAAACTTGTCGGCACTGCTCCGCACATGAGGGGCATCGACATGTCGAAAGACCCCGTCTGCGCCAAAGCCCAAGGCAGCGATCCCGCACATCTGGAAAACGTGGTGGTCGGACAGAGCGGAGGCCTGGAAAATGTCGTTCTCTATATCTCAGACTGGAGCGGCAGCGCGCAGGCTTCAACTGTCGTTCCGGTATTCGACCAAAAGAATTGCGTGTATACGCCACATGTATTGGCCCTGGACGTCAACCAGAATTTCAAGGTGGCTAACAGCGATCAGACATCGCACAACATTCATCCGAATCCCAACCCGATGACCGGCAACATCCCGTGGAATCTGTCTCAGCCGCCCGGAGCGCCGCCGATTGAGAAGAGTTGGAAGGCTGAGGAAGTCGCGATTCCGGTACAGTGCAACATCCATCCGTGGATGCACGGTTGGCTCGTTGTGGTCAAAGGGCCTTATGCAACCACCGACAGTAACGGCAACTACACGATCGAAAATGTGCCACCCGGAAACTACACTATTACCGCGTGGCAGGAAGAATACGGCACCCAGACACAGAAAGTCACAGTTGCCGCCGGGAAGCCCGGAAGTGCCGATTTCACTTTTAAGCCGAAGTAGAGATCGGGGAAGCTTTGTAGATCTTCGGGAGTCCTAAACGCAATTTTCCCGACCATGCAAAACTCTGTTCTTTGGGAGACAATACTCCCGATGACAGAGAAGGCGATCGCCAGGCATTGTGCGTTCATTTTCGTAGTCCTTGCTTTTGGCGACCTAGAACTGGCAAAGGCGCAGGACAACTACGAAATCCAGGTCTACGGTTCGGACACCGTCGCCCCGAAAACCACGATGCTGGAGTTGCACAGCAACTTCACCGCGGAGGGCAGTTTGCCGGCACCCGGTTCGCGATTCACTGCGGAGGGTCTTTATCCAACAAACCATGCCGAGCATGAAACAGTTGAGATTACTCAAGGAGTGAACAGTTGGTCGGAGGTTGGCTTTTATATTTTCACCAGCGCTCGCAGTGGAGACGGCTGGCAGTGGGTGGGCGATCATATTCGCCCGCGGGTGAGAGTGCCCGATAGCTGGCGCTGGCCCGTGGGCGTAAGCCTGTCCATGGAGGTGGGTTATCAGCGGGCATTGTTTTCGCCGGACAGCTGGACGATGGAACTCCGGCCGATCGTCGACAAGCAGATAGGTAGATGGTATTTCTCAGTGAATCCGGCTCTGGAGCGCTCTTTCCACGGGCCGAGCGTTCCGGAGGGCGTGGGGTTTTCGCCCAGTGCAAAATTCAGCTACGACTTCAACAAATACATTTCTGGCGGTCTGGAGTATTACGCTGCTTACGGATCAATCACAGGCGTCTCTTCGTTACACAATCAGGAGCAGCAATTTTTCCCGACGATTGATCTGAATGTGTCGCCGAACTGGGAGATTAATTTTGGGGTTGGAGTTGGCGCAACCGCCAGTACCGATCATCTGATTGTGAAGGGGATCCTTGGTCGACGGTTCGATTGGACGCATCATCGGGCGGGTAGTTCCAGGAGTACCCAATAAGGAGCACTCAATAAGGTCCCCATGCAAATGGATCGTCGTGATTTTCTTGTCGGAGCGAGTCTCGCATTGCTGGGTACCGCGGCGAAGACAAAGTCGTGGGCCCAGACGCCTGCGGATGTGCGGCTCGAAATTGCGCCCCTCAAGCTGGAGATTGCGCCCAAGAAGATCATTCCCACGGTTGCGTATAACGGGAGTGTTCCCGGCCCTTTGATCCGCTGGCCGGAAGGCAAGCCAATCACGATCGATGTTGTGAACCATACGGACGTGCCCGAGATTGTGCACTGGCATGGACTGTGGATTCCGTCGGAAGAAGATGGCGCTGCGGAAGAGGGTTCGCCCATGATTGTGCCAGGTGGACAACGGCGCTACAGCTTTACACCGCGGCCGGCGGGTTTCCGCTGGTACCACACACACGCATTTGCTGGGCATGATTTGAAGCGTGGCACCTACACCGGCCAGTTCGGATGTTTCTACATTGAGCCGAAACAAGAACCAGGTGCGTACGATCAGGAGATATTCCTCACGCTGCACGACTGGAACGCGTATATGGGAGGCGGCGGGGATGCGTCGATGGACGCTTTTTATGATTATGCGACGATCAATGACCGCATGCTGGGGCACGGCGATCCGGTTAAGGTAAGCGAAGGGCAAAGAGTCCTCTTCCATGTACTGAACGCCAGTGCGACAGCAACGCATTGGCTGGCATTGGCCGGGCATGAATTCACAGTGGTAGGCATGGACGGGAATGAGGTGCTGCAGCAGGCGAAGGTCCCAGCGGTACGACTGGCTCCGGCGGAGCGCGTTGATGTGTTAGTCGAAATGAATCGTCCGGGAGTGTGGGTGCTAGGCGAAACGCGGGCAGAGATTCGTAAGACAGGAATGGGGACTGTGGTGGAGTATGCCAATCAGCAGGGCGAAGCCAGGTGGATAGATCCGCCGGAGACGTTGTGGGATTACACGCTGTTCGGAAAACAGGCGGCAAAGCGGGCCGAGCCGGACCAGCGGATTCCTTTGGTATTTGAGTCGAAGTTTCACGGGCATGGGGACTTCGACTATTGGACGATCAATGGCAAGTCGTATCCGAAGACGGACACAATTCCGCTGAAAGAAGGCAAGCATTACAGATTGGCGATGAAGAATAAGAGCAGCGACGATCATCCCGTTCACTTGCATCGCCATACTTTCGAGGTTACCAGCCTAGACGGCAAGCCACTCTCTGGGCTGCGCAAGGACGTGGTGGTGGTAAAGGCAAATAGCGAAGCGGAGATCGACTTCGTCGCTGCAAACCCGGGCGCGACGCTGTTCCATTGTCACCAGCAGACCCACATGGATTTCGGTTTCATGATGCTGTTTCGCTATGTGGCGTATTGACTGTCGGCTCTCGAAGCATCTGTGGGGCGATCGAACGTCATAGTCCTGCAGCGTACCTGCGCACAATCGTCGCGAGAGAGGTTCAATTTGAACCTGGACTGCTTGATAACTTGCCGCAGCATTCGGGGCGGTCTGGCAGGCTTGAGCGGCCCCATCCCCCGCCGAGAGCCTGGATCAGCAACACCGTGTTAGCCATCCGCCGTCCTAAGATGTTGACCTCCGTGACTTCGTCCGCGAGAGCGGCACTTTGCGCGGTGATCACCTCGAGGTAGCTTGTGACGCCGCCCTTATAGCGGGTGACTGAAAGATCGAGCGAACGCTGCGCGGCCACGACTGCTTCATCCTGAACCTTCGCCTCGTCTTCCAGAATCCTCACAGCTGCCAGATTGTCTTCCACCTGTTGGAATCCAGTCAGTACGTTCTGCCGATAAGCAGCGACTTGATAGTCATAAGCCGCACGCGCCTGGTCGTTAAGAGCACGGCGTCTTCCCACATCGAAGACTGTGCCCACGGCAGAAAGTCCGATAGACCACAAGCCGCTCGGACCGTTGATGAGGGTTGAGATGGCGGAGCTTTCGAACCCTCCGGAAGCGCCAAGGCTGATCAGTGGGTAATAGGCGGACTTTGCGACACCGATCTGGGCGTTAGCGGACGCCACTCGCCTCTCCGCGGCCGCGATATCGGGACGTCTCTCCAGCAATTCCGACGGCAGGCTGACCGGAATATGAGGGGGCGGCGCCGTGAGAGGCAGTGGGGGAAGGCTGAACTGGGCGGGAGGTTTTCCGATGAGAATTGCAACTGCGTGTTCATACTGGGCGCGCAGCACACCGACATCAATTGCGGCTGCCCTCGTCGATTGCAGTTGAGTCTTCGCCTGCTCGACGTCCACCTCCGAAGCGATCCCTCCCTGGAAGCGGTTTTGATTCAATTCCAATGCTTGCTCGTAATCCTTAACGGTAGAGTTCAAGAGCTGTTCCTCGGCGTCCAGACTGCGGGCCTGAAAGTAATCCACGGCCAGATCCGCGTGCATGCTCAGATTGACCGTCGCCAGGTCGGCCGCACTCGCCTGCGCTTGCTCTCGATAGGACTCCACGTTTTTTCGAACTCGCCCCCAGACATCGGCTTGATAGGAAACGTCGAACGGCAGCACAAAGTCGTTGTAAGTAGTACCACGCAAGATTGTGCTGGTAGGAGCGTTGGCGGAGACACGCGTTCGAGTTGCTGACGGCCCGGCCGTCACGGTTGGATAGTAGTCGGCTCGATAATAGCGCAGGACGGCACGTGCTTGCTGGAACTGTGCTTCCGCAGCCTTCAGATTCTGATTCGATACGTTGACCTGCGTTTCCAAAGCATCGAGCTGAGGGTCCTGGAATATCGTCCACCATGCGCCGCCAAGATTCTGGTCATTCGGCTGGGCGGGCTTCCAGTCCCCTACCTCTTTATAGGCCGGAGGAGCCTGCACCACGGGCGGGTGGTACTTTGGGCCAACCACGCATCCTGTCAACTGTAGCGCTGCTATCGCTATCAGAATACGTCCCGCTGCTTCCCCTGAGCTCCTGAGAATCAGTAGTTTCACTTGGCATCCCCTGGCAATGTTGCCTGAACAATTTGGACTTCCTGGCCGGAAACAATCGAGTCGGGGGGATTGATAATGACCTGATCACCCAACTTCAGGCCGGAGACGATCTCTATCTGGTTGCCGAAATCGTGCCCGGGAGTGACGGCAGTCAGCGTGACCTTCCCGTCTTTCACAATTCCTACGCGCAACCCTTCGGTCCGGAATAGCAGAGTGTTGACCGGAATCAAGAAGGTGGAGGCCTGCGTCGGAACCGCCAAATGGACCTCTGCATAGGAACCCGTGAGCAGCGTGCCGGTCGGATTGTTCACGTCGATTTCTACGAGCAGAGTGCGAGTCGTCAAGTTGATGTCATCAGCAGTGCGCACCAGTTTCCCCTGAAATTTGCGATCCGGAAACTCAGCGAGACTGAGATCCGCCGTCATGCCGACTTTGATCCCGCGCGAATATTCCTCTGGAACGTTCACGTAAACGCGCAATTTCCCAGGTTGAGCGATGTGGAACAGATCGGTCTTCGCAGCGGTATTGCTGCCAGAATTGATGAGGTCGCCGATATCGGTGTTGCGTGCGGTGATCACGCCATCGAAAGGTGCGTAGACCTTTTCGAAAGAGACCAGCGCCGAGTACTGCTGTACGGCTGCCTTATCGGCTTCAACGATAGCGTTATTGGCATTGTAGGTGCCGACTGCGTTATCGACGTCCTGTTGTGCCACAGCGTTGCTTTTCAGAAGTCCCTGATACCGCGTTTTGGTAATAGAAGCCAACTCGAGATTAGCTTGAGCGGTTAACAGGTTGCTGCGCGCCTGCTCAAGTTGCTGATCGACCTCTGGCGTCTCGATGAGAGCGAGAAGTTCACCTTGCTTCACGTGCGCGCCGATATCGAAATACCACTTCTTCAGGTAACCATTCGTACGAGCGTAGATGGGCGAACTGATGTATGGTTGCACGTTTCCGGGAAGAATGATTTCCTCAGCGGGAGTCGTTTGTTTTGGCGACACCACCGACACTGTCGTCAGAGCAGCTTGAGTTGTCTCCGCGTCTAGTGCCGCACGCGCCCTGACTCGGGACCAGATGCCGGATATCAAGAGTGCGGCGACCAACACCACTGCAAAAGCCAGGCCCAGCCATTGTTTGTGCATACGCCGGCCTGCGCCCCGACCATTGGCTGCGGGCGGTCTCTCGGCCATTGTTTGTACGTCAGTCTGAGGCACCATAATTGACTCCCCTAACGTGGGTGACTACTACCGTTTTTCCTCTTGGCTCGAATGCGTGCGTGACCCCTGCAGTACGCTGAAAAATGCCGGGACAAAGAACAACGTCGAAACCGTTGCGAAGAGCAGGCCACCAATAACCGCTCGGCCCAGAGGAGCGTTTTGTTCACCGCCGTCGCCTAGTCCGAGCGCCATGGGCACCATGCCGATGATCATGGCTAAAGCGGTCATCAGCACGGGGCGAAAACGGGTAAATCCCGCTTCCATCGCGGCTCCAAGGGAATCCATCCCTTCCGCCATCTTTTCCGTGGCAAAACTCACCACCAGGATGCTGTTTGAGGTCGCGACACCCATGCACATGATGGCTCCCATCAGTGCCGGCACGCTGAGAGTCGTGTGCGTTATAAACAACATCCAGGCAATGCCTGCGAGCGCGGCGGGAAATGCGGAAATCATGATGAATGGATCCAGCCAGGACTGAAAGTTGACTACGATCAGCAGGTATACGAGTACGATCGAGAACGCCAGTCCACTCAGAAGACCGATATAGGATGCGCGCATTGTCTGAACCTGCCCGCGGACAACTACTCGCGACCCGCGTGGTAATTGCTGGCGGGTTGCGGCAATGATCTTGTTGATGTCGCCCGCTACGCCGCCCAGGTCGCGCCCAGCGACAGAGCCGAAGATGTCAATCACCGGCGCTACATTGTAATCCGACACAACAGCCATTCCTGCTCCGCGCTGCGTGGACACCAGACTGGCCATGAGCGATGGAGGAGACGTTGGGTCGGTACCCGTGATGGGAACGTTCTCCAGATCCTGCAAGGTGTCAGCGTGATATTGCGGTGTCTGGACCGCGATTTGATAGCTGACGTGATTCCTTGGGTCCACCCAAAACGTAGGTGAGGTTTGAAAGCTGCCACTCAGCGATACCAGGAGGTTCTGTGCAATGTCGTGAGCAGTAAAGCCCAGTTGTTCTGCCTTCGTACGCTCGACTCTCAGGCGAAGGTACGGCTCGTCGAAGGGCTGCTGAATCCGCAGATCGGTCGCCCCGGAAACATACCTCATTTTCGCAAGCAGTTCGTCCGCGTAGATCCGGTTTCCCTCCAAATTGTTTCCGACAACCTGAACATCGATAGGTGCGGGCAATCCAAAATTGAGAATCTGCCCGACCATGTCAGCCGGCAAGAAAGCAAACGAAACACCGGGAAACTGTTTCGGCAGCGTCAAACGAAGCTGGTGAATGTAATCGTCCGTGGGATGGTGGTTGGCAGACATGGTCACAAGA